>Ga0335085_10010645_pt1 | contig 13728 bp, 17 predicted proteins | sample Lox_Sample_45_FD_206712 | JGI IMG/M metagenome (GOLD analysis project Ga0335085, IMG submission 206712) | Soil microbial communities from Loxahatchee National Wildlife Refuge, Florida, United States - Lox_Sample_4.5 | ecosystem: Environmental > Terrestrial > Soil > Wetlands | place: USA...
CGCTATTAGAAATCGCGCCCTGCGGCATCATGGGAAACGATGTTGAACTCGACGTGTTGATAGGCAGCAGAGGATTAATAGTTCCACCAAGCGCCGCATCCGAAGTATTCCCCGTCATGTTGAAGGGAAGCGAGATATTTGCGCCCGTGCTGTTGGCCCCAGGAATTAGTCCGGGTGTCGGCATCAGTGCATCCTGAAATTAATTCGCCTGCTGTGAATCTGTTGGTCTAGCTGCGCCTGTGAGTATAGGTCACGAATCGGCATTGGTACACCGGGATTATTCGGATTCGTGAACGTGATGCTCCCGAACTCCTGCGCCATGTCAGGCCACCTGAGCGGCCCAAGGCACATCCTGAACGCCGCGCAATACTCGACTACTTCATGCCACTCAGGAGACAAGAGAACGGCTGATGAACCTACGTTCTGGTCGTTGAACGGATGGCGCTTCTGGTAGTCCATGAACGAAGTATAAGGCTGGTTCGGCTGCGGCCCTATCCAGATGTTCGTCCCGAAGCGCGTCCACTTCCCAGGCAAGCCTCCCGGTATGAAGGTAAGCGGACGTAAGCCTGTAGGCGTGTCGTAGTGCAAGGGGAACGCAACCGTGTTATTCGGGAAGTCCGTGAACACGTTCACCGCTACGGGCGTCGTGTAGTCGTCTCCCGAATTTACGAAGTACGAGACAGGATAACTGTACTGGCTCACGATGAGCGGAACCTGTGGCCCCGTGACGCGCAACTCCTCGAAGGGAATCCGCTGCGTGATGTTCTGGATGGCGCGTTGCAGCCACAGCGAGGGATTGTATTGCGAGATGTCCTGCCTGTTTTGCAGGATGAGCTGCAACTGCGGAATGAGGTCGTTGATGGTCGCGGTTGAAATCGCGGGAATCATCTACACTCCGTAAACAATCTCAAGAACTACGCTCTGGCTGTTGGCTGGCGTAACCACCTCGACAAAAGTCATCCCTCCTGTCCCAGTAGGTAAAATCATCGCCCCGATGACCATGAAACTTCCCGGTGTAAGCGTTATGGAGTTTGGCGTACTGGACAGGACATCGAGAAATGTAATCGTACAAGTGGCCGAATTGCTTCCCGGAGTTGCGTTTCGGCAGTAGAGAAACGAAACCGAGTTCGTGAAGCCGATGTTGATTGTGGCTGTCGAGTTTGGCCCTTGCTGGTAGTAGAAAGAGGCGTAGGCTCCTTGCGAAGTTTGGTTCACGTACTGCGGAACCTTGCGGGCGACTGGGGTCTGTCCTGGATTCAGCGAGTCCTGAATCTGGATGGTCAAGTCCGCGAGTATCGTTGAGTTCGACACGCTAGTATCCGAACGCCAGTTCCACGGGCGTTGTTGAGCCTGTGGCCTGCAATGTGACCGCCGTGATTCCTGCGCCCGATTCCGTCGTCTCGAAGATGGCCCACACCCCCCCAAATCCGTTCGTCACTGGCGAAAGAGGAACAGTACCAGTACCACCTACGGATAGCGTGTAGGTGAGGGTCACGACGTTTGAGCCAAGGTTTCGCGCATAGGCAACCCAGATGGTCGTTGCGGGGAGTTGGGCGGTAGTGACGCTTGTGCCCACTTGGAAGTACTGGTCGTAGTAAAACGCGGTGCAACCGAGCGTGACGCCTTGAATCGAGATGTTGACGGGAGTCTGGTTCTGCGCGTTGTTCACCCCTACCAGACTGTATCCTAGGACTGCGTTGACGTTTGACATACCCCTCCCCTAAAGCACGAGCAGCGTAAAGGTAACGCTTGCCACGCTGCATTTCAAGGAAATACTAGTACTAGTCCACGCGGTTCCCGAATCGTAGATGCTGCACGCCTTGTCAGTCCGTATCACGATGAAGCCCACGGGAACGCGCCCAAGCGAGTGAGACACAGAGAATGTCTGGTTAGGAGTAGCGGGGCTAGTACCAGTACCCCTCGCCACGTCAATGTTACGCCCCGTGTCCACGTCACTCTGCCCGAACGATATGTTCCCTGAGAGAACGCGCCCATGTTGCCGCGTCCAGTCAAGGTGATTGGCCGGTGAGTCTCCGTGGAGCAGCGATGATGTGCGCGGCTTCATAGCGTGTTTGTCTCAACCATCCCGACCATCACGACCTGCACGATGCTCAGTGGCCCCGCGTCTGCTTCTCTCCGAACGGACAACTGCGGATTTAGCGCGGTAAGTTGGATGTCAACTGGCGTGGTTAAAAGGCGATTTGTAGGGGTTGAACTGCCGAATCCGATGGGTGTGCTGTTCGACACGACCGTCCCGTTGTCCGTGCTCCCTGTAATCGTGAACGTCACGCTCACCCTCCCCAAGTCCCTGTAGGTGAGTAATAGACGCCTCACAGTCGCCTGCCGGTACGGTTTTACCTGTTCATACCGCCACGAATAACTCGATGCGGCTAATGGGTCGTTGAATCCCATCGCAGGGTCAAAAGCGTGGTACTCTGTGCGATTGTTCGCAATGCTGAAGCAGGGGAACAAAGCTACTTGCCGTTGCGCGAATACCCCGCCATTCGACGCAGGAACATTTATTGACTTCCCCGCTGCCGGGTTCCCGCCTCCGCTTCCCCCAGAAGATGAGCCTCCGCCTCCCCCTCCGCTCGGGTAAGGTGGTGCGGTGATGATTTTATTCGACATCTACCTCCAGACTGTCGTGGCCTGCCCAGTCACGATAATCCCCGGCGTATCTTCTTGGAACCAATTCTTGTCTTCGATTGCGTAGGTGTAATGGCGCGTGAAGCTCCCCATCGGGATTGAGATTCTGTATGTTAAGTATATGAATCCGTAGGCATAGCTTGGGATGATGCTTGCCACGGGCTTGAGCGTAGCCTTCGCCAAGTCCCCGATGATGGCGTCACGCGCCCCGCCGCCTATGGGACTGAACGAGTTGATGCTAATCATGTAGATTTGCTCGGTCGAGACGCACATCCCTATCGAGCCGTATTGCGCGATGCTCCACGGGTAGACGTTGCCTACGCCGTTCTTAGAGGCCCACAGGTGGTCAAAGATGAATGGCTGGTTCGCGCTTCCGCCTATGGTTTGCTGCGTGATGCCATTTGAGCGGAAGATGTAGGCGAGGTCGCCCATCGCCATAACGCCCGTCAATAGGTCTGCCACCTCAAGGAAGTTCACAAACCCCGCGCTCGTGTTTACGGTCGGGTCGTACTGATTAGGCAGGCCGTTCGCTGAATACCACAGCAGTTGCGGGTAGGTAGAGACGGAGTTAGCCGGTAGCGCCACGCCCCCCGGTATCGGATTCGAGACTACCTGCGAAGCGTTGTAGAGCGTGATGTTCAGTAAGCACACCTGCGAATTAAGCTCATACATGAACTGCGCGCCAATGGATGAGCCTGCGCCGCCGAATGTCGCGCTAGTCAAGCCCGATACTAGTATGGGTAGATTCGCGATGCCATCCCAACTGAATACGAAGGGCGTGCCGTTCGTGTAGTACAGGATGTTTGCGAATGCCTGCGAAGCCACGGGAACACCTGGCAAGAGAGCGGTTGTGACGGGCACGCTTGCGTTCACTCCCGGCGTCCCTACGAGCGTCCACGGATTCTTGGCTGTGTAGTTGTTGAAGGGCGAGAGTTGCCAAAGTCCAAGGTTCGCGGTGAATGAACAGGTGTGGATGACGTTGTTCGCGTCGAGGAAGCTAATCTGGCCGAGCGGCGGGTCTACGGGGTCAGGCCCAAGGAAAACCTGTGCAAATGGTGGACAACTCCGTAGCTCTGAGTTGCGGAACCAAAAGTTAGAACAGCTAGGCGTCTCTGCCGGGTCGAGGTAAATCTCGGGCTTCTGGACATTTAGCCCGAGGAAACTTCCTCCATACTCTCGTTCAAAGTACTCGCCCACATTCAGTCACCCGGTATCAGTTCCGCTTCCTGTTTCTTTTGCGCTGCCCTCATGCGGTATTCCGTTAGGGTGATGCCTTCTCTCTGCGAGGCTTCGTATTCACGCAGAGGCTTGCAACCCGAGGGCAGCATGAACGGTCGCGCTGTCTCTGCGTCCCAGTGAATCGGGATGACGCCGCCATGCGCGAGAATCTTGTAGCCTGCCTCCGTCACCTTCCGGCAGAAGTAGAGGTCGTCGGTCTGCTTATTCGAGAAGTTGTGCGTGTCGGTAGGCTCGATGTCCACCGTCTGAAACCACGGCTTTGATAGCTTCGAGAACACTTCCGTCTTAATCATCATGCATCCCGTTCCAACGCCCGCGCACTCGAACACGTCGCCCACGAGCCAATCCCACGATACACCCTGGCCCAAATCCTTGAACACTATCGGGTAGGGAGGGTCTTCCTTGGTGCAGTAGATTCCCGCGCAGGCCATCGCTTCGTCGTGCTGTTCGAGTTCGTAGATAAGCTTGCGGGCTGCGAACACTGGCGGAGCCGTGTCGGTGTCCACGAAGAACACGTACTTCGTCCCGAGTTCAACGGCTTTCTCGGCGATGCTTTGACGCGCCGCGCCCGTCTCCATATCGAGCGTCGTGAAGTAGGTGAGGTTCGTACCCACGGGCCAGTTCTGCGTGACCATTGCCATGTGCCACTCCGGGAGTATCTTCTGTGAGCGCGTGAAGGTGTAGCCCACGAGCAAGCCCCCCGGTATCTTCAGATTCTCCATGCTATCTCCTGTAGTACCAAATCGTAGTGAGCGGAACAATCTGCCTGTCGGGAATCAGTTCGTTCACGGCCCTGTTTACGTGGTATTCCATGCCCACGCCGTAGTCGTGTCCCGCGATGTACCCGCCCTTCTTGACCTTGAAAAACCACGCCAAGATGTCGGCTCGCACGCTTGCATAATCATGCGAAGCGTCAATAAATACAACATCAAAGTTAACGTCTACGAGATTTTTAGGGGCTTCTGCGGTCTTCATCCGCACAGGCTTGACGTTCTGTAGCCCTGCGGTGTTCTTCGAGAACTCGTTATAGAGCCATCCCTTCGGGCGGCTCTTGAGATGTTCGGTTACGCAAACGTCCTTGTTCTGGTCAATGTCCGGCCACAGGTCAACGCAGTAGTAGTCGGCGCGGGTGCGTTTCGCTACGTTGAGGGTCGTGATTCCCGTCCAGCAGCCTATCTCCGCGAATGTCTCTGATTCCCTGGCCCGGTCAATCAACCAAAGGGTTTCCTGCTTCGTCATCCACGGATTGAAGATTAAATCGCCAACTCCATCCATGTCAGGGAGATTAAACCAGTAGATGCGTTGTTCGCAAGGAACCCTATCCCCATTCCGGGCGGGATAACGAGCGAGCCGCCCAGGTCAACGGGTTCCGATGAGATGGTCGGAATCGCGTCTGAGATGGTCGTGTTGCAGAACGCCCCGTAGATACTTTTCCAGACCACGGTGTTCGCGCTGAAGGTCATGGTTTGCGCGGCGATGGCGATGCTCTGGTTCGTCTTCATCCCTACGGACTGGTAGATGGTCAGTCCGCCGCCGACCGTGGGGCTTGCGGTAGAAGCAGCCGCCGTCGCCACAGCCACCACCTGCACGTTCGTTGAGGTAGTGACGTAGTTCGTCATCGTGATTTCAACCTGAATCGGGATGATGTTCTTCCCGGAGTTGACCGTGTTGAATAACCCGAGGCCCACCACCGTTGACGAAGTGAGTCCGTTCGCAGCGAAAGTGATGGCGGCCTGGTGCGCGGCGAAGAACACGTTACCGCGATACGCCTGCTCGTAATACTTCGCGTTCAGCTCGGAGGCAATAAGGTCGGCGTACCTTCCTTGTCGAAGGGGCTGATTAGAGGCTCCGCTGGTAAGAGTTTGCTGGCCTTCTTGTCCGCCTACAATGTTCGCCATACTTCCTCCGCTTAGTTTATCGTGATGTAGACCTTACCGCTGTCTAACTGCTGAACAATAAGCCCGTTAATCCACATGGGCTTGAAAAAGTTGTAGAACCCCGGCCCCGGTGAAAGGAACGAGAATATTTCCTTCCCGTTCTTGTCTTGCAGTACGAGCGAGTCTCCCTGCGAGTTCACGTCCGCCCAAACCAGCGCCTCCATGCGGATGTACCCGTTCCATACCACCGTGCCCGATGAGGCGGTGTCGAGGACGAACGGATTCCTTTGTACGTCGTTGCTCATAGAGGGTTGAACGTGCAGTGCACGAACGCTCCGTAAAGGTTGTAGACGCACGACGCGGGAATCACAATCGTGTTCTCAATCGTCATGGCGGTCAAGTCGGCTACCGTGTACGCGGGAGACGATACCGCAATCTTCGTGACGTAAGGATTCGTGGTACTCAAGGTTGCAAGCGCAGTGGCCGTAGAAAGCGTCATGGCCGTCACCGATACCGCCGTGGTATTCGCAAACAGAGCCTTACTCAGCGTCATGGTTTGGCTCGTGAGGTTCGCGGTGGTGATGCCGTAGCAGAGCGTGATGTCGCCAATCTGGATGCCCTTGGGAATGTAGGCGGAAAGCGGCGTCAGTTGCGTAGCCCCGGTGAAGGGCGGGTTGCCAGCGGCAGGGCCGGGGCCATAGGCTCCGCCAAACTGCTCCTGGTCAGCAATCTTGTAGCCGGTGCGTTGGAAGATGGCGGAGAGCGGCGCTACGGCGGTGACGGTCTGCGATGAGGTCATCGCGTTGTAATAGTTTCCGGCAGCGGCGCGGGTTAGGGTTGGTGCGGTGGTGGCGAAGAACAACCAGATGTCGGCTCCCAGCCAATAGACCAAATCGGCGAAGCCAGTGTCGCTCTCCCACCTTCCTGTCGTTCGCGGCATCTATTTTCTCCCTTTCGCGCTACTTGGGTTCCACCGCTTCAATTTCTTTTACTTCTGATTCTGGTTCATCCTCCACCACTTCTGGAATCTCTGCGACCGGTTCCGGTTCAGGTGGCTTTGGGAACCCTGCAACTTCTATCGTGAATGGCGTATTCTCCCTGAGCCTTCGCTGCACACAATGAACCGATTCTATGTAGGTCTTGGCATCTTCCTCGGAATTGAAATCGCCCTCAAATTGGCACGAACAAGCCAAGTGATGCGGTCTGCACTGTTCAGCCTTGTAACTGTACTGCATCCGATGGTGTGCCATATCAGCTTTCGTGCTGCTCCGGTACTACATCCAAATCGGCTGTCGGGTCGCCCACCTCGTACAACTTCGGGTCAGGCTGTAGTTCGTGCCTGTCTATGCGAACCTGCCTTGCTACTTCCATGTCCCGCGAACCGACTATCGCGGTGTCTATGCAATCCGACCACTCGCAAACCAAAAGCCCCAACTGCCACCTACACTGACTTAGGGGCATCCGCCTACCACACCGCATACAGCTAAAGTAGACGTTCTCTTGCTGCGCTCTCCAGAGCGGCATTGCTCACCATGATGATGACTTCTAAGCACCGCCTCAGTTCCTATGGAACAGGAACCGTAAATCCTTTAGAATCAAGGCCCGAATGAAGCCCAAGTGCCAGGCCATGAGGTCGCTCCAGCGGAAAACCTTTGGAATGTTATCATTTTTGTTGAGCGGCTATCGAAGTCGTCGTCGTAGTCCGTATCAATCGGGTGCCGGTCAAAGAACTTCAGGGTGTGCGAGTCCTTGTCGGCGAGAACGAACCAGTTGGACTGGCTGGTGGTGTAGTGCGATACGACGAAATCGAGGTCTTCGCCCAATAGCGCGTTCAGCTCGTTGTTCGTGGTGTAGGGCTTGCCTGCGCTTCCCAGAATCTCACGGGCGATGAACTTCAGTTCAGGCGGGATAACGACGTGGCGGGGCTTGAACGCAATCGGCATACCCTGTCCGTCAATCAGGCGCTCGAACTGGTTAATCATCAGTTGCATCGCGGTGAACGATAGGTCTACGTCGGGATTCGGCCTGTTCGGGTAGGTTCCTGCGGCGGAGTTCACGAGCGATACGCCGGGGCCGATGTTCGTGGCCGCCGAGCCGCCAAGCAAGGGATGAGACGTATTGAACAGGGACACGCCATCAGAAGTCGTGATGGTCGAGTTCCCGAGGTTCAGCACGTTCATCGAAACCTGCTCGCGGACGAACAGGGCGGAGCGGCTGTGCGCCTTGGGCGCTTGCTTGATAACCCCGTACTTGTCGTCCTCAATCAGTTCCCACGAGGCGCGTGAGCCAAGGCCGTAGGAGAGATGCAAGTACCGCTTGGTGCCGCCCTGAATTAAGTCGTCGTAGAGAATGGACGAACCTTCGGGCTTTTCCGGCATCACTCCAACGCCTGCGTACTCGACTTCATCCTCGAACGCTTGCGTCGAGTCCGTCACGGTGAAGTACCGTTGGTACTCCATCGAGCGCATCCGGTAGTCGAGGAACTGGACTAAGTTGTGATTGACTCCCGAGGCAAGGAGTTGAGCGAATTGGCCTCTGACCATAGAGATGGGCTACATCCTCCTATCAACGAGCGTCGGAAACTTCCATTTCAACCAACTTCCGACCGGCTCCGTTGAGTTCCGAAATTTGATTCCTCAATCCTATTGCTCTCTCGATTTGTTCGTCGGTAAGTTTGTAGCCACTCCCCACGTACATGAAGGAAGAAAATTCCAAAGCCAACTCAACTTGCTTCCTTCGGATAATCACATGGTCTTTAATGCACTCAAGGAATGGGACAGCGTTCTTTCCCTGTAGACACACTTCAAATACCCCGCTCTTGTATTTCTTTGCCTCTTTGAGAAGCGGGGCGGGAAAACCGAATTTGGATGCGATGACGCATAGCGTGAGGGCATCCTTATTTGTGAAGGTACACTTCAATCGCAGATACCACTTCCTTGCCCCCGCCGAGCTTCGCATTCTGCAAATGCTCACATGGCCGTCGCCATCGAAGAAGCCCGCGAGCCATTGCGGAGTCATTCGAGCAACACGCTCTAAAACGTCAGCCTCGTTGCCGAATTGTGTCGGGTCTATTTTCATTAGAAAACGTCGCCACCCAAGTTCATCAAAGCCGCTGGCATGAATGTGAACAGGACACGCGAACCGACAGCGGGCGTATCTCGCGGGTCAAGGCCAAGCACGGTCAGAACTGCGCTGCCGCCCGTCTTGTTCTTGTCCACAAACCAGTATCCCGAAGCTGTCTCTTTCGTTAGGCCATACTGCACGGTCACGTCGGTTACGGCGGGCGTGGCCCCTACAGTGGCAGTACCGAAGGCCGCCGAGAACACTACGTCCGGGCCGCCAATCGTGAAGCCGCAGCGACCGTCATTCAGGGGTGCGCCATGCGCGATGTTTACCGCGCTCACTTCGTTTGGCACGTTTCCGAATGTTCCAGCCTTTGCGCCGACTCCAGCAAAAGGCACCAAGGGGCTTGGAGCGCCAGCGCCAGTCGTTCCGAGGTTCGATGCCGCCTCGTAGCTGATGCCCGCGATGATGGTCGTCACCGAGGTTCCGTTCCATGCGGTCAAGCCGCCATCCGCCACGGTAATCATCACGGGAGTACCGGCGTAGAAGGTCTGACTCGCTTCCTCAATGATGCGCTGTTGACGCCATTGATTGCCGCTTACCGTTGATACAGGCTGAATAGGGATTGCGAATGCCATGCCTATTTCCTCCCTTGTTTAATTGTGTCCTTGCCCATTTTGGCGTCCAGCTCGGACTCGGATACCTCGAAAGTCTTGATGTACTTCCCGGTTCCATCGGACTTATCCAGTTCGCTTGCCGTGTGTACCACGGCTTTGTCGTCCGAGAACACGTCGGTTGAAGGAGGCGCTTCACCGTCCACGCCCGTCAGGAACCTCTTGTCGCGCTGCAAGCGAAGCGCCTGCATCATGTTGTACTTCATCGCGGCCTGATACTTCTCAATCGGAATCTTCATCAGCACCACGTCGAACATGCGGATTTCGCCGGAATCAGCCGTAATCTCAACGGACATCGGCTCGGCATCCTGGAGCGTAGCAAGCGTCCAGCCCTGCGCCTTGCGCTTCGCATACAAAGGGCTGGCAACGTCCGTGCCGCGATTCACCCAACGGTACTGGTACGAGGAGTTCTTGATGCGGATTTGCTCTTGGGCGGGAGTACCCAGCGGTTTCGCGCAAATGGACTTATCGAACAGCAGTTGCGCGTCTTCGGAGATGACCTGCCCGTTTGGTAGCCTTACGTTGCCAGTCTTTACGCCGAGGTCGGTTTGCACGTTCTCTGCGGCTTCGATTCCTGTTTGCGTGGTGAGCGTCATCAGTTAACCACCTGCACTTTCGCCCAGCTCTTTTTCGCGGCGGCTAATACGGCGGGGTCTGAAAGGTCGTGTTTCTCGACAAGCTGCCCGTTCTCCTCAACGAGCACGCCTTGGCGCTCCAAGAGTTCCCTGCGCGTGACGCGCTTACCTTTCGAGGTCACTACCTCGAAGTTCAGGAACTCGGCATCTTCGTTCTGGAGTTGCTGGCGTGCTGGGTCGTTCGGGGTTGCGTTGGCGTCTTCGAGGATGAAGGAACTGTTCCGGCGCTTGAGTCCCGAGGAGCGCGCCGCCTTGCCGATAACCATGTCCATGACGTTGCGCGCAGAAACTTCGTAGTTCGGTTCGGCCTTGGTTTGAATGTTAACTTCTTGGAGGTACTTGCGGACTTCGGGGATGTACTCATCCCATCCATTCGAGCGCATCTCGTCGAATATCTCGCGCTCAATCATCTGGGCGCGTAGCTGAACTTGCCCCATTGCCAAGGACGTTAGAGGCTCATTGACGCGCTTCTTGAAAGCGGCATCCTCATCTTCAAGAACGGATGGTATGGGCGAATCTTCCGTCCGTGGCTTTGGTTGGGTGCGTTCCTCAATCGCCGATAGACGGGTAAGTGCGTTCTCTACCCCGGTCTTGATGGGCGAGAGTGTTGCGTCGAGCTTGGTGAAAAACTCCTCGACGTTGAAATCAGGTTTCTTGTCAACGGGTGGTTCGGGTGGCTTTTCTTCCTTACCCCATGCCATGTGGTTCTAGTACCTCTCGGCGGAGATATTCCGTCGTACTAGAACCAATGTCAACTACTTTTTTAGGGTTATCCCCGTAGGAGGATGTCTATGAACTTGATGACGCCCTGGATTTGTCCCATTTGCTGCTCGGTTAGCGGCCTGCCGGACGTGAGATTCCCTACTTCACGCTCGCGCCACGCCTTCAAATCCTCGGTCAGTAGCCGCCATCCCTCACTGCGTTGGGTTTCCTTGACCGCCTTGGGATTGCTGTGGCAAGCCTGGAAGGGGTCGCCCTGCAATCTGGCTGGCGATGTCAATGGGATTCGGGGCTTGGGGTTGGGCTTGCGGGGCAATAGACTTACCTCCCTTCAACGCTTTCGATGCGGATGGTATGTAATCCTCGGGCTGGTCGTATCCGAAGTTCTTGAACAGGTGCTTGATGAAGCGGTCGTTCGATTCAATCACTTCCATGTAGTACTGTTTCACGGGGTCGGGAATCATGGGGTTGCCCATCGCGGCCTGGAGTATCTGGGATTGCGCGGTGTAGTGGCGCTGCAAGACCCCCGTGATGAGCATGTCGTTCTGCTTCTCAACTTCCCGGTTCAGTGATGCGTCGGCAGAGCGCATCGGGATGCGGCACTTGTTCGAGAGATATTCCTTTAGCGCCATCTTCAGATACTTTGAATCCTCGCCAAACATTTCTTCCTTGCCACTCGTTCCCGCGACTCCATAGAGCACAGTCACGAGATGCCCTAGCTTCTGGTGCGCGTGGCGGAAGTCGGAAGTGGCAAGATTAGTTCTGTGATTCGCTTCCTGCATCGCGGCGAGGGCTGGCCCGGATGAGTAGACTGCGTTCTTTCCCTTGCCTTGCATACCGCCAGAACCCATGCCTGTTACAGCAGGCGCGATACCGGCCCGCTGATTCGCTTCCTCCAGTGTCATGCTTTCATTTTGGAAGCTCGACTGGTACACGTCAGCCATCGCGTACATCTCGAAGTCATCTTTGTTCGCAGTGATGCCTGCCGTGGGGAAGATGTCAACCTGCGTTCCCATATTTACGGCGGCGGGAGACAGCCTAAAGAATCTAGTGTTCGCAAGCGTCGAGTTGTCTATGCGATTGTTGTGCGTGGTTGAGACTTCCTTCTGGTAGTCCTCTAGCAAGTCCGCGAGTCCAGTCCCGTAGGCTCCATCGTTCGTGTAGCCGAACTTGGCGCGAATCAGGGGAGTCTTGTTCTTGGGGATGGGATTGAAAATTTTCCTTAGCACCTTGCGTGAGGAGAGGTGATAGCTGTAAACCAAGCGGAACTTGTGGCCCGCGTGAATCCACGGGAAGTAGCACTCATACACGTCCCACTCAGCACTGACCATTGACTGCGGTGCGGATACGCCTTTCTTGCGATTCTCCTGGGCCTTCTGCGTGGTTGGGCCTTGCCTGTCAGGATTATTCAGGATGGACTCAACCGCTGCTTTATCGTAGAACCCGTTGAACACCCTGTCTTGGAGGTCGTACTTCGTGAGATGGCGGATATGGGATACGAGGCGCGACTTGTCCACGGTCTGCGCGCTCGGGGACATCAGTACGTCTTCGTGAGCCACTTTCTCGACGGCAGGGCCGTTCTTCGTAATCTCATCGAACTTCGCTTTCTTCTGCGAGGTGTAGCCCACGGCCTGCGCTTCAACGGAATCCTCGACGTAACATTTTACAAACGATGTCCCGAGGTTAGCGTGCTCGGTGCACCACTGCCCGTAGATGCGCTTGAGGTCAAGTTCTTCCTGGTCGTAGGCCATCGCGTCCATGAAGTACTCAAGAGTGGTGCGCTTCTTTTCGGCTTCGTCGGAATCAGAGGAGTCCTGTTTCACGGCGGGATAGAAGTATCTCCACAGCGGAGGCGTGGCCCAGATAGTTCCGAGGATGCGCGCCGTGATGGTGTCCACGAGTTCACCGACCACTTGGATTTCGATGTTCGAGCAATCGGCGAAGGGAAAGGATTTCGAGTCGGGCTTAGACTTCCCGAGGTAGATGTTCCGTAGTTTCGGGATGCGCGTCTTGTGCAGGTTCGCGTGTTCGTCAATCTGGTGGCGCAGGGCTTCGTGTAGCCAGTTCTCGATTTCTGCGGAAGTATCGGGGCCAAAGGTTGCGCCCACATCCACGACCTTGAAGCCTTCCGAGGAACGGTCAGAGAAACTGATTTCCTTCGCGGCGCTCGCCATCAATAGCACCTGTCGAAAATTCCATGCTGGATTGCAGACAGAACAATCTCGACCACTTCATATTCGAGAGAACCTTTTTCAAATCCGGCTTCGCGCAGGGGGTCAGCGTACTTAGCCATGAAGCGAGCGGCGTAGCGTTCTCTGTCGGCGATGCTCATGGCCTGGATACGCTTGAGGGACATTCTCAACTCTACGGGAGATACTAGAGCGAGGATGGATGGCTTATCCACTAGCGAACGGCCTCTTGGAGTCTGGACTTCTGCCGCCTGTTCCATTGGCTCACCGCCCCTATCGCGGCCCGGTACTCGACCGGAGCGAGCACGATATTAGCATAGGCAATCGTGTCGAGAATGTCTTTTGTGCGGCACGCGGGATAGTGCTTGAACTCGTACTCGAATTTCTCCTGGTCGTAGCGCGTCCAGAAACGCTCGTTCCTGAACTCAGGCTCAAGCGCCATGATGCGTTCGGTCTTGGCGTTCGCGCTGCGCGGGGCCACGATGTACTCGATGTTCAAATCATAGGCTTCAACCTTCTTGCGCGCTTCGATGGGGTAGCGAAGGAGCTGCTGCGCGGCAATCTTCTCGATGTGCACGGTACGCACCTTCCACCGCTTTGCCAGTTTGTACATATTGGCAACGAGGTCGTCGTAGCTTTTGGCCTCGGCCCAGTAATCCAAGAGATACTTTCTCTGGGTGTCTCC
>Ga0335085_10010647_pt1 | contig 13722 bp, 9 predicted proteins | sample Lox_Sample_45_FD_206712 | JGI IMG/M metagenome (GOLD analysis project Ga0335085, IMG submission 206712) | Soil microbial communities from Loxahatchee National Wildlife Refuge, Florida, United States - Lox_Sample_4.5 | ecosystem: Environmental > Terrestrial > Soil > Wetlands | place: USA: Florida...
TTCACTATGGCCGAATTCGCACATGAATATCCTTTGTGCAGCCGCCTGATGAGTGAATTCCCGAGGCAGGAAGTGCTGATTCTCGCAGGCTTGTTTCACGATATTGCCAAGGGCCGCGGTGGTGACCATTCGCATCTCGGCAGTGTTGACGCGAAGCTTTTTTGCAAGCAGCACGGATTAACGGCTGAAGACGGCGATCTGGTGGCATGGTTGGTGGAAAATCACCTGGTCATGTCGTCCACGGCGCAAAAAAAAGATTTGTCGGACCCCGAAGTGATTTCCGCGTTTGCCTCACACGTCGCAAGCGAGCGCCGACTTACTGCGCTGTATTTGCTCACGGTGGCAGACATACGCGGCACCAGTCCCCACGTATGGAACGCCTGGAAAGCCAAACTCTTGGAAGACCTGTACTGGGCCGCGCGCCGGCAGATGAGCGGAGACATCGCTACGCACGACGTACATTTACAGTCGCGCCAGACTAAAGCGCTCGAAATCATCCGCCTTTATGCGCTGGGCGAACATGCGCATGAAGCGTTGTGGTCGGAGCTCGATACCGCTTATTTCTTGCACCACGACGCCCAGGAAATCGCCTGGCATACCCGGCAACTCTGGGCCAAGGTGCGCACGCCGGCACCGGTTGTTAAAGCCAGGCTCTCGGCCATCGGCGAAGGCTTGCAGGTATTGATTTATACGCCCGATCAGAAAGGATTATTCGCTCGTATTTGCGGTTTTTTCGAGCGCATCAATTACAATATTGTGGAAGCTAAAATCCATACTACGCGGCACAACTATGCGCTCGATAGCTTTTTGGTGCTCGATCCGGCGAATAAAACCGGTCATTACCGTGACCTGATTGGATTCGTTGAGAACGAGCTCGCGCGCCGCATCGCGATACAGGCCCCGCTGGAGCCACCGCTCAAAGGCCGCTTGAGCAGGCACGTGAAGCATTTTCCGATTGCCCCAGAGGTCAGCATCAGGCAGGACGAAAGAGGCGCCTACTATGTGATGTCGGTCACGGCGGGGGACCGTCCGGGCCTGCTGTACAGCATCGCTCTCGTTCTCGTAAATTACAGCGTCGTCGTTCACAGTGCGAAAATCAATACGCTGGGCGAGCGCGCCGAGGACGTATTTCTAATCAGTGGAGACGTGCTCGCGGATCCCAAAGCCGTTGTGCGCCTGGAAGGTGAGATGCTGGATGCACTCGCCGCCTAGAAAGTCGCTACTCGTCCTGATCAAGCTGGCCGGGAAATAGCACTTCGTTGTAACCAAAGTTGCGCATGTCGCGAATACGCATCGGATACAGTATTCCCTGGACGTGATCGCATTCATGCTGTACCACCCGCGCATGAAATCCATTTACGGTGCGCTCGATGGTCTTGCCATACTGATCGCAGCCTTGATAGCGCAAGCGCTTGTAACGTGGCACCAGGCCGCGCATGCCGGGGATGCTGAGGCAGCCTTCCCATTCCTCTTCCATTTCCTGGCCTAATGGCTCGATCTTGGGGTTGACGAGTACGGTATACGGCACTTCCTCGGCGTCCGGATACCTCGGGTTGCGCGTTACCCCGAAGATCACAACCTGCAGGCCAATACCGATCTGCGGCGCGGCAAGTCCGGCGCCGTTCAGGGCGTCCATGGTATGCCGCATGTCCTGAATTAATTCCTGCAATTGCGGCGTGTCAAACGCCGTAACCGGTTTCGAAACTTCAAACAGGCGCGGGTCGCCCATTTTCAATACTGTTTTAACCGCCATCGTGCTCAATCAATTTCTCAAGTATGATTTTTACCCGATCCAACGATTCCTGCATGGTAGCTTCCAGGTTTTCGAATTGGATCTCGCGCTCGCTTGTACCCTTCCCTGCCGCATAATTCGCCACCACTGCGACCGTGGCATAGCACATCTCCAGTTCCTTGGCAAGCGCCGCCTCCGGCATGCCGGTCATGCCCACCATGTCCGCGCCGTCCCTTTCAAGACGGCTGATTTCAGCCGCGCTTTCCAGACGCGGGCCCTGAGTAGCACCGTACACGCCGCCCCTTACAGTTTTTTGTTTGGCGGCTTCTGCCGCCGTTATTATTAGTTGGCGCAGCTTTTCGCAATAAGGCCACGTGAAATCAATGTGTGTGACCGGTTTTTCAGTGCTGTCAAAGAAAGTCGATTGGCGTCCATGCGTGTAATCAATGATCTGGTCAGGTATCGCAATAGTGCCCGGCGTCAAATCTGGGCGTATACCGCCGACCGAAGCTACCGACACCACGTGAGTAACGTGTTGCGTATGCAGCGCCCAGATATTAGCGCGGTAATTTACCTGATGCGGCGGTATGGTATGGCCATAACCGTGGCGCGCGAGGAAAATTACGTCATACCCTTTGATCTGGCCAAAGGTCAATGCGCCCGAGGCTTCACCGTAAGGCGTGCGAATTATCCTTTGATGGGACATTTCCAGATTGGCGAGCTTGGTGAGGCCGGTACCGCCGATTATCGCGAGCATACGGAGCAAATCCCAGAGGTTTTTCGGAAACGATTTATTTTAGCGCATAGATCGCGGGCAAATTGCGCCAAGCCCCGTAAACGTCCATGCCGTAACCAAAAACATACCGATTAGGCACGGTCACTCCGACGAAATCCGCGTGAATCGGTTTGGGTTTCCCGGTATCTTTATCGGCAAGCACCGCGCTAAAAAACGACTTTGCGCCGGCATTCAAAATTCTGTCGCGAATTGCGGAAAGCGTTTGTCCTTCATCGAGAATATCATCTAGCACCAGTATTGTCCTTCCCTTCACGTTCTCCCGCGGCGCGACCTTCCAGTTAATGTTTCCACCGCGGGTATTGTCGTCGTAACGCGATACGTGAACGTAGTCGAAATCCATCGGAAAATTGAGCAGCGGTAGCAGATGCCCGGTGAATACCACTGATCCTCCCATCACGCTCAATACCAAGGGTTGTTTCTTGGAGAGTTTTGCCGAAATCTCGAGCGCTACGCGCTTTACCGCATTAGACACGACAACGGCGGAACACACTTGTTCCGCCGCATCGAGAATATGCTGGGCTTTTCGGTATGTAAGCTTCACGCAAGATACAGCACTAGATAAGCCCGCAAATTATACCCGGCCCGATTTGGGCACGCGACAACCCAGCGAAGTAAGATATGAACTGAACTCCTCTCCGACCTCAGGATGTTTTACGGCAAACGCCATGGTGGCCATAAGATAGCCCAGCTTAGAACCGCAATCATAGCGTGTGCCGTCGAATTCGTAGGCAAATACTTTTTCCTCCTTGAGCAGCGAGGCAATACCGTCGGTAAGTTGAATTTCTCCGCCTGTGCCGGGTTTTACTTTGCGCAGATGGTGAAATATTCGCGGGGTCAAGATGTAACGCCCCACCACGCCAAGATTCGACGGCGCTTTGCCGGGTTTGGGTTTTTCCACTACGCCGGTAATGAGATGAAGCTTTGCTGCCACTAACGACTTGCTCTTAATAATCCCGTAACGCGAGGTGTCCTCACGTGCCACTTTCTGTACGCCCAATATTGAACGCCGGTGGACATGGTAAATTTTGGCCATCTGCTGAATTGCCGACGGATTGGCGTCAATCAGGTCGTCCGCAAGGATAACCGCGAATGGCTCGTCACCAATAACATTCGCCGCGCACAGCACGGCATGCCCCAGACCGAGCGCCCTGGGTTGACGCACATAGGTGCAGCTCGCGTGCCTCGGTATGATATTCCTCACGGATTTGAGCAGCTCCTGCTTGCCTTTGGCCTGCAACTTCGCTTCGATTTCATCAGCCTCGTCAAAATGGTCCTCGATAGCGCGCTTCCCACGGCCGGTAATGAACACGAGTTCGGTTATGCCTGCCTGCACCGCTTCCTCAACGGCGTATTGAATTAAGGGCCGGTCGACAATGGGAAGCATTTCTTTCGGGCTCGCCTTGGTCGCAGGTAAAAAACGGGTGCCCATTCCGGCCACCGGAAATACCGCCTTGCGGATTTGACTCAGGATTTTTTTTCTGGATCCCAAGTTAGTTTCCGAGAAGCTTCAACAAGCCTGCTTCGTCAATTATTTTCACATTCAGTTGCCGCGCTTTGTCAAGCTTACTGCCGGGATCCACCCCCGCAACAACATAATCGGTCCGTCCCGACACACTGCCGGTTACTTTGCCTCCGCGCATTTCGATTTTGTATTTTGCGTCCTCGCGAGTTAGATGTGGAAGCGTGCCGGTCAATACAAAAATCTTGCCGCTGATCGCGCCTTTCTGCGCAAGCTGCACGCTTTTGCCTTCATCCCACCTTACCCCTCTATCACGCAGCTGTTCAATTACTTCGCGATTATGCGGCTCGGCGAAGAACCGCACAATGCTTTGCGCCACAACCGGACCGACATCGGGAACCTGCTGCAGCCTGTCCTCGTTGGCCTGCATCAACTTGTCAAAGCTGCCGAAATGCAGCGCTAGGTCTTTGGCAGTCGCTTCCCCGACATTGCGAATGCCTAAGGCGTAGATAAAACGCGGTAAAGTCGTGTGTTTACTTTTCTCGATTGCTGCAGTCACATTGGCCGCTGATTTTTTAGCCATTCGTTCCAGGCCGGCTAACGTGGTCTCGTCCAATGTGTAAAGATCGGCGGGAGTCCGGGTGATTGCATTGTCGACCAGTTGGTCCACCAGTTTTTCCCCGAGCCCTTCAATATCCATGGCGCGCCTTGAAGCAAAGTGCAACAAAGCCTGTTTACGCTGGGCACTACAAAACAGTCCAGCAATGCAACGCGCCGCCGCTTCGTCTTCAAATCGCACTACTCTGGAGCCGCACACCGGGCATTTTTCCGGCATTACGAATCGGCGCGCCGTTTTTGGCCGCTTCTCGCTGACGACGGCAACGATCTCGGGTATCACATCACCTGCGCGCCTGATAATTACGGTATCGCCGATTCGGATTCCCTTGCGCCTGATTTCGTCTTCGTTGTGCAATGTCGCATGAGACACGGTGACGCCGCCCACGAATACCGGCTTCAACAACGCAACCGGGGTGAGCACGCCGGTGCGACCTACCGAGACTTCTATATCCAATACTTCGGTAAGCTCTTCATGCGCGGGAAACTTGTGTGCCAGAGCAAAACGCGGCGCACGCGCGACAAATCCTAATTTGTTTTGCAATGCGATATCGTTAACTTTGTAGACCACTCCGTCGATCTCATAAGGCAACTTGTCGCGCATCGCGCCAACTCGCCGGTAATACTCAATCAGTCCCGTTTCCCCATGCACCACTTGGCGCTCTGGAGCAACGGGTACATTTAATGCAGCGAGGTAGTCTAGCAGCTCATCGTGTTTGTCTTGGGGCAGGCCTCCGCCTTCCACCGCTCCTACGCCGTAAGCAAAAAAACTAAGTTTACGATCCGCAGTGATGTGTGAATCGAGCTGACGCAAGGACCCTGCTGCAGCATTTCGCGGGTTTGCAAACTCTTTTTCGTTTTTTTCGCGCTGCTGCATGTTGAGCTTTTCAAAATCCTTTTTCAGCATCATTACCTCACCGCGCACTTCCAAAAGCGCCGGCGGTTTATGAGCTGCCAGCCGCAATGGGATAACTCTTACCGTGCGCACATTCGCAGTTACATCCTCGCCGACATAGCCGTCGCCGCGCGTGGCACCACTTTTCAGTTCTCCTCTCTGATAAGTGAGGCTGACGGCCAAACCATCAAATTTCGGCTCGACAGCGTATTCGATATCTTGCATGTCCAGCGCCTCGCGCACCCTGCGGTCAAAAGCGACAACGTCATCTTCATTGAACGCATTATTGAGAGACAGCATCGGAATGCGATGGACCACTTGGGCGAACTCCTTCAGTGGTGCAGCGCCCACCCGCTGCGTCGGAGATTCGGGGCTTACAAGTTGCGGATACCGTGCTTCCAGTTCGACCAATTCGGCAAACATTTTGTCATACTCGCTGTCGGGAACAGTCGGTGCCGCGAGCGCATAATAGCTGTAGTTGTGGCGTCCGATGCTTTCTCGCAGGCGGCGCACCCGCTCGATCACTCGCTCAGGTATTTTCATTCACGAGAACAGCCTTAAGGCGCGGGGGCTGCCGGCGCTGATATTGCGCTGATCCATTGCCGTGTAAACGGCGCTTAATTGTTGACGAATTCTTTCTATGCCGGAGTCGTTCAGGGGAATGCGATTATCGTCCACCAGAACCCCGTCCAACGACGCGGCAAATTGCCTGGCGCACGTTAGCATTTTGTCAAATACGCGCATACCATTGGCCACGCGCGGTACATCCAGCAAAAACGTCACCCCGCGTACTGATATGTTTTTGATTTGCTCGGAAGTGAATGAAACAGGTTCATGACAGCTCAAGGTAAACAAGCTTTCACCGTGTTCGTCCAGATAATGGAAAGTCGCGTCCTCCTGAAGTCTAAATCCGGCAGCCTCACTCAGGGCGCGCAGCTTGGTCCCGTGGAACGTCTGCCCGTCCTGAGCAACAACGTTCAGACCAATGGATATGTCCACCTCTGCGCAGAATTTATCGAGGTCCACGGCGTTACTCAGGGCGGCCCTGCGCTCGGCAAACTGCACCGCGGCACCGGTATTCTCCGCGAAACCTTGCAGCATGTCGCAAAACAACGCAAGCTGCGACTCATTCACGAAACCGGAGCGATCCGCGAGCTGCAGCCCCACTCTGATGCGGATATATCTGGCATCGGCGGTCTCCTCAAGCCTTTCCCAGGTTGAAGTTTTTTCGCGGAAGCCCAGACAGGTTATCCGCCGTCCAAACTCCAAAAGATATTTTAAAAACGTTTTCACAACCTCCGGCGGAAACGAGTCGGCGCGGCTGATTTCTGCAATAAACATTATCTCCGGATCCAGTACCGCGGGCGCTTTGTCAGCCAAGGGCGCGGGTTGCTCAGGCACGGTGTCCTTCGCTTCGATGACGGGTTCCCGCAACTGCGGCTCGACTCTGCCATCATCCACGCCGGCGATACCCTGCGGCGACAGCAGAACGTCCTGCATATCGTTCTCGAAAGCCGATTCGGATTTGCGCCGGTATTTTCGTTCCTGGAACCGATTGAAGAAGTAAGTGGCCGCAACGATCAATATGCCGATTATCAACAGGCTTAGCTGCAGGTCACTCATAACCTGAACCTCAGGCGACTGCCTCGTCCCGCAGTTTCATGGCTTGTTCAATATCCACTGCGACGACCCGTGACACGCCCAACTCCTGCATGGTAATGCCAATCAGCTGATGGGCAATTTCCATGGTAATTTTATTATGGCTAATAAATATGAACTGAGTCTGCTCAGACATCTTTCGCAGCAGCTTGCAAAAACTCTCGGTGTTAGAGTCGTCGAGCGGCGCATCAACCTCGTCCAGCATGCAAAACGGGGCCGGGTTAAGCTGAAACAGCGAAAATATCAAAGCTAAAGCAGCAAGTGCTTTTTCCCCACCCGACAGTAAATGAATCGTGGAATTCTTCTTTCCCGGCGGCTGGGCTATTACTTGCACTCCGCTATCGAGTACTTCTTCGCCGCTTAGAACCAGCCGTGCGTTTCCGCCGCCAAATAGCATCGGAAACATTTCCTCCAGATGCCGGTTGATGGCGTCGAACGTTTCTAACAGCCGAGCTCGGGTTTCGCGGTCTATGCGGCGAATCGCATCTTCCAGCGTCCCAACCGCGTCCTCAAGGTCCTTGGCCTGGCTGTCGATATAAGCTTTGCGCTCGGTGGCGCTTTGTAGTTCCTCAAGTGCGGCCAGATTGACTGCGCCCAAAGCAGTAATTTCCTGCTCAAGGCGCGCAATTTCTGCTTGCAGCAAACCGGCTCGTGTACCTTTCTGCATCAGAGCACTTAATTCGTCCTCGTTGGCGCCTCGAAGCTGCTCGTTGTATTGCTCCTCATTGAGGCGGGCTTCCTGCTCCTTGAGGCGCAGGTCATTAATCCGGCCGCGTAACGGCTCAAGCCTGGCCCCCGCTGCAAGGCGTTCTTCGTCGCTTCGCTGCAAATCAGCGGTTGCTGCCTCAACTGCGTCTCGTGCTGCAGTTAACGCCTGCTCCTTGCCTTCCCTTGCGTGTAGCACGTCCTGAAGCTCTTCCCGCACCGGATTCTCATCAAAGCGACGGATCTCAGACTGAACGTCTTGCAAATTCGCCTGCAACCCGCCTTCTTGTTCATCTATTGCTTTAATTGAATTGTATATCTCATTCATTTTAAACGTCAATGTATTTTTATTGAATTGGGCTTCTTGGGCCGCTCGCTGGGCAATTTCAAATTTTGCACGTTGGTCGTTCAGATTGCGTTCCGCGTCCAAACGCTGCTGATCGGCTGCTAGCAGTTGCGCTTCAAGATCCGCAATTCGTTTACCATACAGGCCAAGGTTATTTTCGGCATTTTGCCGCTGGTGGGTTTCACTTTCTTGTTGTTCTCGGATTTCCTCAAGTTCACGGGCAATCTGTTCGCCGCGGTGCCGGACTTGCTCCGAACTTTGCGTCAGCTTCAGCGTTTCAAGCTGGATTTCGTGTTGTTCTCTCTGAATTGCCTCCACCGTACTGGTCAACGAGGCTATTTCAGCTTGCATTTCCCCCAATTTCTGATGCGCCAAATTAAGCTCGGCGTTGCTCTTCTCCAATGCGACACGGCGGTGTCTAATTTCGTCTTCAAGCTGTTCGATTTCTCGGCCACGGGCCAGCACGCCGTGCCCGTCTGAGTCTGGCGCATGAAACGATACGCTAAAGCGAGTAAATACATGGCCGTTACGGCTCACCAACATTGCGCCCTGCGGTAACCGCTCACGTAATGTCAGCGGCCGGCTTTCCACAACGTAAACATGGCGCAGCCAGTCTTCAAGCAGCGCTTGTATGCGGCTGTCGTTGCAGCTTACCAGGCTCGATAACGGCCGCAAGTCCGCCAGGGCTCTGTCTTGCTCGGAAGCCGTTCTTTCTTGGAGCGTGAATACCGTAAGCTTTACCGGGGGCGCGTCTTCAATCAAATAATGCAAATTGATTTCAGGCCCCACCGCCACCGCGTTAAGGCGCTCGCGCAATACACTTTCCAGCGCAGTTTCCCAACCGACTTCAATGTGAATTTCCTGCCACAGCCTCGGGCAATCTTCAAGATTGTGTTTGGCAAACCAGGGTCGCAGTTTGCCGTCATCTAGGACGCCGTCCTGCAACTTCTTGAGTGTATCCAACCTCGCAATTATTGCAGCAAGAGCCTGCTCCTGCGTTTGCAGTTCGGTCCTGCGGGCATCCCTTAGTTGCTCCAATCCAGGCAGTTGATGCTGCCGGGAGTCAAGCTTTTGCCGGTTTTCGGCCAAGACAGACGCTTTGAGCGCGAGTTGATTCTGCAGGCTTTGCAATTCGGCACTCTCAGGTTCCGGCAAGCCATTCCGCTCGCTCGCCAGCCTCTCATGACGTACCTGCAATTGTTCAAGCATCTTCCGTGCATGCTCACGATGTGTGTCCTGTATTTGAGCCGCTTGCCGCACTTGAGTAAGCTCCCGCTGCAATTCGCCCGTGCGGTCCTGGCGAGTGCGGAAATCCTGCTCAGCGGCGGGCAGCGATTCAGCTTGTATTGCCGCATTACGCTGCGTTTCCTCGATTTGCCGCTGCGCCGCGGCGAGTTCACCGCGTAATTGAGTCAGGGTTTGCTGAGCGTTGTCGCTGCGTTTCCCAAGTTGAAGCTGCTGATCGCGTAGCGAAGAGCACTGGGATTCCAAGCGCTGCCGGTTCTCGCGGATATTCTGTAGATGCTGCTCAATGCGTGCCACTTCGGCATTAGCCGAGTAGAATTCTCCCTGCGCCTGATGCAACGCATCTCCCGCGCTGTAATGGCGCGCTCGCAACCGCTCTACCGCGTTCTCCGCCTCCCTTAATCTTGCGGTTTCCGCTTCCAGTTCATTGGTAATCTTTTGAATTTCTTTCTCAACCCGTTTCCGATTTGCCGCGGCATCCTGTTTCTTTAGCAGCCAATGCAGATTCTGGGTCGTCTGCAGCTTAATTTGTAGATCGCGATGCTGTGAAGCTACGCGTGCTTGCTCTTCTAGGTGCTGCAGATGTTTTTCCAGTTCCTGTCGAATGTCAGCAACTCTTAATAAATTTTCCCGCGTGTCCTTAAGCCGCAATTCCGTTTCATGCCGCCTTTCCCGGTATTTCGATACCCCGGCGGCTTCCTCCAGAAACACCCGCAGCTCCTCAGGCCGCGCCTCAATCACCTTGGAAATTATTCCCTGTTCGATGATCGCATAAGCGCTGGGGCCGAGGCCGGTACCGAGAAATATATCCGTTACGTCGCGTCGTCGTACGTGGGTGTTATTGATGTAATAAGTCGATTCGCCGTTGCGCTGCAAGATGCGTTTAATGGAGATCTCGGCATAACTTGACCACTGTCCAGCGGCTTTTCCGAGGCTGTTATCGAAAATTAATTCCACACTTGCTCGCCCTACCGGCGCGCGCTCGCCCGAGCCGTTAAAAATCACATCCTGCATGGTCTCGCCGCGCAAATGCTTGGCCTGCGATTCCCCCAGTACCCAGCGAACTGCATCGATGATGTTGGATTTGCCGCAACCGTTTGGGCCGACGATGCCCACCAGCTGTCCCGGAATGGGAACGTGAGTCGGGTCTACAAAAGATTTAAACCCGGCGAGCTTGATGTGTGTGAGGCGCAATTTTAGCCGTAATTTATTGTAATCGGGCCAATGGTTATATTTCGAAGCGCGAGTGTGGCTACATTTTAACCGATTTAATAAGGGTCTGGTTAGGTTCTCGCCGGTTCGCACAACTGCTAAAATGCGTTTAGCCGCTGCGAACCTCGATTAGGCTTTAAATGACGTTGGCAGCAGGAGCGGTCTGTTTGAGAATGCGTCTAGTGGCCTGCGCACTTTTTCCATTTACGCTGGACGAATCCGAGTTCGGGATGCATCGCGGAGGCCTGCTTGCTGTTTCGGGTTGCCGAGGGATGGGTCGCCGCCCGCTTGCACCCACGCAGTCCAACGTACCTCGGAACGCGTGCGATCGCGTGCGCAGCGCTACAGTTGAGTCAAATTGCCGAGAATCTAGATGCTGCCGCGCAAGCCGCAAGGCCGGCGTGGCGACGGAACGAAAGTTAGCCGAATCTGCTGACCATTAAATGCCCTTCAAGCCCAGCAAAACGTTCGAAACCTTCGCCAACCCCACGCCGCGGCGGGATTATCTGATTCGCATGGAAATTCCCGAATTTACCTGCCTTTGCCCACGAACTGGGCAGCCCGATTTCGCGACTCTGATTCTCGAATATATTCCGGACAAGAAATGCGTGGAGCTGAAAAGCCTCAAGCTCTACATCTGGTCGTACCGTAACGAAGGCGCATTCCACGAAGCTGTCACCAACCGCATTCTCGATGATTTGGCAAAGGCGGTGAAGCCGCGCTTCATGCGCTTGACTTCACGATTTTATGTGCGTGGCGGAATACTCACGACTGTAGTTGCGGAACATCGCAAATCAGGTTGGAAACCGACGCTGCGGGTGGATACGCAATTATTCGAGAGCCTGTCCAGCAGCGGTTGACGGCCTGTCTTTTGAGGGTGTTCTGGGCCCGATTGACCCGGCAACGGGCCTGCGGCGGGTGCTGATGAATGCACCGGCGCTTCAATGGGCGTCATGGTTTCGCCCATAATCCAATATGCCGCGCCGTTCTCGCTTGCGCAAGCGCGGGAATATTAATGGTGCGGTTACCGCTGTTACCACTTGAAGCATATTGTCTTCGCAGATTCACCAAAATACGCTACTCGCCCCGAGGTATTACCTCGCTGCGCCATTAAGCGCAATGGGTCGACGATCCAAAAAAAATAGGTGACTAAAACCGCGGCCGCTCCCGATACGCTGGATTCGTGTTGTGAACAGATACAGGACCTTTATAATGCGTCGTTTCTATGGGAATGTTTGTCCGTCGCCCGGTTGAATGTTTTGCTGCTCGCCATGAACCCTAACCTCAATCGCTTGCAGCCCTACCCCTTTCAAAAGCTGGCGCAATTGCTGGAAGGTATCACACCCAGATCAGATCCGCCCCCGATCAATTTGTCTATAGGCGAGCCGAAACATGCAACACCGGAATTCATACAGGAAACTTTGACGAAGAATCTTAACGGCCTCGCGAATTACCCGGTAACCCGAGGTAGTTTGGGCCTGCGGCAAGCTATAGCTGCGTGGCTCTTGCGCCGTTTTCACCTTCAAAAAATCGACGCGGATAGCGAAGTCTTGCCCGTAAACGGCAGCCGCGAAGCCCTGTTTGCAATAGCCCAAACGGTCATCAATGCATCGTTGCCCAAGTCTGTGTTGGTGTGTCCCAACCCGTTTTACCAGATATACGAGGGAGCGGCTTTGCTCGCGGGCGCAGAGCCCCAATTCCTGAACCTCATGCCACAGAAGAATTTCAGACTTGATTTCGACCAGCTTGATGAAGCTGTTTGGCGGCGATCGCAGCTGGTTTACATTTGCACCCCGGGTAACCCGTGCGGCAATGTCATGACGATGAACGAGTGGGAAGAATTGTTCCGGCGGGCTGATCACTATGGCTTTGTCGTTGCATCAGACGAATGCTACTCGGAGCTTTATTTTGACGAGCACAAGCCTTGCATTGGTAGCCTGGAAGCGGCGCAACGGCTCGGCCGGAGCGGATATTCCCGCCTTATCGTGTTCAACAGTCTGTCGAAACGATCCAATGTGCCGGGCATGCGCTCCGGGTGTGTCGCTGGCGACGCTGCGATTATCGAAAAATTCCTCCTTTACCGTACTTACCACGGCTGTGCCATGAGCCCGCCGGTACAAGCTGCCAGCATTGCCGCGTGGAACGACGAAACGCACGTGGTTGAAAATCGCCGCATGTACCGCGATAAATTCACTAAAGTCGCGCCAATTCTGCTGCAGTTCATGCCAAATCTTGAAATTCCACAAGGCGGGTTTTACTTCTGGGCGAGGACACCCATTCCCGACGTTGAATTCGCGTGGCTGTTGTACCGCGATTATAATGTCACGGTCCTTCCCGGGAGTTATTTGGCGCGTGCAGCACACGGCATCAACCCCGGTCTTAATTATGTGCGCATCGCGCTGGTTGCGCCGCTCGCTGAGTGTATCGAGGCAGCACAGCGTATCGCCGATTTTATTGAGCAACTTTAAAACATGAAACAGTTGCAAACGATCATCAACGAAGCATTCGAGCGCCGTGCTGAAATAACTCCAGCCAATGCCGAGGCAAAGCTCAAAAAAGCCGTCACGCGGGTTCTTGAACTGCTTGACGCAGGCAAACTCCGGGTGGCCGAAAAAATCAACAGCCATTGGGTGACTCATCAGTGGCTTAAGAAAGCCGTGCTGTTGTCGTTTCGCGTTCGTGATAATTCGCTACTCAAAGGCGGCTTTACCAATTATTACGACAAAGTTGGTATGAAGTTTGCAAGCTATGGGGTTCAGGCGTTTAGCAAAGGCGGGTTTCGCGTGGTACCCCCCGCTAGCGCTCGCGCAGGCGCTTATATCGCCAAAAACGTCGTCCTCATGCCCTCCTACGTCAATATCGGGGCTTACGTGGACGAGGGTACGATGGTCGATACTTGGGTCACAGTGGGCTCCTGCGCGCAAATTGGCAAAAACGTACATCTTTCGGGAGGTGTGGGAATTGGCGGTGTGCTGGAGCCGGTGCAGGCAAATCCGACCATCATCGAGGATAATGTGTTTATCGGCGCGCGCTCAGAAATAGTCGAAGGCGTCCTGGT
>Ga0335085_10010648_pt1 | contig 13722 bp, 10 predicted proteins | sample Lox_Sample_45_FD_206712 | JGI IMG/M metagenome (GOLD analysis project Ga0335085, IMG submission 206712) | Soil microbial communities from Loxahatchee National Wildlife Refuge, Florida, United States - Lox_Sample_4.5 | ecosystem: Environmental > Terrestrial > Soil > Wetlands | place: USA...
GTGGCTCGTCACGACGAGGCCGACCGACGCGGTCGCGGGCGCCGACAGCGTCGTGCTGCCGACTTGCGTCCACGAGTGGCCGTCGGCGGACACGAACCCGGCGACGGCCGTGCCGGTGCGCGTCAGCTTCAGCCAAACCGGCGCGAGCTGCGTGGCGCTTGCGATCCACGTCGTCGATCCGCCGTTGGCCGCGCGCGTCATGAACTCGATGTTGCCGTTCGGCCGCAGGTCGAGGATCACGTGCGCGGAGTTCGCCGTGAGCGAACCGCGCAGCATGACGCCGGCCTTCGCGTACGTGTTCGTGTTCTGGATCGTGGCGACACGCGCGACGATCTGCACGTCGCCCGTCTCGGGCTGCATCACCGCTTGAAAGGCGTCGGCGGTGCCCCAGATGTCGGCGCCGGAGCCGGTGACAGTGAACACACCGCCCGATGCGGACGCGGAGCCGGGAAGACCCACGGCGCCGATGTCCTGATTGACCCACGGAGCAGGGAGCGATGATGCGGCGGAGAGCGCGGTGTGTGCCAGGATCAGCAGGCAGACACACGTCGCCTGTACGCCCAGTCGGGCAGCGTTTCGCATGGTCGTGTACCTCAAAAACTGTGAATTGAGTGGGAGACCAGCGGGTCGCCGCCAGTCGGGCGTGACAAGGGCAACGGGCGTGCCGCGCGAAAAACGAAACACACTGTTCGATTTCGCAAGAGATCCGCGGCGATCGCGTCGTATGACACGAACGAGCAGTTACGCAACTGATCGGTGCGCGACAAGTTTGCTAGATGAGTTCGATTCTCCGTGCCGATCAGTTTGTATTACCGCCTCGTCGAGTAAATTCCGCCGAGCTCGATCAACGGATCAGTCCGGGTTCTGAACGCTCGGCTGCAAAACATTCGGAAAAATCCGCAGTACGTCCGCACGCGGATGCGGCAGCCCGTTTGCTGAACACCGCCGCGGCAAGACCACAACTCAGCATTTTCTAAAAGCCTGACGCTCTACGTGTGTGCTCCCTCAGCGCCCGCGAGTCAACGGTCGGGCTGGAGGACACATGAAGAGCTTCGTTTTTTCTGTCCTGATCTGTCTGGTCACCACGCTGCCGGCGCTCGCCGGGCAATATTCCGGAACTCCCTATTCCGGATCGCCCGTGCAACTGCCAGGCACCGTGCTCGGTGAGAACTTCGACAACGGCGGCGAAGGTGTCGCGTACCACGACAGCGGGCCGAACAACGTGGGCGGCGCGTATCGATCGGGCGGTGTCGACATCGAGCCATCGTCGAGCGGCGGCTACGACATCGGATGGATCGCCGCCGGCGAGTGGCTGAATTACACGGTCAACGTCGCAAGCGCCGGCACGTACACCGTGCAGGTGCGGGTGGCGTCGCCTGGCGGCGGCAGCATGCACGTCGGCTTCAACAACTCGAGCAACGTGTGGCAGCAGATCAGCGTGCCCGGCACCGGCGGCTGGCAGAACTGGACGACGGTGAGCTTCACGGCGACGCTCGGCGCCGGCGTGCAGCAGCTCACGATCATGGCGGACACGCCGGGCTACAACTTCGATCAGATCGCCGTGTCCGGCGGCAACGCCTCCAGCTCGACCGCCACCTCGTCGTCAAGCGGTGGTCTGAGTCCGTATCACGGCTCGCCCGCGGCCGTGCCGGGCACGATCCAGGCCGAGGACTTCGACAACGGCGGCGAGGGCGTCGCGTATCACGACACCACCGGCGGCAACAGCGGCGGCGCGTATCGCTCGACCGACGTCGACATCGAGCCGTCCTCGAGCGGCGGCTACGACATCGGCTGGTTCGCGGCCGGCGAGTGGCTGAACTACACGGTCAACGTCGCGTCGCCGGGCACCTACACCGTGCAGCTGCGCGTCGCCTCGACCGGCGGCGGCAGCATGCACGTCGGCTTCAACAAGGCGAGCAGCGTGTGGCAGTCGGTCAGCGTGCCGGCGACCGGAGGCTGGCAGAACTGGACGACCGTCAGCTTCACGGCGACACTCGGCGCCGGCACGCAGCAAATCACCGTGTTGTCCGATACCGGCGGCTTCAACCTCGATTCGATCACCGTCGCGAGCGGCGGCTCCGGGTCGACGAGCTCGACGTCCTCGTCGTCCTCATCGGGCGGCAGTAGCTCGAGCTCGTCTTCGTCCGGCGGCGGCATCACCCTGCCGGTGATCGAATGGAACATCCAGATCAACGACGGCTCGGAGAACCACGCGCGCCAGACGATGGACCTGCTGATGGCGCAGGGACCGCAGGCGGAGGTCGTCGTGATCGTCGAAGCGTATCAGTCGCTGCTGGGCGTCTACATCGACGAGCTCCAGCGGCAGACGGGGAAGACGTGGTACGGCATGTTCGGCACCGAATGCGCGCCCGGCAACTGGAACGGCAGCACCTGCACGCAGCAGTGGTACCAGGGCGGCGCCATTCTCTCGACGCATCCGATCACGAGCAACAGCGTGAAGTACTTCCCGTATCCGGACTGCTGGTCGTCGGCCCGCGTCGGCATGCGCGCCGCGCTCGACGTGAACGGGACGACGGTGCAGGTGTTCGCGATGCACCTGCAGACCGGAGGCTGCCAGAACGACGCGCAGTCGCGGTACAACTCGATGCGCGACTTCAAATCGTGGGCGAGCGGCTACTCGCAGCCACAGCTCGTCGCCGGCGACTTCAACGCGGATCCCGATCAGATCGACACGGGGTCGGGCATGTCGCCGAACTTCGTCGACTCGTGGTCGCTCGTCGGCGGCTCCAACTTCCGGTTCACGGCCCTCGGTTCGAACCCGACGATGAAGCTGGACTACTGGTTCTCGGACAACGGCGGCCGCGCGACGCCGATCGAGAGCCGCGTGATCACGGGCACGGGCAGCGTGTCGGATCACTTCCCGCTGCACGCGACGTTCGTCATCAGGTAAGGCGGTCAGATCTCGCCGCGCCTCATGCCCTCGAGCAGGTAGTCGCATGAGCGCGCGGCGAGCGCCATCATCGTCAGCGTCGGGTTCTGGACGCCTTGCGTGACGAAGCACGATCCGTCCATCACGAACAGGTTCGCGACGTCCCAGCTCTGACAGAAGGGGGTGAGGACGCCGGCCGCGCGATCCGCGCTCATGCGCGCGGTGCCGACCTCGTGGCTCGCCAGACCCGGAGGCGAGAGCTGCCTGTTGAATCTCCAGATCTTGAAGCCGGCCGCCGCGACCATCGCGCAGACTTCCGACTCGGCGTCGCGCATCATCGTCTTGTCGTTGTCGCCGTGCACGCACGCGATGCGCGCCGCGGGCACGCCCCACTTGTCTTTCACGTCGGGATCGAGCGTCACGCGGTTGTCCGGATGCGGCAGCATCTCGCCGAACACGGTCACGCCGCATCGTATGCCTTCGGTGAATACCTGGACGCCGTAGCCGCGGATGAAGCGGCGATCCCGCTCGCAGACGTTTCGAAACTGCGGGATGTAGCCCCACGAGTGTCCGCTGCGATCCTGCGCCGCGGGCGGGATGTCGGCGTCGATGCCGCCCAGGTGCAGGTGATCCATCAGATAGCGGCCGAGCAGGCCCGAGGAGTTGCCGAGTCCGCCGGGATGCTGCGGCGTCGCCGACGCGAACAGCAGCCGCGCGGTTTCGATGGACGAGGCGCAGAGGACGACGACGCGTGCGCGCACCTCGCGATCGCGATGCGTCCAGCGATCGACGTAGCGCAGGCCGGAGGCGAGTCCGGTCTTCGGGTCGGTGAGGACGTGCGTGACGATCGCATTCGTCCGGAGCGTGCAGCGACCGGTCGCCATCGCGTCGCGGATGGGAATGGGCGGCGCGGCCGTGCGGCACGGAATCGCCTGACGATCCTTCCACGTGCGCCGAATCGCGCCGGCCAGCACCTGGAGTGCGGGCGCCGGCTGCGTCTCGGCGGCGAGCAGCGAATCGGGAAGCTGCCGCAGGTGGTCACGCGTGCCGCGGATCTTCATCCAGCGCTCGATGCGCGCGTAGTACGGCTCGAGATCCGCGAGTGAGATCGGCCACGAGTCGCTGCCGCCGTCGCGTTGTCCCGCCTGGAAATCGAGATCCGACAGACGATAGAACTGCAGCCCGTGGCGCCGGACCGTCATTCGCCCGCCCGGCCGGCGGCAGCGTATCCATGCAAACGGCTGCTCCGCATCCACCACGTACGGCTGATCTTCGTCGTCCACGAACGCATGCGGATCGGTCGGCCACGCGTAGCAGCTCGACTGGACGCGTTGCCGCCGGATGGCCGCGGGATCTTCTTCGATGCGATAGCCGAGACGCCGGCGCACGCGATCGATCGCCGAGATCGCGTGGAGCTCGGGCGCGCTTCGGCCGGCGTCGAGCACCAGGACGTTCAGGCCCGCTTCGCTCAGCACCTTCGCCGCCAGGCCGCCGGTCGGACCGGATCCGACGATCGCGACGTCGCAGGCCGTCATGCGGCGCCGCGTTCCGCGAGCCATTCGATGCTGCGCCGGCAGCCTTCGGCGAACGGCACCGGCGGGACGTACCCGAGGATCCGCGCGGCTTTGTCGTTCGGCAGCCGCCATCGGCATCGTTGGAGCGCGGCGATTTCGGCGGGGACGTCCGACGCGGATACCTGCATCGGTCCCGCTGAGATCGATGGAGACGGTTCCCGCACGGCGCCGGGCCTCCCTCGGCGAATCGCGCGTTTCACGACGTCCTTCACGTGTCCCGGCGTATGCCGGATCAACGCGCGTACGAGCTCGGACGTGCGCAGCGGATCGACATACCGCTGTTTGAGCGTGGACCGCGGTTCGGGCGGCGACAGGCTCGGCACGCGATCGAAATCCACGCCGAGCGCGTCGGCGATGGGACGATACAGGTCGCACCAGCGCACCAGCTCCGCGTCAGACACGAGAAAGACTTCGCGATCGACATCCGGAGCGGTGAGCGCCAGGCCCACCGCATGCGCGAGGTTCTCGACGTAGATGCTGTTGCAGATGCCTCGCGCGCCGTCGACGACGTACGCGGTGCGTGTGCGGAGCCGATCCGCGAAGTCGAAGATCCAGCGCGAGCCTGGGCCGAAGACGATCGTCGGGCGGAGCATCACCAGCTCGACCGTTCCTCGCTCGCGCAGACGCTGAAGCTTCCGCTCCGCTCTGACCTTCGCGTTGTTGTACGGAACCGCCTGCCTGATCGACAACGGCGAGCGCTCGTCCGTTCCGGGTGCCGGCGCCTGGCCGTGAACCGAACCGGTGCTGATGTAGACCAGCCGTCTGACGCCGGCGCCTTCAGCCGCCGCGTACACCGGCGCCGTCGAATCCACGATCACGTCGTCGCTGCCGAGCGCCGCGTGGACGACGAAGTCGCAGCCGGTGAACGCGTCGCGCACCGCGTACACGTCGCAGGCGTCGGCGATGCGGTGATCGGCGTCCGGCACTGCCGGCGGCCGCCTGACGACGGCACGCGCGTCGTGTCCGTGGGCGCGAAGGAAGCGCAGAATGTGCCCGCCCACGAACCCGTTCGCGCCAAGCACGGCGATCTTCATTTTTCGTTCACGAAGCAACTGATGTGCCCGGATCTTTGAGAACACGCTGTCTCTTTCGCGGAAGGTTTTTGCTCAGACAAACACGCGCCGCCCCTCACCTCATCTGGCACTGAAGTTGCTGCCGTGAGTTGCCGCATGCCGCGGATCTGCGAAGACGTCGTCGTACGCGATGCGCATGGAAAACCTGTTCTTCCGATCGACGCCGCCGCCATCTACGGTTTCGGCCACCTCATCCGTCTCACCGAGCAACTGCTGCTCGAGCTCTTCAGCAAGGGACTGCTGTCCGGCACGACGCACACGTGCATCGGCCAGGAGCTCTGTCAGATGTCGGTCGTTCGCGCGCTCGACGATCCAGACGACGTGGTGCTGTCGAACCATCGCAATCACGGCCACTTCCTCACGTACTCCGGCGCGTTCGAGGCGCTTGTGTGTGAGGTCATGGGCCGCGAGTCCGGCGTGTGCGGCGGCATCGGCGGCAGCCAGCACATCGCGTATCGCCACTTCCACAGCAACGGCGTGCAGGCCGGGATGACGGCCATCGGCGCGGGCCTCGCGCTCGCGCGGCGCATGCGGAGCTCGAAGGCGATCGTGTCGTGTTTCATCGGCGACGGGACGCTCGGCGAGGGACTGCTGTACGAGAGCCTGAACCTCGCCTCCGTGTGGAAGGCGCCGATGCTCTTCGTCGTCGAGAACAACGGTATCGCGCAGACGACGCCGACGGCCGGGACGATCGGCGGGACGATTCGCGCGCGCGGCGAAGCATTCGGCCTGCGGACGTGGGAGCTCGACGACAGCGACGCGGAATTCCTCGACAAGGTGGACGCGGTCGTGCGCGGCGTCCGCGAGTCGCGCGCGCCCGGCTTTCTCGTCATCCACACGCGCCGGCTCGGGCCGCACAGCAAGGGCGACGATCTTCGCGACGCGGCCGAGATGGACGCGATCCGCGCCCGGGATCCGCTCGCGCGGCTCGGCGCCCGGCTCGGCGACGCCGTCCGGTCCGGCATCGAAGCGCGCAATCATGAATTCGTGAAGGAGCTGCGCGAGCGCGCGATGCAGGCGCGGGAATCGCGATGCGAGGCGCCGCGTCCGCACATCTTTCACGCGCGCCGGGATCCGCCGCCGGCGATCGACGACCGCGAGCCGGCGCCGGCGAAGAACGTCCGAGCCGGTCTCAACGCGTCGCTGAGGCGGTTGCTCGAAACGCGGCCGGACGTGATCGTCCTGGGCGAGGACCTCCACGATCCGTACGGGGGCGCGTTCAAGGTGACCGCGGGGTTGTCGACAGACTTTCCCGGCCGCGTGATCTCGACGCCGATCAGCGAGGCGGCGATCGTCGGCGCGGCGGTCGGCCTCGCGCTCGACGGCTTCCATCCGATTGTCGAGATCATGTTCGCGGACTTCGTCTCGCTCGCGATGGATCAGATCTACAACCACGCGGTGAAGTTTCCCGGGATGTTTCCGCACTGCGAGGTGCCGCTCGTCATCCGCACGCCGGCGGGCGGCCGCCGCGGCTACGGGCCCACGCACAGCCAGAGTCCGGAGCACCTGCTGTCGGCGGTGCCCGGTCTCACCGTCGTCTTCGGCAGCCATCGCCACGACGTCGGGAAGCTGCTTGCCGCCGCCGCGACCGGCTGGCGGTATCCGGTCGCGTTTCTCGAACACAAGCTTCTCTACGGCGAAGCGCAGGACCGCGGAGCGTACACGGTCGTCGATCCGGACCCGTGCGATCCCGGCGCCGGCACGTTTCCGACGCTCGCGCGGCTGACGGATCGCGCGGATCTGACGATCGTCGCGTACGGCGGCATGCTGCCCGTCGTCGAGCGCGCCGCGGCGATGCTCGAAGCCGAAGACTTCCTCGTCGACATCGTCGCGCCGTCGCTGCTGCATCCGCTGCCGAAGGCGACGCTCGCGCGCGTCCTGCGCGGACGCGAGCGGATCGCGATCGTCGAGGAAGCGCCGGCGGGGCCGGGGTTCGGATCGGAGCTCGCCGCGCATCTGCTCGAAACACGCTGTGGCGCGCGCGTCCTGCGCGTGGCGCCGCCGCCGGTGCCGATTCCAGCGGCGCGGAGCCTCGAGTCGCAGGTCCTCATCGACGAACGGCTGCTCGCCGGACGGCTGCTGCCGTTCCTCACCGACATGAACTGATGCCGACGCCCCTGCATACGCCGCGCGTCAACAACAACGACGACTCGGTGCGGCTGGTGAAGCTGCTGGTGAAGGCCGGCGACGCCGTCCGCGCCGGGCAGCTCGTCGCCGAAGTCGAAACCGACAAGGCGAACTTCACGGTCGAATCGGATCGCGACGGCGTCGTTCTCCAAATCACCCAATCACTCAATGACACCATCGCCGTGGGATCCGTGCTCCTGTGGCTCGGCGAGCAGGCGGACGAGCGCGTGCCGGCGATGGCGGCAGTCGCCGCCGTTGCCGTGCAGCCGGGCGGCACCGCGACGTCGGCGCCCACGCTCAAGGCGCAGCAGCTGCTGACGAAACACGGCCTGTCAGCGGGTGACGTGCCGGCGCGCGGCGAACGGCTGACGGTCGCCGACATCGAGGCGTTTCTCGCGACGCGCACGCCCCCGCCGCCTGCCCCCGCTCCTGCGGCGGGCGCCGCGATGGCGGCGGGGACGACACAGCCGCTGACGCCCGAAGAACGCGGCATGCTGCGAACCGTGCTGTGGCAGCGCGACGAAGCGGTTCCCGGATACGTCGAGCTGACGTACGACGCCGCCGCCTGGGATCGCGCCTCCGCGGATTACCAGAAGCGCGAGAAGCTGCTGCTCAGCCCGCTGCTCGCGCTCATGGCGCACCGGCTGGTGCGAGCCGCCGCGACGGACTCGCGCATCAACTCGACGATCGTCGGCGACGCGCGTCACGTATACAGCACGGTCAACCTCGGATTCACGATTCAGAGCGACATCACGCTGTACCTCGCCGTCGTGCAGGACGCCGGCTCGCTCGGCACCCGGGAGTTCATCGAGCGGCTCGGCAGGATCCAGCGAGGCGCGCTCGCGCACACGCTGCGATCCGCGGACCTCACGGGCGCGACCGTCTCGTTCAGCAGCATGGCGCGCTGGAATGCCTCGCGCCACGTCCCCGTGCTGCCGCCGTTCACGTCCCTCATCGTCGCGCACGCCGGCGCGCGCGACGGCATCGGCACGCTCGGCGCGACGTACGACCACCGGGTGCTGACCGGATACGACGCGCTGCACGTCCTGCAGGCGATCGCGGAGCCGGGCGGGGAATTCACGGCTCAGGAGACCGAAGGAGAGCAGCATGGCTGACGAGGCCTCGGCCCGCAACGACATCCGATCGAAAGTCCTCGAGCTCGCGCGCCGCCGCGGCATCAAAGCGGCGAACCTGCGCGACGACGAGGTGATTCCCGACACGGGATTGCTCGATTCGGCGGCGATCATGGAACTCGTCGTCTGGCTCGAGACGCGCTTCGACGTCGAGATCGATCAGGCCGATCTCACCATCGAGCACTTCGGCACCGTGGACGCGATGGTGGAGTACGTCACTCGTGCAATGGCCTGACGGCAAGCGGTTCGCGTTCACGATCTTCGACGACCCCGACGCGCAGACGGTCGAGGAAGGCAAGCGCGTGTACGGTCTGCTCGCCGAACTCGGGTTCAGGACGACGCGCGGGGTCTGGCCGGGCGCGGCGGTGCGGACGCCCAACTCGAAGGGCGCGACGTGCGAGGACGCCGAGTACCGGCGCCACACGCAGTCGCTGCAGGCCGCCGGCTTCGAGGTCGGCTATCACAACCACACCAAGCATTCCTCGACGCGCGACGAGATCATCGCCGGGCTCGACGCGTTTCGCGACTACTTCGGCCACGATCCGGTCGCGATGGCGAACCACTACAACGCCGACGCGATGTACTGGGGACCGGCGCGGCTCACGCCGCCGGTCCGGACGTTCTACGTCGCCGCCACCGCCGGCCGCAAGAACGGACGGCACTTCGGCCACGTCGACGGCCATCCGTCGTACTGGGGCGACGTCTGCCGCGCGCGTATCCGCTACTGCCGCAATTTCGTGTTCGCCGACATCAACACGCTGGAGGCGTGCCCGCTGATGCCGTACTACGACCCGACCAAGCCGCTCGTCAACGCGTGGTACGCGTCGACGGAAGGATCCAACGCACGGCGATTCCTCGGCGCCGTCACCGAAGCGAATCAGGATCGCCTGGAAGAGGAGGGCGGCGCCTGCATCATGTACACGCACTTCGGCCACGGGTACGTCGACGACGAGGGCGTGCTGTCGCCGCGGTTCGTCGCGCTGATGCGGCGTCTGAGTGCGAAGGGCGGATGGTTCGTGCCGGTGTCGACGCTCCTCGAGTATCTGCGCGCACGCCAGGGCGTCGCCGAGCTCGGCACGCCGGAGCGCCGGCAGCTCGAGAAACGATGGCTATGGGAAAAGCTCTTCAGAGGGACGTCGTAACTCCCGGCTTTCGCATCGCCGCTCAGACGGCCGCCGAGATGCCCGCGGTGCGCGCGTTCAACGCGCGCATGCGGGCGGCCAACGCCGGCGCGGACTTCCTGCTCGCCGATCAGCCGAACGCCGTCCGTCCGCCCGGACGTCCGGTGCCGGCGATCGAGTGGACGAAGTACGTCGTGCTCGATCAGGACGACGAGGCGCGCGGCGGATTTCTGCTGATGACGCAGCCGCTGTGGATCGGCGGCGAGGTGAAGCCCGGCGCGAATTATCAGGCGCCGCTGTCGGAAGGTATCCGCGATCCCCGCTTCGGCATGGTCGGACTCCACATGCTGAAGCATCTGCAGCGGCAGTGGCCGCTCGCGTTCGCGGTCGGCATGGGCGGCATGGATCGCCCGCTGCCGCGCCTGCTGCTGGCCGCGGGCTGGACGGTCAACGCCGTCCCGTTCTTTTTCTACGTCGTCTCGCCCGCACGCGTCGTCCGCGAGCTGCGCGTGCTTCGAACGCGTCCCGCGCTGCGACTGGCGGCGCGGGCGGCGGCGGCGACCAGCGCCGCATGGGCCGGCGTGACGGCGCTGCAGTGGCGCGCGTGGAACGCCGATCGGCGCAGCGGCGTCGAGCTCGAGCGCATCGACCGATGGGGACCATGGGCGGACGCGTTGTGGGAACGGACGCGCGGCGCGTCGATCTTCGCCGTCGTCCGCGATCGCGCGACGCTCGACGCGCTCTATCCGCTCGGCGATCGGCGGTACCTCGCGTTTGCCGCCAGGCGCGGCGGCGAGATCGTCGGATGGGCGGTCGCGCTCGACACGCAGATGCGCGATCACAGCCACTTCGGCGATCTCCGCGTGGCCACGATTCTCGACGCGCAGGCGCTCCCGGACGCGGCAGCGCCGCTCGCCGGCGCGCTGCGGCGGGAGCTCTCCCGAGGCGGCGCCGATTTGATCGTGACCAACCAGTCGCACGACGTGTGGAGGCGCGCGATGCGCGATGCGGGATTCCTGAGCGGTCCATCCAATTACCTGTTCGCGATGTCGAAGCCTCTCGCGCGGGCCGTGGGCGAGGCGCCCGCCCGCGTCCACGTCACGCGCGGCGACGGCGACGGCCGCATCCATCTGTAAACGACAGACTCCTGTTTTCTCTTTTCCGCGACTTCCGGTTCGACAAACTGGAAATCCGCCGCCGTCTCTGTCCGAAGCCGAAGCGCGACCAATCGGCAGCCTGCTTGCAGTCCAGCGGGGCATGTGCGGGATCATCGGATACATCGGATCGAAAGACGTCGTCCCCGTGCTCATTGATGGGCTTCGACGGCTGGAATATCGCGGGTACGATTCGGCCGGCATCGGCGTCGTCTCCGACGACGGCATCGAGCTGCGGCGCAGCGCGGGCAAGTTGTCGCAGCTGGTCGCCGTGCTCGACGAAAGCCCGGTCGACGGACGATACGGCATCGGCCACACGCGCTGGGCGACGCACGGCCGGCCGACCGATGAGAACGCGCATCCGCATCGTGACTGCACCGGCCGCGTGCTGGTCGTTCACAACGGGATCATCGAGAACTACCTGTCGCTGAAGCAGGAGCTCCAGGCGCAGGGCCATACGTTCCGCACGCAGACCGACACGGAAGTCGTCGCGCATCTGATCGAGCGCGAGCTCGACGCCGCCCGCGGCGCGCAGGCGTCCGCCGGGCGAGTGGCCATCGAGGAGGCCGTCCGGCGCGCGCTCGCGCTCATGCGCGGCCTGTTCGCGCTCGTGATCATCTCCGCCGACGATCCGGACAAGATCGTCGCCGTCCGCAACGGGCCGCCGATCGTCGTCGGACTCGGCGAAGACGAGTCAGGAGCGCCGGAGTACTTCGTCGCGTCGGATACGCCGGCGATTCTTCGCCACACGCGCGACGTCGTCTTCCTCGGCGACGAGGAGATGGCGGTCATCACGCTTGCCGGCGTGTCGTTCACCGACTTCTGCGGCCGCGCGATCGCGCCGGCGACGCAGCGCGTGCTGTGGGATCCGATTACGACGGAAAAGAGCGGCTACCCGCACTTCATGCTCAAGGAGATCTTCGAGCAGCCGACGGCGGTGCGGCAGACAATCGGCGGCCACGTCGCGCCGGAATCCGGACTCGTCTGCCTGAAGGAGCTGAACCTCAGCGACGATCAGCTCGCGGGGATCGAGAAAGTCGTCGTCCTCGCGTGCGGGACCTCGTGGCACGCGGGCCTGATCGGCAAGTTCATCATCGAGAAGCTCGCGCGAATTCCTGTCGACGTCGACTACGGCTCGGAGTACCGCTATCGGCAGCCCATCGCCGACGCGAGGACGCTCGCCGTCGTCATCACGCAATCGGGCGAGACGGCCGACACGCTCGCGGCGCTGCGCGAAGCGAAGGCGCAGCGGAACGGACCGCCGCCGCCGAGCGTCGCGATCTGCAACGTGCTCGGCAGCATGGCCACGCGCGAAGCCGGCGGCACGATCCACACGGCGGCCGGCCCGGAGATCGGCGTCGCCTCGACGAAAGCGTTCACGTCACAGATCGCCGCGCTCTACCTGCTCGGGCTCAAGCTCGCGCAGGCGCGAGGCGTCCTGACGCCGGCCCAGAGCCTGCCGCACGTCGACGCGCTCCTGCAGCTGCCGCAGGTGCTCGAGCGGACGCTTCGGCTGGCGCCGCAGATCGAGACGATCGCGCAGGCGATTGTCTGCCGCCGCGACGCGCTGTTCCTCGGCCGGGGCATCAACTATCCGATCGCGCTCGAGGGCGCGCTCAAGCTGAAAGAGATCTCCTACATCCACGCCGAAGGCTATCCGGCCGGCGAGATGAAGCACGGGCCCATCGCGCTCATCGACGAACACATGCCCGTCGTCGTCCTTGCGCCGCAGGACTGCCTGTTCGAGAAGATGGTCGGGAACATCCAGGAAGTGAAGGCGCGCGGAGGCCAGATCATCGCGCTCACGAGCGGCGAGGGCGGGCCGCTGACGTCCGTGCTCGATCCGTCGCGCGACTTCGTCGTCGCCGTCCCGCAGGCGCCGGAGCTGACGATGCCCGTCGTGATGTCGGTGCCGCTCCAGCTGCTCGCGTACCACGTCGCCGTCCGCCGCGGCTGCGACGTCGATCAGCCGCGGAACCTGGCGAAGAGCGTAACGGTGGAATAGAACGTCCCTGGCCGTGGTGCGTGGTGCGCGAAGGACTATTTCCGGCGACGTGCGCCCTTCGGTTCCGCAGGCTTCTGCGTAATCGGCGAGGGGAGCGTCCGCGCACGCGCGGGCGGCGTCGAGGACGAGGGGTCATCGGTTTCAAACGGCGCGACGACGAGCCGGTCGAGCTCCGGATCGAAATCCAGGCTCAACCGGCAGACGTAACACCGGTAACGTTCTCCAGGCTGCGGCTTCGACTCCAGCTCGCCACGCCTGAGCACAGTACTGCACGCGGGACACGACCACGCCATGTTGGGATCCTGGAACTCAGAACCTAATCGGGGACACGCTCGTTCGGCAACAGCCTGAAAGTAACAATCAGCTCTTTGGCGCCGGCTTCGCCGCGCCGTCGACGTCGGCGGGCGAGGGCGTCGAATGCCCGTGCCGCGACTCGAGGTCGGCGGCCGACGGCTGCGTCGCTGCCGTTGACGGCGCCGGCGTGCTCGCCGCCGCCGTGGACGCGGTCGCCGCGGGCGCCGGGGCGGCAGGCGCTGCGCCGAATACCGCGCCGAGATCCAGGCCGTCGAGGCCGGCCCCGCGCCACGGGCTCGACGCGATCAGACGGTAGTCGCCGCCCGTGTACGACACGAACTGCGCCTGAAA
>Ga0335085_10010649_pt1 | contig 13718 bp, 17 predicted proteins | sample Lox_Sample_45_FD_206712 | JGI IMG/M metagenome (GOLD analysis project Ga0335085, IMG submission 206712) | Soil microbial communities from Loxahatchee National Wildlife Refuge, Florida, United States - Lox_Sample_4.5 | ecosystem: Environmental > Terrestrial > Soil > Wetlands | place: USA...
AAAGTATCCGGCGATCATGTTCAACACCGGTGACTCCGATACGCGTGTCGCCCCTTTGCATGCACGGAAGATGACCGCACTCATGCAGAAAGACACCGGCAGTGATCGACCGGTCCTTTTGCACTATGAGTTGAAGGCCGGGCACAGTTCGGGCGTATCCATCAGCCAGCTGGTCGACGACGGCGCCGACGAACTGGCTTTCCTGTGGAACGAAACCGGAGGGAAATAGCGGGCAGAGGCAGGCAGCGCGCGCTTCCTGCCTTGCCAATCACTTGCGAGCGGGTGGCTGTTTAGGTCTCCAGCCACTCGTCTTTTTTCTGGTGTTTCTTGGTGTAATCCTCGACCTGATCCTCGTAAACCAGTTCCGCATGCTCCTCGCAACTGGGCTCGCCATCCACCAGGCGGGTGGCGCGTTTTCCGCAAATCTTGCACTTCAACGGTTCCTCGCCTTTCGACTTCTCTGCAGACTTCATGGTCCCCTTTCTCAAGCAATGAAAGCAGCGTGATTGGATTCCAATTTCGTGGTCATGGAAATGGGAATCCGAAGCGCTCTTGAAATCAGGCAGTGCTCCTTCGCGTTGCGGCTGGCTTTCTGAAATGCCTCTTCGTTCATCTCCGGCAGGATGGCCGTGACGTGCACCTCGATCTTGGTGATTTCCCAATAGCCTCGCTTCTGGTCCACATTCAGTACGGCTTCGGTCTTCACCTGGTCGGGTTTCAGCCCAGCCCGTGAGGTTTCGCGGGCCAGCATCAGCGACATGCACGAGGCCACGGCGGCCGCCAGCATCTCCGACGGGCTGGTGCAGGGTTCGTCTCCCTCGCTCGATCCGGCGGCGGCGTATAAAGCGTTGGTGATGACTCCGCTTGATGTGGAAACTAACCCCTCCCCGATAACCGGACTGCCTTTCCAGACGGCCACTGCGGTACGGATCATGACTCCCTCCTAGCTCTACCTCTTTTGTAACTCCGCAAGGCGGAGTTGCGATGTGACGCAGGGAACACCGCTGTGTGTTTCGCCCCGCGCCGAGAGGTGCAAAACCGCTTACTCAAACTCCACAAGAACCTGGTTCACCTTCACGGCGTCGCCCGCCTTTACATTGACGATCTTGACCTTGCCGGCCACCGGAGCGGTTACATTGGTTTCCATCTTCATGGCCTCCAGCACCATCATCAGGTCGTTGGGATGAAGTTGCTGCCCCGGCTGCGCGGTCACACGCAGCACAACCCCTGCCACCGGGCTGCGGCAAACTTTCGATTCGTCTGCGTGCCCATCCGGCGCCGCCGGTTTCGGCGCGGTGGCCACCGGGGTTGAGGGTACAGTCAGCGGGATCGGGTGCGGAGGAAGATATCCCGGCGTCCGCGCCAAAGAGTCGTCTTCAAGAATCTCCACGTCAACTTCGTAAGCGTTGTCGTCAATTGCGATCTGTAACCTCAAAGCAACCTCCCGCGCCTCAGCGCACCCGTTGAGCCACGTTATGAGACGCCTGCACTACGGCCCGTCCTTGCTGCGACCAGGCGTTGAAGCTCTCGTTCGAATAGAGCATCTTCGCGGACCGTATCCGCACTTTCTTTCCCAGGAAGGCCGTCACGGCCGCCGCGATAACCAGCAAGGTGTCCGGCGTGACCCGGCGTTTTTCCTCCGGCGGGGCGACCGCAGCCTGGACTGGAGCAGTTGCCATGGTCGTGGCCGCTGCGACGGGTTCCGGCAGCTGCTTTTTCTCCAGCCGTGCCGCGATCATCAGCGAGCTGATTTCCTGGGCCCACTCACCCCGCAACTGCTCGACGGTATGCTCCAGAGTCCGGCGCAAGGCCAGATAGATCACGGCATAGCCCAGAACCACGAGTACGCCCGCGACGATCCATACCGCGTGGCTCTCGGCGAATTGAAGAAGGCCTTGCATGAACACTCCTGCTCTAAAGGGGAATCAACCCATGTTTCTTGGGCGGACGCAATTCGCGCTTGGTATGCAGCGCTTCCAGGGCCTGCGCCAGATAGATTCTCGTCTCCGCCGGTTCGATGATGTCGTCTACCAGCCGTCGTCCGGCCGAAACGTAGGGGTTGGCAAACGTCTCGCGGTAGGTCTCGATCAGTTCCTTGCGCCGTGCCCCCTTATCGCCGGCGGCCTCAATCTCCCGGCGGAATACGATCTCCGCCGCGCCTTCCGCCCCCATGACCGCAATCTCGGCAGTCGGCCAGGCCACCACCCGATCCGCTCCCATGTCCTTGCCGCACATGGCGAGATAAGCGCCGCCATAGGCCTTGCGCAGGACAATCGTGATTTTCGGCACGGTCGCTGCCGAGTAGGCGAACAGCATCTTTGCCCCGTGCCGGATGATGCCTCCATACTCCTGCGCCACCCCCGGCAGAAAGCCGGGAACATCGACAAACGTCACCAGGGGCGTATTGAAGGCATTGCAGAAGCGGATGAAGCGCGAGGCCTTGTCCGAGGCGTTGATGTCCAGAGCCCCCGCCAACGCGCACGGTTGGTTGCCAATGATTCCCACCGGCCTGCCTTGGATACGGCCGAAGCCCACCACGATATTGGGAGCAAAGCCCGCTTGAATCTCCAGGAAGTCCCGGTGATCGAGTACGCGGCTAATCACGTTGCGCACATCGTAAGGAACTTTGGATTCCGTCGGAACAATGCGGGTCAGTTCGGGATCAGGCTCAAGCGGCAGGTCGTAGTTCAAGCGCGGCGGATCTTCCAGGTTGTTGGCCGGCATGAAGGAAAGCAGCCGCCGGCAAAGATACAAGGCTTCCTCGTCGTTTTCTGCAATCAGGTGGACCACGCCCGAGTTGTTCATCTGCGCGGCGGGTCCGCCCAGTTCTTCGGGAGTCACCGATTCTCCCGTCACCTGCTTGATCACCTGCGGCCCGGTGATAAACATCTGCGCGTTCTTGGTCTGAACAATGAAGTCGGTCAACGCCGGACTGTAGGCCGCTCCTCCTGCGCACGGTCCGCAGATCAGGGAGATTTGTGGCACGGTCCCTGACAGAACCACGTTGTTGTAGAACACCCGTCCATATCCCGAGAGGCTGTCAATCCCCTCCTGTACGCGCGCTCCCCCCGAGTCGTTAATGAAGATGAATGGTGTGCCGGTCTTGAGCGACAAATGCATCATCTCGGAAATCTTGTCGCAGTGCACCTCACCCGCGGCGCCACCCGCAACCGTGAAATCCTGACTCGCCAGGTGGACCAGGCGGCCGTCAATCGTGGCACAACCCGTGACCACGCCATCCGCCGGCATGTCTTTGTCGGCCATCCCGAACAACGTGGCTCGATGCTCGGCAAACAGGCCAATTTCCTGAAAACTGCGGGGATCCACCAATTTGTCGACTCGTTCTCTCGCGGTGAGTTTGCCCGCTGCGTGCTGCTTTTCGATGCGTTCGGGGCCTCCGCCCAGCCGCACCTGCTCGCGGAGCGTCCGCAAATCGGCAATCTTCTGGTCAATGGTCTTGTGGACTGGATTTGCCACCTGTGTCGCCATGCCTCTCTCCCGGCACCTTACTTCGCGGGTGCCACTGTTACCTTGTGCTCTCGGCCGTTCAGCGTGACCACGTATTGAACCGTGCCCGTCAGATTGGCGCCCTGATCCTTGCCGTTCGCCTTGCTGGTCGAAGCGGCATCGGCCTTCTTGACCGGATCCTTGCCCAGATTGGTGGCCCCATCTTTGCGTGACTTGAAAAACTTTGGTGCCACCTGCGGAAACATGGCATGGGTCAGCACATCTTCGTCGCTGCCGTTGGAGCCCTCCAGCGCGATGGCTTCCGCCCGCAGGTTCTCCCACTCCGGCTTCAACAAATCCGCAGGACGACAGGTGATCACCGGCTTCTTGGCCTGCTCCGTCGCCCGCTGAAGAACTTGCGGATCCTTCTCGCCGAGTGTGCTGCCGTAGTAGCCCAGCATCAGGTCGGCGAACTCCCCGGTCATCACTTTGTACTTGCCCATCAGGACGTTGAAGACCGCCTGGGTTCCCACGATCTGGCTGGAAGGCGTTACCAGCGGGGGATAGCCCGAGGCCTGGCGCACATTGGGTACTTCGTCGAGCACCTCTTGCACCCGTTCGCCGGCGCCTTGGCCCTTTAGCTGACTTTCCATGTTCGAGATCATGCCGCCGGGAATCTGGCTCTTGAAGATCTCGGTGTCCACGCCGGTGATGTCGCTCGAAAACTCCCGGTACCGCGGACGAATCTTGGAAAAATGTTGCTTCGCCTTCAGCACGCGTGCCAGATCAAGCCGCGTGGTGAAGCCGGTACCCTCGAGCATCTCGATAAAACTTTCCGTGGGATTGTGCCCCGGGCCGAGCGACAGGGAACTGATCGAGGTGTCGACGATATCGCAGCCCGCCTCCACGGCCTTCATCAGCGAAACCATCGTGACTCCCGTCGTGGCGTGACAGTGGACATGCACCAGCGTCTCGGAGCCGCACTTCTCTTTAATGCCTCTGACCAACTCGTAAGCCGGCTGCGGCTTCAGCAGGCCTGCCATGTCTTTAATGCAGATGGAGTCGCAGCCCATTTCTTGCAGGTGCTGCGCCATCTCCACGAAGGCTGCGATCGTGTGGACCGGGCTGATGGTGTAGGAAATCGTCCCCTGGGCGTGCTTGCCGCTTTTCTTGACCGCCCGAATGCTGGTCTGCAGGTTGCGCAGATCGTTCAGAGCATCAAAGACGCGGAATACATCCATTCCGTTCTCCGCGGCCTTGGACACGAAGCGTTCGACCACTTCGTCCTGGTAGTGCCGGTAGCCGAGCAGGTTCTGCCCGCGCAACAGCATTTGCAGTTGTGTCTTGGGCAGCAGTTTGCGGAATGTGCGCAGCCGTTCCCAGGGATCTTCGTTGAGAAAACGAATGCAGGAGTCGAACGTGGCTCCGCCCCAGCACTCGAGCGACCAGTAGCCGGCGTTGTCCAGGTCTTCGCAGGCCGGAAGCATATCTTCCGTGGCCATGCGGGTGGCAAGCAGACTCTGGTGCGCGTCCCTCAGAATGAGGTCGGTGACTTCGATCAGGCGTGGCATGGAGTCGGTTTCCTTCCGAATACTTACCAGCCTATCCACTGCTCCGGAACGAAGCTGTGAGGCGCATCACAGGCCCCCTTGATAAAGGCCCGGAATCTGTACTTCGGTAATCCCCCCACAATTCTGTATCTTTATCGAAACAATTCTGTTATCGTGAAAGTGCGTTTGATTGGAATCGGTCGTTCAGCAGCTTCTTGCCAACCAGCTAGCACCTGCGCAGCAACTCCGAACTCTCTTCCAGCGTAAATACACCGAAAGGTTGCACAATCAGAAATATGGAACAAGGAACAGTGAAGTGGTTTAATGACGCCAAGGGCTATGGTTTTATCAGCCGGCAGAGTGGCGAAGACGTCTTCGTGCATTTCTCGGCCATTCAGAGCGGCGGCTTCCGCAGCTTGCAAGAAGGCCAGAGCGTCGAGTTCGAGGTCACCAAAGGACCCAAAGGCTGGCAAGCCGAGAACGTTCGCCCTCTGTAGATCCAGAGTTGGCGTAAAGTTCCACAAGGCCCGGGAAGCTTCCCGGGCCTTAGTCGTTTCTTCCCCTGCAAATTTCCGCGGTTTTCCACAAGTTGCTTATTTCCTGATACTTAGGAGCAGAAAGAAGGTGGCACCTTCGGGGTAGGCGTTGGCACGGGCGTGCCATTCCCATAAGTGTGCGGGGGAAGTATGTTCCTAGGTGAGCAGTTCTGGGGGAGGGCTGCCCGGGCGTCCAAGGCTCGAAAGAGTCGGGACGCCCGTTAATTTTTTGGATACTACGCCACTGCTTCTTGCGGCAGACTTGGCTCCACCACCACTACTCCGTCGTGATTAACCACCACTCGCCAGCTGCGGCAACACTCTCCGCATAACCAGAAATACTCGGGAGCCTTGCGGACGGAACGCTTGGACAGTCCGTTGGGAATATCAATCAGGTAAATTCTTCCCGTACGGAAGTAGTGGAAGGGTTGGCTGCAATCGGGATTGGCGCATTTTGCCGTCATCCTCACCTCTCAACGGCTCCACTTCGGCAGTCGGAAGGCGGAGCATTTCGCACTGTGGTTACGCCGTGCCGGGCGCAAACGCGGTCCACCAGGTCCCACAATTCGCTGTTCAACACCGGTTCTTGCGCATCGCCCAAGCAGACAAGCGGCTCCGGATTCTTGCGGTTCGTAGTCATTTTCAGGCAGCCAGAGATCGCTGAATTTGCGCCTTGAGCTCGCCGTGCTCCCATTTGCAAATATTAGGATGAGAGGCTGAAACCGCCTTCCGGGTTGCGCTTTTCTTGGTATGCATAAGGAAGGGGAGCGCTCCGGGCTGACGGCGCAGCAATTCTTCACAAAGTTCGCCGACTTCCAGGTCCGCCAGGTGCTCATCGAGCAAGAGCACGTCAAACCTGCCACGATCGGCCAGCAGGAGCGCCTCGCGGCCGCTCCATGCCGTGACCGTGCTGTAGCCTTCGCCCTCCAACATCCGCTCCAGGGCGATTAACACTTCGGCGTCGTCGTCCACGATCAAAATCCTGATCGGTTCCGCCATGACTTTCTCCTACCGTTTATGTGCCATCAAGACGGGGAAGCAACCCTAGCTCGGTGTCCAGAGGAGCTAGCTCGGCCCGGGGAGTGAGCGGATGAACGGTATAAGGAACCGCGTTACACGTTTTTCAGGGCCGAGCGTGCTTATGTTTAATCGAATCGTCGCGCGCGTCTGTGATTTTCGTCACCAAAAATGACGAAAATGACATTTGCAGCGGTGGAAATCTCCGGTCGGCACCGCCACTTACTTTCCACGAAACGCCGGCTGCCGCTTCTCGAAGAATGCCTTAATGCCTTCCTGGTAATCCTCGCTGTCGTATACCTCGCGCCGCAGAGACTGAATGCGTTCGTAGGATTCAGGGTTTAACGGATGCGCATTCGCCAACACCCGCATCTCTTCTTTCAGAATCCTGTGCACCAGCGGAGACGTCTCCGTGATGCGTTTTGCAACACTCATCGTCAGCGCCTCCAAGTGGTCGGGCGGTACCACATAATTAATGACGCCTGCCGACGCCAATCGATCGGCCGCCATGGGCTGCGCGGTGAAGATCATTTCTTTTATGAGATGCAGGCCCGCCACCTTCAGGAAGTTCAGCGTCCCCGAGAGATTGTAGGGAATACCCAGCTTGGCGGGCGTCAGTGCAAAGGCGGAAGTGCTGGCCGCGATGATCACGTCGCACGACATCACCAGTTCGCAGGCGCCACCCCAGACCGAGCCTTCCACCATTGCGATGACGGGTGCCGGATGGGTCTCAATCGCCCGCACCGCCTGTCGGAGGGGATCGTTGTAGGTGAGTGGATCGCGCCCATTGGTCGGCAATTCGCGCACATCGTGTCCCGCGGAGAAAACCTTGGCCCCCTTTTCCGCGCGCAAGATCACCACATTCACTTCGCTCGACTTCATCGTTTCGAGCCCTTCACACAGGTCGTCAATGACCTGTTTGCTCAACGGATTTACCTTCCCATGACACAGGGTGATGGTCCCGATCAGGTCTTGGATCTCAGCGCGTACTGTTTTCATCGTCTCACTTCCTTCGGACTCCAAAGCCATTCTAGGGATCGTGAAAGCAGAACGATGTGATGCAGCGCACCGAAAGGATCAGGAGTTCCTATCCCATTGTTCTTGCGCCGTTGATCTTCAAACGGAACATGCTTCGATTGTCGAGTATTCATCTCTCCCTTACTTTAATCTTCGTCTTGATCAGCAGCAGGTTTGCCGCGCGAGCCCACGACCTCGTCACCAAAGGAGGAGGAGACGGCGGAGAAGCTGCACCTTGAGCGGCACCTCCAGCTCTCCCGTGCCCGACTCCCGCAGCCCAGCGCTGTTCTCGATCCAGGCTTACCCATAAATCGGAGAGCCACGTCCGAATTCGACCAGCCTCCTGTCTTGCAAAGCGTTATGCTCTCCGGTTACGGCGCAGGAGGATATCGTGAAGCTCACGAGAACAGCTGGAATCATCACCCTGATGGTCGTCGTTCTCTCGCCCTTCCCTGGTTTTCTTCCTGCGCCGCAGGAAGCCGCCCGGGTGGTCGAGATTCGCTCCTATCACCTCAAGCCCGCCACGCGCGAGCGCTTTCAAAGGCGATTTGTTGAGGAATCGTTGCCCTTGCTGCGGAAATACAAAATTGATGTGGTCGCGTACGGCCCGTCGTTGCACGATGCTGACTCCTGGTTCCTGATACGCTCGTATCCCGGCATCGAAGAGCGCGAGCAAAGCGAAGACACCTTTTACGGCAGCGATGACTGGAAGAAGGGGCCCCGCGAAGCCGTCATGGCCGACATCGAAACCTATAACACCATCGTTCTGCGCGTCGACAACGCCACTCTGGAAGCCCTGCGGCACCTTCAGCCGTAGGCCTCCTTCTGCAACATCACGAAACTGATCGCCCCAGGCGGCGGCACAGTGGGCCGCAAAGTTCCTCATCCCGTGTGATACCTTGAGTCTGTTCGCAAGCAGGAACAATGCGCCGCTATGCACATCCCTGATGGTTACCTGAGCCCGTCCACGTGCGTGACGCTTTACCTCGCCGCGGCCTCGGGTTGGTACGCCGCACTGCGCCGTGTGAAACGCATCCTGGCGACGCGAACCATACCGCTCATCTCGGTCTTCGCTGCATTTTCCTTCGTCATTATGATGTTCAACATCCCCTTGCCCGGAGGCACCACCGGACACGCCGTCGGCGTCACGGTTGCTGTCATTGTGCTCGGACCTTGGGGGGCGATCCTCTCGATTTCTCTGGCTCTGGCCATCCAGGCTCTGTTCTTTGGCGATGGCGGGATCACTACTCTCGGCGCGAATTGTTTGAACATGGCGATGATCGGGGCGTTCGTCGCTTACGGTTCTTACCGGCTCATCGCCGCCGGCGCCGATCTTTCTTCCCGCCGCCGCGTGCTGGCCGCTGCCATCGCCGGATACCTCGCCATCAACGCCTCAGCTTTTGCCACTGCACTCGAGTTCGGCATCCAACCCGCGCTCTTTCACGATGCCAGCGGAACCCCGCTCTACGCGCCCTATCCGCTCTCCGTCGCCATTCCCGCCATGATGATCGGCCATCTCACCTTCGCCGGACTCGCCGAGGCTGCCATCTCCGCCGGCATGATTGCCTACCTGCAAAAAGCCGACCTCGGATTGTTGCAAGGCCCGGGGACTTTTGCGCAAAGTCCGGAATTCGTTCCGGTCCCACGCGCTGCCACTCCGTCACCGTCACGCCTTTGGTGGGCCGTCGCTTTGCTGATGTTCCTCACCCCGCTCGGCATTCTGGCCGCCGGCACTGCCTGGGGAGAATGGTCGGCCTACGACTTCGATAATGCCCGCGTGCAGCTGTCCTCCACACTGCCATCCGTCGCCCCCGCAGGTTTGCGCAAGCTCTCCGCGCTTTGGACCGCGCCCTTCCCGGGATATGCGCCCCGATTCATTCGCAGCCCGCACTTTGGATATCTGCTCTCTGCCATGTTCGGTGTGGGACTGCTGGCCCTGCTCTCGCTGATCGCGAAGTCATGGTTCAAACCTCGGCGGCAACCCGAGGCGCGCGCATGAGCTTTCTGGAATCCACTTTGCAGGGGTTCACTCGTGCGCTTTCACGAAGCTTGCTCTCGGAACAAGTAGCCGGGCAGCCAGGAATTCTGCAACAACTCGATCCCCGGGTCCGTGTGGTGGGAATATTTTCCCTGGTGATTGCCGGAGTACTTTGCCGGCGGCTTGATGTCATCATCGCACTCTTCGTTCTCGCTACGGGCATCGCCCTCGCTTCGCGGGTGAGTCCGGCTTCCCTGGCAAAACGCGTCTGGCTGGTCGTTCTCGCTTTCACCGGAGTCATCGCCTTTCCCGCATTGTTCGCCACGCCGGGCGCGCCGGTTCTCTCGCTTTCACGATTTGTGATTACCGCACAGGGCTTGCGTACCGCCCTGCTCTTGATTTTCCGTGTGGAAACCGCAGCGACTCTCACCACGGCGCTTGTCCTCGCGACTCCCTGGACGCACACTCTGAAGGCGCTGCGCTCGTTGCGCCTGCCGGCGGAAGTCGTGACCATGCTCGCCATGACGCATCGCTACGTCTTCCTGCTGCTGGAAAGTGCAAATCAGATGTTCGAATCCCGTGCCAGCCGCGCGGTCGGCCGCCTGTCCGGTGCCGAGAGTCGTGGGATGACCGCTTCAACGGCCGGAGTGCTGCTCACCAAGAGCATGGACCTAAGCCACGACGTTTACCTCGCCATGCTGGCCCGCGGATTCCGCGGAGAGATCCCGCTGCTCACCGAATTTCGCCTGACGATCCTCGACTATGCGGGCCTGTTAATCTTTCTCTTCGCCGGCGGGTTGGCGGTCTGGATCGGCAGGTGAGCGCATTGGCTTTCACCCTACAAGACGTCCATTTCGATTACCAGGGGATTCCGGCGCTGGACGGACTTTCTTTGCGCGTAGAGCGCGGTGAGCGCATTGCCCTGGTAGGAGCCAACGGTTCGGGAAAATCCACACTGCTGCGCTTACTGGACGGACTTTATTTTCCTTCCTCGGGCGCGATCGAGTTCGATGGCCATCCTCTGACGGCTTCCCATCTTCAGGACGAGCAATTTTCCTTCGCCTTCCGCCGCCGCGTGGCGATGGTGTTTCAGAATCCCGACGCGCAGTTGTTCAATCCCACGGTGTTTGACGAGATCGCCTACGGCCCATTACAGCTGCACTGGCAGAAAGAGGAGTTGATGCGCCGGGTGGACGAAGTGCTCGCCTTCATGCAACTGGAGGCGGTGAAAGACCGCCCGCCTTATCGCTTGTCTGGAGGAGAAAAGAAGCGCGTGGCCCTGGCTTCAGCGCTGGTGCTTGATCCCGAAGTGCTGCTGCTCGACGAGCCCACGGCGAGCCTCGATCCCCGCAGCCAGAGCCAGATTGTGGATTTGATTCAGCAGTGGAAGGGAACTGCCAAGACGGTCATTACCGCAACCCACCAGATAGAAATTCTCGAGGACATCGCCGACCGGGTCGTGATTCTCGATGCGGGAAAGGTTCTCGCCGAAGGCACGCCTGCGCAGATTCTCTCGAACTCAGAACTGCTTTTACGAGCCAACCTGGTTCATGCGCACCGCCACTCCCACGGTTCGGTCACTCACTCCCATCCTCATCTTCACGGACACTCGCACCGCGATCACGATCACGAACACTGAGAAAACGGTCTATTTCTCCAGCGTGATATCGTGCCTGGCCTGGCATTCCACTTGGGGATCAAACGAAGCTATGCCTTTCAATTGATCTTTGGTGGCATGAAACTCCAGCGGCGGACGCTTCACTCGGCTCGGCAGCCCGGTAAACCGGACTTTTCCGTCCGCATTCGTGCCAGCTTCCAGATCGAGCCGCCGGAACCCGCCGAAGCCATACTCGATATGCACTTTCACGTCGGCTGCGGCCGCTGGCTTGCCGTCCGCCGTCAAGATCGTCAGGTCGCACGAGCACGGTCCCGCTCCCCCATCCATCACTGGAACCGCTTGAGATGTCGCTTGCGTCGGCGCGCTCAGCAGTGCGACGGCAGCAATGCCCATCACGAGAAATGCCATCTTGTAAATGTGTTTGTTCATAGCCGTATGGTCCATTGTATGGGGTATGAGGCGGACTGCCCAATGTGGGTAGAGACTCGGCTTGCAGCGCCGCCGCTTCGCAACGGAGAAGGTTGTGCGGGCGCTAGTAGGTGGAGATGGTGAAGTTGACGGTGATCTTGGCCTCGGTTTCCACCGCCTGGCCCGACTGGTAATAGGGCTTGAAGCGCCACTGCATCACGGCCTCGCGTGCGGCGCTGGAGAGAATCTGCGGTCCACTTAAAACCTGCAGATCCTGAATGGTGCCTTCCTTGCCGATCAGCGCCTGCAGTACCACCGACCCCTGCACCTTCATCTGCTTGGCCAGCGTGGGATAGCTCGGTTCGACGGAATGGGTCACCACTTGTTTTGTATCCGCCGAAAGCACCACGCGTTCTCCCGCGGAAGAAACGCCTGCGGCGGCTTGCTCCACGGCTGCGGATCCCTGGGTCGGCGGCGTGCCCGCCTGCATATCCACTTTCAGCGAAGGGTTGATGGTCTTCACCGGCTGACGCTGATCACCGGCCACGACTTCGACATCCAGCGGCGGAAGCGCGGCGCGATTGACGACCGGTGCGGCTGGCTGCTGGGGCGCGGGTTCGGGCACATTCACCCGCGGTTTTGCATGGTGTACGGGAGCGGCTGGGGTATCCGGCTTGGCGTTGAAGGTGAGGGCGTTGTCCTGCGGATTATTCGCGTCCGGTTGGTCGGCGGTGGCGGTCGCTACTTCCGGATTGTCGCTGGCCCCGAACCAGAAGCGCCGGTCTTTCACCAGGACCAGGATCAGGGCGATCAGCAGCAGCGCCAGCGCGGCCAGCATCACCCGCCGCTGTTTTGCCTCCGGGCCGGGCTGCCCGCTTGCGGGCAACCGGGGCGGACGATTTGCCTCCAGCATGGCCATAGCAGCAACCCTCCTGCCCGCGCTTGCGAGCCTTGGGCTGTGCCGCTAGTATGCCTTGAAACCCGCCCTAAATCCAGTTAAACCAGCGGCTTTGCCCCTGTGAGTGATATCACATTCACCTGTGTTTAGGGTCACAGCTTAGAGTACGCCCCCGTCGGACACTGAGTACGTGATGCCTGTCACAACCTTCCGGTCTGACGAATCGGCAAGCGTCACAGGGGGTAGGTTTGTGTTATCACCATACGGTTTGGACATCATCGAGAGCTGCCTGACCTGCAAAATGCGGGCCGACCGGATCTTCTGCGACTTGCCTACCGCTGCCCTGCAGGCATTTGAGAACGTGAAATATGCCACCGCCTATCCCAAAGGCGCGGTGCTGTTCGTCGAAGGCCAGGCGCCGCGCGGCATCTTTGTGCTGTGCAAGGGACGGGTGAAGCTTTCCATCTGCGCCACTGACGGCAAGACCCTCATCCTCAAGATTGCCGAGCCCGGCGAAGTCCTGGGCCTGAGCGCCTCGGTTTCTGGCAAGCCTTACGAGTTGACCGCCGAGACCATCGATCCCTGCCAGGTCAACTTCGTCAAACGCGAGGATTTCCTCCGCTTCCTCAAGGACCATTCCGACGCCTGCTTCAAGGTTGCCGAACAGCTGAGCGAAAAATACAACAACGCCTGCCACGAAGTGCGCTCGCTCGGCCTCTCGCACTCGGCCGGCGAAAAGCTGGCGAAACTGCTGTTGGAGTGGAGCTCGAAGAACGGAGAGGCTGCCAAGCAGGAGCCCCGCCTGAAGCTGGCGCTCACGCACGAAGAGATCGCTCAGATGATCGGGACCTCGCGCGAGACCGTCACCCGGCTGTTTGCCGACATGAAGAAGCGGCAGATCGTCCAGGCCAAGGGGTCAACCCTGGTCATCCGCAACAAAGCCGCGCTGAAGATGATGGCTACCAATAACTGAGCCTGCACGGGCGCGCTGCGGGTGCCAGAGGTCACGCAAAAAGGTGACTGCTATCACTGTTTTCTCCTGGCACCCGGACTATCACAGGCACATGGAGAGCATCATTCCAGCAAACTGCAGGGATTGTGTGCTGCGCCCCGATCGCCTTTTCTGCGATCTGCCCGCCGACACGCTGGAAGCCTTTGACGCCCTCAAATCGCAGAGCGTCTTCCCGCGGGGGGCCTTGCTGTTCCGCGAAGGGAGCGTGTCCAAGGCCATGTACGTGCTCTGCGAGGG
>Ga0335085_10010652_pt1 | contig 13716 bp, 10 predicted proteins | sample Lox_Sample_45_FD_206712 | JGI IMG/M metagenome (GOLD analysis project Ga0335085, IMG submission 206712) | Soil microbial communities from Loxahatchee National Wildlife Refuge, Florida, United States - Lox_Sample_4.5 | ecosystem: Environmental > Terrestrial > Soil > Wetlands | place: USA...
CTTCATGAAACAGATCGCTCATCGAATTCACAAAGACAAGACTTGGTGAGCGCCAAAGGAAGGGCTCGGTGAGCTTTTCCGGGACAAGCCGCAAATCGAACCCCTGCTCATAAGGGTGCCCCTTCACACCGCGGAACCGCTCTGCAAACGTCTCTGCATAGCAATGCTTGCAACCGGGGCTGATCTTCGTGCAACCGCGAACCGGGTTCCAAGTGGCGTCGGTCCATTCGATGTGTGAGTTGATCGACATTCGCTACTCCCAGAGGCCCTTTTGATCGGTGCTGTACTTCGCCACCTGATCCCAAAACTTGTACGCGCGTTCGTGACGCGAAAACAATGCGAGGCGGTACAAGGGAAGGTTTTTCTCGTATGACCTGACCTCTTTCATGGTGTAGAACGGAGGTGGAATATAGCCGAGGGCTGCCATGCTATTGGTGAATTCGCCAGCTAGAAACCGGGTGAATTTTACTGCGTCCCACTGGGCCGCGGCCCATCTCTGTCGCCAACTGCCTGAACCCAGAAATTCATCGACCTTCGATGCGTCCTCTTTGACGTAGAGTTCGTAGTTTCGGTTTGCATCCATACCCAAAGCCAAAGTGATCAAAAAGTCTACGTAGCGAGCGCTCGCCAGTTCACGGATCGTTTGGAACTTCAAACCGATGTCGAATGGATCGGCAAAACAGAGCGTTAGAACCGTATGATCTTTCGACCCAGTGGGTATCGCCTCCAAAATCTTAGTGACCCGACGATTGCAGTCTCCTTCGACGTATTTGACTTGAGCGTCCGGAGCGTGACGTTCCGCCCTAATCCGCAGAGCTGTGATTTTCTCCGTTTGCTCTTCGCAGAACACGTATCTGTCAAACGGATCTTTTAACATCAAAGCCCGTAGCGGGGAGCCAATAACTAGTCGCGGAGTGCCTCGAATCCTGGCATAGCCGGCTCCTGAGTACAGCTCTGCGTATACGCGTTGATCCCATTTTTCCTTCATGCCAGACGAAAACAACGTCGCGTACAGCGATACTAGACGGTGTTTGTCTTCCGCCCAGCCCCCAACTTCTGGACAGATGAGGTCATCCTCACGATAAATTTCATCCTGTGGCACGGGTGTATGTATTCGCTATTTGTTCGCCACCATAAGACCTAGTGTCACATGGATAGGGGCCTGCTTTCAATAGCAAGGCGGCTTACAGCGGTATGTTCCCATGCTTCTTCGGCGGATTCTTGTCCCGCTTCGTCTCCAGCATAGCCAACGCCTGAATCAATTTCTTCCGCGTATCCCGCGGCTGGATCACTGCATCTACGAACCCACGATCCGCTACGACATACGGATTCGCGAATCGATCCCGGAACTCTTCAATCTTCTGCTGCCGCACCTGATCTCGGTTCGTCGCGGCGTCCAGTTCGCGCTTGTACACAATGTCGACCGCGCCCTCCGGCCCCATCACCGCAATCTCCGCCGTGGGCCATGCATAGTTCACATCCGTCCGAATATGCTTCGACGCCATCACGCAATACGCCCCGCCGTAGGCCTTTCGCGTGATCACTGTAACCTTTGGCACCGTCGCCTCGGCAAATGCGAAAAGCAACTTCGCACCATGCTTGATGATCCCGCCATACTCCTGCGCCGTCCCGGGCAAAAATCCCGGAACATCTTCGAACGTCACCAGCGGAATGTTGAAGCAATCGCAGAACCGCACGAAGCGCGCGCCCTTCACTGACGCGTTAATGTCCAGAGTCCCCGCCAGCATCGACGGCTGATTCGCCACAATCCCTACCGACCGCCCGTCGAGCCGCGCGAATCCAACAACAATATTCCGCGCGTAGTGCTCCTGCACTTCGAAAAAATAACCATCATCGACCACCGAATGAATCACATCCTTGATGTCATACGGCTGATTCGACTGCGAAGGAACAATCTTGTCGAGCCCGGAATCCGCCCGATCGATCGGATCCGTGCACGTTTTCCGCGGAGCATCTTCCAGATTGTTCGACGGCACAAAGCTCAGCAGTTCCCGCACCATCGACAAGCACTCGGCGTCATCGTGCGCCATAAAGTGCGCGACACCCGAGGTCTCGTTGTGCGTCGTCGCCCCGCCAAGCTGCTCCTTCGTGACTTCCTCGTGCGTGACCGTCTTGATCACATCCGGCCCGGTGATGAACATGTATGAAGTCTTGTCGACCATCATCACGAAGTCGGTGATCGCGGGCGAGTACACCGCACCACCAGCACACGGCCCCATAATCGCCGAGATCTGCGGAATCACTCCGCTGTACAACGTATTGCGCAGAAAAATGTCAGCATACCCGGCCAGCGACATCACGCCTTCCTGAATGCGCGCCCCGCCGGAATCGTTCAGCCCAATCAGTGGCGCGCCCATTTTCACCGCCAGATCCATGATCTTGACGATCTTCCCGGCATTTGCCTCCGACAACGATCCGCCAAACACGGTGAAATCCTGCGCGAACACGTAAACCAGCCGGCCCTCGATTCGCCCGTATCCAGTGACGAATCCATCGCCATAAATCTTCTGCTCGGCCATGCCGAAGTCGTTGCAGCGATGCGTGACCAGCTTGTCCGTCTCCTCAAACGTGCCTTCATCGAGCAGAAACTCAATCCGCTCGCGCGCCGACATCTTGCCTTCCTTATGCTGACGCTCGCGCCGCTTCACCCCGCCACCGTCTTCGGCAAGCTGGTTGCGCTTCTTCAGTTCTTCGACTTTTTGTTCCAGATTCATGCGGAAGGATTATAGCCCGTGACACGGAGTGCGCTTTTACCGCTTCAGCAGCAACCCCTGCGACCCGGCTGCGATACACTGCCATGATCGCTATGACGCTGGAGTGGAAATGATCTGCAAACTATGCACGATTCTTATTGTTGGCGCTCTAGTTCCATCATTTGCTCGGGCGCAGACGCCCGACCAGAGTTGGGTAGCCACCAGCAACTCCTACACAAAGCTGCTGATGGATATCGAGATGAAGCACCATCCAGAGGCCGGCTCCAGCGAGGGTCTCGCTGAATACGACAACAAGGTCTCACAACCCACCTTCGAAGACGAAGATCGAGAGCGCCAGGAGAACGAAGCCGTTGTCACGAAGTTGAAAGCTGCGCTGTTGCAGGAGAAGCGCCCGGAAGTGATCCAGGATCTCCACATCTTGCTGCGCAGCACTGATCTTGACTTCCGCATTGAGGATTACCGGCGTGCCCATGCCGTGCCTTTCCTCAACGCAAGCCGCTACGTCTTCGGCGGACTTCACGTTCTTCTCGACGAGCAGACTCCCGCTGAGCGGCGCCCCGCTGCCATAATCCGCATCCGCGAATACGCCGGCTTGGAGCCCGGATACACAAAAATTACGGAGATATTCAAACGGCGAGTCCAGGAGCAGATGGCCAAGCCAGGTGCCGTGTATCCGGCGCGTAACCAAATCGAAACCGAGCTTGGCCGAAACTCCAACTACCTCGAAGGCATTGAGGCACTGCTCAAGAAATACAAGCTCAGTGGCTGGGAAGAGCCCTTCGCGAGTTTAAAGTCTCAGCTGATCGAATACGATGCCTGGACTCGTGCCAATGTTCTTCCTAAGGCGCGCACCGACTTCCGGCTGCCGCCCGAGGAGTATGCACTCGGTCTGGAAAGCTTTGGCATCGACATTCCGCCTGCTCAAATCGCCGAGATGGCGCACCAAGCCTTCACCGAAACGCAGGACGAGACGAAGAAGATAGCCGCCGAAGTCGCGGCGCAGCGTCATCTGCCATCCAGCGACTATCGAGATGTTATCCGCGAATTGAAAAAGCAGCAGCTCGTGGGCGACGCCATCCTTCCCTTTTATGAAAACCGGCTCAAACAGATCGAACAGATCATCCGGGAACATCAAATCGTTTCGCTGCCCGACCGTCCCGCCCGCATCCGGCTCGCCACCGCCGCTGAGACTGCTCAGCAACCTGCGCCGCACATGCAGCCTCCGCCGTTCCTGCACAACACCGGACAGAAGGGCGCATTCGTGCTTCCGCTTAATCTTCCTCCAGCCACCGGGCAGAGCTCTTCGGAAGGCTACGACGACTTCGCGTACGATGCGGCTTCTTGGACGCTTACCGCCCACGAGGCGCGGCCCGGCCACGAACTGCAATTCGACTCCATGCTCGAACATGGAGTCTCAATCGCTCGTGTTCGCTTTGCCTTCAACAGCACGAACGTCGAAGGCTGGGGCCTCTACTCCGAATATGTCATGAAGCCATACATGCCGCTCGAAGGCCAGCTCGTCTCGCTGCAATACCGCTTGCTGCGCGCGGCTCGCGCATTTCTCGACCCGGAACTCCAAAGTGGCAAAGTTCAGCCTGAGGATGCCTTTCGCGTTCTCGAAAAGGATGTGGTGCTCTCGCACGCTTTCGCTGAAGAGGAAGTCGAACGCTTTACCTATCGGATGCCGGGCCAGGCGAACAGCTACTTCTACGGCTATACCAAGCTAATTGCGCTACGCAAAGAAGTGGAGGCCGCGCTGGGCCCAAAGTTTGATCAGAAGAAGTTCCACGATTTTGTTCTGGCACAAGGACTGCTTCCGCCCGAACTAATGCGCCAGGCCGTCATGGAGGGATTCGTCGCGCCGCAGAAGCACTAGCGAAGGCGAGGCGCCTCTGCTTGCGGTGCCTAAATGTCCTCGCTCTCCCACCAGCTGGGCTTCAACTTCAGCGTCCCCGAGCGCGGACGCCCGCACGGATCATGGCGTTTGACATACGTCGAAGCCTTGCGGTGACGCAAAGCGTACCAATCGAGTGCCCAAGTAGGTTGTCCTCCCGTAACCTGTCGGGCGCCCCTCGATTCGGATACTCTGAGCCTTCCCGCAAGCTCAGGAGGGTCAATGTCTTTAAAGTTATTTTTCCGCGCCACTGCGTTCGCGATTCTTACCCTGGCACTCACTAGCACACTTGCCATCGCTCAAGATCACGACCACGGGTACGACAAACACGATCGTGACGACGACCATGGCCGGGATCACGACCGCGACTCGGACCATGATCGTGATCAAGACCACGGCCATGGACACGCCTACGGACACGAACGGCGTGAGGCTTACCATGACCATGATCGCGAGATCCGCGATTGGTATCACGCGCACTACCGCCATCTGCCTCCCGGCCTGGCAAAACGGGATCGCCTTTCTCCCGGGCAGGAACGTTTCATCGTCGCTCAGGGGTTCGTGCCCGTAGAACTCCGCACCAGGATGCAGCCTTGTCCGCATGAACTGGAAGTCACGCTTCCCCCGCCGCCTCCGGGTCACGTGCACGTCTTTATCGGCGGCAACCTCGTTCTTGTAAATCGGGCAAATTTCCAGATCGCCGACGTCTTCCACTTCGACATCAACTAGGTAGAAATTGATGGGTGCCCCATTTCTCGCGCGGTGTTTGTGCGAGAAGTGGGGATTTTGGTTTTTCCCATCCAGGTGTGCTCCAGCATTGAGAGTTCCAGTTGTCCCTGTGCTCCTCTATGTTCCCCGTAGTGAGCAGATTTGTGGTTTACACTGCCCTAAGTGTCCTCACTCTCCGACCAAATGGGCTTCAACTTCCGCGCCCCGGATCGCCGTGTCTGGAAGGTCCGCGACTTGGTCGCGGCCGTTCGAACGCACGTCGAGCGCGAATATTCCGATGCCTGGATCGAAGGTGAGATCTCGAACTTTCGCGCCCCTGACTCCGGACACCTTTATTTCACGCTCAAAGACGGCAACGCTCAGATTCGGGTGGTGATGTTCCGTTCCGCCGCCCGCCTCCTTCGATTCCGGCCAGCCGACGGCCTTCAAGTTGTCGTTCGCGGACGCATCACCATCTACGAAGATCGCGGCGAACTGCAAATCGCCGCCGAGTACATCGAACCCAAAGGCGCCGGGTCTCTCCAACTCGCCTTCGAGCAACTCAAAGCCAAGCTCGAAGCCGAAGGCCTATTTGCCCCAGAGCACAAGAAGCCGATCCCCAGCTTGCCTTCCCGCATCGGAATCGTTACTTCTCCCCAAGCCGCCGCCCTGCGCGACGTCCTGAACATTCTCCAGCGCCGCCATCATTCCGTGAATGTTCTGATCTTCCCGGCGCAGGTTCAAGGGGATGCCGCTGCTTTCGAGGTTGGCTCCGGGGTCCGCTATTTCAACAAGGCTGACAACGTTGACGTCATCATCATCGCCCGTGGCGGAGGTTCCGCAGAAGATCTCGCCTCTTTCAACAACGAAGCTCTCGCCCGCACGATCGCCGCATCCGAAATTCCGGTGATCTCGGCCGTCGGCCACGAAACCGACTTCACCATCACCGATTTCGTCGCCGATCTCCGCGCGCCCACTCCGTCAGCGGCAGCCGAACTGGTCATCCGTTCGCGCCAGGAAATTGAAGAGCAAGCGTCCGGGCTGCAGAACCGCCTGATGCGGGCAATGCGGTATCGCCTTCTGATGGGCCGTCAGGCTCTGACCGAACTCTCCCAACACGGCGCCTTCGCCCGCATGATGGAGGTCATTCGCCAGCGCCAGCAGAGGCTCGACGACCTCGCCCATCGCTTGGAACTCGCCGAACGCAGTCTGCTCGAAAAGTCGCAACGCCGCTGGCAGACCATTTCTGCCGCGATCCGCCATTACGACCTGCGGCTGGTTCTCTCCGGCACGCGAAAGGAACTCGACAACTGGGTCACTGCGCTCGGTTCAGTAATGCGCAATGTCCTCTTGCAGCATAGGGTGCGGGCCGAGCGCCTACAAACCGCGCTCGAATCGCTTTCTCCGCTCGCCATCCTTGATCGTGGCTATGCGCTCGTCTTCGATGCGAATGGCAACCTGCTAAAGGATCCCAGCGCTGTAAGTGAAGGCGATCAGATTTCAGCCCGCCTGGCGCACGGAGAAATCCACGCGTCCGTCAAGAAGAAGTTGACTTAATCTCTGTCATTCCGAAAACGCGCTGCGTTTGAGGAATCTGCTGTCGTTTGCGGCGCCAAAGCTGCCGGAGGACAGCACCGGCTTTCACCGCGCACCGTGACGAACTTTTACTATCGCGATCCGGCAAAGCGCGTGAATGCCTGCATTACAATGGGAATTCCTGACTCAGGAGCCGATGCACGCGTGATCCCGGTAATCACATCCTGGCAACAAGGTGCATGGATTGCGCTCGATATTCTTCTCGTCGCGCTGCTCATCTACCAGGTGTTGGTGATGATTCGCGGCACTCGCGCGGCACCCATGCTCGTCGGGTTGATCGTCGTTTCCGTAACCTTCTACCTGGCACGCATTGGCGAATTGACTACTCTGAACTGGGTTGTCAGCCACGTTTTACCCTATGTGGTATTCGCCCTCATCGTTGTCTTTCAGTCGGAAATTCGCCACGTATTGGCTGATCTCGGACGTCGTCTCACTTTTCTGCGCTCTTCCTCGGCAGAGGCCGACTCCTACGACGACATTGTTCTCGCCGCCAATCTCTTCTCGCAGCACCAGACCGGAGCGCTGGTAGTCATCGAGCGCGAAATCGGACTGCGTACCCACATTGAAAGTGGCGTTCCACTCGACGCCCGCCTATCTTACGATCTGCTTGCCACCATCTTCCGCCCGAGTGCGCCTCTTCATGATGGTGCGGTCATCGTTCAGAAAGACCGCATCGCGGCTGCCGCGTGTTTTCTTCCCTTGTCGATGAATCCTCTACTCTCAACCCAGCTCGGTACGCGCCACCGCGCCGGCATCGGCATTACCGAAGAAACCGATGCCATTGCCGTCATCTGTTCGGAAGAAACCGGCGCCATCAGCCTTGCCGTAGGCGGCAGAATCGAGCGCGATCTCACGGTAGAGCAACTGCGCGAGCGCCTCGGCAGCGAACTCCGACGCCGCATGCCACCCATTCCGCTTCCTACTTCAATCGCCCAGCCGATTGGTGAAGAATCGGACACATCGCTCGAATCGCCACTGATGGAGCCCGCCTCCCCTCCCCGCAAATCCGACACGGAGGCCCAGCTATGATCGGATTCTTCAAGCGATATGTCGTTCATAATTTCGGGTTGAAGATTCTTTCGCTGCTGCTGGCTACGGGCATGTGGTTCATGATCTCCCGTGATGAACAGCCTGCAGAAGTAGCCGTCCGTGTGCCCATCGTGTTTGAAAATGTTCCCCAAGACTTGGAGATCAGCTCCGAATCCATTCCCGAAACCCAGATCCGCGTGCGCGGTCCGGAACGAATGATTCGGCAGCTGAAAACGAACGAAGTTCAGGCCGAAATCGATTTGTCCGGCGCAAAGAATGGCGACCGCACATTCGAACTGACCTCCCATCAGGTCCGCCATCCCCGCGACATTGCTGTTGTGCAGATCGTCCCCAGCCAGTTACATCTGTCATTCGACACTCGTCTAACGCGGGAGGTGGAAGTGCATCCGCGAGTTACCGGCGTCTTCGCCTCTGGAGAGCAGATCGTCAAAGTTGTCGCCGACCCCTCGCACATCACGATCACGGGTCCGCGCCACCATGTGGAAATGATCGACGCAGCCCTCACAGACCCGATCGACGCCAGCGGCACGCTTGGAAGCACGGTATTTACCACGAACGTTTATGTCCCAGATCCGCTCGTGCAGGTGGATCGGGACACATCCATTCGAGTCACGGTGGTTGTGCAAAAAGTGGGAGCGGCGACAACTCACTAAGGCCGCACTTCCGGGGCCCGGAGTACCTCTACGAGAGCCACAATTTACGAAGACGAGAATTGATCAGACAGCCTTCCGCGATATAGTGTTCAGCAGGTAATCGACCGCAAACCCCATCTGCAAACGAGGAACACTCTGTATGCGTACACTCCTGGCTCTTGTTTCTCCCGCCCTGCTGCTTCTTGCCACTCTGGCTCCGCGCGCTAACGCCGCCGCCGAGCCACAGACCTTTTCTACATCCGCCGGGCCGGTCAAGATCACTCCTCTCAATCACGCCAGCACATTGATCGAAGCCGGTGGCAAAGTCATCTACCTGGATCCTGCGAAGCCCGTCAAGTTCTCCGGCTTACCGAAAGCCGACCTGATCCTGATCACCGATATCCATGGCGATCACATGGATCCCGACTCGATCAAGGAAATCTCCAAAGCCGATACGGAAATCATTTCGTCCCCCGCTGTAGCCCAGACCGTCACGACCGCGAAGCCCCTCGCTAATGGTGAGACAAAAACATGGCAGCAATGGACCATCGACGCGATTGCTGCCTACAACATCAGGCGCGGTCCGTCTCCCGGCAAGCTCTTCCACGACAAAGGCCGCGGCAATGGATACCTCCTCACCTACGGTGGCAAGCGCTTCTACTTTTCTGGTGACACCGAAGGCGTCCCGGAAATGCGCGCTCTGAAAAATATTGACGTCGCCTTCGTGTGCATGAATCTGCCCTACACCATGCCGCCCGAAGAAGCCGCCGATGCAGTCAAGGCGTTCCATCCCAAAGTCGTGATCCCCTATCACTACCGCGGATCAGATCTGTCAGTATTCAAGAAAGCCTTGGAAGGAACCGGAATCGAGGTACGCCTGCTCGATTGGTATCCAAAATAAATCGTAGCGCCGGCGTCTCGCCGGCTGTCGGGAGGGCATCTTGCCTTCCCTGCTTTCGCAAGTCTCCCAAGTTTTTCTCAGTGCACTCTGCGAATGCTCGGCGTCCTCAGCGATTTAGCTTTTCTTTTGAACTTCCAACCGACTGGCGATTCCGCGATCGAAACTGCTACTATCGCGCCAGTGGCTGCCCCGAAGAATCCGGACCCCAACCGCGAGCGCCTGGTATCGGCTGCGCCGGTGGAAGACGATTCCTCATTCGAACTAAAGCTGCGACCGCAGCGCTTAGCTGAGTTTATCGGTCAAAAAAAAGTAAAAGAGAATCTCGCCGTCGCCATCGAAGCCGCCCGCTCCCGCGGAGAGGCCATGGATCACGTGCTTCTTTACGGCCCGCCAGGTCTGGGAAAGACGACCTTAGCCAACATCATCGCCAACGAACTCGGAGTCCATTTCCAGCCCACTGCCGCCCCGCTGCTCCAGATCAAAGGCGATCTGACCGCGATCATCACCAACCTGCAGGACAAGCAGGTCCTCTTTATTGATGAGATCCATCGCCTTCAGCCCGTTCTGGAAGAATTGCTCTACTCAGCGTTAGAAGATTACAAGCTCGACATCATCATTGGACAAGGCCCGTCCGCTCGCACGCATACGCTCGAAGTCAAGCCATTCACCTTCGTAGGCGCCACAACTCGCGCCGGACTGATCTCAGCCCCGCTCCGTGCCCGCTTCGGCATCGTGTTGCGCCTGGAGTTCTACACGCCAGAAGATCTCCAGGTCATCGTCGAACGCTCGGCTGAAATTCTCGGCGTCTCCATCGACAATGCCGGATCCAAAGAGATCGCCAGCCGTTCGCGTGGCACTCCACGAATCGCTAACCGCTTGCTGCGCCGCGTCCGCGACTACGCCCAGGTTCGCGGCGGAGGCAAAATCGACGAACCCACGGCGAAAGCCGCCCTCGAAATGCTCGAAGTCGATCAATACGGCTTCGACGAGGTGGACCGCCGTCTTTTGCTCACAATTATCGAAAAGTACCAGGGAGGGCCGGTCGGCGTGAATACTCTCGCCGCCGTTCTGGCCGAAGAACCCGACGCCATCGAAGAAATCTACGAGCCCTTCCTCATGCAGATCGGATTCCTGAACCGCACGCCCCGCGGCCGTGTCGCAACCCAACTCGCTTACGAACATTTTGGGATTACTCCCAGTCGTCGCCAAGCCTCGCTGTTCTGAACTCGCCGCAGCTTGAATTTGGGGTCTACGGTCAGATGAACATATCGCAGCAAAATCCGGCCACTTCCGCGTCGGCACTCCCAAGGCGGAAGCGTGCCTGAACCCCTCACGGCGTATGTACTACTCGTTATCTTCCTCGCCACCCTGATCCGCTCCTCACTCGGCTTCGGCGAGGCACTGATCGCAGTTCCGCTCTTGGCCATGCGCCTGCCCATCACAGTCGCGGCGCCTCTGGCGGTTCTGGTGTCAGTCGTCATCGCCGCCGTCGTCGTGATCCAGGACTGGCGCCACGTCGAAGTACGCAGCGCAGGAGCTCTCATCCTGGCTTCGCTCCCTGGAATTCCGCTGGGGGTCTTGCTGTTGGCTCGTGGCAACGAGCATGTCGTGAAATGTATCTTGGGAATTCTGATCATCGGTTTTTCGATCTATTCCCTTACAGCCGGCAAGACCTTGCACTTGCCCAACGATCACCGTGGATGGTTGCTAGCCTGCGGTTTTCTCTCCGGCCTTCTGGGCGGCGCTTACGGAATGAATGGTCCTCCCCTCGCTATCTATGGCGCGCTTCGGCGGTGGCCGCCTCGACACTTCCGCGCCACTCTGCAGGGATATTTCCTGCCAGCCAGTCTCTGCGGACTCATCGGCTACGTGTGGTTGGGTCTTTGGCAGGCAGCGATAACCAGATACTTTCTTCTGTCCTTGCCCATGGTCGTCGTTGCGATTCTCCTCGGACGCTCGATCAATCAACGAATGACCGGGCACGGCTTCTTCCGGTTCGTTTACCTCGGCCTTATAGCGGTTGGGAGCGTCCTGGTACTTCAGGCCGCCAAATGAAGGACGCGCGGCGATATCGGTTCGCGCCCGCCTTCGACTCCGTGTCCGGGTTTCATAACAAGACACTCTTTCCTGTTTCGTTTGCCCGAAAATAGTGTATCTTGCTCAATTCCCCAGAAAGGTGAGCTATAGCGAAACCGGGGAGCACCGTGTCTCCGTGTTGACATATAGGGCCAATTTCCCGCTGCGTTCGGTACTCGCCTCGCTTACCATTCTGTTCGCCTACGGATTTTATCCATCCGCCTTGTATAGTCTTCCAGCATTCCAGCAACCGCCTTCCGGAAGCTCAACCACTGCACCTCCAACCACCGGACAAGATCCCAAGCAGACGCCGGTAAATCCTTCATCTCCCGGCGAAGCTCCCGAGGCAACCCAACAGGTACCCTCGCCCTCCGCCCAATCCCCTGAGCCCGCCGCAATCAAGGCTGGTATCAAACCCGTTCCCAAACCCGAAGTCGTACCCAGCCCTCCCACAGTCACCATCCCTCGCCTCTCGGCGGCTCCCTCGCTGGATGACTTTTTGACCATGCAGCCCCAAGGCCAGGCCGCTCTCCAGATGTCGAAGATCACCGGCTTCACTCAGCGCGATCCCCACGACGGAGAGCCCGTCACCGAAGAAACCGCAGCCTACCTGGGCTACGATCAAAAGAATTTCTATGCCGTCTTCGTCTGTTTCGACGATCCCAACAAAGTCCGTGCCCGTCTGTCTCCTCGCGAAGACATCTTCGACGACGACCAGGTCGAAGTCATTCTCGATACCTTCCATGATCGCCGCCGCGCCTACGCCTTCCAGGTCACTCCCCTAGGCGTTCAATGGGACGCCATCTATACGGAAGCCTCGCGCGAGGAACAATCTCAAGGTCACTTTGATACTTCTTTCGACACAGTCTGGGATTCCAAAGGCAAAGTCACCAGCCGCGGCTATGTCGTCTGGATCGCTATCCCCTTTAAGAGCCTCCGTTTCCCGGCGACGAAAGTGCAGGAATGGGGACTGATCCTCTACCGCGGCATCACCCGGAAAAATGAAGACTCCTTCTGGCCCTACATCACGTACAAAGTCGAGGGCCGCCTCAACCAGGCCGCTACCCTCGAGGGCCTCGAAGGAATTTCGCCCGGCCGCGATATCGAACTCATCCCTTACGGACTGATGCGGAGCTACCGCGCCCTCGATACACGCGATCCCACCAATCCCTATTTTCAAAAGGCCGACGCCCAAGGCCAGCCCGGCATGGACGCCAAGTTTGTCCTGCGGGACCACTTCACCATCGATGCGACCGCCAATCCCGATTTCAGCCAGGTTGAGTCGGAGGATCCGCAGATCACCGTCAACCAACGCTACGCGGTCTATTTTCCCGAGAAGCGCCCCTTCTTCCTCGAGAACGAAGACTTCTTCCGCACTCCCATGGATCTCTTCTTCACCCGCAGTATCGGAGACCCATCCGCCGGAATCCGCCTCACCGGCAAAGACGGCCCTTATTCCCTCGGCATCATGAGCGCCGACGACCGCAGCCCCGGCCTCGCTGTCCCCGACTACAGCGAGTTCTCAGGCATGCGCTCATACTTCACCGTCGCACGCGTCAGCCGCGATATCTTCCGCCAGTCCAGCGTCGGAGCCCTCTACACCGACTGGGAATGCCCTACCACCGGCGAATACAACCGCATCGGGGGCGCCGATACCCATCTCAAGTTCAACTCCAATTGGACCCTCGATGGCCAGGCCGTCACCAGCTCCAGTGATCTGAATCTGAGTTGCGAAGCCAACATCTACCCATTCAGCTCCGGCAACCGCGGCAACGGCGATCACTATGCCGGCCCTGCCGAACGCCTCGAAGTTCGCCGCGACGGCCTCCACCTTTCCTACGATGGCCAATACAACGACATCACTTCTGGCTTTGTCTCGGTCCCTGGCTTCATCAATCGCGTCGACATCCGCGAGTCCAAGCAGGATCTCGACTACCGCTTCCGCCCCCGCCGCGGCTGGATCATCGACTGGGGCCCGACCTTGACCACTCGTCACGACTTTGACCACACCGGGCTGCGTCTCGATACCGACTACACACCGTACTTAGCCATCCAAGGCCGGGGTCAAACGATTATCTTTCTCCGTCCGTACGAGGAAACTCGCGAGCGCCTTCGTCCGCAGGA
>Ga0335085_10010653_pt1 | contig 13716 bp, 11 predicted proteins | sample Lox_Sample_45_FD_206712 | JGI IMG/M metagenome (GOLD analysis project Ga0335085, IMG submission 206712) | Soil microbial communities from Loxahatchee National Wildlife Refuge, Florida, United States - Lox_Sample_4.5 | ecosystem: Environmental > Terrestrial > Soil > Wetlands | place: USA...
CGCTGGTAGGCGGCGGCTGTCAGGTTCCAGCTCCGGCTGAGCGCGGCGAAACGGCTGAGCTCGAGCATTCCCCGCGACGTCGGGTAGATCGTGCCCGGCTCGAGCAGCTCGTAGCCGCCGCTCCGGAGGACGTCCCCCGCGACCTGCTCGAACGCGAGCGCGTCCTCGCGGCTCATCTGGCTCCGCCAGTCGCGGAGGCCGGGTGTGGGCGGCTGCGCGAGATTCCGGTGCTCGGGCATCGACGACACGTCGGGCGCGTTCGCGTGCTCGAGCATCGCCGGCTCCCACTCGAGCGACGCGTGTCTGCACACCCGCCGTAGCTCGCGCTCGGGCTCGGTGACGAGGTCCTCGTAGCGGAGCTCGAGGTAGCGGCCGCCGACGTGGGCGCCCAGCCGCCGCGCGGCGAGGATCTCCGTGCGCCAGCGCGCTGCGAACTGTGCTGCGCTGCGCGGCAGCGCCCACGTCTTCCCCGAGAAGCCCTCGGGCAGCTCGAGAAACGAGAGAGCGGCGTCACGGCCGTCTCGGACGAGATGGACCCAGAGTGCATCCGGGAAGAGCTTCTCGAGCAGTGGCAGATGCTGCATGTAGAGCGGCGTCTTATCGCCCCAGCGCGGCTTGCCCTCGTGCTCCGCGTACACCTCGAAGACGGCGGCGACGGCCTCGCCGGTCGTCATCCCCTCACGCAGCCGCGGGCGAACGTCCTCCGGCGTGATGCCCCACTCGTACAGCTGGTAGAAGCGTCCGAGGTCGTCGAGGAAGTCGGCGATGTTCGGCCGGCTGCCGTGCCGGTGCGCGAGAGGCGTGACGAAGAACGACTCGTACGGGATAGCGATCTGACTGCTCCGGTCGAGCATCACGCGCAGCAGCGTGGTACCGGAGCGGCCGACTCCGAGGACGATCACGGGTTGAGCCATCGGCGGAGCCTAGAGGACCAGTTCCGCGAGCACCTGCAGCGCCTCGGGCTGCGGTGTGCCCAGCACGAGTGTCGTGACAGGCGTCTCGCGCCATGCCTCGAGCCGCTCCGCGATCCGCTCCTTCGGCCCGACGAGCGAGACGGCGTCGACGAGCTCGTCCGGCACCGCGGCGATCGCCTCGCGCTGCTTGCCCGCGAGGTAGAGCTCCTGGATCCGCTCGGCCTCCTCCTCCCAGCCGTAGCGGCGGACGAGCGCGTTGTAGAAGTTGCGGCCTTTCGCGCCCATTCCGCCGACGTAGAGCGCGACGTGCGGTCGCAGCGCGTCGTGGAGAGCCGCTACGTCGTCCCCGACGAGGACGCTCACGGTCGCCGCGATCTCGAAGCCCGCCGGCGCGCCCGCGAGGCTCGCCCCGAAGGCATCGTCGAAGCGCTCGGGCGTGACGAAGATCGGCAGCCAGCCGTCGGCGATCTCCGCGGCGAGCGCGACGTTCTTCGGCCCGAGCGCGGCGAGGTAGATCGGGATGTCGGCGCGCAGCGGCCGCAGCATCAGCTTCAGCGGCTTGCCCAGCCCGGTCGCGCCGGGCCCGTCCCACGGGATTCGGTAGTGCTCGCCCTCCTGCTCGACGACCTCGCGGCGCAGCGCCGCCCGCACGATCTCGACGTACTCGCGCGTCTTGCCGAGCGGCTTGCCCCACGGCTGTCCGTGCCAGCCCTCCACGACCTGCGGGCCGGAGGTGCCGAGCCCGAGCAGGAAGCGACCGCCGGAGAGGAGGTCGAGCGTCGCCGCTGTCATCGCCGTGTTGGCCGGGGTGCGCCCGGGGATCTGCATGATCGCGGAGCCGAGCTTGATCCGCTCGGTCTTCGCCGCCAGCCACCCCAGCACGCTGACTGCGTCGGTGCCCCACGCCTCGGCCACCCAGACGGAGTCGAAGCCGAGCCGCTCGGCCTCCTGCACGAGCGGGAAGAGATCGGCCGGGTTGGTGCCCGGGGGCGCGTAGCCGAGGCTCAAGCCGAGCTTCACGTGACGATCCTACGATGGCGCCGTGTGCGAGTGGGAGTGGGATCCGGACACCTACCTCGCGGAGATGGCCGAGGAGATTCCCGGCTACGAGGAGCTGCAGGAGGGGGTCGCGGCCGCGACCGCGGGCGTCCGCGCCACGCGGGTGCTCGAGCTGGGCACCGGGACCGGCGAGACCGCATTGCGGGTGCGGGCGGAGCACCCCGGAGCGAGCTTGGTCGGCATCGACGCGAGCGAGGCGATGCTCGCGCGAGCGCGTGAGCGGATCCCGGGCGCCGACCTCCGGCTGCAGCGACTCGAGGACGAGCTGCCGGTGGGGCCATTCGACCTCGTCGTCTCGGCGCTCGCCGTGCATCACCTCGACGGCGCGGGAAAGCAAGCGCTCTTCTCGCGCGTCGCGGGCGTGCTGCGGCCCGGCGGTCTCTTCGTCCTCGGGGACGTCGTCGTGCCGCCGCCGGGGCAGAAGGGGCCGATCGCGATCGACTGGGTCATGGACCTGCCCGACAGCGTCGAGGACCAGCTCGTCTGGCTTCGCGAGGCAGGGTTCGAGGCGGAAGCGTCGTCCGTCCGGGTTGACCTCGCCGTCTTCCGCGCTACGCTCAACGACGCGTGACGCATCCTGAGCTCGCATCCGAGCAGGCTTACGTCGATCGCGCCTACGACCAGCTCGACCGCATGCGTTCCACGGTCGCGCGCACGCAGGAGGCGATGGCGACCGAGTGGGCCGCGCTGAACATGGAAGCGTGGGCCAAGCGGCGGATGCGCACCTTCGAGGACGCCGACCGCGGCCTCGTCTTCGGCCGTCTCACGCTCGACGGCACGCCGCGCCCGCTCTATGTCGGCCGCCGCTGGGTGCACGACGACGAGCACGAGTCGCTCGTCGTCAACTGGCAGGCGCCCGCTGCGCGGCCGTTCTACACCGCGACGCCGCAGGAGCCGCATGGCGTCCAGCAGCGGCGCCGCTTTCGCGCCGAGGGCCGGCGTCTCCTCGATATCTCGGACGAGTCGCTCGACGGCAGCGCGGTCGAGGGCGCCAGCGTCTCCGACTTCCTGCTCGAGGAGCTCGATCGCCGCCGCGACGTGCGGATGCGCGACATCGTCGCGACGATCCAGTCCGACCAGTACAGGCTGATCACGGCCGAGCCCGAGGGTGCGCTCGTCGTGCAGGGCGGCCCCGGCACCGGGAAGACCGCCGTTGGCCTCCACCGCGCGTCGTGGCTGCTCTACACGCATCGCGAGAGGCTGCGGCGGGTGCTCGTCGTCGGGCCGAACCCCACCTTCATGGACTACGTCTCGCATGTGTTGCCGACGCTCGGCGAGGAGGCCGTCGAGCAGCGCGCGGTCACCGAGCTGCTGGACGGGATCGAGGTCGAGCGCGACGAGGAGCCCGAGGTGGCGCGCCTCAAGGGCGATCCGCGGCTGCGCGAGGTCGTGGCGCGCGCGGTCGAGATTGCAGTCGTTCCGGCGCCCGAGGAGCTCTATGCACGGATCGACGGCATCTTCGTCCGAGTACGGGAACGGGACGTCGCCGAGCTCCTCGAAGAGGCACTTGACGCCGGAGATCCGCTGGGGCTCGCGCGGGAGCGGTTCCGGATGGCCGTGCTGCGCCGCTTCTACGAGCGCTACGGCGAGCTGCTCGGCCCGCAGGCGTTCCGGAGCTTCGAGGAGCTCGAGCGCGCGTTGCGCCGCGGCGGCTTCCTCACGCGGTGGCTCGACCGCGTGCTGCCGCTGCCGCAGCCGAAGAAGCTCGTCTCACGGCTCCTCTCGTCGCCGGCCGCGCTCGCCGCTGCCTCCGAGGACGTGTTGGACGACGACGAGCGGAGGCTCCTGCTCCGTGACCGCCCCCGCCGCATGTCGGACCTGCGCTGGAGCGATCAAGACGTCCCGCTGCTCGACGAGGCGCAGGCGCTGCTCGACGGCGCGCCGCGGACGTACGGGCACGTCATCGTCGACGAAGCGCAGGACCTCTCGCCGATGCAGCTGCTCGCGATCTCGCGCCGTGCGGTCGACGGCTCGCTCACGATTCTCGGCGACGTCGCGCAGGCAACCGGTCCGGTCGTCTACCGCCGCTGGCAGGAGCTCGAGCCGTATCTCCCGGACGAGGCCGAGATGGAGATCGAGGAGCTGCGGCACGCCTACCGCGTTCCGGCCGAGATCATGGACTTCGCCCTCCCGCTGCTCGATCGGATCGCGCCGGAGGTCGAGCCGCCGCTCGCCTACCGCAAGGGCGGAGACCCGCCGCGCCTCGTGCGCGTGCGCGAGGAGGAGCTGCTGGAGACCGCCCTGCGCGAGGCGGTGGCGCTCGAAGACCTCGACGGTCTCCTCGCGGTGATCGTTCCCCGTTCGCTTCGCGTCGATGACTCTTTCCCGTTCCCGATCCTCACCCCGCGCCAGGCGAAGGGCCTCGAGTTCGACCACGTCGTCGTCGTCGAGCCCGCTGCGGTCGCCGACGACGGTGATCGCGGGCTGCGCGAGCTCTATGTCGCGCTCACGCGGCCGACGAAGACGCTCGTGGTCGTTCACGCGCGTCCGCTGCCCGAGGGGCTCGCCGCAGGTTAGAGCACGGCGAAGAGCCGCCACTCGCCGGGCACGCCCTTCAGCTCCGCGACGCCCCGCTCCGCGAACGCGAGCTCGGAGCCGGCCACCAGATCCTTCACCGTCGAGGAGACGAGCACCTCGCCCGGCCCGGCGAGCGCCGCCACGCGCGCGCCGATGTTGACCGCGAGCCCGCCGACCTTGCCGTCGACGAGCTCGCATTCACCGGTGTGGATCCCTGCCCGCACCTCGAGACCGAGTTCGCGGACGCTTCCGCCGATTTCCTGCGCGCAGCGAACGGCCCGGATCGGCCCGTCGAAGCGGGCGAAGAAGCCGTCGCCCGCGGTGTCGACCTCTTCGCCCCGGAAGCGGGAGAGCTGCTGGCGCACGACCGCGTGATGCCGCTCGACGAGCTCGCGCCAGGCGGCGTCACCCACCTCTGCGAGCTTCGCCGTCGAGCCGACGATGTCCGTGAAGAGCACCGTCGCCAGCACCGTCTCCGGCTCTCGGTCGTCGAGCCCCTGGACGAACCGCTCCACCTCCGGCAGCAGTGTCTCGGCCTGGAGGTAGATCGCGAAATCGGGACCGGGTACCTCGAAGCGCCGGGCGCCGGGGATCCGGGCCGCGAGGTACTCGGCTTCCTCGCGCGCGACCGGCGAGTGGGCGACGAGCGTCGGGACCCGGATCGCGCTCAGGACGTCGCGCACGTCGACGTCGGCCATCATCCGCAGGATCGTCGCCACCGCTCCCGGGCTGGCCGAGAGCCGGTTGTGGCGGGCCCAGCCGGTGATGAACTCCGGGTCGTCGGCATGGGAGGCGGCGACCCAGCTGACCTGCTGCTCGGCGCTCTCGTACGTCCCCCAGGTGCGGACATCGTGGTCGAGCTCCCGCTGGAGCTCTTCGGGAGTGGAGGCCCACGGATAGTCGGGTGCCCAGGTGCCTTTCGCGTATCCGTTGTAGAGGATCAAGCCGAGAGTTCGTTCCGGATACGTGGCTGCGAAGAGAACGCACATCGCGGCCGCCTCCATGGTGCCGAACAAGACGGCGCCTTCCGAATCTGCGTCGTCGAGAACGGCGCGCACGTCGTCCATCCGGGCTTCCAGCGTGGCCGGCTCGCGCGGCCGGTCGGAAAGTCCGGTGCCGCGACGGTCGAAGAGGATGAAGCGCGAGAAGGAAGCGGCCCTGTCCTGGAAGGCGCGCTGAAAGGGCGTCTCGCGCTCGATCTCGATGTTGCCGGCGAAGCCGTGGGCGAAGACGACGTCGGGTGGTCCTTCCCCGTAGGTCGCATAGGCGATCGCGACGTCGCCGCTTCGCGCGTACCGGAATTCGTCGCGTGCGTCCACGCGGAGAGTCTCGCAGGACGTTCTCGCCTAGGGCCCGCGCTCGGGCAACAAGAGGCTGTACCCGTAGCGGCGCACGCGGCGCTCGTACCGCAGCGAGACGAGGTCGAGGTAGGCGCGCATCCGCGGGTCTCGCTTCAGCGCCTTCCACTGCTCGAAGTACTCCTCGTTGGCCCCTTCCTTGACAGGCTCGCTCGGCGCGATCGACTCCAGCTCGAGGAACTCGAAGATTCCGCGCAGGGTGCCGGCGGGGTCGGCGACGAGTTGCTCGTACTGGAGCACGTGGACCTTTTCGAGTCGCGCTCGGTCGAACTCGAAGAGCGCGTGGCAGGTGAGCCAGTGCTCGATCAGCCGGCCGTAGCGGCGCGTCCCCCGCCACCTCGCGGTCGGGATCGAGACGGGGATCGGGTGCCGGACGATGACGACGAACGCCGAGCCGGGAAAGAGCGCCTGCAGGAAGCGTGTCTTGAGGAGGTTCGGCGGCGACTTCTCGAGCAGGACCGGCCGCGAGAGATCCCAATGAGCCGACCACTCCTCGTAGAGCGCGCGCGCGTTCGCCTGGAAGGCGAGCGGCGACGCCTCCGTCAGGTGCGACTCGGGGTCGAAGCCGAAGCGGCCGGGCCCGCCGTAGACCGACGAAGCCGGATAGACGCTCTGGAGATGCTGGCCCTCGTCCGCCGGCACTCCCGTTTCCGACAAGCCGCTGATCTCCGGATGCGCGGCCAGAAGCCGGGCGAGCAGTGTCGTGCCGCTCCGGTGCAGGCCGGCGAGGAAGACAAGCTGGTGCCCCTCCATCGCGCGCCATCCTAGGTGGGGCGTAGCGCGCCGCCGTTCGGGTAGCTTCGCTCCCATGCGCACGCGCACGCTCGGCGACGGCGGCCCGGAGGTCTCGGTGGTCGGCCTCGGCACGAACAACTTCGGTCGCCGCTGCGACTACGAGCAGACGGTTGCGGTGATCGACGCGGCCATCGAGGCCGGTGTGACGCTCTTCGACACGGCCGACATCTACGGCCAGGGGATGAGCGAGGACTTCATCGGCCGCGCGCTCGAAGGCCGCCGCGACAAGGTCGTGATCGCCACGAAGTTCGGCAGCGAGATGGACGAGCGGCCGGAGGAGCGGCGCGGCAACCCGGACTACATCCAGTGGGCGGTGGAGGGCTCGTTGCGCCGCCTCCGCACGGACGTGATCGACGTCTACCAGATGCATCAGCCCGACCCCCTCACGCCGATCGTGGAGACCCTCGGCGCGCTGAACGACCTCGTCCACGAGGGCAAGGTGCGCTGGATCGGCTCCTCGAACTTCTCGGCCGAGCAGATCGAAGCCGCGGAGGAGGTCGCGCGCGGCGCCGGCTTCCACCGGTTCGTCTCGGCGCAGAACCACTACTCGCTCGTCGACCGCGAGGTCGAGGACGACGTGCTGCCGACCTGCGAGAGGCTCGAGATCGGCTTCCTGCCGTATTTCCCGCTCGCGAGCGGCCTTCTGACCGGCAAGTACCGGCGTGGCGAAGCGGCGACGGAGGGACGGCTGGCCGGGAGCGAGATCGCCGAGGACCGCTGGGATCGCGCCGAGGCGCTCCAGCGCTACGCGGACGAGCGCGGGCGCTCACTGCTCGAGGTCGCGGTCGGCGGCCTGCTGGCGATGCCCGCCGTCACGTCGGTGATCGCAGGTGCCACGAAGCCGGAGCAGGTGCGCGCGAACGTCGCCGCCGGCGCCTGGGAGCCGAGCAGCGACGAGGTGGAGGCCCTGCGGGCGCTCCACTGATCTCCGACGCGGGCGCCGCCGACGCCGAGGCGCTCCGCGAGCTCTTCCGCGAGTACTTCGCCTGGCTCGGCGGAGACGCCTGGTTCCCCTGGGGCTCCGACGAGGAGCTGGCCGGGCTCGGTGAGACGTACGAGGCGCTCCTCGTCGCCCGGGTCGAAGGCGAGACGGCCGGCTGCGTCGCCCTGCTCCGGTTGTCGGAAGAAGCCTGCGAGATGAAACGGCTCTACGTGCGTCCGGAGGCGCGCGGGTCCGGAGCGGGCCGTGCGCTTGTCGAGGCGGTGATCGAGCGTTCGCGGAAGCTCGGCTACCGCGTGATGCGGCTCGACACGCTGCCGACGATGGACACCGCGCGGGCGCTCTATCTCTCGCTCGGCTTCACGGCGATCGAGCGCTACAACGACAACCCGGTCCCCGGCGTCCTCTTCTTCGAGCTGCAGCTCTAGCGGCCGCGGAGCATCGGTGCGCCGCTGGCGGTGACGAGGATCGTCGTCACGCCTGCGCGAGCACCCACTGGAACCTCGCCTCGCCTTCGGGCTCGACGAACGTGACGACCTCGTCGCGCTCGATCGTGAAGCCCGCTTCGCGCACGAGCCGCGAATTCGTCTCGGACGGATAGCTCGAGAAGAAGGTCGGCGCGCCGAGCCACTCGCCCGTCCAGCCGTCGAGGTCCGACTGACCGAAGGCGGTCAGCAGCCAGCCTCCGGGAACGAGCCAGCCGTGGATGCTCCCCATTAGCGGCGCTAGCAGCTCTCTCGGCACGTGGTTCAGCACGTAGAAGGAGGCGACCGCGTCGAACGAGCCGTGCGGGAGCTCCAGCTCGGTGAAGTCGGCGCAGAGAAACTCGGCTTCCGGGATCGCCGCGCGGGCACGCTCCACCTGGCGCGGCGAGATGTCGACGCCGGTGACGACGAACTGCTGCGCGAGCCGGCGCGTCTCCGCCGTGCCGGCGCCGCAGCCGAGCTCGAGGATCCGGGCGCCGGGCACGAGCCGGGCGACGAGCTCGTCCTCCCACTCACGGCGTGGGTCGCCGATGATCCGCTCCCGCCAGGCGGCGAAGGTCTCGCCGATGGCGTCGTAGCCGTCCGCGACCATTTGCGTCCGTGGATCCGCCACGCCGCGATGCTACTTCTGGAACGGCCACTACACTCGCGGTCGGGTGAAGAGTCGCCGCTCTCAGCGCACCGTCGGGACGCTCCTCGTCACCGGCCTCGCCACGGCCTACATCGTCTGGAAGATCGACGTGCGGCAGACGATCCACGTTCTCGCGAACGCGAGCGTGGGCTGGTGGTTCGCCTCCTGCGCGATCTGGGTCCTCTCGGTGTGGCCGCTCTCGTGGCGCTGGCAGAGGCTGCTCGCCGCGAGCGGAGTGCACGAGCGCCTCGGCTGGCTCGTGCGGACGACGTTCGTCGCCTACGCCGCCGCGCAGGTGCTTCCCACCTCCCTCGGCGGCGATGCGTCCCGGATCTACGAGACCGCGCGGCGTCATCCCGGCACGCGCGGTCCGGTTGCGGGCACGGTGCTGCTCGAGCGGGCGCTCGGCGGCGCCGCCACCCTCGTTCTCGCCGCCGTCGGCCTGGCTCTGGCGGCCGGCCGCTACTCGGTGGGCGGCTACGTCTGGGTCGAGTTCGCTTTCGTCGTCCTGGGCGTGGTGGCCGCATTCGTCGTCTTTTCGACGCGGCTGCACCCGGCTCTGCACCGGGTGCGCCCCGGCCTGAGCCGGCTGCGAATCGAGGCCGTCCTGCGAGATGTGTACGTGGCGCTCCACGCCTACGGGAAGAGGAAGCTGCTGCTCGGCTGGGTGTTCGCGCTCACCCTCGTCGTGCAGGCGGCACGCGTGCTCGCGATCTGGTGCTGCGGCAAGGCTGTCGGGATCGACCTCTCGCCGCGGCCCTACTACGTGATGGGACCGCTGCTCTTCCTCGTCATGCTCGTGCCCTTCACGATCAACGGGCTCGCAGTACGCGAGTCGTTCTTCGTGAGCTTTCTCGGAGCCCTCGGCGTCTCGGCCGACCAGGCGTTCTCGGCCGGGTTCCTCTTCTTCGTCGTCACGATCGTGGTGGCCCTGCCGGGCGCGGTGATCGTCGTCCGGGAGAGTCTCCGTCCTCGCGCAATGCCGGGAACCGCACCGTGAACTGGCTCGAGCTCCCCCTCCCAGCCGAGGTGCGCCGTCCGGCCGCGGTGCCCGCCGACGTCCTGTGGCGGCTCGTCATGCCTGCCGCGGGCGCCGCGCTGCTCGGGATCTCCAGGCTCCTGCCCGAGACGGGCTTCGGCCTCTGGGTGCGGCTCGCGGCGGCGACGCTCGTCTTGCTGCTCCCCGGGATTCTCGTCGCGCGTTGTCTGGGTCAGCACAGCGCAGCCGCCGCGTTCGCGTCGTCGGTCACGCTCGTGGGAGCCGGTCTTGCTCTGACGTTCGCCCTCGGCGCCTCGCTCGACGTGACGCTCGCCTTCGTCCTCGCGGCAGGCGCCGTCGCGTACGCGTGGTCGTTCACCGGCCGACAAGTCAAGGGCTCGCCACCGCCAGAGCAGGCCCGTCTCGTGCGTGGAGCTCTCGGAGTCGCCGGTCTCGCTCTCGGCGCTGGGATCTGGTTCGTCCAGGGCGCCTTCACCGGCGACACGTTGTTCCACCTCGGCCGCGTCCGGAAGCTCGACGCTCTCTCGTCTCTCTCGCTGCACGACGTCGGCGAGTTCAGGCACGGCGGCCTGCATCCGGGCTACGCGTTCCCGATGTGGCATGCGTGGCTCGCGCTCGTCGCGAGGCTGGCCGGCGTCGATCCGACCAGCGTCGCGGCGCACGAGGCGAGCCTGCTGGTGCCTCTCGCCCTCGTTCTCGCCTTCGAGATGGGGTGGGCGGTCTTCCGTTCGGTCGGGATCGCAGTCGCCGTCGTGATCGGCCAGGTCGCGATCAAGGCGTTCGCAGCGGGACACGGGGGCGTCTACCCGTTCCTCTGGGAGCCGGCGTCCGTGGCCACCCAGCTTCTCGTGCCGGCAGCGGTCGCGCTCTTCTTCCAGTTCGTCCGTAAGCCGGCCTGGACCACCGGGACAATGCTCGCAGCGGCCGCGGTCTCGCTGGCGCTCGTCCACCCGACGTACGCGCTGTTCCTCGCCATTCCGCTCGCGGCCTACGTCGTCGCCCGCACGCTCCTGGCGCGTGGCACCGAGCTGCGAAAGGACCTCGTCGCATTCGCCGTCTTCGGCGTGCCGATGACTCTTGCCTTCCTCTGGCTCGAGCCGGTGATCAGGCAGACGATCCCGGTGTCACCCGGACCGGCGGAGCTTGCGCAGAATCTCCGCCACTACCGGGCGGATCTTGTCGTGCACTCGCTCGCGCGCTACAGCCTCGATGCGGAGCGGATCGCCCGGAACGGAGCAGTGGCCGTCGCGGGCCTGCTCCTGGCCCCCCTTGCGTTCTTCGCGCGGCGACGTCGGTGGGCGGCGCTCGTGCTCGGCGGCACCGTCGCGGTGCTCGGCATCGAGCTCTGGGACCTCATCTTCCCGCACTTCGCGGACGCGGTCTCGCTCTCGCAGGCGCGGCGCGCGTCTGCCTTCGTCTTCTTCGCCGTGGCCCTTGCCGGGGGCGCCTCGATCGTCAGCCGCTTTTCACGTACCCTCGCCCTCGTGGGCGCGTTGGCGTCCGGGATCTGGGTCCAGGTCGCGGATGGCGGCGAATTCAAGCCGGGAATCGTCGTCTGGTTCGCCCTCTACGGCTGCATCGCGGGGCTCGTCGCCGGAGCCGTCCTCGCCTGGCGGCGCAGCCCCCGTTCGCGTGCCGACGCCCGCCCGCAGCCTGGGGCCACGACGGCGCTGGCGGTCTTCCTCTTCGCGCTGCCCGTCTTCGTCCACGGCTTCTCGCACTGGACGCCGGAGACGAAGCACGACCCGAATGCGCTGACGCCAGGGCTGATCCGCTTCCTGCAACGCGACGTGCCGCCGCGCTCGGTCATCTTCTCGGACATGGGGACGAGCTATCGGGCCATCGCGTTCGCACCCGTCTACGTCGTGGCGGTGCCTCCGACCCACGCGGCGAACACGCGGCCGAACGAGCTGGCGAAGCGGAGGCGGGCGGTGCTCAGGTTCTTCACGCATCCGTCGCTGGAGGAGCCGCAGGCCTGGAAGGCCGACTGGCTCATCCTCACCCGCGCCGGGCCTGTGCGGGTGATCGAGCGCCGCGGCCTGCGACCGGTCTACTCCGACGCAAAGTTCGTCGCCTTCCGCGTTCCCCCCGGTCAGTAGCGTTCCGCCGGTGACGGAGCAGCGTTGAAGGTCCTGCTCGTGACTCGCCACTTCCCGCCCGGCAGCGGGGGCGGCGTCCAGCGGCCGCTCAAGTTCGCGACGCATCTGCCTGCGCTCGGGATCGAGACGCACGTGCTCGCGCCGGAACCGGCCGACCCGGCTGCCGTCGACGCCGAGCTCGAGCTGCCGACGCAGGCCTGGATCCACCGCGTGCGCTACGTCGGCCCGCGCGAGGGCCGTCCTTCCGAGCGGCTCCTCGCGAAGCAGGGTGTTTCTCGGCTCGGCACGCAGGCTGCCCTCCTCGGACGGCGGCTCCTCGTGCCGGACGAGAACGTCCCCTGGAGCACGTTCGCGCTGCCGGTCGCGGTCAGGCTGGTCCGCCGTGAGGGAATCGACGTTGTGCTCACCACCTCACCGCCGCCGTCGCTGCACCTCCTCGGCGCGGCCGTGAAGCGGACGACCGGCGCCGCATGGGTCGCCGACCTCCGCGATCCGCTCACCTCGCATCCCCATCGGCGGGGCTACGAGTCGCAGCTCGCCCGGCTGAAAGAGACCACCGTCGGCGGTGTGGGGCGCCTCGTCGCGTCGCAGGCGGATGCGATCGTGGCGGCGTCCGACGCGATCGCGGAGGAAGCGCGCGCGCTCGAGCCGAAGGGCAGGGTCGTCACGATCGCCAACGGCTGCGACTTCGACGACTTCGCCGGCCTCGAGCATCACGCGAGCGACCGCTTCAGGATCACGCATGCCGGCCACTTCCACGGCAACCGAGACCCGAAGCCGTTTCTCCGCGCGCTCGCCGAGTCGGGCCTCGACGACGTCGTGGCCCGCTTCGCAGGCGACTTTCGCGAGTCGGATCGCGAGTACGTCGAGGAGCTCGGCCTCGGCGACCGCGTCGAGTTGCTCGGCAACCTCTCCCGCCGCCGCTCACTCGAGCTGCAACGGGACTCCGAGGCGCTGCTCCTCCTGATCCCGGATTCGGGCGGCAGGGGCCGAGGCGTCCTGACCGGGAAGATCTTCGAGTACCTGGCCGCCGGGCGGCCGATCCTCGCTGCCGTTCCCCCCGACGGCGCTGCCGCTCAGCTCGTGCGCGACACCGGCGCCGGGGTGGTCGTCCCGTCGGAGGACGTCGACGCGCTGCGCGAGGCGCTCAGAGATCTCCGTTTACGCTGGAAGGCGGGGAGTCTCGACGGCACCCCCCTCACCGACGAGTGGCGCAAGCGGCTCTCACGGAGCGGGCGGGTCGAGGAGCTGGCCGATGTGCTCAGGAGCGTGGCATGACGGCGGCCACCATGACCGCCGCCCGCGCCTCGGCCGTACCTCGCACCCAGGAGCGCATCGTCACCGGGCTCTTCTTCGCTTCCCTCTTCGTCGCCACCTTCGAGAAGGTGCACTGGAGGTTCGCCGGCCAGATCGGAATCAACGACATCGCCACGATCCTGTTCCTGATCGCGTATGTCGCGACCGAGCGCCGTCCGCTGCCGCGTACGAGCGCGATCGTGCTCGGCTTCTTCGCGGCCTTCGCGATCGTCTACCTCGCGGGCTACTGGAACATCGAGACGAAGCAGGGCCTCGACCAGTTCGTGAAGGGGATGGTCAAGTTCGTGATCCACTGGGCCTTCGTCGTCGCAGCGGTCGGCTATCTCGCGCAGCGCGGCGAGCGCTTCTTCTGGCGCGCGCTCGGCTGGTTCACGGTCGGCTTCGTCGCGAACGCCGTCTACGGGACCCTCGAGCTCGGGGCTGCGCTCGCCGGCCACAACCTCGACAACCTCGTTCTCGTTCCGCTCACCGGCGGCGCGAGCAAGATCAACATCTTCGGGGCCATCAACGGACAGAACATCTACCGGGTCAACGCTCTCACGGGTGACCCGAATCACTTCGGCGTGATGCTCGTGATCCCGCTGCTGATGCTGACGCCGGT
>Ga0335085_10010654_pt1 | contig 13716 bp, 6 predicted proteins | sample Lox_Sample_45_FD_206712 | JGI IMG/M metagenome (GOLD analysis project Ga0335085, IMG submission 206712) | Soil microbial communities from Loxahatchee National Wildlife Refuge, Florida, United States - Lox_Sample_4.5 | ecosystem: Environmental > Terrestrial > Soil > Wetlands | place: USA: Florida...
TGTAATTTGAATATAGATGCTCGTCACGAAACACTTGGCCGTTCCACACGGTAGTTACGGTGACCTCAAGCGGGACCCACAAGGGAGTAGAAGCCGCGTCAGAGATATGAACTTCGCCCAATTGAATTTCGGTGGACTCCATTTCGAGTTTCGCGTCGAGTCGAGGCTTCAAAAGGTCCGCCCGCATTTTCAGAATCCTGTTTGTAACCATGTCGATCCACACCACGCCTTGATACAGCAGTACGACTTGCACACCTGCCGAGCCGGCATGGGCATAGCCTCTGACGACGGACCAACCAGGTTTTTGTGCGAAGCCGATAACATTCGCCGAATGCTCACCGAATCGCTGCTGGCCGAGATAACGAAATTTAGACCCCGTTTGATTCCCCGGATAGAACAGCGCCCACATCGACGCGAAGCCTTGGGTAAAAAGAGCACTCGCCTCTGAACCTTGCACCGGCTTCCCATCAATGCCGGTGCGGTATTCTTCAATTTGTTCCTGTCCCGCCCCGTTGCGGGGCAGTACCAAATAGCTAAACTCCTGGCGGAGGGTTGCTTTCAGGCGACCGGTAGGACCGCACTGGTCGCGCGTGACCTGCTCGTTGGCAACAATCTCGGTAAACTTCTGGTAGGCTTCCTCGACATTCATCCCCACCTCGCTCAAGAGGCGAGGCAATTGTTGCTGGTCGACCGCAGGCGCCAGTCCGCGCAGTTCGGGCAGGGCCTCCACCAGGTCTCCCGGAGGCAGATCGATGAGAGTGTAAGCGTTCTGGTAGTAAGTCTGCCCGCTGGTGTCCGAAATTTGTGGTGGCATGCTCCAACCAGCATGAGTGCCTGCTGCGAGATATACCAACCCGGTTGCGGATGCGAGCACGACACCGGCCACGACCACTGCCCAATTCTTGGAATGCATTGATGCCAGAGCCTCACTGGGGATTACAGAATATAGTGACAGCTTATTTGCGTAACGCCGCCGTCCCGGCGGCATTTCTGAAGGCCGGCAGGACGCCGGCGCTACGGATCCCGTAACTATATTCTGCAATCCTCAATAGTCCTTGTGGCGGTTACGATCATCCTCATCTGTCCACCGTGGAAATCTGACGGGTCACGGGCACGCATTGGCTCAGAGGCGCCGATAATAATGTCACTGACCAAGCCTTCGCAGGTCTTTAACAAGTCTTGAAAAGGGATCTTTCAGCATCGTCCTGCGGTTTGGGCCCTTGTATTGAGTTTCGGTTCGATAAAGTATTCTTACGGATGCTCGGTCATAGATCAGCAATACGACCTGGATCTCTTCTTCGGAGACGCTTGAGGAGGCCACTCCCCCCTGGCCCACATCCGGACGCGGGCCCACATCCGTCCTATGAATATTGACCTCTGTCTGGGCGAAATATACTCTAATGACGGCGTTAGCCGCTGCGCACTGGTCCGTGAATTCCCAGTTCAGTCGCCTAAGCAAATGACCTGGCTGGTTTTCCCTTGCCACAAAGGTCTTGACGTCGGAGGTCTCCCCCTCCCGCAGATAACTTGTGTCCACACAGACGGTTCTTACCCAACGGAGGGCCTCGAGGTGGAACAGATTGCTACAGGCCTTGTTCTCTCGCGCGGACCCAGGAACAATGGAGTAAGGAAGAAGGAGGCAGAAGAGGACACAGCACGAAGGGAGAGCCATCTTCACGGGCCACCCTGCCGACCGGCAGGAACAATCGTGACGAACTGTGCCAAAAATCACTTCCGGCTCTCGCTAATCGAAAGTGTACAAAGGAGAGGAGGTCAATGAACGGCCTCTTTGGTCGGAATTTCCATTATGGATCTCCGCCTGCCCGACAACGTACACCCGTCGGCTCCCAAATGCAATTGTCAGCCGGTTTTACGCGCTCGGCGGGCTGGTGCAGAACACAGCTCTGCGGTTTCCCGACAGGACTCGCGCGGGGTGGCAGCTCATTCCAATTGGCGCACGGAAGATGAGGCGGCAAAAACTATAGTGCCTAATTCAAACTTGATTCAATGCATTCATTTTCGGACTGACCCCCTCACCCCACGGCCTGCAAAACGTGGGGCCCCCTCCGCCTCGCGGTCCCCCCTTTCCCCCAAAGGGGCCAGGGAAGGGAAATCCTGGTATTGGTATTTGATGATTGACTTCGACGTATGCGCCACCCGAGGTTCATTGCGAACCGTAGGATGGGACGGTACACTAGTTCCGGTACAGAAAGGAGCTCTTTTTCATGAAGTCATCGCGCCGCAATTTCCTTTTGACCGCTGTCACGGCGCCTTTGGCAGCACGACTCGACCCATGGGGTCAGGGGGATTTTGAGGCCCTGGGGGCAGTGCCGCCTGCCGGACAGATGCAATTTGAGAATCCGCAATTGGTACGCTACGACGCGAAATGTTTCACTTTCAATGGCAAGGATACGCTGGTGATGAGCGGGGCATTTCATTATCCCCGCTGTCCGCAGGCGCTTTGGCGCGATCGCTTGCAGAAATTCAAGGTGGCGGGATTCAACACCATTGAGACCTACGTCTTCTGGAATTATCACGAACGGCAGGAAGGCAAAGTGGACCTCGCGGAGTTTGAAGCATTCGTCAAGCTCGTTCATGAGATGGGTTTTATGATGATCGTCCGACCGGGTCCCTATGTCTGCGCGGAATGGGAACGCGGGGGATTTCCTTCCTGGGTGGCAGCCAAGCGCTTCCCCCTTCGTACGACTGAACAGGAGAGTCTGCGGACCTCGCAGCACTGGTACTCGGCAGTTCTCCCCATCATCATGCAGAACCAGGTGACTTTGGGCGGACCTATCATCATGGTGCAGGTGGAAAATGAATACGACTTCAGCGTGCCCATGCCCGATGCCGCCAAGCGAGAATATGTACGCGCCTTGGCGCAAATGGTGTGGAACGCCGGCATCAGCGTGCCCGTGATTACCTGTTGGACCAAGCAGGCGCGCGAGAACAGCGACCCGGACATGGCGCGGATCGTGGACACGTGTAATTTCTATCCGCGCTGGAAGATCGTGGCGGAACTCACCCCGGCGCTGGAGAAATTGCGCCGCGAAGAGCCCGCCTCGCCCCTGGCGATCTCGGAACTCCAGGGCGGATGGTTCAGCGAATTTGGGGGTGTGCTTTCGGAGAATCAGGATGGCGTGGACGCCGCGCAAATCAATATGGTCACCAAGACCGCGCTGGAGTTGGGGGTTACATCCTTCAGTTATTACATGGGCTTCGGCGGCACCAATTTCGATTGGGCCGCCAAAAAGCTTACCACCACTTATGATTATGCCGCGCCGATTCGCGAACCCGGCGGGCTGTGGGACAAGTACTACGCCGTCCGCGGTATTGGCCAGTCTTTGCGCGCGTTCGGCAGCGTCCTGACGCGCGCCGTGGCTCTCCCCAACATACAATGTACGAACGCCAATGTCAGCGTGAGTGAACGTACCGACGGCCCCAGCGCGGTTCTATTTGTCCGCGAAAACGCCAACGCCCCCCAGCGCTACAAAATGACATTCACGGATTCCCACAGTCCGAGCAAGCGATTTATCTTTGCTCCCCGGCAGGGCGAATTGGAATTGGCGCCGCGCGAGATGAAGATGCTGCCCGTACAGATTCCGGTCAGCGGCGGGAGGCTGTGTTACTCGACAGGGGAATTATTGACCCACGGAGTCAACCTCGACCGGGATTTCCTGATTCTGTACGACATGCCCGGCCGGATCTTGGAAATGGGCCTCGCCACGGAGGACGAACCGAAAATAGAAGGCCAGACGGCCTATCGCTATTGGGATCCGGAATATGAAACCTCGGTCCTCGGGGTGCAGGTCGGAACCACGGAAAAGATGTTGCTGTACCAAGAGCACCTCCAGGTCTTCGTCTTGCCGCGCGACAAGGCTCTGCACACTTTCCTTTGGGAGTTTCCTCCCAAGATCATTCCCGGATCTGAGGAAACCAAAACGGTGGTGGCTCCGGTCATGACCGACGCGTATGCCCTGGAGGGATCGGGCACGGTAAAGAGCCACGCCTGGGTGGATTTGCAGTTCCTCCCCGGGCAGCACGGTGTAGCGGTGATGCTCCCGCCACTGCCGGTGAAGTGCCGGTTGGATGGCCTCCTGACCGACTTCCAATATGACCGGCCCTGGCACCTGGCGCGCGTCCATGTGACGACGCCGGCCTTACCCATTGAGCCCATCAACCTGAGCGTGGGTGACGCGTGGGTGGAAAAGTTTGACCCTGCAAATGGTGAATGGCTTACCGGCCCCCTCCACGCGCTCGAGGATCTGGGTCCCGTGCCTTATGGTTACGTCAAGTACCGCACCCCGTTCACTTTCAACGGCGAGGCCAGGATGTTCATCACCACGCGAGCCGACGACGCGAAGAAGGTCTTCGTCAACGGAAAGTTCGTGGCGGAAGCCTCCAATCGGGAGACGTTGACCGATTTTCCCCTCGAGAAATATGCCCAGTCCGGCGCCAACCTGGTGGAGATCTCCTATGAACTCTTCGGCGCCCCGAACTTCGGCGACAAACTGGGTGAACTGAAAGGGCTCCAATCGGCCGGCATCGGGGCTGATTTGGCCTCGGCGAAAGGTCTGGAGAGCTGGCAAATCCAGCGCTATGGCGCACTGATGCGCGGGCGGGAGATCAATCCGGAAGCCGGCGTATGGACGCCCGCGTCGTTCCTCGGTGGCGGGGGAAACCAAACCCCCGTTCCTGCTTTCACGTGGTGCCGCGCGAAGTTCGGCATACCGCGGCTCGATGAGCTCTGGAATGTACCCTGGAAGCTCACCTTTGACGCCGACTGCGACGCCCTCATTTTCCTCAATGGAAAATTCCTGGGGCGCTACGTTACCATCGGCCCGCAGAAGGATTTCTATCTTCCGGAACCGTATCTTCCGCCCGGCGACAACGCCATAACGTATCTCCTGGCCTATACCGACCAACCCCAGCACTTACGAAAGTTGCAGGTGGCGCCTTACCCGGAGTATTCGGTTCGCCGCACGCGCGTGGAGTTTGAGTGGTGACCGCCGGAATGGCGAGGGTTAGAATCTGTAGGGAAGGGTGCCTTTTCGTTCTCCACGCCGGGGCGGCTTTGCCAGGAGGGGTTTTTCGGAAGGTGTTCAATTATGAACAGACGCGAGCCTTATTTGTGATTATTATCACCAAGGTATCCTTGCCGATGTGATAGAATCCATTAAACACAAGGTGGGGAATCTCGGGAGACGCCCCAAATCTATATGGAGGGAACTCAGATGCGCGTTCGCCACTTCAACTTCCTCCTCTCGGCACTGATCCCGCTGCTGGTATGTGTGCAGCCCGTCATGGCGCAGAGAGGGAAACTCGTTGTCCGCGTTAATCCGCGTGAAGCTTACATTTATGCCGACGGCAGTCCCGTTGTGGATGCGAAGGGTCACTTCGTTACTCTTCCTGCGGGAGAGCATAAAATCGATTTGTACAACTACGGCTATAAGCCGGAATCTCGTACGGTCACGATTGAGGCTCATAAAACCTCGGTGATAGATGTAACGATGCAGGCAATCGGTGCACCGATTTCGGGTCCGTGGGGGTGTATTACGGTGGAAGGCGCCGACCGTGACGCCATCCTCTTGAATGGCCAAGACCCAGGCTTCTTCGTTGGACACGGCGACGAATTCAACAACGAATGGAGTTGGAAACAGGAACTGATCGTACCCCCGGGGAAATATGAGTTGAGCGTGGTTCGCGGCGACCCCAATGTCTGGTCAACCCCGGTCGATGTGCAGGCCAACCAGCGCGTGGTGGTTGATGCCCACAAAGGTGTCCGCAAGACCGTGCCTTGGCCGCGGGGGCAGCAGTTGCAGTCGCTGCCACGATTCAAGGCCGGAACAGCCAGCGCCGAGGTGGTGGTCCAGAAGGTCACCGGCCAATTTTCCTCTTCGACGACGCAGATTAATTGCGGCGAGTCTGCACACCTGACGTGGTCCTCCGATGGCGCAGCGAAAACGGACCTAAATGGTTCGCCGGTAAGCGCCTCCGGCGATCAGACGATCCAGCCCAAGCAGACCACGGGTTATAAATTTACGGCGGCCGGGCCGGGTGGAATTTACACTTCCGATGCCACGGTAAACGTCAACACGACCGTTACGGGTACGCTCGGCGTGACGCCCGCCGAGATTCGTTACCATAAGATTGGCGACAAAGTTGACCAACAGGGTAGCGCGACGGTGAATTGGTCGGCCGGGAACGCCGACACAGTTGCCGTAGATCCCTTCGGCTCGGTCGGGCCGGGTGGCAATAAGGATGTTCAGGCGACGCCCGCCAAAACCACGACAGGACCGATTGATGAAACTGTCACCTACACCCTGCATGCCAGCAATGCCTGCGGGGGGTCCGATATGCGCACAGCCACCTTGCACATTACGGGATCAATTGAGCCTGCTATAAACGAGGCCACCCTCGAAACCAACCTAACCTTCAACAGTATTTACTTCCCCACCAACCTGCCGACCGCGGCTGATTCTCAGGGTGGGTTGGTCCCCGGCGAGGAAGCACGCTTGGCAAAAATTGTGGCCGATTTCAAACAATACATGGCGGCCCGGCCGGAGGCAAAGTTGATTCTGGAAGCCCACGCTGACCACCGAGGCTCGTCGGCCTTCAACCAGGCGTTGTCACAACGCCGCGCCGATCGGGTGAAGAGCTATTTGGTCGCGAATGGGATTTCTGCCGATGGGATAGAGACTAAAGCCCTCGGAAAGGAACAGAACCTGACCGACCAGGAAGTGAAAGATCTGGCTGAGAAGAACCCCAATATCACGGCGGAAGATCGTCAGCGGGTGGAGAAGAATATCGCTGCTTTCCGCATGGCGAACAACCGTCGCGTGGACATTCGCCTGAGCACCACGGGGCAGAATTCGCAGCGCTTCTTCCCGTACAACTCCGACGATCTGAACGTGCTGATGGGAGAACAGAAGCCCGTCGCCAAGAAGGCTCCAGCCGCGGCAAAGAAGCCAGCCGCCAAGAAGTAACTTCTGCAAGTCATCGCCGGGGCCGCACTTGCGGCCCCGGCGAGCTCGATTCGCCAGGGATATCCCGCCTCCGGGGCTACTCTGCCTTCAGTTGCGAGGTGCAATTGGGGCAACGAGTGGCCGCGAGGGGAATTTGTGAACAGCAGTATGCGCACGGCTTCAGCGGGGGGCCGGCGCGGGACTGCGCAGCTTGTTCACCTGCCGCACCAGCAGGAATACGGCAAATGAAACAATCACAAAATTGATGATGTTGTTCAGAAAGGTGCCGTAATTGAGCGTCGCAGCCTCCGCCGCTTTGGCCGCGGCTACGGTCGCAAGGTGCCGGCTGGTGAGGTTGAGAAAGAGGTTTGAAAAGTCGAACCGCCCCATCACCAGGCGGATGGGCGGCATCAGAACGTCGTTAACCAACGAGGTCACGATGCCACCAAATGATGCTTACGACTATTCCGCTCACCGCTGCCCGCCATTTCAACCGGCCTGGGGATAGACCGGAAGCAAAAACCCGCCGCATGTTATTCCCCCTCCGGCTGAGGTTATCGTCGTTATGGCGCTTTCACTCTCACCGCTTGTGAATCGCCTGGTTTTGCGCGTGGTTTTACTTGCCATTTTGGCCCGCTTCATTGCAAAGTGAATAGGATTCTCCATTCTCCATGGAATTGCAGCAATGAAAACTTCATCTCGAATTCGCTTCGCCAATTCCGGACGCCCGGAGCATTCCCTGGGCCTGGGAGTGATCGGATTGGGAACAGTCGGCACGGGCACGCTGAAGGTTCTGGCCGAGCACCGCGGCGAAATCCAACGGCGGCTCGGGTGCGATCTTCAACTTAAAGTTATTTGCTCCCGCAGCGTGCATAAGCGGGACCTTTCCTGGATGCACCAACCCGTCAAGCTCACCTCCGACTGGAAACAGGTCATCCACGATTCGGAAGTCAACATCATCGTCGAGTTGGTGGGGGTTCTCCCCACCGCCCGCGCCATCGCCTTTGCGGCCCTAAAAGCGGGCAAGCATCTGGTGACCGCCAACAAACAGTTGGTAGCCGGATACGGCGTGGAGTTGGTTGAGCGCAGCCGCGCGCAACACTTGGGTTTGGGAATTGAAGCTTGCGTCGCCGGAGGAACGCCGGTGCTGCACGCGGTCCGGGAAGGACTGGCGGGCGAAAACTTTACCGCGGTCTATGGCATCCTGAACGGCACCACCAATTACATCCTAACCGAGATGGAGCGCCGCGGTTGTTCGTTCGCAGAAGTCCTGGCGGAGGCACAGGAAAAGGGCTACGCCGAACCCGACCCCGCCTTCGACGTCGAGGGTTACGATGCGAGCTACAAGATCGCCATCCTGGCCATGATGTGTTTTGGCCAGGCGGTGCAGGTTCGCGGAATCCCCGTCGAGGGCATTAGGCGTATTGACCATGTGGATTTTGCTTACGCGCACCGGCTGAACCACACGGTGCGTCTGATCGCCGGGGCCCGGCGCCGCGCCCGCAATCGCCTGGAGATATTCGTCCGCCCCATGATGATTCCCATTTCCTCACGCCTGGCCGGCGTGAAGGGGGCCACCAATGGCGTATTGCTTATGGGCAACAAAGGCGGCAATACCAGCATCACCGGCCGTGGGGCGGGGGGTGAAGCCACTGGCGTGGCGGTGCTTTCCGATGTGGTGCAGATCGCCCGGTCGATTACGGCGGGCGGGTCGCGCTCGACTCCCTTCGGTTACGAAAAATGGCATCCTTCCCGGATTGCCCCGCCCGATGAAAATGTGGTTGCCACTTATCTGCGGCTCGTGGTGCGTGACCGACCTGGCATCCTGGGGCGCGTCTGCGCCATCCTGGGCCGCCATCGCATCAATATCGACTCTGTTCTGCAAGAACCCGGATGTAAGAAGCAGCACCTCCCATTCGTTATGACCCTCGAACCCACCCAGGAAATACACGTAACGCGGGCCTTGAAGGAAATAGCCCGCCTGCCTTTCTTGGCTGAGCGCCCGCTGCTGCTGCCGTTTGCGGAATTGCCCTGATTGGATCAATCGGGTGATCCGGTGAGCGGGAGATCTGGTGAACAAGTGATGCGTCCAGCTATTCTCTAACTCCTCGCCCGATCACCGGATTACCTGATCTCTTTATTCCGCAACGTCTACCAAATCAGCCATAAAGCTAATTGGAGCTCCCGAGGCTCGCCCGGTCCGCCGGAGGCCAAGCCGGCAACCGGTTGGACCGTATTGAAGATCTGGCCGAAGCTGGGAGCATTCACGGTACGCTGGGGGATATCAAAGTTAGCGCGGTTGAAGATATTGAAGATTTCCGCGCGGAACTGCAGCTTGGCTGATTCGCTCAAGCGGAAGTTGCGGAGAACGGAAAAATCACAGCTTCCCAATCCCGGACCACGCAGGATGTTTCGCCCGGCATTACCGAAGGTAAACGGTTCACCAACCTCGCTCGGCGTTTTGAAGGCCGAGCGCAACACCCACTGCTGGGGGGTTTTCTGAGCAGGGTAGAACGTGCCGCTGGCAACGTACGGGCGGTCGGTATCGGCCTGCACCGTGGCGTTATTGATCTCATCCGCGCCGCTGGCGTTCCCGGTCACGACCGGAGTAAAAGGCGGGCCGGACTCGACGGTTAGCACGCTGCCCACCTCCCACCCCTGAATCAGATAGTTCAGGCCTTGGTTATGGAGTTTCGTGTTGCCGGATCCGAAGGGCATGGCCCAAAGAAAAGCCAGGGAAAGCCGTTGGGGAAAGTCGAAATCCGATACCGCTTTTTCCGCCGCCACGTTATAGGAGTTTTGTGGGAAGTTGGCATTGCGCGAATTCATAAAGGGCCCGGATGCGGTGTCAATCGACTTCGAGTACGTGTAGGCAGCCAGGATGGAGAACCCCTTGGAAAATCTCCGCTCGACCTTGGCTTGGAGGGCGTGGTAGATGGAACTTCCTGCGGACTCTGTGTAGGCGAAATTGGCAAGATAAGGAATCGGCGCGGGGCAACTGCCTGCTTCACACGCTGCCAGCGTGGAGGCTTGGGCGGCCGCAGGCGCGGTCGTCAAATTCAGAGGCTGATTGGGATCCGTTTCCTGCACAAGGTGCAATCCGCGGGTGCCAACATAACCGATATCGATGAGCCAGGTGTTCCCAATTTGCCGCTGCACATCAGCGCTCCACTGCTGAATGAAAGCGTTTTGGAAGTTAAGCTGGAAAGGGCTCATGCTGGGATAAGAGGTACCCGAAATGTTTGTGAGGGCGTTTTGAATAATGGCGCCGCTACCGGGGAGATAAGTTCCCGACTCGATGAAAGGAAAAGCCAGCCCGATGTTGCCTTCATCGAGGTGAGTAAAGGGGGGATTGGCGGCTTTCTGGAAATACACGTCGCCAAACGTCTGGTCATAGAAGATACCGTAGCCGCCGCGCAGAACCGTTTTGCCGTTGGCGAAAGGCTGCCAGGCGATGCCGATGCGCGGCTCTATATTGTTTCGATCGGGATATTGCAGCGAGCGGTTGCGCGACGTGCCACCCAAGTTGATGGTTTGTTGAGCGCAAGTTGTGGATGTGCAGGGCTGAGGGTCAATCTGATATTGGCCGGTGATGGGGTTAATGCTGGGGTTAAAACTCCACAGGGCTGCGGCATTGGTCCCTGCCACCATCAAGTCCCCATTACTGAAATCAAAGTTGGAAAAGGCATTGCTCTTTTCCGTCACCAGGCTCTTGTACTCGTAGCGCAGACCGAGATTCAGGGTTAGACGGGGGCGCACGCGCCAATCATCCTGGACAAAGAAATCGTATTCCCCGAACGCCCCGGAGATGTACTCCTGGAATCCGTTCAGCCAGTACTGGGGAAGGCCCAGCAGAGCATCGGCAATGCTGTTCCCGAACTGGCAGCCGCCTGGGGTTCCCGCGCAGGGAAGACCCATGAGTCCTGCAAGCCCCGACTCTTGCGGCAAGCTCAACTGCCCCAAGCCACCGGTGATGAATCCGGTAAAGCCATATGCCCCACGGTAGTTGCTATCAACAGTGAAATTGCCGCGCTTGACCGAGCGGAAGTCAATTCCGTAGCTCAAGGTGTGAGTTCCCAGTACGTGCGTCATGGTGTCGCCGATCTGGAAAGTATTCACCGCCCCAGTCTCCGGCACGGCCGGGTCGGCGCCGATGCTGGCATAATCTGAGTAAGTCATGTTGGGGACGCCGGCCGGAACTCCGTTGACCTGGTTTACGCCCATAATCCCGAGACTTGCGGCCAGGTTGTTGCCCAGGTCCTCATTGCTCTGCCGTAACTGCCAACGGTTGTAACCCAGCTTGAACTCGTTGACCAGCTTGGGACTGAAGATGTGGGTCCAATCGAGACCCGCCATCTGATAGGAATTGTGAGAGAACCTGCCATATCCCGGAAGCGTCGTGGTGCTTTCCGGAACCGTGCCCGAAGGCCAGAATTCACGGTCAAGGTTGAGGCTGTAACGGACGAACAGCGAGTTCTTGGTGTCAAACTGATGGTCGACGCGTCCGGTAAACGTATCGTAATTAACTTGCCGGTTGACCAGTGCTGTGTAGTTGGCGGCGCCACAAGAGGCACTGGCAATGTTGGGCGACGGGTACTCGTTCACCAGGCCCTGCCCCGCGGGGTCAGCCTGCGGCAAGACCTGGTTGATGTTGGTAAAGGGCTGAACCGACCCCTGCATCAATGCGAAAGGATTGAGTAACACTGTCTGGGTGGGACAAGCGGGATCCAAGAGGTCGGTAAAGTCGCCTTGGTCGTTAGCGGCGGAAGGGACGACAAAATTGTCGTAAAAACCGCGGTGCTCGCGCGTGCCCTCGTAGGCAAAGAAGAAAAATGTATGGTCGTGTCCATCGTAGATCCGTGGAATCACGGCCGGCCCGCCGATTGTCACGCCAAACTGATTACGGTGCATGGGGGCCACGGAAGGATCAAAGAAATTGCGCGCGTCGAAGGCGGTGTTGCGCACGTACTCGTAAGCGCTGCCGTGGTATTCGTTCGTCCCGGACTTGGTCACCATGTTGACTTCCGCCCCGGCGTGGGCACCGAACTTGGCCTCGTAGACTCCTGTTTCCATGCGGAACTCCTGCACGGAATCAAGCGGGGGGGCCACGGTATATTGGCCGACACCCACCGAGGTGTCATCCAAGCCGTCCAGCCAATAGGAATTCATCGAGTCGCGCATTCCGTTGACATTGATGGAGCCGCCCCCACCACGAGTGCTGACCGGGCTGCCCGCTGTTCCGGGAGATACGCCAGGCACCAGTAAGGCAAGGGCCAGAAAATTCCTCCCATTCAGCGGAACATTATTAACCTTCTGCGCGTCAATTGTGGTTCCTACAGAAGAGGTCTGGCTTTCCACCGTGGCCGGATAGGCCTCTACCGAGATGACGTCGACTGCACTTCCCAAGCTAAGCTTGATGTCCTCGCGCAAGTGCTGATTTACGAGGAGCGTCAGGGGGCCACGTTCGAATTTCTGGAAGCCTTCCATCTGGGCGACAAGGACATACCGCCCCGGGGGAAGGAGGGGAATCTTATAGCCGCCGTCGTTGGAGGTTGCTACGCTGCGCGAAAAGCCCTTGTCTTTTTCCGCAATCGTTACGAGGGCGCCCGGAATGACCGCCCCGGAGGGATCCGTTACGGTTCCAGTAAAGCTACCCTGAAAGGTTTGCCCCCAGCCTACTGCGCAGCAGACACTGAGGAGAAGGATCAGGCACTGTAAGGCCTGCCGGATTGATGATGGCATGATTCGTATTGTCCTCCCTTTGAAGTCCCGCGGAGATGACAAATCAAGTGAGGCGAATACCTACTCGGAGCGACAACCCAATTGGAAGTGGCCGCCTCTCGTAGTCCATGAAATAGCCTTCACAATAGCATGTATTATTTGACCCGCAAAGTTGTTCTCCGCCTGCTCAGCTTTGACCTCCGCCAAGGCGGACAAGACTAAATCCAAATGGGATACTGGCGCGCTGGGATGTCCGCCCGTAGTCATCCGGGAAGTTATTTCCCCATGATTAAGTTGATTGGCGAACCCTTCCGCAAATCCCGATGAAGTGTGGGGGTCACCTGCGCTTAACATAAAAAGAAAGACGGCTGATGCGCAAGCCTGCCGCTTGGCTGCCCATGAGGCGGATTTCGATTACAATACCCCCCGTGCGCGCGAGTGCTATCCGCTCCGCGTATTAGTCACGTAGATTTTACGGAGTTAAGCAGGAGGCCGCGATGCTGTTAGAAAAAGACACCCTCGAGCTTCTGCCCGCGGCAGTCAAGGCGTTGGAAGAGGGATTTGATTTCCTCCCTTCGATTGAGGTGGCGATTCCGGGCCAGGATGGCATGCCGGCAATTATGCAACAGGTTGTTGCACGATTACGCGACAATTACCCCTACTTCCATCCCTTTTATGCCGGACAGATGCTCAAGCCCCCTCATCCCATCGCTCGTGCCGCCTATGCTTTGGCCACTTGGATCAATCCCAACAACCACGCGCTCGACGGCGGGCGCGCCAGTTCAGCGATGGAAAAGGAAGCCGTGGCCGAAATTGCCGCCATATTCGGCTGGCAGAGCCACCTGGGACATCTCACCAGCGGCGGCACCGTGGCAAACCTCGAGGCGCTATGGGTGGCGGGGCAACTTCATCCAGGAAGGAAGATTGCCGCCTCCGCGCAGGCCCACTATACACACTACCGCATCAGCAGCGTGCTGGGGTTGCCGTTCGCGGAATTGCCGTGCGACTCTCGGGGAAGAATGGATACCCA
>Ga0335085_10010658_pt1 | contig 13714 bp, 13 predicted proteins | sample Lox_Sample_45_FD_206712 | JGI IMG/M metagenome (GOLD analysis project Ga0335085, IMG submission 206712) | Soil microbial communities from Loxahatchee National Wildlife Refuge, Florida, United States - Lox_Sample_4.5 | ecosystem: Environmental > Terrestrial > Soil > Wetlands | place: USA...
CTCAAAACGCTGTAATTATGCAAAGCTCGCGAGCGAGTGAAATGCGTCGAACCCAGGCCATATCTCGCTCGCGGCCAACGCACTGAATATAAAACGACACTTGCCATAATGGCCGTTATGCAAAGCTTTGCATAACGGCCAATTCCGGCCGTTCATGCCATCTCCGCACCGGTCATTCGAATGGCGGTTCCACCCCGGTAGCTGACGCTCATCCGTTTACGGCCTTCGTCGCGTCGTTGGCCTCGACGGACATTCAGACTGACCAATACCTGCCGTTCACGAACGGCCGCTTTCAACAAAACTCAGCGGGCAGCCCATGCTCGTGTTGCGCCGATCACCACCATTTTGCTCGTTTACGTATAGCCTCATACACCCCCTCCATGGTTTCGATGAAGGAGTTTTCCTTGGTCCAGAATGCCGGGTAATCGCCGCCTTTCTTGATGAGCAAGGCCGGGACGGCGGGCGGCACGGCGGGATTGATGTTTTCGGGAAGACGCTTGGGGGAACGCCAGAAGTCATCCGCAGACACGTTCTGGGGCAGCGCCTGGGGTTCAGGGCGGCTGAAATAACTCGTCGCGATTTCAGGCTCTCCTTCCGTCTCGCTTAAGGCATCGGCAAGGGCCGCACCGAGGGGAGTTTTCCGCAGGCCGGCCAGCAATTCTGCCCTGGGCAATCCCCGTAACTCGAAGAGAAGAAAGGGATCTTGGTCGAGTTTTCCGGCCAGGAAATAGTAAAGGCCCGCGATGTGTTTGCAGGCGTCTCCCCAATCCGGGCAGGAGCAGCTCGCCTTCAGGTCTTTGGCATTTTTCGGCAGCAGGTAATGGCCCAGTTTCTTGAAAGGCTCTTCGATGGTGTCCGGCATTTCGTTGAGCAGCAGTCTCGACACGTAAGCGGCCTGTCCGCCCAATTCGCGTATGAGTTTCGCCCAATCCGCCGTCGCGATGGGCTTCAGCTCGAAGCAGGTGTGGTAAAGCGGTTCTTTGTAAACGCCGTAGTACGGATTGAGGTTGCCCCGTATCTCGGCGGAGACCTTGCTTCCCTGGATGTTCCACTGCTTGATCCGGTGGGTGCTGGCGTAACCGCGTCCGCGTGCCAGCCGACCTGCGTCGGTGAAGCCTTCCAGCGCGGCGATGAATTTTTGTCCCCACCAGGTTCTCACTGTTTTCATAGTTTCAGTCCACCAGGGCTTGACGGTTGAGGGCGATGAGTCGCTTGAAGGAGTCGTTGTCGAGCTGCGTCAGCCAGGATTCGTCGCTGCCGACGATGGAACCGGCCAGCTGTTTCTTGTCCTCGATCATACGGTCGATGCGCTCCTCCAGGGTGCCCAACGTGACGAACTTGTGGACGAACACGTTGCGCGTCTGGCCGATGCGGAAGGCGCGGTCGGTCGCTTGGTCTTCCACCGCCGGGTTCCACCAGCGGTCGAAATGAAAGACGTGATTGGCGCGGGTCAGGGTGATGCCAACACCGCCGGCCTTGAGCGACAGAATGAACACGGCGGGCGGGCTTTCCGCATCCTGAAAGCGTTCGATCATCTGTTCCCGACGGCTGCGGGAAGTACCGCCGTGGAGGTAATAGGTCTGGCACTGCAGTCGAGTCTTGATCTGCCGTTCCAGGTGCTCGCCAATCTCGGTGAACTGGCTGAACACCAGGGCGCTTTCGTCTTCCGCCAGCACCTCGCCCAGCATGTCCATCAGCCGTTCCAGCTTATGGGAGCGCTCCGCCGTGAACGGGCTGCCGTCCTGCAGGAACTGCATGGGGTGGTTGCAGATCTGCTTGAGCTTCATCAGGGTGGAGAGCATCAGTCCCTGACGCTGGATGCCTTCGCTGGCTTCCAGTTGTTTTGCCACGTCCCTCACCACCGCTTCGTAGAGCGAAGCCTGTTCGCGGCTGAGATTGCAGAACTGCCGGTTCTCCACTTTGTCTGGCAAGTCCCGGATGATGGCCGGATCGGTCTTGACCCGGCGCAGAATGAAAGGCTCCACCAGCGTGCGCAAATGTTGCGATCTGGCCAGATCATTGTCGCGCTGTATGGGCAATTCGAAGCGCTTGCGGAACTGGGACTGCTTGTCGAGGTAGCCGGGATTGAGGAAATTGAGGATGGACCATAGATCGAGCAGGCGGTTTTCCACTGGGGTGCCGGTGAGGGCGATGCGATGATCGGCCTTGAGGGACAACGCCGCCTTGGTCTGCGCGGCGACCGGGTTCTTGATATTCTGCGCTTCGTCCAGCACCACCCGCCGCCAGGGGATTCCAGCGAACAGCTTGGCGTCTTTGCGCAGCAGGGTATAGGAGGTGATCACCACATCGACGGCAAGACACTGCTCGCGCAAAACGGACTCCTCCGAGCTGCGTGCACCGCCATGATGGGTGTGCGTGCTAAGGTCCGGTGCGAAGCGTTCGATCTCTTTACGCCAGTTGCCCAGCACCGAGGTGGGGGCGATCAGCAGTGTCGGCGCGGTCCGGCCGTGTTTCGCCTTTTCCATCAGCAGATGGGTGATGACCTGAATGGTCTTGCCCAGGCCCATGTCGTCCGCCAGGCACCCCGACAGCCCCAGTTGTTCCAGCAGGCGCAGCCAGGAAACACCGCGTTTCTGGTACTCCCTTAGCCTCGCCTGCAATTGGGGCGGATCGGCGATGGGCACCAGGTGGTGCTGATCGCGAAGCTTTTCCAGCATCTCCGCCAGCGCATCGTCCGGATCGACCTCGAAGAACTCGGCCTCGTCCGCCATGCGCTGCAACATTTCCCGGGGATCGAGCGTTTGTGAGCCATCGCCCTGGGCCTTCCAGAACGCCAACATCTCCCGCATTTTCTCACGATCCAGCGCCACCCACTGACCACGAAACTGCACCAGCGGTGTTCTGGCTTCGACCAGTTCCTGCCATTCGGCGGGGCTGACGGTTTCGCCGCCCAGGGTCAACTCGTAGCGATATTGCAGCAGGTTCTGTAGGCTCAGGCTGCCGGCACTGGCGCTCGCAGACGGTTTTTTGGACGGCGAAGAGCCTCGCATCCGCAGCTTGGCACGACGCCTCCCCTGCGGCGTCCACCAGGCTGGCACGATGATCCTGAAGCCGGCGTCTTCCAACACCCAGGCGGACTCGTTGAGAAATCCGAACGCACCCTCCAGACCTAGGGTTAGCCCGGAAGGTTCATCGGTTTCCAGCCCTTTCCACAAGGCCGGGTAAATACGGGCTGCTTGCCCCAGACGTAGCAGCAGGGACTTTTCGAAATCCTCGCCGAAGTTTTTCCACAAAGCTTTGCGGGCCTTCCCGGCCAGATCCCAATAGTCCCGCAACGCCAGTTGTAGGGAAGGATCGCTGGCCGCCGCCACGCGGAATTCCAGGCGCCAGCTTTCAGGGTCCTGCTGGCCAGCCTCGTATAACTGCAAACACAGGTGAAAACCCGCTGCGCGCCCCTGCCCCGCCAATTGTTCTCGCCACTTGCGCCAGCTGCGGTACAGGCCCAAGTCTTTTGTGACCTGCCAAAATTTGTCGCCCCCGAATGGGAAAGCCGCTTCCACCAGCGTGCCGTCGATCTTTTTGGCGAGCGCTTGGCTCAGGCCGGCTTGCCGGATGCTCTGGTGCAGCAGAACTTCGGCACAATGGCGCAGCAGGCTCGGGGGCTCGTAACCCGGCGCTGCGGCGGGCGGCAAACGTTCCGCCGCCTCGCCCAGCAACGATTGATAGGAATCCGAGACGATTTCCCATCCGGCGTGATATTCGTAAGCGTCCTTCGTGTCCTCCCGCAAGCGCAGCGAGGGGATGAAGGCATCCTTGTAGAGGACCGCCTTCAGCGACTGCGTGAACCAGTACCAGAAGAGGAAATCAGCGCCGGGGCGCAGCGCTTCACCCAGGAACAGCGTCTGAAAATGCAGATCGTTGATCTGCGCGATGGGATGTTCGCCCATCCGCCAACAATCGAGGGCCCACTCTCGCAACGCCGGTTCGTCATCGCCTACGGCCGGCTCGACGTAGGGCTCAAGCTCAGGGCTAGGTAATGGAGCCTTATCATTGCTAGGCAATGCAAGCCTATGACTCACAATTTGGCCAGCATTGACATCCATCTTTAGCTCCGCCAACAAAGCCAGTAATTCCCGAGCGGGCAAATGTCGCGGATGTTGCGTCTTGGAAGGCGAATTGGACAGCGCCTGGGCCGATTCTACCCAGAGATGGAAATCTCCCCCTTGGACGAACGTTTCGATTGGGTCAGGCAGCCAAAGGATATGAAGTATATTCACCGATTATCAGCATTAGCGCGGTCGTTCATAATGGGGCAGGCCGCAAGAGCGGCATGTGGTGATATGTAGCAGGTCCAACAGCAATTACCTCTCCTTCGAGCCCCTCCTGAGATGACAGCGTACGCAAAAGAGGTGGGTTTTGAGGACGATGTTTTACTTCGGTGCCCAGACCTGCCGGTAATCTCGATGACGGCTTTGGGCACTTATGCACAGCTGTGCATAAGTGCCCTTATGACAAGTTTCCTTTTATGCACAGTGCGTCGGCAGCGCGCGAGATGTGGTCTGAGTTGGAGGCTCTTAACTAGGCGGTGACCTTTGCATAAAAATCAGAACGTTTTGAGAAACTGGATTAGCGAATCTGGAGCCGAATATCGGAATAGTTTCGTCTGGGACTTCTGAAGTCCGCCTAATGCCTGTTCCAACATAGCCAAATTGGCCTATTGTGCGGCCGTGGAGCCAGTGCCGGGTCGTCGAATGTAGGAGTAGTTAAGTTCATGGTCGTCTCCAGAAGTGGGCCTAGAGCTCCTTGATCGCGAAGGATCTTTAAAAATGAGTCACCCTTTTAAATTTTGGACAAAGTTCCCCTTACCCCAAAAAAGGAGCTTCTCCATCACCACTTCACGGGATACACCACTTACGGACAGTGCCTGGAGTAGGCGCTGGCGGCTCAGACCGCGTCAGCGTAACGCACGAAGCATGCGTTGATGGGTCCGATTTACAGGGTTTTCGCGTGCATCCCACGAAGCGTAGGCCAATGAGGGCCTCTATCGGCAGTGTACCAAAGGAAGACTGCCAAAATTCATGACTCGTCGGTCTGAGGCGGTGCCTCGTTAGAAATTTTCACTCCAGACGACTGTAGAAATTATGTCCAGTAATCTCATCCTGCTGCCAGACTCACCCCCCGCGCTATAGGCTAAAAGCCGCTCCCTGTCAGGCTACTGTGCATAAAAGGAAACTTGTCATAAGGTTCGGAAGCTGTCGGTGAGTCCATGCAAGGTCGAATGGCAGCAGTTGCAAAATACTCATTTTACATCAGGCACATACAGTAATAATGACCACGTCTTATTTAGCTCCAGTAAGCACTAGCCACCTGCAGCGTATTCGACCTCTACCTATGAGATGGGTACGTATAACTTACGAATCCGGTGAGGAGGTTGCCCTGACTTAGTCATTGCGAGGGATTGGCAGATGGCTCTGGCTTGGCAGTGTGAGGCGGCGCCGGCAGATCGGGCGGTGGAGGCGGATGCCATTCCTGGCGGGTGTCGTACATCAGCTCTTCCGGCACAGGCACTCGATGCCCTTTGCCGTACATGCACTGGACGTAGCTGATGTCGTAGTTTTGTTGGCCTTCGTCTTTAGAATCGGGTTTCTTGGGCGCGCTTGCGAGCTGTGCGTGGGCAAATTGCCTGCACGTGTCCTCGTCATTGCGGAACTGGCCAAAGTCCTTACCGGTGCCCGGCAGCACCAAAACACTCGGACCACTCGGCATCGTCGAGCATGAACTGAGCACCAGGGCAAGAATTAAAAGTTTTAGATTCTGTGACATCGGACACGCCTCCGTTAAGGAACAACCTTCTGCCAAAAGGCCGCACATTCTTTGACATAGGGGTAGTAACCGGCTGGATCGGTGCAGTAATACCAGTAGCCGGGCGCCTCGCCTGTAGGCTGAGGCTCAACTTTTTGCCATCCCGCCGAACATTCTTTTACGTACGGATAATAACCTTCTGGGTCTGCGCAGTAGTCCCAGGAGTTGGTCTCCAAGGGTTGAACTCTCGGTGCAGTTCCTTGTTCGATATAAACCGGGGGAGACCTGGGTACTGCAATGGTCGGTGAAGTGTAATACGGCGGGTAGGTATAATAAGGCCAGTAATAGTAAGACGGCCAGAAAACAGACGATCCCACGAAAAAACCGAATCCGGGATGCCCATAGTGATATCCGTGATGATGCCATCCACCGTAATAGCCGGTACCCCCGTGCCAGCCCCCAGTGTAACCAGTTCCGACGCGTCCCACGCCATAGTAGCCGCCACCAAAGCCCCTGCCATAGCCTCCGCCGCCATAGTGACCACCAATAAAGCCGCCGCCGTAACCTCTAGCACCGCCAAAACCTCCCCCTCCGAAGCGGCCTCCAGCAAAACTGCCGCCTGCATGGCCTCCACCGCCCCCATGACCTCCACCACCACCGCCGTGACCTCCGCCGCCACCACCGCGAGCCCAGACGCTTCCGCTGGTTAACAGTGCGATCAGTAGCATGATCCCAAGTTGACATTTGGTATGCATCATCATTTTTTTCATTGCAGGCAAGGTTTCGGGCAATTGCGTGAGCATTTTTTAGCCGGTTCATGCAGCCAAAAGGGCTGCGTCGGTCAATGTGATAGCGATGATGGCGTGCCTCTGGTTTCAAGGCGAATTGCTAACGATGCCCCCGCCAAACATGACCGCCGCCCCAGCCGAAATACCGCGGCCCATAGCCGTAATATCGGTATGGCCGATAGCCATAGTAACCATAAGGGCGGTATCCCAATCCGATGCTGAAAGAGGGGCCATAACCGTAATACGGCGCCGGATACCCGTAAGGTGGCCCATACACCGCGCACCCGGTCATCAGGAGGGCAAGCCCAAGGATAGCTGCTAATAACGCTAGAGGTTTCATCTGGACCTCGCTCTGCGCGATTGACTCGGCGCAGCCTGAACCAATCTGACTGGTTTTCCCATGGGTTTGCCTGAAAGCTTATTTTCTATCCTAAACGAACTCACAGGACCACCAACGTTCTCACCTGGCGGATGGCGGGGGCGGGGGTGCCCCCGGCGGCGGAGGCGGGGGTATGTTCGCGGACGACGGACTTCCTTCCGGGGAATACCCACCGGTGATTTGTCCGGATACCGGAACGCGATTGCCCTTGGCATACATGCATTGAACGTAACCGTTGTCGTAACGCTGTTGCGCAATGTAACCGGAACTGCTCGCGGTGCCGGTTCCGACCAGGCCGCCGGCCAAGAACCCGGTACCCGCACCGACCGCGGCACCCTGACCGCCTCCGATAGCGGCACCCGCCGCTGCACCGAGCGCCGTGCCGACGACGGCACTCCCGACACCGCTAGCCGCGGAAGCCTGATTTGGCGTTACCCCACCGACTTGCTCATTCGCATACTGCCTGCACACCGCGTCATCGCTGCGAAACTGATCGAAGCTTTTGCCGGAGCCGGGCAACACCAGCATGCTGGGGCCCGATGGGATGCTGACGCATGCGGCGAGAAGGGGCATCAGCAACAGGAGTGAAAGTCCACGTCTTCCCAACATGACTATGCATCCTGCTTCAACGGGGCGGCTGGGGAGCAACCTGCTGCCAACCGCCCGGGCATTCCTTCACGTAGGGGTAGTAACCGTTGGGATGGCGACAGTAGTACCAGTAATTACTCTGCTGCTGTGGTGCCGGTTGCCCGGGGTTGCGCTCGATATACACCGGCGGCGACGAAGGCACCGTGATGGCGGGCGAATAGGGGTAATATGGATAATACGGGTAGTAGTAAGGCCAGCCAAAGCCCGGACCGAAATAAAACCCGACACTGGGTCGGCCATAGAAGCCGCCATAGCCATGGAAGTGACCGCCGTAGTAACCTCCATAATGCCCCCCTCCGTAATAACCGCCGCCGTGTCCGTCATGAGCCCATGCCAACCCGGTTAACAGCGACCCCAGCAGGATGACGACCACCCTGACAATTTTGAGCTTTTTCATAATCATCTCCCCCACGGCACCAAAAAGGTTTGCTGGATGCCAATTAAAACAACACCGCGCCAGGTCCGCCTCACTCAACAAGCCCAGTCATGACGGCTTAGCGGTGCCTACTACCCCCATAGCCACCATGGCCACCGCCAAACCCGCCCAATGACCTACCCCCGCCATTAAATGCCGGAGGCGCACTGAAATTCCGACCCTGGGAGTAGACGGGTGGGGAATAAACCCTCGGCGGGGCGGGCGGGAAGTACCTCTGATGGAACGCCGGTTGATTGAAGGTCCTACTTCCGTAATTCGGAGGACGCGGGAATTGGCCATTGGGTTGACGCCGCTGTCCACTCAGGACGGCCGGGTTATTGCCCATGGGTGGCGTCCATCTCCCCGAAGGCTGCACTGGCGCCAAGGTGTTCGTTCGAGGTGCCGCGTTGATTGAGTTCAAATGGTTCTGATTGAAGGTGACGATGGCGCGGGCACCGGATTGAGCGCTAGGAGAAGCAAACCAGCGAGTGGCATTCATCGGGTGAGGGGGCGGATTCCCGGGGAGCACTCCATTGGCTGGGCCGACAGGCCCGAGGTGACCGCCATCGCCAACGTGATGGGCAACAAAATATGGATGCCGATGAAAAAACACCCGCCGGTGGAAATCCTGCAAGATGAAGAATCCCGGGAAGTAAAACCCCGTGTTCCAGAATGGATAAGGAACCCAGGAGTAGAGATAAAGGTAAGGCTCCGGCGGCGGATAGTAAGTCACCACGGGCGGGCCTTCCTCATCGTAATAGTCGTCGATCACCTCGGGGCTCGGACTCTGGGCGGACTGCGGGCCAGGCGTTTCTGTAACCCCGGGGGGCTCAGATGGCACCGAAGTCCTGATGATTCTCACATGGTCTCGATATTCCTTAGGTACCGATTCGTATCGATTGGTGTAGTGGACGACTCCCTTGTCGTCGGTATAGGCATAAATCGCCAACTCGCGAGGCTTGTTGGTCAGGGCGGCGGGAGCGTTCGGACCTGGGTTAACATCCAGACCCAACTTGGCTTTCACATCGCCCATTACCTTCAGGGCCTCGTCCTTGCCCATGGCGATCTTGCCCTGCTCGGCGGCGTTAGACACGCCCTTTTCGATATCGCCGATCACAGTCGGCGTGACCGGGTAGTCCGAGATCCACCCGCTTTTCGGTTCGATCCCGACTGCGCTCAACCCACTTTCCGCCTTTGCTTCGTCAAGGGCTGAACCGAGCTTTAACGCTTCTGCAAGCTGCGTTGCAAAAACGCCTTCGGGAACCAGATTTTGTTCGAGTGACGGGAGATTGGCCGTAGTCTGGCCGGTTCCTGGGGGCGGAGGAGGCACATTGCTTTCCTGTTGTCCATAAACTGTTGCGGGCAGTAAGGACAAGCTGAACAGAACGATTACGGCGCAGCCAAATCGCGGTTTGCGATGAATTGTGTACATGGATGCACCCTCACTTTTGCACTTTTGAGGGATACACCCAATTAGACCCCACGGTCAGGCGATCGTTCTTCGCCACTCAATTACACGGCAGCCCACATGCGGGAGCAGCTTGATCACTATCATGAGGCGCCGACGCCATAACCAGGACCCATCGGTCGAGCGCCTATTTGCCCCTTCTAGCCGCGTGAACTCAGATAAACCATGGAATGGCTCGGCATCATGGTAAAGACGAAACGCTCCCACACCGGCCCGGCGACTTCGGGTTGAGCCAGCTCAAAGTTACGGCAGATCATAGCCATGGCCGTTTTGATTTCCACCCAAGCCAAATGACGCCCCGGACAAAAACGCGGACCCGCCCCAAAAGGCATCCACACCGCTCGGTTGTGGGCAGGATAGATGGACGTGTCTCTGGGCAGCAGCCAGCGTTCGGGGCGGAATGTTTCGGCGTCCGTAAAATTCTGCTCCTGCAAACTGGGAAAGCGCATCAAGAGCATAAGGGTCATGCCCGCCGGGATGTCAACGCCACTGATGGTTACGTTCGTGATGGGTTCCAGGAACAGCAACGGTGCCGCCGGCTTGAGTCGCAGGGTTTCGTAGGTCACCGCATAGAGATAGCGAAGTCCGTCTAACTGCCCGCTGTCCTGCAACGTCCGGTCGTTGCCCATTACGGTGTCGACCTCCGCCCGTAAACGCTGCTGGACGTCGGGGTGCCGGGAAAGGAAATGGATCATCCAGGCCAAAGTGTGGGCCGTGGTATCTTCGCCGGCCAAAAGCATGGTGATCGCGTTGCCGAAGATCTCGTCTCCGGTGAGTCGCTCATGGTCTGCGTCATGGGCGATCAGTAAGCTGTCCAGGAGATTTCTCGGCTCCCCGGCGTGGTCGGGGGTCATGCCGAGCCGTTCACGGGCGCGTGCGATGAATTGCCGGCAAGCGCCCTGCAGCGCTTTCACCGCTTGATCGACGGCGCGGTCGGCTGGCAGTCTGCAGTAACGCCAATACGGGAAAGGCGCGTTCACGCGCCGGTTGATGGCAGGCAGAATTTGCCTCAGGTGCCTCTGGAATACCTCCTCGCCGCGCTCGAGCATGTTCATGTCGCAGTCGAACACGAAGTTCGTCGTGACATCAACCGTATAACGGACGAGATCTTGGTGCACATCGATCGGGCATCCATTGGAAGCGAGCCCGGCCCAGCGTTTTCTCAGGCGCTCTGCGATTTGCGTCAGGGTCGGGAAAAATCGACGCACATGCTGGGGATCCAGTCCCGCCGTAACCAGTCCGCGCTGTCTGCGCCAGTCTTCACCCTCCGCCGAAAAGACGCCACCGATTCCCAGTTCCTGGTTGACCACCTGAATCGCGCCGAGCCGCCGGTACGTTCCGGGCCGATCTCGCAATGTGGCCAGGATGCAGGCGGGCTCGGCGATGGCCACGACGGGTTTTCTGGCGATGGAGAAGGTGTATAGGGGACCGTAGCGCCGAGCCCACCCCTCCAGGTCGAGATGTAATGCATCGAGATGCAACTGCAGCAGGTTGCCGAAGAACGGCAAGCCATTCGGTCCGGGCAATTGGGTGAGGGGGCGAGAGCCCGGAAGGGACGCTTGGTCTGGTTCGCTTTGTTCCCGCAGTTTCTGCCATCCCAGCAATTCATCCTGATCCACCAACACGGCATCGCCCTCGATGCGAGTTGCAAAAGTCCTAAGGCCCATGCCCGGAGCGTCGACCCTGGCGCCGGACTGACAATCAAAGCGCCATCCGTGGCCTCGGCAAGTCAGCACACCGCGATCAAAGGTGCCTTCGGCCAGCAATGTCCCTTGATGAGGACACAGCCCTTGGAAGGCCGACACTCGCTCACCGCACCTGACGACGACCAGGTCCACGCCCGCAACATTCGCGGCCATCGGCCGGCCCTCGGAGAGTTCGCGCAGATCGGCAATCCGGATCATCGTCTTCCTCCAACTCAACAACGGGCATGCCGCTTCATCGCCCTGAGACCTTGGTTTTCCCATCGGCAACCATACTGCAAGGTGCTTCGGAGGGGACACTGGAGGTTTGCATCGTACGCTGGACCGTTTATGGTATGGAAGGTCTTGGCTCCCCTTGCATGCGAGGGCCGGATGTTCTGAGCTGAGCCTGTTTCATCTTCGTTTGTCGTCTTTGCGGTGCGCAACAGCAAAACACTATGGAATATCTCATCGACTACGGGGTCTTCCTGGCGAAATTACTGACGATTGCCATCGTCGTGGCCGGGTTCGGCGGTCTTGTAGCGCTTTCAGCGAGGCGTGTACAAATGGAGCGGGAAGGCCGCCTTCGGGTCGTCAGCCTGAATGAGAAGTATGAGGCGATGGAACTGACGCTGAAGGCCGCCTTGCTTCCCCGCAAAGCCTTCAAACAAAGGCTGAAGGAGCTGAAAAGAGACCACAAGCGTCGGCAGCGCACCATGGGGGGAATAGGTGAGAACAGCCGAAGACGTGTGTTTGTGTTGTACTTTGAGGGCGACCTATGGGCCAGTGCCGTTGCTTCGCTCCGCGAGGAGGTCTCATCCCTTCTGCTGGTCGGCACCCCCAGGGACGAGGTGGTGCTGCTGCTGGAAAGCCGGGGCGGCCAGGTGCACGGGTACGGGTTAGCCGCCTCCCAGTTGCGCAGGCTGCGTGAGCACAACATTCCGCTGACGGTGGCGGTCGACAAACTGGCCGCAAGCGGGGGTTACATGATGGCCTGCGTGGCTGATCGCATCATCGCGGCGCCTTTCGCAATCTTGGGTTCCATTGGCGTCGCCACCGAGCTTCCGAATTTCAACCGGTTTCTCCGTGGCCATGACATCGACTATGAACAGATTACAGGAGGGGAATTCAAACGCACGCTGACCCTGTTCGGGGAGAATACGGAGAAGGGAAGGTCCAAAGTAAGGGAAGAGGTCGAAGTGACCCATGAGCTTTTTAAGGAATTCGTGCAAGCCCATCGCCCCCAGGTCGACATCGCACAGGTGGCAACCGGCGAGCATTGGTATGGACAGCGTGCGCTTGAGTTGCATCTGGTGGACGCCATTCAAACCAGCGACGACTACCTCCGTGAAGCCCTTGCAAACGCCGATCTCTACGCAGTCTCCTACCGGCGAAAGCGCGGTTTGTTACGACGATGGTTTTCCTAGCCAGGAAAGCGGTCAAGTTGGTTTCTCCGCTGCGCCCGCTCTAGCCAACCTAACAAAGGCTCAAGGGCTCCGATGTTAGCCGCCAAATGAGCGGTTGCGAAAGGTCGTTCTCGGCCATCAAGAGTCATTGGTACCCTTCAAAACCAGTGCTGTCTAACGGCAGGTATCTGCGAATCAGCGGCCAGTGGCGGCAGTTTCTTGGCTGCCCGGAAGTCGGCCTCAACGGTCATTCCCCTTAGCGCCCTGGCTTCCCTCGAACGGCAGCTTTGTGGAATGTCCTCAAATTGGCGCTGTCGGCCAGGTGCCTGGCGCATGCGCGTAACATCTCCCAAAAAATAATCAGTTCATTGTGTGAAGTGCTTCACAGGCAATGTCTTCGACTTCATCTACCATGGATGGCGGCCCGGAAAATCCCAGAATTCCGGTCGTGCGAGAGAGAGATATCCTTGGTTTAAACCAGTGACGCCTACTCCTCCACCCGACCAAATGGCCCTGCGTATCCAATTGATGACGAAGTGGAGCTACGCGATCAGTCTGTGACTCCTGGGTGTATTGTTGATGCGCAGGAAACAGTAATGCGACTCTTTCGTGATTGTGTACGGCGAGAAACCGTTTACACTCGATACCGCTTCATCCTTGGAATGAACCAAACAGAGCTGTACGGTTATGAATAATGCTTCCCCGGTAATCCCGCTGTTCTCCCCCGCCTTTCAGGAAGTGTCTCGGTACATTGCGAGCATTCAGGCTCCCTATACGCTCGAGGCGATTCGCGGCTTCAACGCAATATACAAGCGGGGATATGTCACGCTCAGTCGGGAAGAAAAGCGCCGCGTGGAGGCCTTCGTGGATACGATGATCGAGCACGTCGCTCAGAAGGAATGGGCGGAAAGAATATTTGGCGTGGTGTAAGGCGAAGCTCTTCCGGAGCCCGAGGGAGATGTATGAATTAGGCTTAAATAAGCCAAAACTTCGGACGTCCGAAAATAACCCATTCCGGGTAGGGAGTCTGCCACCCCATCCCGCGGTGGTTTGTACGCGCCTTGGAGAAGCACATGACGGCGCCTCTCCCGAGACCGGGTCCGCAAACTTCAACCAGTAGGCCAACCGCAAGGTGGCCCATTTTTCTCGCTAAGCCTGAGCCTTA
>Ga0335085_10010659_pt1 | contig 13714 bp, 10 predicted proteins | sample Lox_Sample_45_FD_206712 | JGI IMG/M metagenome (GOLD analysis project Ga0335085, IMG submission 206712) | Soil microbial communities from Loxahatchee National Wildlife Refuge, Florida, United States - Lox_Sample_4.5 | ecosystem: Environmental > Terrestrial > Soil > Wetlands | place: USA...
ATGAAACTGAGCCAGTTGCGTGTCCTGATTTCCAGCACGTTGAATCCGTCCGGGGGAGGTCAGCTGTGAAATCGCTTCCCCGTATGCGTCTTCTGGCGTTCGCCGCGGCCGCGGTTCTGCTGGCCACGCCTTCCCAGGCTTATTACCACTACGTCCATTTCCTCGGCGGCCGTTCGGGCCCGTTCACCCCGATCTTCGAAAAGTTCGACCTGAACGCCCTGAGCAACAACACCGTGACGGTATACGTCAGCGACCAGGGACCGCAAATCTACGGCCCCAACGACACCTTCGGCTCGGTGTTGAGCCAGGTCAAAGATGCCGCCGCGGTCTGGAATTCTGTCAGCAGTTCGGCGCTACGGGTCGCGTTTGCCGGGTTGGAGACTCCCAATCAGGTGTCCAACACGCCCGGAATCGATGTGACGTTTGTCGATCTGCCTCCCGGCTTGCTGGGTTTGGGCGGCCCCACCACTTCGACCACGCTGAATGCCAGCGGCTTCTTCCCGATTCAGAACGGCCAGGTGATGCTCACCACCAACACTGCCTCGGCCGCGTTCGGTCCGGGGCCGAGCTACCTGGAAGCGTTCTTCACTACCGCGGTGCACGAGTTCGGACACGCCCTTGGCCTGCAGCATAGCTGGACGGCCGGCGCCATGTCGTCGCCCGACGTCACCCGCAACACTTCGCGTGCCCGCCCCATCGATGCCGACGACGTCGCCGGCCTGGACGTGCTCTACGGCAAGCCCAACTGGCAGAACAACTACGGCAGCATCAGCGGCCGCGTCACGTTCACCAACGGCCAAGCGGTATCGCTTGCATCCGTGGTGGCGCTGACGGCCACCGGTCCGGCAGTGAGCACCCTGACAAACCCCGACGGCTTTTACACGATCAATGGACTGCCGCCCAGCAGCGCCTACCTGTTGTATGTGCATCCCCTGCCGCCCGGTTCGGTGACCAACGACGAACTGGGGCTGCGGTTGCCCGTGGATAGCGCGGGCCTAGCGTTCCCCGCCAGCGGCTTGCACCAGACGCTGTTCTTCCCCGGCGTGCAGGATCCCTACCAGGCGGCCATTATTTCGGTGGGTCCTGGAGCCACCGTCATCAACCAGAATTTTGTGGTGCAGTCGCGCGCCTCGCTTCCGATCTACAACGCGCAGACCTACTCGCTGCTGAACAGCAACAATCGCACGTACGTGTACAACGGCAACGTGGCGGTGTCGCCGGCGTTCATGAACAACACCTCCGGTACCATCGACGGCGTCATCGTCCAGGCGCCGTTCCCGGTGGCCAATCCCATTTCGGCGACCATCCTCGGAGGCTTTGGAAGCACCTGGCCGCCCTCGCCGGTGCTGTTCCAGCTTTACCCGGGCATCCCCCAAGCGATTCAACTTTATTTCGTCGCTCCGCTGGGAGCGGGCGTGGGACCGCGGCACATCGTGCTGAATTTCGGCAACGACATCTTCGTCATGCCGGATGCCGTCAACCTGGTGGCGCAAGGTCCGCCGCAGATTAACTCACTCACGCCAAACCCGGATGGGTCCATCATTGTAACGGGTGCCGGCCTGAACTCGGCCAGCCAGATTTTCTTCGATGGACTGGAGGCTGTTATCCAGCCGCCGGGGTTCAACGGCAACGATGCCTCCGGCAGCATCACGGTGATCCCGCCGAACGGCGCCAGCGGCCAGGTTTCGACCGTCACGGTGTACGGCGCCGACGGCCAGAACTCCATGTTCCTGCAATCGCAGAATCCGCCGACCTACGCCTATAACGTCAGCGGCACGCCGCAGATCACTTCGATCAATCTCACGGCGCTGCCCGCAGGCTCCTCGGCGGCGATCGACATCCAGGCTTCCAACATCAACTTCGTCAAGGGGCAGGTGACCGTCGGCTTCGGCAGCGACGACGTGACCGTGGCGCAGGTATGGGTGCTGTCACCGCAGCACATCGTTGCCAACGCGGTAGTGGCGCCCGGCGCCGCCATCACGACCTCCGACCTGAGCGTGATTGCCGGGTTCCAGGTGATCGATATTCCCGGCGCGTTCCAAACACAGGTAGTGCGCCCGGGCTATCCGGATGTGGCGCTGCCGATCATCAATGCCGATCCCACACAGGCGACCATCTATCCGGGCAGCAACGCCAGCATCTTCGGGACGAATCTGATGGCCGGCTCGGCCAACGCGGTGCAGGTGACCCTGAACGGCATATTGATTCCGGTCATCTACGTCTCCCCGGGGCAGCTCAATGTAACGATTCCGAACGGCTTCCCGGTAGGGACGTGGCCGCTGGTGGTGAACAATGGCGCGATCGCGGCTTTGGCAGTGGACGTGGAAATCTCCAACCTGCCACCCACCATTAACGCCATCACCAGTCCTTCGGGAGCTTCGCTGGCGGGCGTCACCTCCAACTCCGGCGACCTGATCGACGTGCTGGTGACCGGGCTCGACCCCTCCATGATCGGCACCCTGCAAGTCACCGTCTCCGGTGTGCCCATGACCGTCTTCCAGGTGCTGCCGCTCCCTGGCGGCCAGTATCAGATCCAGGTGTTCCTCACCCAATCCTTCGGCGGAGCGCAAGTGCCATTGGCAGTGTGGGTGAATGGATCGAGTAGCCAGCCGGTGAATATCACCGTGCGGTAGAAGCGTCGGATTCACCGCGCAGTAAAAACGCGGAGAATTCCCTGTGAATTTCTGTTCCTCGGCGCATCCTCCGCGCCTCCGTGGTCAGTACAGATTCCTACTTCTCCCCATCGATCGGCGGTCTGCTGTCCGGGGGAATATTGGTGGTCCACTTTCTGCCGGCCAGGCGTTTCGTGAACGCCTCGCGAGCGGCGGTCAGTTCAGCGGGCTGCTCGAATAGCTCGACGCCTGCCAACGCCAGCGTCCGCGCCGCCACCACCATGCCCTTGCGTCCGATGCTCGACCCGGCACAGGCCGCCGCCTGCCAGGTGTGCGCGCTGACGCCCGGCACGAACGTCGCGGTGGTGAACGTCGCCGTAGGCACCACCCAGCTCACATCGCCCGCATCGCTCGAAGCCGGCGAGACTCCCTCCGACTTATCCGTCTTCACCTGCTCCGGCCCGGGCTTCTTCACCTCGAAGCCGAGGCTCTTCTGCATCTCCGTCGCGAACGTCCGCTCGGTAGGCGTGTACTCGTAGCCGCCGGCCTTCTGCATCGCCCGGCCCAGCACTTCGGAGAGCGCATCGTTCGGCAGCATATTCGCGTAGTTGGTGCCCTGCACAAACTCCATGCGCGTACCCGAGGCCAGCGCGCCCGCTCGTGCGCAATCCATAATGCGCGCCCAGATCTGCTTCAATACGACCGCATCGGGATTCCGCGCGATCAACTCGGCCTCGGCAAACGCCGGCACGATGTTGGCCGCCGCCCCGCCTTTGGTGATCACATAATGAATGCGCGTCTCCTGTGGCACATGCTCGCGCAAAAATTCCACCGCGTTGAGCATGATCATGACGCCGTCGAGCGCCGAGCGGCCGCGATCGGGCGCCGCGGCGGCATGCGATGCCACGCCGTAAAACCGGAAGTGTCCCCCGTTGTTGGCCAGCAACGAGCCGAGGTCGACGCGGTTTGCATCGCCGGGATGCCAGGACAGCACCGCATCCACATCTCGGAACAGCCCCGCGTGGATCATGTAGATCTTGCCTCCGCCGCCCTCTTCGGCGGGCGTTCCGTAATAGCGCAGCGTGCCCTTCAACCCGCGCGCCTGCATCTCCTCTTTAATCGCTACCACCGCCAGCGCCGATGCCGACCCCAGCAAATTGTGCCCGCAGCCGTGCCCTGCCGCGCCCGCCGTCACCGGGTCTTGCGTCGGCGAGTCTTTCTGCGACAGCCCCGGCAGTGCGTCGTACTCACCCATCAGTACGATTACCGGACTGCCGCTGCCGTAGCTGGCCGTGAACGCCGTCGGCATGCCCGCCACATCCGTGCGCACGTCGAAACCATTGGCGCGCAGTTCCTGTTCGAGCAACGCCGCGCTTTTGTCTTCGTGAAACTTCAGTTCGGGCGTTTCCCAAATCTGGCGCGACACCGCGCCGAAGCGGTCGGCATGCGCCGCCACGCGCGTCAGCACGTCGGCGGCCGGTAGTTCCGCGGCCGTCAGCGCTAGCAGAAGGCACAGGCGATTCGTCATCATCGGCCCAGCATACCGCAGCCGCCAGTCTCGTGCCGTATGCTAGAAGCTGCGGAGGCCTGGATGAATCCAGTGGAAGGAAAAGTCACCGTCATTACAGGCGCGAGCGGCGGGCTGGGCCGGTCCGTCACGGAAGCCTTTCTGGCCGGCGGCGCGCGCGTCGTGGGCGTCTCGCGGTCCATCAAGCAGGCCGACTTCGCGCACCCGCAATTCGTGGCCATGCCGCTGGAGTTGGAAAGCGGCGAAGCCGCCAGCGGACTGGCCGCCGATGTCGCCGAGCGCTTCGGACGCATTGACGCGCTGGTACACGTCATGGGCGGCTTTGCGGGCGGCCAATCGGTCGCCGAGACCGATGACACCACGCTTGAGCAGATGCTCGACATCAACTTTCGCGCCGCGTTTTATATCATCCGCGCCGTGCTTCCAGCGATGCGCCGCGCGGGCAACGGACGCATCCTGGCCGTCGCCAGCCGGCAGGCCGTCGATCCGGGCGCGATGGTGGCTGCGTACAGCGCTTCGAAAGCCGCGCTCGTGGCACTGGTCCGCTCGGTGGCGCTCGAAAATCGCGACCGCGGCATCACCGCCAACACCGTCCTGCCTGGCACCATGGACACTCCCGCGAACCGCGCCGGCGACCCCAAAGCCGACAGGTCGCGATGGGTGCAGCCCGCGCACGTCGCGGAGTTGTTGGTGTTCCTGGCCTCGGAGGCCGGCGCGTCCATCAACGGCGCTGCCATCCCGGTGTACGGACCGCACGGGTGAGAACACAGCCGCGAGCACCAGCGAGCGCCGCTCAATGGACACTGAAGCGCTGATGAACCAATGCCGGTCGCGTTGACGGGCACTGTGGGCAAACGGTATCAACTCCGCCCCACGGTCGCGGCTCCGCTCGTCTGGCACACGGAGCATCAATACTTAATGGCATCGGCGTGGCTGGCCGGTGCTGGTCAACCCCGGCCGCTTACTTCGCGGCAGCGATCGACTCGACCTTGATGGTGTTGCTTTTGGCGTCCAGCGTGCCCGTTACCGTCACCTTCTTGGCGGCGAACTTAGCGGGCGCCTTCTGGTCGCTCAGCGCGTAGGTCTTCGATCCGTCGTAGAGCATGTATTTGCCCCCCATGCTCTTGATGCATTCGGTGACGCATTTCTCGTCCGGCCCCATCTTCATATCCTTGTGGTCGGCCTTCTCGCACATATCGTCGGTAATCGTCCCGGTGAAGGTCTGGCTGGCGCCGCAGAGCAGTCCGGCCGAAGCCGCGAAGATCAGCAGTGTCTTTTTCATGCACTCTCCTGTCGTTCGATTGTATGCCATCTACGGACTGTTACACTGTAAACCGTGGGGAGCCTCTACAGCCGCGAGGAACTACTCCGCCAGCGCGACCTGTGGCGCGAGCAGAGGAAGCGGGTGGCGTTCACCAACGGCTGTTACGACCTGCTCCATCCCGGCCACATCCGGCTGCTCGAACAGGCGCGCTCGCTGGGCGATGTGCTGATTCTGGCGCTCAATTCGGATGCCAGCGTGCAGCGCTTCAAAGGACCGTCGCGGCCGATCCTGGCTGAGGCGGAGCGTGCCGAAATTGCCGCGGCGCTCGAAGCCGTGGACGCCGTTACTCTGTTCGATGAAGATACGCCGCGCGAGTTGATTGCCGCGGTGCTTCCGGATGTGTTGATAAAAGGCGCCGACTGGTCGCACTTTATTGCCGGGAAGGAAGAGGTCGAGGCGGCCGGCGGCCAGGTTTTGACCGTGCCGCTCGAACCGGGTTACTCCACTACGAACCTTGTAGAAGCTTTGCTCGCCAGACAACCTTGATACATCCTGCCGTCCGCGATCTGTTTCTGGATTTGGGAAAGCACCCCAGCTTTCAGGAGGCCCTGCGCCGCCTTGCCGCGGGGGCCGGGTCGTCGCTTTCCGGCTTGACGAACACCGCCAAAGCCGTGTACAGCGTACTTTTGTGGCAATCGGTCGGGCGTCCTCTGATCGTTGTAGTGGATGGCAATAAGCAGGCCGAAACGCTCTTCGAAGCCGTCCAGACCTTCTTTCATCTTCTGGCCGATGAGCGCGAAGGCGGGCCCCAACTCCTTCCGGCACTGGATGTTCTGCCGATGCAGACCCTGTCTCCGCACGCCGAGATTGCCGAGCAGCGGGCCATTGGTCTATGGCGGCTGGCGACCCAGCGCGTGCCGATCACGATTCTGCCGGTGGCCTCGGCGCTGCTCCGCATCGAGCCGCCGGAGTTCTACCGGCACCTCGCGTTGAAGCTGCGCATCGGCGACGAAGTGCCACTGGATGAAGTGATTGCCCATCTGGATAGCGTCGGGTACGAGCGCCGCGAACCGGTCGAGATGATCGGCGAATACTCTGTGCGGGGCGGCATCCTGGACGTTTTCTCGCCGGAATCGCCCAAGCCCGTGCGCATCGACCTGTTCGGCGACCAGGTGGAATCCATCCGGCGGTTCGATGTCGAGTCCCAGCGCTCCGTGCTGAAGGTCGAAGACTGCACTCTACTACCGTTGACGGAGTATCAGAAATCGCGCCAGCTTCTGCTGCGGCTGGGCGAGTTGATGCGCGAGGCCGACATTCCCGGCCGCGACCTGCCGGCACCCGGCGATCCGTTCCCGGGCTGGGAGTTGGTGGCGCCCATGCTCCGCCCTCGAGGCGCCTCGGTTTTTTCGCTGCTGGAACGTCCCTTGGTGGTCTGGGACGAACCGGAGCAGGTGCATGCGGCGGCCGAGCGATTCTGGAAGCGTCTCGAACAGATCCCCCGCTCGCCGGCTTACGATCCTGCGCAGATCTATTTCCATTGGGAGGACTTACAGAACCAGACGGCACCGCAGGCACAAATCGACATGAAGGAGTTGGAGATCGCCTGGACTGCCGATACCGAGGGCCGCAACCTGCACATCTCGACGCGGCCGTCGCTGGTGTTCCGCGGCAACATGCGGGTGGCCATCGCCGAGGCGCGCACGTTGGTCGAGTCCGGAAACCGCGTCGCTTTCTTTGCTTCTTCTACAGGCGAAGTAGAAAGGCTCGGCGACATCCTCAACGAGTACCGCACGCCCTACCAGCTAGGAGTCGAACAGTTTGAATCGACGCCGGCCTATTTGGCCGAGCGGGCCTACATGTCCGGTGCCGCGGCCAGCATCTACCTGATCAAGGGACTGGTCCGGCATGGCGCGGTGTTCTCTACTTCGAAGCTTGTCGTATTTGGTGCGGAAGACCTTTTCGAAACCTCCGAGTTGGTGGCGCAGGCGCCGTCCGGCAAGACGGCCCTGGAGACCTTTTCGGCCGACCTGATCGACCTCAAGCCGGGCGATTACGTGGTGCACTCCGAGCATGGCGTGGCGCAGTATCTCGGGCTGCGGGAGATTGCTCAAGGCGAATCGCGCGGCGATTACATGCTGCTCGAGTATTCGGGAGGCGCCAAGCTATATGTGCCGTTGACCCGCATGGACTTGATCCAGCGGTTCCGGGGGGCGGGGGAGGCCAAACCGGCGCTCGACCGCATGGGCGGCGCTACCTGGACGCGCACTAAGACCAAGATCAAGGCCAAGATGCGCGATATGGCGGACGAGTTGCTCAAACTCTACGCCTCGCGCAAGATGGCCGAAGGTTTTCAATTCTCGCCGGATAGCAACTGGCAACGCGAGTTTGAGGACGCCTTTGAATTTACCGAGACGCGCGACCAGTTGAACGCCGCGAAGGAAATCAAGCGGGATATGGAGAGTCCGCACCCCATGGACCGGTTGCTGTGCGGGGATGTCGGTTTCGGCAAGACCGAGGTGGTGATGCGGGCGGCTTTCAAAGCGCTCGGAGACGGCAAGCAGATCGCCGTGCTGGCGCCTACTACAGTGCTCGCATTTCAGCACTTCGAGACGTTCAAGCGGCGCTTCCAGCCTTTCCCGGTGCGGGTCGAGATGTTCAGCCGGTTCCGCTCGCCCAAGGAACTGAAAGCCGCCCTGGTGGATCTCGGTGAGGGCAAGGTGGATATTGCCATCGGCACGCACCGGCTGCTTTCTAAAGATGTAGAATTCCGCGACCTGGGCTTGGTGCTGGTGGATGAGGAGCAGCGCTTCGGCGTGAAGCACAAGGAGCGGCTCAAGCAGCTTAAGAAGTCGGTGGACCACATCAGTATGAGCGCGACACCGATTCCGCGTACGCTACATATGTCGTTACTGGGCCTGCGGGATATGTCGGTGATCGAGACGCCACCCAAGGATCGGTTGGCTATCCACACTGTGGTGGCGCCGTTCCAGCCCGAGTTGATCCGGTCGGCGCTGGAATTGGAGCTCGGGCGTGGCGGCCAAGTCTATTTCCTGCACAACCGCGTGGACTCGATCTGGACCCGCGCCGCCATGATCCAGGAACTGATGCCGGGAGCGAGGATCGGGGTTGGGCATGGGCAGTTGGGCGAGCAGGAACTGGAAAAAACGATGCTCCAGTTCATGCGGCACGAGTTCGATATCCTGGTCTGTACGACAATCATAGAAAACGGACTCGATATCCCACTAGCAAATACGATGATTGTCGAGAACGCCGAGCGCTACGGACTCTCCGAGTTGTACCAGTTGCGCGGACGGGTGGGCCGCTCGAACCGGCGCGCCTACGCGTATCTGCTGGTGCCGCCCGATACCGAACTGACCGAAATCGCCCGTAAGCGACTGGCGGCATTGAAAGAATTCAGCGATCTGGGCGCCGGCTTCAAGATCGCCGCGCTGGACCTGGAACTGCGCGGCGCCGGCAATCTGTTGGGCGGCGAACAGCACGGGCACATCAACTCGGTAGGCTTCGATACCTATGTGCGGCTGCTGGACGAGACCGTCCGCGAGCTGAAGGGTGAGGAAATCGTGCCGGAAGTACACTCGGCGCTCAACCTGGGCCTGGATATTCGCATCCCGCCGGACTACATTTCGGACGAAAATCAGCGGCTGCGGGCCTACCGGCAGATCGCCAACGCGGTGACGCCAGAAGCGCGCGACCGTGCCGAAAAGGAACTGGAGGATCGATATGGCCCGGTGCCCGAGGCTGTTCGCAACCTTCTGCAGTATTCGGCGCTCAAGACCACGGCCCAGGGACTCGGAGTTGAGGCCATCGACCGGCGGCATAACCTGTTGAATATCAAGTTCCACCAGGGGACGCGCGTGGATCCGGGGCGGCTCATGTCGATTGTCGGCAAAATGCGCGGGGCGCAGTTCACTCCGGCAGGCGTATTGCTACTACCATTGGACGGCCAAGCGGGCGCGGGCGAAATTCTGCGTTTCCTCTCGGCCCAGTTGGAGCAGCTTAGAGCATAGGGGGCAGGTTGTGAGGGGAGCGGCCTGCCCGGTTTTCCACCACGCGCCCAGGGCGCGGCTTCTCAGGCTAAAATAGAGGCATCCGTAACGATATGTTATGCAGGTTTGTAGTACTCATGGCGGCGACCCTGCCCGTTGCCGTCGCGCAGAATACCCGGGTGGTAGAGGAGATCGCCGCGAAGGTCAACGGCGACATCGTCACCCGCGGCGAATTGGACGAGGTGCGGAAACAATCCGAGCAGCAGCACCGCGCCGAGGGCTTAACCGGCCAGCGGCTTCAGGATGCGGTTCGCCAGGATTCGAGCGTGGCGCTCCAAAACAAAATCGACGAACTGCTGTTGGTGCAGAAGGGCAAGGATCTGGGGATCAAAGTGGATGGCGACGTCACCCGCGAGCTGGCCGATATGCAGGTGGCCAGCAAGATTTCCGACCCGGATAAGTTCCATGAAGCCATCCGCCAGCAGTACGGCATGAGCTTCGAGGAGTTCCGGGACAAGCTGATGCGACACTACCTGGCGCAGCGGGTGATCGGCAACGAAGTCGGTTACCGCATCCAGATTCCCGAGGCCGAAATGCAGAAGTACTACGAGGAGCACAAAGCCGATTTCGTCCGCAAAGAGCAGGTGTTCCTGAGCCAGATTCTGATTTCGACCGAAGGCAAAACGCCCGAGCAGGCGGCCGTGGCCGAGGAGAAGGCCAAGCTGCTGGTGGCGCGCGCGAAGAAGGGCGAGAAGTTCAGCGACCTGGTACGCGATAATTCGGACGACCCCGAGACGGTCCGCACCGGTGGATCGCTGCCCCCGTATCAGCGCGGCATGATGGAGAAGTCCTGGGACGACCTGGTGTTCGCGGCCAAAAAAGGCGACATTGTCGGGCCGTTGAAGGGGCCGCTGGGGTTCGTGATTTTGCGCGTCGACGAGCGCTATGAGGCCGGGCAGGCGAGCTTCGAGGAAGTCCGCGCCGAGATTCAGGACCGCATGGCGCGGCCCCGGATGGAGCCGAAGATCCGCGAGTACCTCACCACCCTGCGGCAGGAAGCGTTTCTGGAAATCAAGGAAGGCTACACCGATATGGGGCAGGCGCCCGGTAAGGACACCCGCTGGCACGATGTGGCGCAGTTGAAGCCCCAGACCATTACCAAGGAAGAGGTGGCCGCGCGCACCAAGATGCACAAGCGCTTCATGAATATCGTGCCGATTCCGGGCACCGAGAAGCCGATCGTGGGCAATACTCCGGCTCCCAAGCCGGCGCCCGCTTCGGGAGCCGCCGCCGGGGCCGGGCCCGGACCGGGAGCGGGACCCGCGGGTGATCCGCCCGTGAAGCAATGAAATCGCCCTTCGTCAACGAGCTCCAACCGAACCAGGTCATCACCACCACCTTCCTGGTCCACTCGAAGGAGATCCGCCAGAAGAAAGGCGGCGGCGAATTCTACCTCTCGCTGCTGCTCGGCGACCGTACTGGCGAACTCGACGCCAAGATGTGGGACAACGTCGCCGAAGTCATCGAGAGCTTCGATCGCGACGATTTCGTCAAAGTCAAAGGCCTGATCCAGGTATTCCATAACCGGCCGCAGTTGACCATCCACAAGATGCGGCGGATGGACGACAGCGAGATCGATTACGCCGACTATTTCCCTTCCTCGAAGCGCGATCCGGACGAGATGTGGAAGGAACTGCGGCAGGTGGTGGCGGGCATCGGAAACCGCCATCTGCGGGCGCTGCTCGATTCGCTGCTGGACGATCCGGATGTGGCGCTGCGCTACCGCCGCGCGCCCGCGGCCAAGCAGATTCACCACGCCTATCTGGGTGGCCTCATCGAGCACGTGCTGTCGCTGTGCACGCTGGCGCGGCTGATCGCGCCGCATTATCCGCACGTCGACCGCGACCTGCTGCTCACCGGCGTGGTGCTGCACGATATCGGAAAGATCTACGAACTGAATTACGAGCGCGGCTTTTCGTATTCCAGCGAGGGCCAGTTGATCGGCCATATCGCCATCGCCATGCGCATGGTAGGCGAGAAACTGCGCGGCCTGCCCGATTTTCCGGCGCTGCTGCGCTCGCTGGTCGAGCACATGATTCTCAGCCATCACGGGCAGTTGGAGTTCGGCTCGCCCAAGCTGCCGCAATTTCCCGAGGCACTGCTGCTGCACTACCTCGACGATATGGATTCTAAAATGGAATGCATGCGCGCGCTGATCGCCAACGATCGCCAGGTGGAGGGCTGCTTCACCGGCTACAGCCCGGCGCTCGACCGGGCGGCGCTGAAAATGGATCGATATCTGAATGGCACGGCCGCTCACGAGCGCGCCCGTCATGCCGAACCGCCGCGGGGCGCAGCAGCCGAAACGCCGCGCGTAGCCGAAACGCCGCGCGTAGCCGAAACGCCGAGCACATCCGAAACGCCGCGCGGATCCGAAGCGCCGCGCGCACTGGTCGCCGCCGCGCCGCCGCGTCCGCCGGTGCAAGCGCCGTCGGCTCCCCAAGGTGCGGCTGCCCCAACTCCGGTAGTAACCGCCGCGCTTGCCGCGCACCCGTTGTTTGCCCGCAAGCCCGAATCGCCGCTCGCCGATCAATCGAAAGAAGCGTTGCTCTCCGCCGGTCCGAAACAGGAAATCTGATGCCCAAACCCCCACGCGATGTCCCGCCACCGCTGGAATTGGAGTGCCTGAAAGCCTTGTGGTCGTTGCACCAAGGCAATGTCAGGGACGTGCAGCAAGTAGTGGCGCAAACCCGGCCGCTGGCCTACACGACGATCATGACGGTGCTCGACCGCCTGGTGCGCAAAGGCAAGCTCGCGCGCCGCAAAGAAGGCCGTGCCTTCGTGTATTCGCCGGTAGCCTCGCGCGATGCCATGCGCCGCGCCGCTATCCAGGAACTGCTGGACGGATTCTTCGACGGCTCGCCCGACCAGTTGATTGGGTTTCTGCACGCCGCGAACGCCACTCCTGCTGCTCCGGCCGCGCCAGCGCCGCAGGCCGCCGCGGCTGTGGTGGGTGGGCCGCCGCATGTGCCGGCGCCGCATCCGCCCCCGGTCGCCCCACCGGCGCCCGAAGAAGAAACGCGCATCGACACGGTGCTGCTGTAGTACCGCTTGGTTCGGATGCACAAGCGCGTCACCAGCCATCGACGATGAAGCGTCGTAGGTAGCTGGTAGGAGCCTCTACGCCACAATACGATGCACGGGAGACGTGCGGGCGCAACGGCTCGCACCAAAGCCGGCGTGTTCGGGTTCTTGGCCCGCTTTGTGATCAATCATCGGAGCCTCTCCGGCCAAACGCCCATCGGACCATCAACGGAAACTCTCGGCGCCACATCTTGTCGTCGTGCCCCGCGGCCCTCTCGCTCATCACCACATCTCCATTTGCATCGCGCAACGCGGCCGCCCACCGAGCCGCGTTGTCAAGGAAGAAAGGTTCCAGCGTGCCGGCCACCAGGTACGTGCGCGGCAATCGACTCGGCATTGCGTCAGGCGGCCGGTACCCCCCGCCGGGCGAGGCGGAAAAGATCACGCCGTAGATCTGGGGGTGTCGAAGTCCGAGAGCCAGCGCGAGTTCTCCACTTGCCGAAACACCAAACACGGCCGTGCGATCGGAGGGCAGCGTTACGCCGAAACGCGATCGCGCCCACCCGCCGACCTCCTCGACGAAAAACTTCTCGTGCGCGGCGAACCGTTCCGGATCGAACCTGGGTGAATACTCGTGGAACCGCAGCGTCTCGTCGGCCACGCGGTGTACCCCAACGATCATGGTCGAGGGCACATCCGCTGCTTGAAGAAACCTTCCCCACTGAGAAATCAACCGACCGTCACCGGCGAACACGATCGCCTCGGGCGGGACTGGCGGCACGTATACCGTGACCTGACGGCCATTGTCGTAGTCGAATGTTTCAGTGACCAATTCGCCGGCAATCGGGTCTGCTTGGGGCAGTTCTGGCGGTGTCTCGGAGAATTCGTTCATGCGTCCATCCTCACGGCGTCACGCCGGCCGCTTAACTACCATTGTAGACATCCACCTCTTTCTCGCTGCGATCCATTGAACCCCGACGCCCGTTATCTCACTGATTACGCGGATGCCGGCAGCGTCTCCAACTCCGCCTGCGGCGATAACCATGCGGACCTCCAGCCGGGTGTAGGTTGTTCAATCGTCGCGATGCGACTCGGCCGATTCAGTTGTTAGTTGCGTTTCTCAATGGGGCGGCCCTGAAATAACCGCGGTGGCTCTCCGGAACCGCATTCACTGCCGCTGCCGGTGAGCGACGCCAGCCAGGCTGGATCGGACTCCTCA
>Ga0335085_10010662_pt1 | contig 13711 bp, 12 predicted proteins | sample Lox_Sample_45_FD_206712 | JGI IMG/M metagenome (GOLD analysis project Ga0335085, IMG submission 206712) | Soil microbial communities from Loxahatchee National Wildlife Refuge, Florida, United States - Lox_Sample_4.5 | ecosystem: Environmental > Terrestrial > Soil > Wetlands | place: USA...
CGAACTGCCTCCCTGAATGGGCAGATTCAAACAGTCAGTGCAACGTCTCGGTGAGTCGAGAAGATTCTCGATGTGCTGAGGAGGTTGGTCGGGTCGCCCGGGTCCGGGCCGGGCAGTTCACCGCGGCGTTCGACGCCGTCCTGGCCGGGGCGGGTATCGAGGTGGTGAAGATCCCGCCTCGCAGCCCTCGGGCGAACTGTTATGCGGAACGGTTCGTGCTCACCGCCCGGACCGAGCTCACCGACCAGATGCTGATCTTCGGCCAGCGGCATCTGCGGACGGTCCTGGCCCAGTACGCGGCCCACTACTACGGGCGGCGGCCCATCGCAGTCGGCAGGTCCGCCCACCCCCGGCCCGATCATCCTCCAGCCGACCTCTCCCAGCAGCGGATCAAGCGCCGGCCTGTCCTCGGCGGCCTCATCAACGAGTACCAGCGAGCCGCATAAGCCCACGTCAGCACCGATGGCTGAGTTCTGGAACCGTACAGGGGTTCCACAGCCTTGTCGCCCGGCTCTCGGTAAGGCCCGGCAGTCCGACGGTCCTGCAGAACCGGAGACCGACGCCAAGGGTGTGTCCCGTAGATCACGGACCGGGTCGCGGAACCGGATCCTGAGCGGGGCGACGCCGATAGCGCCTTGGTAACAACCGCTCGCGCTTGTCGTCCCGGATGCCGACCGCGCGCCCCATGTATTACATTTGCCTCTTCGCGGTGAGTAACCGAGTTGTCGTTCTGCTGTCACGGCTTCTGCCGCGACCGCGGTGACGGTGAGTGATTCCCGGGGAAGCCTGTAACTGGCGTGAAAGCGAGGCGGCCGCGGGGCAGTCTCGTGATTTGTGGAAAAACAAGAACCCCCCGCGGCCGTACCGGCCAGCATAGGGGATCCGGTCGTGGCGGTCGAGAGAGCGAACGCGCTGGTCAGCGCGGTCCTGTCCGGGCTGCTGAAGCGGAAGCGCAGCGTCGCGGCGGCGCTGATGTACGTTTTGGCGCTCGGACGGGACGTGCGGGCGAACTGCTGGGACCTGCCGGAGGAAGCCGGGCTGGAACCGGGTGACGGGACCTTCCACCGGCTGCTGGGACGTTACCGCTGGTCATGGGAGCGCGGCCGGGAGATGCTGCCCGGGCTGGCGCAGCAGGCCCCCGGCCCGGGCCCTGGTGACGACGAGATCGGCCCGGGCCTGGCCGTCGATGAGACCACCGACCTGAAGCGGGGCACGGCCACCGCCTGCGTGTCGGCACAGCACTCGGGAGTGACCGGGAAGACGGAGAACTGCGTGACCTGGGTGTTCTCCGCGCTGGTCACCGCGACCGGGCAGTGCCGGGCCTGGTTCGACCTGTACATGCCCGAATGCTGGGCCAAGGACCCCGCCCGCCGGAAGAAGGCGGGAATCCCGCGGAGCCTGGCATTCGCAACCAAGCCGGAACTCGCGATCGCGCAGGCCAGGATCATAATCGAGCGCGGGGTCCGGGTCTGCTGGGCCGCCGCCGACGAAGTCTACGGCCGGCCGGGGGACTTCCGGGCCGCCTGCCGGGCCCTGTCCCTGTCCTACGTAGTGATCATCCCCTGCGACTACAAGGCGACCCTCGCGAAGGGCACCGCCAAGGTCCGCGCGAAGGACGCGGCCCGGGACGCCGTGTTCGAACGGCGGTCCGCCGGCAACGGGACGAAAGGCCCCCGCTACGGGTGGCGGGCGCTCGCGGCCACCGCAGACCCGGAGGAATTCATCCTGGTCAGGAGACTGGAACGGGAGAAGAACCCGTATACGTACTACCTGTGCCACGCCGCGCCCGGCCGCCCCGCGACCCTGAAGTACTTCGTGACCATAGCGTCAAGGCGCTGGCCGGTCGAAACCAGCTTCAAGAACGGGAAGGACGGCTTCGGCTGGGACCAGTCCCAGGTCGCCACCTGGACCGCGCAGAACCGCCACACCCTCCTGACCGCCCTGGCCATGGTCCGCATCATCTTCCTCCGCACCTTCCTGACCAGCGGGAACGCGGACGGGACACCGCTGCCCGTCGCGGAGCCGGCTCTTGACCGCGGCGCCACCAGCACTAGCCCTGACCTGCGCATTCACCCCGGCGCCGACACCGTTCCCATCATCGCGGGCCTGCCCTGTCCGGCCGGCATCCCGCCCGTCCGCCTGTCCGACACCGAGACCGCCCGGATCGACGCTCTGACCAGGGCTTATACCAGCGGCATCCTCAGCCGTGACCGGCTCGCGTTCCATTTCCGCTGGTCACACTGGCGCCGCCGCCACCAGGCCCGCGCACGCTGGTCGCACTACAGCACCCGCCTCGCCCCCGAGACCGGGTGAACCACGCCGGCCGGAAGGAGGTGACGGTATGTAACCGGACCCTGTGAACCAGGTGCCACGCCGGGCTGCAGCGTGCTCACAGAGCGAGAAACAGCAAATGTAATACATGGCGGTCCAGGCTGCCGCGGGCCCGGTCGTACCTCATCGTCGTCCGCGGGTCAGCATGCGAGGCGGCCTCCTGCACGTCCCGCAGCGGCACTCCGGCGTCCAGCGCGGCGGTGATGAACGCGTGCCTGAGCGTGTGGGGCGTGACGGTCTTGGCGATCCCGGCCGAGCGGGCCGTGCGGCGGACGATCCGCCCGGCGCCGTGCCGGTCCAGCCGCCGCCCGTCCGCGGCCAGGAACACCGGCCCTTCGGTGCGCTCGCCGATGGCCAGGTCGATCGCCCGGGCGGTGCGCGGCGCGAGCGGGATGGTGACAATCTTGCCGCCCTTGCGCGTGATGGTCAGGGTCCGGTGCCCGCGCTCCAGGCCCAGCTGCTCGATGTCAGCGCCGGCGGCCTCCGAGACCCGCAGCCCGTTCAGGGCCAGCAAGGAGATCAGGGCGTGCTCGCCGGGAGTCCCGAGCCCGGCAGCGACCAGCAGAGCGCCGAGCTCGTTTACGGTCCAGCGCCACGGCGCGGGACTCGTAGTCCACCCGCGGCCTGCGCACGTGCGCAGCCGGCGACGTGCCGAGGAGTTCTTCCTCGACCGCGTACTTGTAGAACCCGGCGATGGTGGACAGCCTCCGGGTGACCGTAGCGCGGGCCCGACCCCGCTCCTCCAGGTCCCGGGCGAAGCCCTCGATATCGGCGCGGCGGACGGCGAACAAGGCCAGGGACCGGGCCCGGCACCAGCTAGTGAACTGGCGCAGGTCCAGCGCGTACGCCTCGCGGGTCAGGCCGCGGTACCCGGCCAGGAACCCGGCGAGGGCAACCCGCTCGGCGTCAGTGAAGACGGGCCGAATCGTAGCAAGCACAGCAGATGGGGCAGTGGTCATCGGGCACCTCCCGGCCAGGCTGGCACCGGGAAGCTGGGCCAGTCCCGGCCCCAGCGGTTTTACGGAACCCCAACGTAAGCCGTCTGGCCAGGCCACGCTATGCCGACCACGAACGGCGGCACGGCGCGATAGGCAGCCTGAGAAATGCTCCCTCCCTGCCGAATATGCGCAGCACAGGACCTACAGGAAGCGAACCCTACACAGGTCACAGAATGCGCCCATACCTGGGGCGCGCCATCACCTTATGATCCGCTTCCTATTAGCTTTGCTGTTCCAGCCGAGCGATTATCCGCTCAGCTTTAGCTGCTTCAGAGGTAGCACCGGGGCCGTATTGACGGAAGTTGTCCAGTGCCGCACGTGCATAGTGCAGCGCATCGGCGGCCCGTCCGCCGCCAGCGAGCAAGACAGCGATATTGAAGCGAGTAGATCCCGCCTGGTAAATGTCTCCGCACACCTCATGGTGTTTGATGGCTTGCTGGAAATGCTTCAACGCCTCGCTGGGACGCCCGGCCCAAGCGGAGATTATACCGAGTTGATGCTCGTCACCTCCGCGTTTTTGGTGGTCGTCATCGGGAGTAAGACTCAGGGATTGCTGGTAGCTGCCGAGAGCAGCATTAAGGTACTTCAGAACATGCGGGCCGGTCTCCCCCGCAACTCGAGCCTCGGCGAATCGCCGGGCAGCAATCCCACCCAGGCTGCCGAGGATCAAGGACTGGCCACGCCGGTCATTACCGGGGGTTACGCGCAAGCTGTGGTGAAACCATTGCTCCGCCTGATCGAGATCTTCTAGCCCGGGTATAGCTAGATAAACATTGCCGAGGCCGATGGCAACCGTGCCTTCTCCCGCTTTGTCGCCGATTTTCTGCATGAGCGCAAGAGCGTCCATGAAATATGGCAGGCAGCCAGGATCACCTTGCCCGCAGAGGATAGTGCCGAGCTCACTGAACTCACTAGCAAGATTGCGGATGCTAATACGCTGGGAGGAGTCGAGGTTGGCCATCGGTGAGGCCAGCGCTGCGGAGGCCTCGTCGCGCCTAAATGCGATAAGAGCATTTCTGAGGGCGATGGCAGTAGGCCAGTCTCGCGCGTCCGCTGCTAGCCATGCCCGGAAGTCGGTAATGGTGATCCAGTCTGATTTATGGTCAGCTAGCGGGCCGCCAGTATCGGGGTCGGTGCAGTCCGGGACGGCCGCAGCGACCATCCGAGCTATTTCGCCGTCCCGCCCGGCCCGCTCGTACAGAAGCTGCAGGCTCTTCAGGCAGTTGGTGACCGTCTGCCAAAGATCATGGGTGCGGGCCAGGTCTAGGGCATGCAAGAGATTCGCTTCCTGGGTTCGCAGCCCGCCCAGAGCCTCAGCCGTGCTCCCTGAGGCAGATTGGTAATTACGGTAGAAGGCCAGGTCTCCGATGGCCATAGCATAGGCACGGGCCGCGCGATCCGCGGCCGGCTCTCCGGACTGGCCGTAGGTGGCGGCAAAGAGGCTGGCGAAGTACCAGGGCAGAGCGGGGTGGATCTCGTAGTATTCACCCCCGAGCGATGTCAGCAGGCCGATTTCGGCCGCCCTATCCAAGAGCTCGATAGCGGCGTCGCGGCTAAGGTCCGCCAGTTCTGGCACTGCATGCTGGTCGAGGGCAGCCGACTCGCCCATATAACGCAGGCTGCCCACAATTACCGTGTCGCGAAACAGATGCAGCACGGCGAGTTGGGCCCGCTCGGCGTCGGTGAACGCATGGGCGAACCCGTAGCTCAATGATGCATGCAGCGACTGGGCACGGCCCAGCATGGCATCCTCCCCAGCCTCCAGTTGCGCCTGGCCGGCCTGGAGCCTGGTCAGGAAGTCATCGATGGCTTCGGTGCTGGTGAGGTTCTCGCGCAGCGCCTGGCCGACCACTACGGTTATCGTGAGCGGGTTTCCCGCCGTGTAGCGCAGCAGCGGTCGCCAGTCCGCCTGGTCGATGCGGCGGCCGTGCCGGGCGGCCAGCGCCGCCGCCAGCTGCAGGCTCTCTCGCATCCGCATCCAAGGCAGCCAGACGCGGGCCGGGAGGTCGCCGAGCCACGCGCGTTCGTCACGGCGGGAGGCGAGCAGGACCTTGCATCGAGTCCGCTGGGCCAGGTCGCGCAGCAGCTCGGCTAGGTCGTCTTGTTCTCCGGGCGTCCAGACGCTGGCACTGCCGGCGGGGAACCCGGTGACCGGCTCGACGTTATCCCATACCCATAGCACCGGCAGCTGGCTAAGGACCTGCATCGCGATGTCTCGTCGCTGCCGCGAATCGGTGACCGCCGACCAGGCGACGCCGTTGGCCTCCAAGAGATCGGCAAAGTGGTCGCCGACGGCGCTGATGACCCGGTCGGCGGTGAGGTGATGCTCGAAGGAGGACCACAGCACTGTCCCGGGCCCTCGCTCGGGATGCTGGGGGTCATTGAGGCCGCCGGTGACCTGGTACCACCGAGCAAACTCCGCTGCCGTCGCAGACTTGCCGGCTCCGGCCAAAGCATGCAGCAAAACCACCCGGTTAGTGTCGAACATCCGGTCCAGGGCGAGCAGCGCCTCGTCGCGGCCAAAGAACCCCGCAGCCGGAGGCTCCGGCAGCGTTTGCGGCCCTGCCTCCCCAGCGTCACCGCTCAGGCCGCCGGATGCGGCTAGCCGGATCAGCGGCGCGGCGCGGTCGGGCGGCCGCAGAAGTACCAGTGGCGCGGCCTCGTATACGACCGGCACCGCCCAGTCCTGCAGCGCGACCGGTGCAGCGCCGATCTGCCGGACCGGATCCGCGGCCAGGGCCCGGCGGGCAGCCGTCGCGGCCTGACCTAGGGACTGCCCGGCGAGCAGGTGCGCGTAGAGGTCCGCCATGTACTGAGCCGCGGTCACGACCCAGACGTTGTACCGCATCGCCACTACCCCGGGCACGCCGGCGTCCGCGACCTCTGCTGCCAGCGACCCATAGGCTCGGATTCGCCCGGCCCCATCCCCCTCCAGCCGCCCTTCGTCTTCAGTGTCTGGGCGAGGCGCGTCGTCGGGCTGGCTGCGCGCTTCGCTGTAGGCGGACCGGCACGCATCAAGCACCAGCACCGGTACGCCGGTACCAGCCAGCAGCCGGGCCAGGATTGGCCCGTCAACCAGCTGATAGTTCTCCTGGGTCCCCGGGTCTTCAAAGACCAAGTAACCGTGCGGCCCCGGGCGAACCGGCCCGGCAACCGAGAACCGTCTCCTGCCCTGTTGATCGCGGCCTGCGATGCCTTGCGCCGTGATGCCCATGTCGGTTAGGTCAAGCCACCCGCCGTGTCCGTCGAAATGAACAATGTGATAGGGACGCCCGGCGTCATAGGCGGCGTCCAGGATCCTCGACAGCTGGCTGAACGTCGCCGGGCGCAGCACCTCTAGGTCGAGGCCCTCCATCTGTTCGGCCCCGCCGCGGACTAGCTGGCTGGCCACTGACCGGAAAGGAACATCGTTGCCGCCGTCTGGCCGACAGATTACAAGAAGCACCCTCAGCCGGTCCCCTGCCGGCTCCTGCAGAGCCGGGTGCCTGGACGCCCGCAGGTGGGTCCGGATGAACTCTCCCGCACTGAGGGCCACTGCCGCGTCCCGTACCGGATCACGCAGGAGCTCCCACGGTAGCTCTGGCCCAGCATCTGGATCGGCGTCCACTTCGACCCGGATACGGTCTAGCCGGTCCCAGGCCCGCTCCCAGATCGCTGCCGCGTCCGCGTTAGAGAACACGCGGCCGAACAACTCTGCGCCGACCCGTGCCATCCGGGCTTCCGCGTCCCGCGCGATCGCAGGTGCCGGATCAGCCGGGAACTCAGCGTAATCCTCTAAATACCAGCGGATCTTCTCCTCGTATCCATCGTCGGGCAGGTCGCCGAACTCGGCTACCGCCATCCGGCGCTCGACGCCGTCCCGCCAAACTATCTCCACCCGCCGACGCCCGGTCGACCCCACAGAGAGGTCGATGATCCGCAACTCCGCCACGCCAACCCACCCCAACGGCTTGACCAGCAATATGCGGCGGTAACGACAGCTGTATCGGTCAGCCGACCTCATACACCCCGCCTGCTACAGCAATCGTAAGGTACTGGCGTTAAACTGCCCAGTGCGCTTTCGGATGCGACAGAAGCTGATCCAGACCGTACGGTCCGCCGGAGGACCAGCCCCGGCCAGCCTGGTTGATCGAAGGTTATTCTCCGATGATCTTGAGACCCGAGACTTACGCCTGCCCAGAGCATCACACTGACCTGACCGCACAGGTTCGGGATGCACTGAACGATCATGGCAGACCATCTGACCAACCACCCCTCGCATACCATCGCCTTCGTCATCTAGCCCATCTCCCAGCAGTCGACTGCCCGTTCGTAGTTCTCGTAACTTGTCCTGGCGCTACGCACGGGGAGCCGCACACACTCGCTTGCGAAGGCATGTACAGCCTGTGAATGCGTCCGTACGACCGCCGAGTCGCAGTGATCAGGCATGGGCGGACCTCGGCACTGAACTGACCCCAGCCAGATCACTGGCGAGGATTGACAATGCCACGGCCCGGACCGTTACCACCATCACCGTCATCGGAGTTCTCCTCACCGCTTTGGGGCTGCTCAGCGCCACTCAAATTGTCCGTAACGGAACAGCGCGCGGGCTGGCAGTAGCAACGGTAATCTCGGCGGTACTTGCAGTAGGGAGCGCACTGAGTGCTCAGCTCCTCACCATAACCCGCGATATGAACGCAGCCAACCTCCAAGAGGTCAAAGCATGGTATCGGCGACAGTTCATTTTCCGTGCATATTCAGCGCGAGCCGCAACGATCCTGCTCTTGATCGCAACACTTTTGGCGGGTTCAACCTCAGTTGCCGATCTTACAGCGGTTACCGATCCAGCGCCTGCGATAGAAATAGACCAAATCGCCGAAAACGGAAGCGTATCGGCACCGACGACACGGCCTGGCGAGGTGGAGACGACGATTACAGTGAAGACGACGTTCCCAGGCCTTCACCCTGGTCAAGTTGCGACAGTTACTGTAACCGCCGCCAATCCGCCTGAAGTCCTAGCGCGGGCCACTGTTACAGCTGATCCGAACGGTACAGCAGCGGTCACGATCATCGTTCCCCACATCCAGGCCAGCAAAGCCATAAAGGTCATTATTGTCGACGCAGGAGAATTGTGCAGTAGCATAGTAACTCTTTCGCGAAGTCAGCCTATTCTTCATTGCGCACCTATAGGCTAACCTTTCATGCGATCATTCAACTGCCGATCTGATTCATGTCAGGCTGATAGCCATTGCCGACGGGGAATTGCGCCCGCAGCCTATTCCGTAGGTGCCGAACGGAAATGGCCGATGCGTAATAATATGCTGAGACAACAGTAAACCGGGCATGAACACGCGTCGCGGTCGCGTCGACGGACATCCGCCGACATCAGACCGACCAGATCTGTGCGCCCCCTCTGATGAGCGCCGTTAGACTCGTAGCCGCGCAGATCGCCTAATATACGGGTGATCTTTGTTGCTTATGGGCTCGCTGAGCTGGGGAAACAGCTGTGGTGAGCTTCCCGTGTCTGAAGGATCCGGCATAACGGATGTTCGTTCCTTCCGGGAGTTATCCGTTTTGCCGGGACTGCAACGGACAGGATGATAAATCACCGCTACGCCCCGTGTCTGCCCGGGAACGTAAGACGACTGACGCCTTGACTACCGCCTCGTTCTGGGTGAGCATCGGACAAGCAGTCCGAGCAAATCCGGGCAAGTTCGTAGACGGAAGGACGACCGATGCAGCTAACGTTCCTCGGCAAGGAGACGCAGGGCGGCAACTCTCCGACATTGTGGGAGACCGACGACGGCCACTACGTGATCCAGGGCTTCACGCTCGACGCCGAAGCCCTGGGACAGGTCGGGGGCGTGCCTGACGGCGAGGCTGTCATCCGTGTCCCCAAGAAGCTGATGCGTCACCTGAAGGAGGCCCGTGGAGCCACTGAGCTATGAGGCCTTCAAAGCGCTCGCGCTCTCCAGCAAGCAGGCCTTCCACCTAGAACAGCGAGACGCCTACAACGTGGCGGCCGAGGATGAGCCGTTCGGCCGGTGGCTCCGCGGCGAGCCGGATGACTATGCCTGGCACCAGGACTGGCTGAACTTCCTGCGCCAGGCCACGGCGGCTGGCGTTATCGTGCAGCGGGTGCGGCTCGCGTCTGTCCCGCATAGCGACTACGTCCGCTGGGGCCTGGACGTCTCGCCGCTCAACATCGAGGCAGGCGAGGACATCCGCTACCTGCCCCGCCACCTGACAGAGGGCATCAAACTGCCGGACGAGGACTACTGGCTGCTCGATGATGACACGCTCATCTTGAGCGTCTTCTCCCCTGACGGCCGTACCGGCGGCTTTGCCCGCGAATCGAGCCCGGAACTGCTCAGGCAGTGCCTGATCGCCCGCGACCAGCTCTGGGACCGGGCCATCCCCTATGCCCAGTACGCCGCCTAGGCACGGGCGGCTTTGACCACCTCTGCCGACCAGGCCCGCGCGTCCCTGGGGATTCGCCTCCGCGACATCCGCAGGGACGCTGGGCTATCCGGCGTCCAGCTCGCGCAGCTAGCCGGATGGCTATCGTCCAAGGTCTCCAAGATCGAGCACGGCAAGCAGACTCCCTCCGAAGACGATCTCCGTGTCTGGTGCGAGCACTGCCATGCCCTTGACGAGCTACCCGATCTGACCGCCGCCGTCAGGAGCATCGAAACGCAGTTCGCCGAGTGGCGGCGCATCATGCGCAGCGGCACACGGCGCCGCCAGCAAGCCTCAGCGACCGTGTACGAACGGGCACGGCTGTTCCGCATCTACGAACCCGCCGTCGTCCCGGGCCTCTTGCAGACCCGGGATTACGCCGTGGCCGTGCTCGCGAGCTTCATCGACTTCGTCCGCGTTCCGGACGACGCCGAAGCAGGGGCAACCGCACGGCTCGAGCGGCAGCGAGTCCTCACCCATGGCGACCGCCGTTTCCACATGGTGCTCGGCGAGCAAGCGCTCCATACCAACGTCGGCGGCACCGAGGTCATGACCGGCCAGCTGGAGCGCTTGCTGGCCGTACTCAGGATGCCGAGGCTGCGACTCGGCGTCATCCCGGCTGGCGCGCCCTACCGGGTACCGCTGAACAACGGCTTCTGGATCCTGGACGAGGCTCTCGTCCAGTTCGACACCTACAGCGCGGAACTGTCACTGATCAGGCCGGACGAGATCGCGCTGTACGGGCGGGCCTTCGAGCGCCTGGCCGCGCTAGCCGTCTACGGCTCAGAAGCCGCGAGCCTGATCTCACGCGCCCTGGACGACCTCGGCACAAGAAATTCCTGAGCAAACTCAAGCAAACCACTTGGCCGGGAATCACCTCCGTTCGTACCGTCCTGACCATGCAGTGCGACGACCAGGCTCCCGAACTCATGGCAAGCGCCAGACAGCTGGCGTCCGAATGCACCGAGGTTGTTGGGTCTTCTGCCCGCGGTTCCGTACCGCGAAGGACCACCAGCCAATGCGCGTAACTACCGATATCGAAGCCCCGGCCCGAGATCAATCTGCGGGGCTGGAGATGGTGCCGCCGAAGCCTAAGCACACGGTCGGCCAGCTGACTACGGGCGAGCTGGCGAGGGAGCGCAGCCAGCTAGAGGCCGCCCTGAGGAGACCGTTTTCAGAAGGGGTCAGGGCTCTTTTGCGGGCGAGGCTCGACGGGGTGCTGGCCGAGCAGGACGAGCGCAGCCGCAAGCGGAAAGCCGATACCGCGGCCGCCAAGGCGGCGCTGGCCGCCGGGTCAGCCGAACAGGCGGCCAGGGCTGCCCGCGAGGCCGGCGGCTAGCCGGTGAACTGCCCGTACTGATATATGCCGTCGCCTCCCGGCTTCTACGGGAGCGGCATGTTCAGTGCGGCAGGGGGAGCGGCCCTCGTGAGGGCTCTGGACAAAGCGCCGGGACTGCAACGATCCCGATTCACGAGGGCGCTCCCCGCCAAGCGTACGGCCCCGGTGCGGACACCGGGATGAAAAGCGCCCGAGCGCCGGGGCGCCTGCCGACCGGGACCGAGATGGAGGAGCTAGATGGTTCACATGTGTGAATGCGGCCTGGCGACTAGCAATCTCGGGTTCCTGAGGCGGCACCTGGCCAGGTTCGGGCACCGTGAGCGTCCGCCTTGGTGGACTTGGTAAGGGCAGTAATTGGTAGCAGTACCGATGAGGAGGTAACTCGTGTTCGCCAACGGGAACGGCTTCGGCAGCACCGTCGCCGCCTCGATCAGCGACGAGGAGGGGAACGAGAGGTCGAAGATAGCCCCGGGCCGGGCGCCGCCTGACCTGGGGCTCTATCAGTCCGCGGCTTCCATGTCCCGGTCACGGTCGATCGCGCGTTCCAGGATCCGCTCGGACGGCGCGATCTCGGGCTTGGGCGGTTGCAAGATGGCCGCCCTGGCCGGGACTGGCCAGGGCGGGAAGGCCTGGCCGAGATCGCCGTAATCGGGATCCTCGGACGGGATGGTCAGGCTCTGCCGGTCGGCCAGTTTGGCGGCGAAGGCGCGGCGCTGGGCGGCCAGGTCCTTGATCCACTGCCCCTGCTCCGGGATCGGCTGGCCTGGGGTGAGGGTGAGTTCGTCGCGCTGGGCCTGGGTGGGGGGCGGGGGTTCGGCGGAGCGCTGGGGCGGGTGGGTGCGGGCGGGGTGGCGGCGGCGGAGTTCGGCGTCGGCGGCGGCGGCGAGGTGGCGCTGGTGGCGGGTGGCGGCATCCCAGTCGGCGCGGTCGGACATGACGGCGGCCAGGACGGTTTCGCGGTCGCGGTAGGCGTCGTGCATGGCCTGGTAGCTGGCGGCCAGTGCCTGCTGCCGTTCGGCGTCCTGGTGCTGGGCGGCGTGGGCTTCGGCGGCGGCGCGGATGGCGGCCAGGCGGGCGTCGCGGGCGGCGGCGCGGACCTGGCGGAGTTCGTCGCCGACGTAGGGCGGGGCCCAGGCGGTCTCCAGGGGGTAGGTGTCGCGCAGGTGCAGCAGGAGCCCGTCGGCCAGGCCGCGCACGTCGGGTCCGTCGGCCGGGCCGAGGACGGCGAGGGCCTCGTGCCAGGCCGCGCGCAGCTCGGGGGCGGCCGCGGCGGGTTCGGGTCCGATCGGGTCGGCGGGGTGGTCGTAGCCGGAGAGTTCCCGCCAGGCGCCGATGGCGGCGGCGCGGCGCTGCCAGTCCAGCCGGTCCAGCGGGTGCCCCGGGACCGGGCCCAGGGTGCTCACCGTCCACGGCAGGGCCTGGCTGGGCGGCGTGCTCGCCGATGCGGTCCTTGCGGGCATCCATCAGGGCGGCGATCTCGGTCACGTAGGCGCGGCGTCCGGGGTCGGCGATGGCCGGGATCTGTGCGGACCACGGGCCGGCGGGGAGCGGGACGAGGGCGCCGGTGCGGTGGCGGAGGCGGGCGTCGAGGACGGCGCCAGGTCGCGGGCTCCGGCCAGGTCCCGTTCGGCGATCGCGTCGGCCAGGAGCTGGGCGGGGTCCAGGCCGGCGAGTTCGGCGGCGTACAGGGTCCGCCACAGCCATTTCGCCTGGTGGCTGAGTTCGTGCTGGTAGCCGGGGGGCAGGCTGGCGGTGAGCAGGTCCTGGTAGCGCTGGGTGCGGACGGGGGCGGTCTCGGCGGTCCAGATGGCGTTCAGGAGGGCCAGGTGGTCGGCATCGGCCAGCGCTTGGTGCCGGTCCTGGGTGGCGGAGGTGAGCTGGCCGTCGCGGTCCAGGACGGCGGAGAGCACGGCGAGCGGTTCGCTGCCCAGGACGGCGGTCAGCACGGCGAGCGCTTCGCTGCGCGGGGCGGGTCCGGTGGCCGGGGCGGGGACGCCGGGCCGTTCGGTATGGATCTGGTCGTAGCGGGCCAGTTCGGGTGCAGGCCGGGGGCCGGGGGCGGGGTCGGCGCGCTTGGGCGAGGCGGTGAACACGTAGGCCAGGTTGGCGGTGGTGCCGCGGGTCAGGGCGACGTAGGCGTGCTGGCGGTCTTCGGTGCCGGTGATCACGGCCAGGCCGGCGGTCACGGTGCGGCCCTGGGCGACGTGGTCGGTGACGGCGTAGCCCAGCTCGGCCGACCGGTAGCCGGGGTAGAGGAACGGCTGGGCGGTCCAGCGGCGCTGGCGGCATCGCCTGCCCGCAGCCGCAAGCTGGCGGCTTGCTCCCACGCGGCGTGGAACCGTTGCGGTTCGGCCAGCTGGACATAGCCCAGGGCATCGGCGAGCAGGGACATGCCGCCGCCGTCGGCGTCCGGGTAGACCACCAGGGGCGCAAGGCCCCTGGCTGGTGCCCCCGGGGCAAAAACGACCGCGACGGTACCGGGTCCGGCCGCAGCGCGACGGGATGTCACTTGACTTCGGCGTTTCTCGGGTGATCGGCTAACAAGGGAGGCAGCCGACTCAACGGGCCGGAGCGAAGCCAGCGGACGAAGGCCACATGATGACCG
>Ga0335085_10010663_pt1 | contig 13711 bp, 10 predicted proteins | sample Lox_Sample_45_FD_206712 | JGI IMG/M metagenome (GOLD analysis project Ga0335085, IMG submission 206712) | Soil microbial communities from Loxahatchee National Wildlife Refuge, Florida, United States - Lox_Sample_4.5 | ecosystem: Environmental > Terrestrial > Soil > Wetlands | place: USA...
TGGGGCGTTTTCCACAAACTTCCGCCGAGCCGGCTGTCCGCCTCGAACACCACCACCCCCCAGCCTTTGCGCGCTAGGTCATACGCCACCGTTAACCCGCTGATGCCTCCGCCTATGACCGCCACCGTTTTTGACTTGCGCGGCAATGGCTTGATGGCTTCGGCCTCTTGCGCACCGAATTCGAAGGCTGCCCGTTCCAGTGCAGCGATTTCAATTGAGCCGCCTAAATCTTTGCGTAGGCAGACACCCTGGCACGGCTGGTTGCAGATATGGCTGATGATTCCTGGGAACGGTATGGATTTACGATAAAGCTTAAAAGCAGCTGCAAATTCCCCCTTGGCGATTTCTGCAGTCATTCCGCGCACATCCACATGCACCGGGCAGGTGGCTGAACAAGTTGGAGCCTGCTCCTGAATACAGCGATTTTCCTGTTCGCGCAGTTCTTTTTGATCCATCTAGATTATTATCCGTCACTTTTGCCGATCTGCGTCCCTGATACCATTAAGACCCGGGGACAGGAATAACACGTATGGAAACAGAAAACCTTCCGGTCACACTTTCCGTGAGCTCCAGTTATTCTGTGTGCCCCGTGTCCCGAATGCCGATCGGTGGATATAAAAAGGGGAGCGCTCCCTTGTCCGGGGCGAGCGCTCCCCTTGAGAGAGAAGGTCAGGCGGGCTGCAGTTCTTTCAAACCAGCCAGCACCTTGTCGGGTCGGGCCGGCAGATGGCGGACGCGGACTCCCGTCGCATGGTAAATGGCGTTGATAACCGCCACATGCGGCGAAGTCAGCGGCAGTTCGCCCACACCGGCAGCTCCGAAGGGACCATTGTCGCGCGGAGTCTCGAAGTAGTAGATGTCGAACTTGTCCGGGATGTCTTTGGCATACGGGATGCCGGCCCCAAGCATGGTGCTGTGCTTCTCGATGTCCTCAAAGTCCTCGGAGAGTGCCAAGCCGATGCCCTGGGCCACTCCGCCGTAAATCTGGCCATCGACCACCAGTTTGTTGTTGATCTTGCCAATGTCGGCCATCACCGTCATCCCCTCGACCGTCGTCTTGCCGGTTCGGGTGTTGACGTTGACTTCAGCCATGAATGCGCCGTACATATAGACGGCGAAGGGCCTGCCCTGGGCGTTCTCATCGCAGTTGGCGTTCATCGAGGCGACCCACTTGCCGACATACTTCAGCGGGAGGTTCTCCTTGACCATTTCATCGTAAGTGCGGAATTTACCATTGGGCTTCTTCATCGCCGCGACAAGCTGTTCGCAGGCATTCTTGATGGCATTGCCAATGACGACCTGGCTGCGGCTGCCGCCTGACGGGCCGCCATTCGGAGCCAGCCCGGTGTCGTTCAATACCAGTTTGATCTGCGTCGGAAGGATGCCGATCGGGTGCAAGGCCTGGTGAGCGGTTCCGAGCACGCCCATATCCGCGCCCTGGCCGTGATCCTGCCAGGTAGTGAATACGGAAACACCATCCTTGGTCAACTCGGCCCAGGCCTCGGCGCTGTCCTGGCCGTCCAGGCCGCAGCCATAGATGCCGATGGAGATGCCGACGCCTTTCTTGTTCTCAGGCGTGGATTCCTTGGCAGCTTTGTCCCTGGCAGCCTTGTAAAGCGGGCGAAGTTTCTCGAGCATTTCGGGGAAGGAATACACCTCGGGATCCTGCCCGGTCGGCGTGGTGGAACCCTTGCGATAAACGTTCTGGTAACGGAATTCCAGCGGATCCTTGCCCATCTTTTCAGCCAGTTCGTCCACCAGACTCTCAGAAGCCAGGAAGGCTTGCGGCGAGCCGTAAGCGCGGAACGGGGCACCCCAGGCGTGGTTGGTGCAGACCGTGCGTCCGAGACCGCGAATGTTGGGGATGTTGTAACCCGCCCCGATGTACTGCGCACCGCGCAGGGTGAGCAGATCGCCAAATTCGGAGTAGGGGCCGTGATCCACCAGCCAGTCGCTCTCCATCGCGACGATCTTGCCATCCTTGTCAGCGGCCAGCTTGACATCCAGGAAGAACGGCGAGCGCTTGCCGGTGTATTGCATGAACTGTGGATAATCATATTCCAGGTAAACCGGGCGGTGGGTCGCCATGCAGGCCACTCCCAGCAGGGCTTCCAGGGTCGGGCAGAACTTGTAGCCGAAGGTGCCGCCCGCCGGATTCTCGACCAGGCGCAGCTTGGCGGGGTCGATGCCCAGGCCGGGAGCGATCATGGCGTGGTGCAGATACAGACCGATCGACTTGCTGTGGATGGTCAATCGTTCTTCATCATCGAAATAGGCAAAGCCCATGTCGGCTTCGATGGTCAGGTGCGGCTGGCGTTGGAGATAAAAACTGCCCTCGACCACATAGGGCGCCTTTTCCATGATAGGCTTCGTCTCCCCGCCCTTGGCGATCTTTTGATAGTAGTAAACGTTGGGCGTTCCGGGATGAATTTCGATGGCGTCATCGGCGGCGGCATCCTTGGCATTCATATATGCCGGCAGGGCTTCCAGGTCCACTTTGACTTTTTCAGCGGCGGCTTTGGCCTGCTCGATGGTGTCGGCACAGACGATGGCGATCGCATCGCCGTACTGGAACACCTTGGTATCGCACAGGATCGGGCGATCCCAGCCGTCCCCCTTGTTGGTGGGGAAGGTGATCAGGCCGGTGATGCGGTTCTTGCCCTTGACGTCCTTGTGGGTGACCACCTTGACGACGCCGGGCATCTTCTCGGCTTCCGAGGTGTCGATCGATCGGATGTTCGCATGCGAAACCTTGGCCTGCACCAGCGCCAGCTGCAGCGTGCCGGGCGGCATCTTCAGCCCGAGGTCCTGGCCATAATCCAGGGTGCCGGTCACCTTTCCAACGGCTGTCGGGCGCGGATACTTGCCTCCCCAGATCTTCCCATCCGCGGGAAGTTTGTATTCCAGGTCCTGCAGTTTCATCTCTCCTCGCATGACCTTGGCAGCTTCCATGATGCCATCCACGATCGGCTTGTAGCCGGTGCAGCGGCAGGCATTGTGATGTTGTGTCAGCCACGCACGGACTTCCTCCCGGTTTGGCTTGGGATTCTGGGCGAGCAGGGCATAGGCCGAAACCACCATGCCCGGAGTGCAAAACCCGCATTGGGCTGCGCCATATACCGCGAAGGCCACCTGGATCGGGTGCATCTTCTCGGGAGTGCCGATGCCTTCGACGGTAAGAACCTTGGCGCCATCCGGCACCTTGCCCATCTTGGTTAAACAGGCCAGGGTGAGTTTACCATCCAGGATGACCGAGCAGGCGCCGCAGTGCCCATCGTTGCACGAAACTTTCGTTCCGGTCAGGAGCAGTTGTTTGCGGATGACATCGGCCAGGCTGGTGTCTGGATTGACAATCACCGTCTTATTAACACCATTGACGACGAGCGTTTTTTTCTGCATATTGCCTCCTCTTTTCCTTTGCTGGTTTGTTGAAAAAAAAACGATGGGTGGGGATGTTGGAAATTTCTCTTTAATTAAACGCAAATACAGCGCCTAAAATTTTCCTTAATGATAGTAGCACGGTCTATAAATTGTTTCAATTGTTTCATTACATTAATCACATTGAAACATGACTGCATTTTTTGTATACTCATTTAATAAGTATAAGGGGTTGTTATTCGTATGAGCCCGATGGTTCGCCGCCCACGCGGAATTGAAATAGCCCTGCTGGGTTTCCTGCAGGAGGGGCCGCAGCATGGCTACCAGATTCACCAGATGTTTCTGCTACCAGGCGGGCTGGGGTTGGTGTGGAAACTAAAACAAAGCCAGTTGTATGCCCTCTTAACCAAATTGGAAAAAGATGGGTACGTTTCCAGTACACTGCAAAATCAGGAGCCACACCCGCCGCGTCGCGTATATGAATTAACTCCCAGTGGGCGTAAATTGTACCTCGAATGGTTGTCCAGCCCGGTAGCCATGCCTCGCCAAATCCGGCAGGAATTTTTGGCGAAGTTATATTTTCTGCAAGAAGATCGCGATTCCAGGAAATTGCTCATTGAGCGGCAACAGGAAACCTGCAAGGATTGGTTAGCACAATTTGATAAGCAGACAAATCAAAGTGGTTCATTTGGCTGGATTACCTCTCAGTATCGACTCAAGCACATCGAATCGATTCTGGCTTGGCTGGAAATCTGTGAGCAATCCAAATAACAACCGGGGACTTTCCAGTCCCCGGTTGCTTTTTTAAACTTTACCAATCATCACGTACTTTGTCACCAGGCAGTCGCCTGTCAATATTGTTTATAAATAAGTGTCCGCTTTGCCGTCCTGTTCCAGCCTTCGCATCACGCCCAGCAGGACAATCGATACCAGAATCAGAAACACCGCAAGGGCAATGGCCACGCCCAACCCACTCTCAAAACCCAGGTAAATCGCCAGAGGCATGGTCTGGGTCTTCCCGACCAGGTTGCCGGCGAACATGATGGTCGCGCCGAACTCACCCAGGGCTCGCGTCCAAGCCAGGACCAGACCGGTCAGCAGGGCGCGTCCCGCCAGGGGGAGCATGAGAAACCGAAACAATTGCCACTCATTGGCCCCCTCCACGGTGGCGGCCTCCTCCACTTGCCGGTCGATGCCCATGAACCCCACCCGCGCGGAACGGACAAAAAGTGGTGCTGAGACAAAGGCTTGGGCCAGGATCACTGCAGTTGTTGTGAACGGCAGGGAGATCCCGACCCGACTGAGCCAGCCTCCGAAGATTCCCTGCCGGCCGAAGGCGATCAACAACGCCAGGCCCGCCACGGAAGGCGGCAGCACCAGCGGCAGGTCGACCAGCACTTCGACGGCTGACCTGCCTCGGAACTTCCAGCGCGCCAGGATAAAAGCCAACGGTGTCCCGGTGATGATGACCAGCAGGGTGGAGGTGGTGCTCGTCAGCAGGCTGATTTTCAAAGCCGAGAGGGAGACGGGCGAAAATGCGCTGGTGAAGAATCCCTTCCCGACCGCCTTAACGAACAGGGACAACAGCGGCAACCCCAGCAGTCCGATAAGGACCAAGCTGGGCAGGATGAAAACCCAGACTAGTTCGTGGACGAAAGGACGGCTGGTCGAAGAGCGGCCCAAGGCTGGCACGTTTATGGCGCTACGGGAGTAAAGCCCCATTTTTTCAGGACAGCCTGCCCTTCGGGTGAGAGGACATAGGTGATGAAATCTGCCGCCAGTTCGGGCTGTAGCGTGTTGCTTAATGCAGCGATGGGATATTTGGCGATCACGTTGAAATTATCCGGAATGTCGATGGTCCTCAATTCCGGTGCGGCCACGGCATCTGAGATGTAGGCAATGCCAGCGTCCGCCTCGCCCAGCTGGACTTTGGCGACGACCTGCTTCACGTCGGTCTCGTTCGACACCACATTGGCGAGCACCTTGGTCGAAAAATCGGATCCGAAAGAGGTGTCCTTGCTCATGTTGTCGAGGATTTGCCGGGCATATTTTCCCGCCGGCACCGTTGCATCGGCCAAGACAAGCTTCAACCCCGGGCGCGCCAGATCCTGCAGGTTCTGGACATTAGCCGGATTATCCTTGGGGAGGATGACCAATAGTTTGTTGGTCAGAAAATCCTTCGGTGCATCCTTCGGAGTCAGATTGGCGGCGACAATTTTATCCATTTCCGTATGGTTTGCGGATGCGAAGACATCCGCGCCGGCGCCCTGGGTTAGCTGGGTGCTTAATGTCTGGGATCCGGCAAAGTTAAAAGCGACCGAAACTCCGGGGTGGGCGGCCTCGAAATTCTTCCCGATCTCGGTAAATGCATCCTTCAGGGAAGCGGCTCCAAATACGGTCAGTGTCCGGGGTTCAGGAGTGGCCGTCGGCAGAGCGGTCGGTGCTGTGGTCGGTGGGACAAAGGTGAGGGTTACGGAAGGTTCTACGGGAGCCGCCGTCGGGGCAGGTGCGCCGCAGCCTGACAGAATCAGTGTGGCGGCAAGAATAAAAAACCAAAAGCGTTTCATTAGCATTGATCCTCCTTCAATAAATTATGAATCGTTCTTTCTATGCCGGAAGTTTTTCTGGCACTCATCCAACCAAACCAGCGTGGTCTTCAACTGTTTCATGCGCAGATCCAGGCTCATGCGGTTGTAAACCTGGCCGGCAGGGAGTTCGCTGCGGTTTTTTTCAAGTCGCTTAATATGGGTTTTAGCCTCCAAGCGCTGTAATTCGAAGGAGTGCGCAAGTTTATCTGGGAAATACTGGCTGATGAAATAGAGGCGCGTGATAAATTCCATGCGGATGGCCCGTGTGCTGCCACCGCTGGGGGTTTCCAGCCATGTGAGAAATCGGTCCCGACCCTTGGATGTCATATGCAACAACTGACGCGGGGGCAGCTTTTCCTGTGGGATCTCCTCGGCTGTAATTTCCCCCTGCGCTTCAAGCCGCTTCAATATGGAATAGGCCTGGCTCTGACTGAGATGCCAAACTTGCCCCAAGTCAGCCACAACCTTACGGTGAAGGTCATAGCCATGAGCAGGTTCACCATATAACTGGCCAAGCAGCGCCATCTCCGGCGAAAGCGTTCCAATGTGATGGGGTTTAGATTGTGTCATATATACTCACCCAATAAGTAGTACTTATTGGGTGAGTATATCAAACAAAATTATTTTACTCAAGGAGGAATTCTCTATCACCTAATGGAGTATGATTAACAGGTAAGCCTTCCCAACAAGGGATATTCAACATGCCACTCAACAAGCCGAATGTCGCCGCAATTGTTCTTGCAGGCGGGGCAGCATCTCGGATGGGACTGCCTAAACTTCTCCTTTCCTGGAAAGGTGAAACCCTTATCCATCGCGTCTCGCGAATTGCCCTTGAAGGGGGTATGGCACCGGTTATAGTCGTGACCGGTGCAGGAGCGGACAAAGTAAATGCAGCGATAAAAGATCTAAGCGTTACTGCTGTTATTAATCCAAATTGGGAGAAAGGGCAGAGCACCTCAGTCCGGGTTGGTATTAAGGCACTGCCTAAGGAGGTGAATGCCGTGATTTTCCTGCTGGGCGACCAGCCATTCGTATCCCCCCTACTAATCCGGGAATTAATCAAATCATATTCATTATCCCATCCTGCTATCCTTGCGCCATTTGTTGGAGGAAAACGTGGCAATCCTGTTCTGTTTGACCGTTCGATTTTCAAAGTTTTAACAGAGTTAAAAGGAGATACCGGTGCAAGAAGTATTTTTAGGCAATATCCCCCGACGGCGATGCCTTGGGATGATGAACGTCTGCTTTTCGATATTGATACACCAGAAGATTATCAAAAGCTAACGGACACGCCATGATTGAAAAATGCAAGCAACTTTTTTATCAGCAATTCTGCATCTCGTTTCTCTCCATCTTGCTTAAAACTGTAGATTTTACCTCCCATAAGATTGTTTCTGTACTTCGTCGGGATGAGAGGGGTTACATCGTCCCTTGAATGGGGAAAGCACTGGCCATTACCAAGGTTTGTTCGACGCCCCACCTTTTTGGGGTAAGGCATTTAGGATGAGTGGCACTCTGTAAGTTTATAGCGGAGGGCGCTCAACCCGCATCCTCCGCATATCGTGGCTTGATACAATTACACAAATCTAAAAATCCAGCGCTGGATTTTTAGATTTGGAGACCCGTGCGGGGTACCTGCCAGCCACTCATGAGTATTCAGGCTCAAACCCATTGGGTGACTTTTGATCTTCTATATGGCCCACATGTACATTGCAGAAATTGCACTTGTCTCTCCCCTCCTCTTCACTCAGTAATTCATTCCACGTCTGCCATCCAAAGCATATCGGCGCATGGCTTTCTCTGATAAATTACTGACGGATGATAAGACTCCTTCTGATGTGAACATGAATATTCTTTCCGAGTTTGGCTTGGGTGATGGATATCATGATGCTATGAACGATCCGAATTTCCGTGCAGGAAAAATAGGCGGACAGGCAAGGATGACTTAAGGATTTCTGCGACCTGTATTTCCTGGGGTCCAGGCACAAACCCCTGAATGACCTGCTAGGAATGTATTCACGAAAATTCAAGCCCCCAGAAATCAGCCCGGTCCTCTTTGGATTATCCTATTTCCACTTCGCTGAAGAAGAACCCATGCCCCACATGCTAATCAAAGCGCAGTGGAGGATAATCAAGAAGACCATTCAGGGCTGGGTCTGGGAATTTGTAAAAAAAAATAGCAGATCTATCCGGCGGCAGTTCCTATTGAGGGTATGCATAGATGTGATGGCTTGGAATCCATCTGTCAACACTCGGGTGTCTAAACTATATAGAATTATAGATTATTGTGAAGAAACAGAAATTCCGATGCAGGATGAAGTGATGCTGGTTGTTACCGGTGCTCAATACATCGTACCAAAGGGGAATGTCTTGCGTATCCAAAATTCTCAGGATCAGATTGGAGTTGCTTTTTTGAACATCAGCAACAGAAATAAAGCATTTATTGGTAAGATTTGAACTCCCTTGGGGCTTCCGAAAATCCTCTGGGAAAACGGATTTTTGGATGCTTGGCTGTCTTCTTCCTAACATCATCTATGATCTCGGTTCTGATCGCAGCGGTCGTTCCGCTGGTCATTACGACCAAACGTGCCCCTCTACCGCAGGAAAGGGATTTCTTTCATCAGAGTCAGGATGTGGGTCATGAGCTTTGCATAGCCCCCTGGGCTCAAAAATCCGAATGGCCTGAAGGGGATGATCGACTGCACGGCGATGGTCTGTGACTCGGTGTATTTCCGGATGCCTTCCTCCCCATGCCTTCGGCCGATCCCGGAGGCTTTCATCCCACCCATGGGCGAATCCACGGAACCCCAGGAGGCAGAGAAGCCATCGTTGATATTGACCGTCCCCGCCTGAATACGCCGGGCCAGTTGATGACCCACACGGATATTACGCGTCCAGATGCTGGCATTCAATCCATAGGGCGAACTGTTCGCTGCCAGGATGGCTTCATCAATTGTGTGGAACCGGTAGATGCACAGCACCGGCCCAAAGACCTCCTCAGCATACACCTCCATCCCAGGGGTGACGCCTGTCAGCAAGGTGGGTTCGTAGAAATATGGCCCTAGGTCCGGCCTTGCCTTTCCGCCGGCGAGGAGTGTGGCCCCTTTTGAAACCGCATCTGTCACCATCCGGCTTGTTTTATCAAATTGCTCTTGGGAGATCAGTGAGCCCATATCCACATCGAACTCCAAAGCGGCAGACAGCTTTACATTCTGCACCCGCCGGACCAAAGCTCCCTCAAAGCGGTCATAGATGCCATCCTGCAGGTAGAGCCGTTCGGCATGGATGCAGAGTTGGCCGGCGCTGGAGAATGCCGCGTGCAGCACACCTTCCACTGACTTATCCAGTTCGGCATCGTCCAGGACGATGGCGGGGTTCTTGCCGCCCAGTTCCATTGAACACTTGATCAATTTTTCCCCGGACTGGCCAGCAAGCAGGCGGCCGGTGGAGGTGCCGCCGGTGAAAGCAAGAAAGTCGATCCCATTCAGCAAGGCGGGGCCGATGATGCGACCCCGCCCGGTGACGACCTGAAAAACATCGTCCGGCAGGCCGGCCTCATACAAAAGGCTGACCGCGAAGAGCGCTGTAAAGGGGGTTTCTTCAGCGGGCTTGAGGACAACGCTATTGCCGGCGATCAATGCCGGAATTGGATCCGAGATGGCCATGGACAGCGGATAGTTCCAGGGCGCAATGAAACCCACCACCCCTATGGGGTGCAACACCTCCACCGTTTTTGTGGCCAGAGGAATGGCACCCTTGCGCGGGCGCGGGCGGAGATAGCGTGCGGCGCGTGTCGCATAGTGGCGGCAGTTTATGGACACATCGAAAACCTCATCCAGCGCATTGAGGCGGGTTTTGCCAGTCTCGAGCTGGATCAGATCCAGGAATTCGTCGCGATGCCGGATGACCAGGTCATGATAACGCAGAAAGATCCTCTTTCGCTCTGCCGGGGTAACCTGTGCCCATGCAACCTGGGCAGAGCGGGCACGCTCGAGGGCCAGCCGAACATCTTCTGCTGTGCAGATCGGGACGGAGCCCAGAACCTGGCCAGTAAAAGGGGAGCGGACGGTTGTCGATTCGCGGGAGCCATCGGTACGAGTGACCAGTTCAGCCAACGTTATCAGGTCTGGAAGCTGAGCTGAAATTGATCGACTGGGGTAAGGCGTGGAGGGAGGTTGATTTTGATGGGGAATAGAAGCCTTTTCCATGGGATTGGAATTTCTCCTTTATGGAAATAAATAATTGTTGTTTTGACGATGTAAGTTTTCCTTCTCGGTTTGAGATCGCAAAGCATGTGCAAACCTTGGAAATATAGGGATATTTTACTCTTTGTATCATCACAATTGGTATAATTTAATAACTTTCTGATAGGATGGCTTGTATGGAATACAAACTTCTTATAGATGGTCAATGGGTGGGCGGCGGAAGTGCGCTCGAAGTTAAAAACAAGTACGACGGAGAAACGGTGGGGACTCTGCCTCTCGCCAGCAGTGAGACTCTGGATGAGGCCATTGCCGCCGCCGAGCGCGCCGAGGAGGTCATGGCAAACATGACCACTTACAAGCGCGCTGAAATCCTTTTGAAGACCGCCGCCCTTCTGCACGAACGTGCCGACGATCTCGCCAGGACCATCGCGGCGGAGGCAGGCAAAGCGCTCAAGTTTGCCCGCGCCGAAGTGGACCGCGCGCAAAGCACTTTCACCATTGCAGCGGAGGAAGCCAAACGCCTGCACGGCGAGACCTTCCCGCTGGATGCCGTTCCCGCCGGCGAAGGGTACTTCGGTTTCTTCACCCGCCGTCCCGTGGGTGTGATCGCCGCTATCAGTCCGTTCAACTTTCCCCTTAATCTGGTCGCGCATAAGGTAGCGCCCGCCATCGCATCGGGAAATACCCTGGTGTTGAAACCGGCCACCACTACGCTTCTTGCGGCAGTGAAGTTGTGCCAAATCCTGATGGAAGCTGGCTTGCCTGCCGGAGCGATCAACCTGGTGGTGGGGCCTGGTTCCACGGTGGGTGAATGGCTCATCACCGACCCGCGTGTGGATAAGATCACCTTCACCGGCAGTCCACCGGTCGGCGCGCACATCCTGTCGGTGGCGGGCATCAAGAAGGTGACGCTCGAGTTGGGGAACACCTCGCCGGTGGTCGTCGCGCCCGATGCGGATCTGGACTTCGTCGCCAAAAGATGCGCGGTCGGCGCCTACTATAATTCGGGGCAGGTGTGCATTTCGGTCCAGCGCATCTACAGCCAGAAGCAGGTGTACGAACCGTTCACGGATAAATTCGTCAAGGCCACCGAAGCCATGGTGGTGGGCGATCCGCTCGATGAGCGCGTGGACGTCGGCCCGATGATCGACTCGAAGGAAGTGGATCGCATCGAAAGCTGGGTCAAGGAGGCGCAGGGAGGGGGAGCGAAAGTGCTGACAGGCGGCAAGCGCGAAGGGACGGTCTATTATCCGACTGTGCTGACCGGCGTGGAAGCGGATATGAAGGTGGTCGCGGAGGAAACTTTTGCACCAGTGGCCTCTGTCATTTCGAGCGACGATTTTGAATCCGCGCTGAAGCAGGCCAACGACACGAAATTTGGATTGCAGGTCGGCGTGTTCACCAACGACGTAAACCGCGTCTTCAAGGCAGTCAAGCGCCTGAACTTCGGCGGCGTCATCGTCAACGACACACCCAACTTCCGCGCCGACCACATGCCATACGGCGGCAACCGCCAAAGCGGTCTCGGGCGTGAGGGTGTCAAATTTGCAATGGAAGATATGACAAATATCCAGATGGTTGCCATACGGCTGAGTTAGAAATTAGTTGTAAAATGGCAGTTGCCGAACAGACGGTGACTGCCATTTTCTTTATCCGCAATATCCTTTCAGGATGTGCCATGAAAACACTTGCGCAGGAGAACGTGGATCGGATTATCAGCAAATATCCCAAAAAAGAATCGGCGATCCTGCCCATCATGCAATCGGTGCAGGCGGAGAATGGGGGATACCTGTCGCCCGAAGGAATGGAGGCTGTTGCCAGGGTAATGGACATCAGCCTGAACCGCGTTTATGGGATTGCCACCTTTTACACGATGTTCAACACCAAGCCGGTGGGGAAATATCACCTGCAGGTGGACACCTGCGTCCCCGGCTTTCTGCATGGTGCGGATGAAATTGTCGCGCATCTCAGCCGGACACTTGGCATTGCTGTTGGGGAGACGCCGCCAGATGGGATGTTTACCCTGTCCACCGTTCAAGACCTCGCCTCTTGCGCGACCGGACCGGTCATCATGGTCAATGACCGATACTTCGAAAACATGACCATCAAGAAAACAGACCAGCTCATCGCAGCCTTGAAAAAGGGACAGTGGCCCGAAAACAATCCCTCGCTGATGGTTGTGTCAGAGTGCAACATCCTGTTGAACGACCGAACAAAACCCGATTGTCGCACGCTCGCTTTCTACAAAAAGAACGGCGGTTACCAGTCATTGGCGAAGGCTAAATCCATGCAGCCGGGTGCGGTGGTTGCTGAGGTGAAGGATGCACAACTCCGCGGACGCGGCGGCGCAGGCTTCCCAGCCGGGACGAAATGGACCTTCCTGCCGAAGAATGATCCGCGGCCCGTTTATCTCGTTTGCAATGCGGACGAAGGCGAGCCAGGCACATTCAAAGACCGGCAGATCATGGAGTTCAATCCGCATTTGGTGATTGAAGGAATCGCCATCAGTGTTTATGCAATCGGCGCGGCGAAAGCATTTATATACATCCGCGGCGAGTTTGCGAGGATCGCCGATATCCTTGAAACCGCGCTGGATGAAGCCAAAGCCGATGGACAGCTTAGTCATGTGGACATTGTCGTTCACCGCGGCGCAGGATCGTATGTCTGCGGTGACGAAACCGGGCAAATTGAATCGCTTGAAGGGAGGCGCGGAAACCCGCGCTCGAAGCCCCCGTTCCCGGCCAGTTTTGGATTGTACGGATGCCCGACGATTGTCAATAACGTCGAGACGTTGGCCAGTGTGCCGTATATTATTCAGCATGGCGCGCAGGCATTCAAGCAGATTGGCACCCCCAATAACTACGGCCCGAAGATTTTCGGCGTCTCGGGGCATGTGAACAAGCCCGGCGTTTTCGAGTATCCGCTTGGCGTGCCGCTCAAAACGATTCTCGACGCGGCGGGCGGCGTGAAGGGAAAGTTGAAAGGCGTGATCGTAGGCGGGCTATCTGTTCCGATTCTGACTGCCGCGGAGACCGAGGGCTTGTTGCTCGATTACGACTCGTGCCTAAAGGCTGGCACGTCGCTCGGTTCGGGCGGCATTATCGTTATCAACGAGACCGTTTCGATGCCGGAGTTGGCCCTGCGGACCATCGAGTTCTACCACCATGAGTCTTGCGGTCAGTGTGTGCCGTGCCGCGAAGGCACACACGTCATCACGGCCAAACTCCGCGACCTGCTCGCGGGCAAGGGCAAAATGGATGACATTGACCTGATCGTTAAACTGTGCCGCACCATCCCCGGGCTGACGATCTGCCCCACCGGCGAGGCGTTCTCGCTGCCGATCCTGGCCATGGTGACAAAGTTCCGGCCGGAGTTCGAAGCGTTGCTTCAATAAAGGAACCCACGATGAGCATATCAATTTTCATTGACGGAAAGCAAATCGCGTATGAAGATGGAAAGACCGTGCTCCAGCTCGCACGGGAAAATGGTTATTACGTCCCCACCCTGTGCTATCACGCGCGGACGGGACCGGCCAGCATG
>Ga0335085_10010665_pt1 | contig 13710 bp, 12 predicted proteins | sample Lox_Sample_45_FD_206712 | JGI IMG/M metagenome (GOLD analysis project Ga0335085, IMG submission 206712) | Soil microbial communities from Loxahatchee National Wildlife Refuge, Florida, United States - Lox_Sample_4.5 | ecosystem: Environmental > Terrestrial > Soil > Wetlands | place: USA...
GGAGAGTGTGCGCGCCCCCTCCTCCCTCTGGCTCGTGCTCCACGGCTACGGGCAGCTGGCCGAGCGCTTCCTGGCGAAGCTCGCAGCGCTCGACGACGGCAGCCGGCTCATTGTCGCGCCGGAGGGGCTGTCGCGCTTCTACGTGGACGCGATCACCGAGCACCGGAAGGTGGGCGCCTCGTGGATGACGCGGGAGGACCGGCTGAACGAGATCGAGGACTACGTCGCCTACCTCGACGCGGTGCACGACGCCGTCGTCCGCGCTTCGGGCGCCGCGGACGCGAAGCTCACCGTGCTCGGATTCTCGCAGGGGGCCGCGACGGCCGCGCGATGGGCGGCCGCCGGCCACGGGCGGGTGGACCGCCTGATCCTGTGGGCCGGTGTGCTGCCCCCGGAGCTGACGGCGCCCGACGCGGCGTCGCGGCTGCGCGCGACGCGTCTCGCCCTGGTGCTCGGCGACCGGGATCCGCTCTCCCAGTCGGAGCCCCTGGCGCCCCAGCGCGCCGCGCTCGAGCGGGCGGGCGTTCCGTACGAGATTCTGTCGTTCGAGGGAGGACACGAGATCGACGGCGCGATGCTCCGCCGCCTGGCGGCGTCCTAGAGCGGGACCGGCGGGCGCGGACGCGCCACCGGCCCCGGACGGCGACTACTCGCCGGCCGGCGGCACGCCCCCGCGCGGCAGCTGCTGCGGCAGATCCGCCACGACGTAGGCCATCACCGCCATCGCGGCGACGCACCTGGCCATCTCGCGCGGATCGAGCTTGTCCACGGTGTCGGCGTCGCTGTGGTGGTACCAGAAGTAGCGCGTGCCGTCGTCGTTCAGGCCCATGCCGGGCACGCCCCGCTGCATGATGGGCCCGATGTCCGTGCCCCCGCCGCCCCTGGTGATCGTGTCGGCGCCGACCGGGCCGAGCAGCTTGCCGATCTCCCGCACGACGGCGAAGGCCGAGTCGGAGCCGCTGAAGCCGAAGCCCGTGGGCCGGAACACGCCGCCGTCCGACTCGATGGCGAGGTCGTGCCCGCCCAGCTCGGAGGCGTGGGCGTCGCGGTAGGCCAGCCCGCCCCGCGTGCCGTACTCCTCGTTGGTCCAGCCCACGAGGCGCACGGTGCGCCGCGGCCGCAGCCCCAGCCGCTTCATCACCAGCAGCGCCTGCCACGCCGCGACGAACCCGCCCGCGTCGTCCATCGCGCCCGTGCCCACGTCCCAGGAGTCGAGGTGGCCGCTGATCACCACCACCTCGTCCGGCCGCTCCGCACCCCTCAGCTCGGCGATCACGTTCTTCGACGGGACGTCGGGGAGCATGCGCGCGTCCATCTTCAGAGTGACCACGACCGGCTGCCCGCGTCCCTGCATGCGGTGCAGCATCGCGGCGTCCTCGATGGAGATGGCCGCGAACGGGATCGGCGCCGCGGAGGAGTCGTAGTGCGTCACGCCGGTGTGCGGCTGGCGCATCTCGAACGGCGACACCGAGCGCAGCAGCGCGGCCACGGCGCCCGCCCGGGCCGCCCAGATCGCGCCCATCCAGCGGTAGGTCACGGTCTCGCCGTAGCTGACGTACGGCGCGTCCCACAGCACGATCTTGCCCCGCGCGTCCGCCGCGCGCGCCGCGAGCTCGACGGTGTCGTGCACGACCAGGACCGGCGCGGTGATCCCCCGCGGCGGCGTGCCGACGCTGCGGCCCAGCCCCAGCATCGGCAGGCGGGTGCGGCGCGGCTCGATCAGCTCGAGCGACTCGTCGCCGCGCACCCAGTGCGGCACCATCGCCCGCTCGCCCCGCACGTTCTCCAGCCCGTCCGCGCGCATCTGCTCCAGGACCCAGTCCAATGCGTGCTCCAGGCTCTGCGAGCCGCTGATCCGCGGGCCGAACCGGTCCGTGAGCTCGGCCAGGCGCAGCCACGCGGCGGTGTCGGCCGTGGCGGACGCGACGAGGCGGCCGGCGGTCGCGCGATACGCGGCCACCAGGCCGGTGTCGGGCGGCTGCTGCGCGGCGGCGGTCCGGGGCGCGGCCCACGCGGCGAGGGCGAGAACCGTCAGGCAGGAGCGGAGCGTCATGTTCGGCCAGGGTGACGGGGAGCGGAGTTTGCGGAGGCGGAGTTCGCCTCCGTGCGGGCGGCGGTCGGCCTGCGGCCCGTGGTCGGGACCACGCACGCGGAGTTTGCGGAGGCGGAGTCCGCCTCCGTGCGGGCGGCGGTCGGCCTGCGGCCCGCGGTCGGGACCACGCACGCAGAACGGGTAACGACGGAGCCGGCGGCGGGCAACCCGCCACCGGCGCGCCTCTAGCGGTCCACCACCAGCAGGCCGACCGTGCCGCCCATGTCGTCCGGGAGGGTCGCGATGCCGCGCGGCACCATCCAGCGCCGGCCGTCGACCACCAGGGAGAAGCGGTGGGCGCCCTGGCTCAGGGCGAGGTCCGCCCGCCAGTGCTCGCCGTCGACCCGCTCGAGCGCCACCGGCGTCCACTCGTTCCACTCGCCGGCGATGGCGACGTTGTGGGCGCCGGGCACCAGGAACGTGACCCGCTGGTGGCCCTGGTCCGTGACCTCGACGGCCACGCCCGGGGGCGCCGCGGGGTCGACGCCGGGGACGCGGGGCTGCGCGATGGTGCGCGCGCCGCCGCCGAGCCAGATCCCGAAGCTGAAGAACGCGCCGTCGGTGAATCCGGAGAGATCGCGCGGGTACGTGCCCGCTTCCGCCTCGAGCGTCGCCCACGAGGTGACGCGGAGGGTGACGCGTCCCTGGTACCATGGCTTGCTGCGAAGATCGCCGGACCGCGCGCCGGCGAGGCCGCTCACGGTGAGGCGCGCGGCCCTGAGCTGGACGCCCACCGTCCCGTCGGAGTAGCGGAGGGGACCCGCCTGGGTCGCGGCGCCGCCGGCCTGCAGGCTCCAGCGCCCGAGGTCGCGCCGCACCGTCAGGCTCGCGTCCAGGACGCCGTCGGAGGCCTGGTCCACACGGCGCACGGCGCCGGCCGACCCGCCCGCCAGCACCGTCCAGTCGCCCGCGACCAGCGCGGCCACGGGTCCGGCCGTGCCCAACGCGCTCCAGGTGCCGCCTTCGATGTAGCCCGCCTCGCCGTCGGCGCGGAGTCCGAGGCCCACGTGCGGGCTCAACAGGCGGATGCCGAACATGGAGCCAGCCGCCTGGGCCGCCCAGGTGCCGGAATTGAACTGCGTGAAGGAGCCGTCGAGGGTCCCGGTGCTGCGCCGGCCGTCCCACAACAGGCGCGTGCTGAGGACGCCGGCGGACCCCGAGACGGTGTCGGCGTATCGCGCGTGGATGCCGCCGAGCCGGAAGCGGACCTGTTGCGCGGACAGCGCGGCGGCCGCGACGAGGAGCATCGCGGCCGCCGCGATCAGCATCCTACCCGTCACCGATAGTGCGAATGTCCATCGTGGTCGTGGGTACCGGGCGCAACGGTCGGCGGGCGGTCGCCCCAGTCCCCGGTGCGACCGCTGCCCTGGTTCCCGCCGCCGTTCCAACCGCCGTCCAGCATCCGATGCTCGATGTCACCCGGGCTCATCCCCTGGTCGTGCCACACGCGGGCCACCGACGGCATGTCCAGCAGCTCCTGCATGCTGCGGTGGCTCTGCATCGCGCCCACCACGATCCGGGTCGCCTGGTCGCTGCCGAGCCCCTGCGCCGACAGCGCCGCCGCCACGCTGAGGCCGGGGGCCGCGATGACGCCCGCGCCCGCCGCCTGCACGACGCGGCGCACCTGCTCGGCGCGCATCCCGCTGCGCATCGCCTCGGCGGCCGCCGCGATCACCGGGCCCTGCGGCGTCGCGATCCCGGCCGTGAGCACGGCGTCGCGCGCGCGGACCATCTGGTCCGCGAACCGCTGCACCGCGACCACGATGCGGTCCGGCGGCACCTGCTTCGCCCAGCCCTCGATGGCCTTGTCGGCCAGCGGGCCGTCGGGCACGCCGCGCGCCGCGGCGGCAGCCGCGACGACCGCGACCCGGTGCGCCAGGCTCGCCGGCAGGCCGCGCGTCTGAAGCCGACCATCGACGCCGGCGTCCTGGGCCGCCAGCACCACCGGTACCGCGAGAAAGAGCGCCGCGACTACGGTCCGACGAAGCAGGTTCATGATCTCACCAGTCCCTTCGGACCGACCACGATCACGCTGTTCCGCCCCCCGAACCCGTCGTCCACCTCCGCGTGCGCAGTCGGGTCGGGCACCCACCGGGTGCCGTCAATGACAAATTCGTACCGATGCTCGCCCAGGGGTAGAGGGGCCGTCGCCGACCACATCCCCCGGGCATCCCTCACCATCGTGAGCGCTCCGACCCGCCAGCCGTTGAACGACCCGGCCACCGAGACCGTCCGGGCCTGCGGCGCCTCCAGCTCGAAGCGCACGAACACCGTGTCGGCGGTGCGGGCCGGCGCGGCGGCCACCTCGGGACCGGCCGGCCGCTTCCCGCGCGGCGCGACCAGCAGGACCAGCGCCGCCGCCGCGGCGAGGACCGGCACCCAGACCGGGCGGAAGCGCACCGTCCGCGGCGCCAGCAGCCACGCCAGGACGCCGGGCCGCCGGGCCGGAGCGCGCCGGAGGACGGCGGCCATCACCTCCACGTCCAGTGACGGATCGAGCGGCGCGAGCCGCGCGGCGTAGTCGCGGACCTCGGCCGTCAGCCGGTCGGCCGCGGCCAGCTCCGCGCCGCTCAGCTCCTCGAACGGCTCCCCGTCGAGGTAGCGATGAGCATCCGCGCTGAAACCGTCCCACTCCTTCATCGCAAGGCTCCCATCAGGGACCGCAGGGCGTCGCGGGCCCGGTGCACCCGCATCTTCAGGGCGTCCACCCCCACCCCGAGCAACTCGGCCATCTCCTCATATGACCGTCCATCCACGTGTTTCATAACGAAGGCCTCGCGCTGCTCGGGCGTCAGCCGGGCCAGGGCCGCCCCCAGGGCCGCCCCCAGCTCCCCCCGCTCCAGGCCTTCGTCGGCCCGGTCCCCTCCCGGCGGATCCACCTCCTCGAGCGGCACCGTGTCGCGCCGCCGGGCCAGCACGTTGCGGCACTGGTTCGTGAGGATCCGGAAGAACCAGGCCCCGAACCGGTCGGGATCGCGGCAGGTCGCGAGCGCGTCGAAGGCGCGGATGAACGCCTCCTGCATGGCGTCCTGCGCCGCGTCCAGGTCGCCCACGGACGCGACCGCGTACCGCCCGAATTCGGCGCGGTAGCGCTCGACGAGGAGTCGGTACTGCTCGGCGTCCCCGGCCAAGACCCGGCGGACGATGGTACCGTCGCTCGACTGCACGCTCCCTGACCCATTGATCGCGAGGTGAGCTGCAAGGTAACGTCCGTGACTCCGGGACGTTACCCCGCGACTCCGTCTGCGGTCCTCTTGCAGCGGCGGGAACCAATGCGACCCGTCCGATCCCCCTTTCAGACGGAGCAGCCATGACTCGTTCCATGCGTCCGACCTGGCTCGTGACCGGGGCCTTGGCGCTGCTCGCGGCGACCGCCGCCTGCAGCCGCGACTCGGGCACCGGCCTGAGCAGCACCTCCCTGGGCGGCGCGCCGTTCACGGTCCGGCTGGCCTCGGTCTCCTCCTCGTCCACCGCGCCCGCGTCGGCGGGCGGAATCCTGGCGAGCGACTTCGGAGGTCCGGGCGGCTTCTTCGGCCCGGGCGGATTCGGCGACTTCGGGGACCACATGGGCCACCGCTGGCGCGGCTGGTGGGGCTGGACGCGCACCCGCGACGTCGACTCGCTCATCGTCACGGTCACCAAGCTGGAGGTCCTGACGATGCGCCCCGACAGCGACTCCACCGCGGCCGACAGCGCCAGGGGCCACGACTGGAGCGAGCGGCACTGGGGCTGGACCTCGCTGCCGATCGACAGCGCGCACCTCGACCTGATCCACCTGCCAGACTCGGCGGCCGGCGGGATCCCCGTCGCCACCGACAGCCTGCCCGCCGGCAGGTACCGGCACGTCCGGCTGTTCGTCGTCAACCCGCTCATCTACTTCGATACCACCCTGGTCACGCCGGCGGGTGACACCCTCAAGGCGGACACGGGCTACGCGGTGATCTTCCCGTGCGCGGACAGCACCGGCGCGATCTTCAAGACCGACGACCCGTTCGTGATTCCGGCGGTCGGCGACACCGTGAGCCTGTTCTTCGATCGCGACGACACGGTGCGCCACATCATCATCACGGGCGACGGCAAGATCATCGTGCCGCCGGTCATGCGGTTCCGGCGCGGACGGTGGTAGCGCACCAGGCGTCGTAGTCCTCGCGCACCGTCTCCCGCATCGTCGACGCCGCCCGTCGCTGCCAGTTCCGGCTGCGGCGGGCGACGTCTTTCTCCAGGATCCGGGCCTTCCACGATAGCCCGCGCGCCGCCGCCGCGTTACACCCAGCCGCGCAGCTTCATCGCCTCGGCCACGCGGCTCACCGCCACCAGGTAGGCGGCGAGGCGGTTGTGCACCTTGTGCTTCTCCGCCGCCTGGTGCACCGCCTGGAACGCGTGGGTCATCTTGCGGTTGAGGCGGTCCTGCACGACGTCGAGGTCCCAGTAGTAGCTGTACGCGTTCTGGACCATCTCGAAGTAGGAGACCGTTACGCCGCCGGCGTTGGCGAGGAAGTCGGGCAGCACGACGATGCCGCGGTCGGCCAGCACCCGGTCGGCCTCGGGGGTGGTCGGCCCGTTGGCCAGCTCCATCACGATCCTGGCCTTGACCCGGTCCACGTTGTCGGCGGTGATCTGGTTCTCGAGCGCGGCCGGCACCACCACGTCGCACTTCAGCTCCAGGCAGGCCTTCGGGTTGGGCATGAAGTCGCCGCCCTTGAACCCCTTCACGCCGCGGTGCTCGAGGAAGTGCCGGTGCAGGGCGTGGACGTCGAGGCCCTTCGCGTTGTAGATGGTGCCGTCGATCTCGCCGATGGCGACCACCTTCCCGCCCACCTCGTCGTGGATGATCTTGGCCGCGTAGGAGCCGGCGTTGCCGAAGCCCTGCACCGCGTAGGTCGCCTTGGTGAGGTCGAGGCCGGCCACCTTGGCCGCCTCGCGCATCACGTACACGCCTCCGCGCGCGGTGGCGTCGCCCCGGCCCTCGGAGCCCCCGAGCGCCAGCGGCTTGCCGGTGATCATCCCGAACTCGTTGCTGCCCTTGATGAACGAATACTCGTCCATCATCCACGCCATGATCTGCGGCGTGGTGTAGACGTCGGGCGCCGCCACGTCCTTCTCGAGGCCGAGGATCCGGGCCATCTGGCGGACGTAGGCGCGGCTGAGGCGCTCCAGCTCGCCGGCCGAGAGCTGTTTGGGATCGACCACGATCCCGCCCTTGCCGCCGCCCAGCGGGACGTCCACCACCGACGTCTTCCAGGTCATCCACGCCGCCAGGGCACGCACCGTGTCGATCGTCTCGCCCGGATGGAAGCGGATGCCGCCCTTGCAGGGCCCGCGGGCGTCGTTGTACTGGACGCGGAAGGCGTGGAACACCTCCACCCGCCCGTCGTCCATCCGGACCGGGATGCGCGCGTGCATCTCGCGCAGCGGCCAGTTGAGCATCTGGTGCGTCGCGTCGTCGAGCTTGAGGATCCGCGCCGCCTCGTCGAGCTGCCGCTGGGCGATCATGAACGGATTCTCTTTCGCATCCGTCAGCGACACGCCCACGGCGTTGTAGTCTTCGGCCTCCAGCGGAACGAAACCGTTGGTGTGAATGTCGGTCACGCGTTCGTCCTCCCGAAACGGTAAAGGCCGCGGCCCAATCGCCGCGGCCGTCACCGACCGAACAGGAGCAAATTGCGTTCCTAGTTCGAGAGGATCTTCTCCGCTTCCTCCCGGTCCATCTCGGTAACGTACGGAATCCCACTGACTTCCGCCGCCTCGCGGGTCAGGGCCGCGATGTCGTTGCGGTCGATGTAGCGGATCGCGAACTTGCGCGCGCCCGCCATGAGCTGCCGCAGGCCCTGCGCCAGCCGCTGGTAGTAGGTGTAGTAGCCGATCGCGCCCACCGGCAGCTTGGCGAACCGGTCGCCGTACTTTTGCCGCAGCTCGGCCGCGGTGACGAACACCTCGTCCACCGAGGTGCCGAACCGCTCGATGTAGATCGGCAGGCTCTGCTGCTCGATGGCGTTGCCGATGGTCTTGGCGACCATCGCCGCCGCGAGCGGCGCGCGGGCCATGGCGATCAGCCGCACGAACGGCGCGCCGAGCGCGAAGCCCTTGAAGATCTGGTCCTCGAAGGTGAAGCCGCCCGCCAGCGCGATCGCCGGGATGAACGCGCCCTTGGTGGCGAGCCGCTGCAGGTACTCGCGGAGCAGGGAGTGCAGCTCGATGCCGGGCACGCCCCACTCGTTCATCATCCGCCACGGGCTCATCCCGGTGCCGCCGCCCGCCGCGTCCACCGTCAGCAGGTCCAGCTCGGCCAGGGACGCGTACTTCACGGCGCGCGCCAGGTCCTCGGGGCGGTAGGCGCCGGTCTTGAGGAACACCTGCTTGGCGCCGAGCTTGCGCAGCTGCTCCACGCGCTTGAGGAAGGCGTCCTTGTCCACCATTCCCACGCGCGAATGGCGCTCGAACTCGTGGAAGCTGCCCTTCCTGAACGACTCGACGACCATCGGGTTGAGCGGGTCGGGCAGGACGACGTACCCGCGGCGCCTGAGCTCCTGCGCCTTGGCCAGGTCGCGGATCTTCACTTCGCCGCCGATGTCCTTGGCGCCCTGGCCCCACTTCAGCTCCACGGTGGTGACGCCGAGCTTCTTGAGGGCGTACTCGTGCACCTCGGCCTTCGTGTCCTCGACGTTGGTCTGGACGGCGATGTCGCCGTAGCCGTCCTCCTGCCAGTCGCGGAAGCACTTGATGCGCCATTCGAGGTCGGGGGCGGAGATCACGTGGCCGCCTTCGTACTTCGCGTCCATGTCCATCCCGACCACGTTCTCGCCGACGGCGATCATCGTCCCGGTGATGGCCGCGCCGGCCGCGATGCCCGGCCAGTTGTTCTTGGCCACGTTGGTCGAGCCCATGGCCGCCAGGGTGAACGGCAGCCGGCTCTTGATCGCACCCTGCTTCCCGATCGTGACCTCGAGGTCCACGTTGGGGAACAGCGCCTTCTCGCTGTCCGCCTCGATGCCCCAGGCGCCGGTCGCCCGGCCCAGGATCGTGAAGTGCGAGAGGTCGAGCGGGTAGTCCTTCTGCGACGCGGTGGTGATGATCCCGAACGGCTGGGGATAGATCATCTCCGGGCCGCGGTAGGCGGACTTCCCGATCTCGCACATCCCGATGCAGCCGTCGATGCAGGTCGTGCACATCCCGCTGAACGGGCTGATCGAATCCTCGGTGCGGTTCTTGGTCAGGGTGGCCGCGGACGAATTGAGTCGCGTGAGGCTCATGAGGGTCTCCTGCTAGCGCGCGGTGGATGCCGCGCGGAGGCTGGTCCGCGCGTCGGCACGGAACGGTCCGGCCAGCTCGCAGGCGTGGCACGGATCGAGGAAGCACATGGCGTCGTCGTACGTCCGGAAGCAGGCGGGCGCGAAGTTGAGGCACCCGTTGCACAGCGCGGTGTCGGCGGTGCCCGCCTGGCAGCGCAGCTCGCACACCGGGCAGACCCACAGGCACGCGCCGCACTGGCGGCACTGCTCCGAGGTCTGGTCGAACGGCCGCGCCACCCGCCGGTCCTTGCCGCGGCCCGCGAAGCCGATCGCGCCGCCCATCATCTGCTCGGCGCAGATCCGCACGCACAGGCCGCACTGGATGCAGTCCTCCGCCTTCGCCTGGTAGCGGCACTCCCGCACGCCCATCGCCGAGGCGAGGTCCTGGATGCGCTTGGACTGCGGGCTGGTGGCGACGTACAGCTCGAGCAGCAGCCGGCGGGCCCGGTCCACCCGCTGGGAGTTGGTGCGGACCACCATCCCCTCCAGCGCCCGGGTGGTGCAGGAGCTGACCAGCCGGCCGGCGCCCAGCTCCACCACGCACAGCCGGCACGCCCCGTACGGCGTGAGGCCGTCCTCGTGGCACAGGGTCGGGATCGGGATGCCGTAGAGGCGCGCCGCCTCCAGCAGCGTGGAGCCTTCCTCCACCTGCACGGACGATCCGTTCAGCGTCAGTCGGATCATGTCGGCTCCTAGTTCACCAGGACGGCGTCGAACTTGCACGCCTCGAGGCACGCACCGCACTTGGTGCACTTGGCCTGCTCGATCGTGTGCAGCTTCTTCTTCTCCCCGGTGATTGCCCCGCCGGCGCACGGACTGATGCAGGCACCGCAGCCGTTGCAGACCACCGGGTCGATGGTGTAGGTGATCAGCGACTTGCACACCTTCGCCGGGCAGCGCTTGTCCCGGATGTGGGCGAGGTACTCGTCGCGGAAGTAGCGCAGCGTCGTCAGCACCGGGTTGGGCGCGCTCTGACCCAGGCCGCACATCGAGGTCTCGCCGACCAGCCAGGCCAGGTCCTCGAGCAGCTGCAGGTCCCCCTCGCTCCCCTGCCCCAGGGAGATGCGGTTGACGATCTCCCGCATCCGCTGGGTGCCGACCCGGCAGCTGAAGCACTTCCCGCACGACTCGTCCTCGAGGAACCCCAGGAAGTAGCGCGCGATGTCGACCATGCAGGTGCGGTCGTCCATCACGATCATGCCGCCCGAGCCCATGATCGAGCCGGCCTGCGTCAGGCTCTCGTAGTCCACCGGCAGGCTCAGCTGCTCGGCCGGGATGCAGCCGCCCGAGGGGCCGCCGGTCTGGACCGCCTTGCACACCCGCCCCGCCGGCACCCCGCCGCCGATCTCGTTCACCACGTCGGCCAGGGTCGTGCCCATCGGCACTTCGATCAGCGCCGTGTTGGTCACGTTCCCGACCAGGCTGAACACCTTGGTGCCCTTGCTCTTCGGGGTGCCGATGCCGGCGAGCCAGGTGCCGCCGCGCTGCACGATCACCGGGACCGTCGCCCACGTCTCCACGTTGTTGATGCAGGTCGGCTTGCCCCACAGGCCCCGCTCGGCGGGGTACGGCGGCCGCGGCCGCGGCTCGCCCACCCGGCCCTCGATGGACGCGATCAGCGCGGTCTCCTCGCCGCACACGAAGGCGCCCGCGCCCCGGGTGATGCCGATGTTGAACGAGAAGCCGGAGCCGAGGATGTCCTTGCCCAGCAGGTCGGCGCGCTGCGCCTGGAGGATCGCCTCGCTCAGCCGCGCCACCGCCAGCGGGTACTCGTCGCGCACGTAGATCACGCCCTCGTGCGCGCCCATCGTGTACCCGCCGATGATCATCCCCTCGATCACGCTGTGCGGATCGCCCTCGAGCACGCCCCGGTCCATGTACGCGCCGGGGTCGCCCTCGTCGGCGTTGCAGATGATGTACTTGGGCCCGCCCGTGGCCTCGCACACGGCCTGCCACTTCCGGCCGGTCGGGAAGCCGGCGCCGCCGCGGCCCCTGAGGCCGCTCAGCTGCACCTCCTGGAGCACCTCGCGCGGGGTGAGGGAGAACAGCGCGCGCCACAGCGCGCGGTACCCGCCGCGCGCCGCGTACTCCTCGAGGCTCGAGGGATCGACGATGCCGCAGTTGCGCATCACGATCCGCAGCTGGCGCTTGAACAGCGGCAGCTCGGCGTAGGTGGGGAGCCCGTTGAGCGTGGCCTCGGGCCGGTCCCCGCCGTTGCAGTAGCTGGTGCGCCGGCCGGTGATCGGGTTGTCGTCGCCGGTCATCACGGCCAGCGCCCGGTCCGCCTTGGGCTCCGGCAGCTCCGCGAGGATGTCGCGCACCGTCTTGGCCTTCACCCGGCCGTAGGTCACCCGCGGCTGGCCCGGCACCCACACGTCCAGCAGCGGCTCCTGGGAGCACCACCCGATGCACCCGGTCTCGGCGACGGCGTACGGGAGGTGCTTGCCTTCGACCTCCTCGCGCACGGCGTCGAGCACCTCCTGCGCCCCGGCCGCGTTCCCGCAGGTCGCCGTCCCCACCATGATCTTGATGCGCTCCGGGTACAGCGTGGCGCGGCCGTGGATCGCGCACCGCTCCAGCGCCTCGAGGTCGGTGAGGTGCGCGTGATGGTCGTGGTGGTCAGTCACCGGACGCCCCCTTCCGCGCCGCGCGACCGCGCTGGCCCGAGCGGTACCGGTCGAGCAGCCGCTTCACCTTGGCCTGCTCGAGACTCGCGTACACGTCGCGGTCCACCCGCATCACGGGGGCGAGACCGCAGCAGCCGAGGCAGCGCACCGTCTCGACCACGAACTCCAGGTCGGGGCTGGTGCCCACGTCGCTGAGGCCGGTCTCGGTCTCGACCCGCTCCAGGATCCGCGTCCCGCCCCGCACGTGGCAGGCGGTGCCGAGACAGACCTGCACCACGTGCTTGCCGCGCGGCTTGAGGCTGAAGCAGCGGTAGAACGTCGCGACCTGGTAGACCTGCGGCAGCGGGACCTTCAGCTTGCGCGACACCCGCCGGAGGATGTCCTCGGGCAGGTAGGAGTAGGTGGCTTGGATTTCCTGCAGGATCGGGATGAGATTCTCGCGCCGGTCGTCGAACCGCGCGAAAGCCTCGTCCAGGGTGGCGCTTTCGACATGGAGCATAGCGGCACGTTCTCCCGCGTGGGCTCTTAAGTACAAGAAAAGGCAGCAAATCCCGCGCCCGCCGGCACGGCCAGCACCTCGCGCGGTGGGTCCGGCAATGTCCCCACTGCGCGGAATCGCACTCCCGCTCCTGCCCCATCGCGCGACGGGCACATTGACGCGGATTCGATTCGGGTTTTTCAGCGGGCGACGGGACCGCGGGTTCAGGCGGGTCGCGGCAGCCGGCGCTCGGGGCGGTAGGGCATGAAGTCCATGATCTCGCCGGCCCGCTGCCGCTCCTGCATGTCGGTCCAGAACTTCACGGTCAGGAGGTCGCCGTGGCTGCCGAGGAACACGTCGCGCAGCGGACCGGGCGGGAGCACGAAGGGCAGGAACTCCTCGGGGAAGACGTCGCGGTCGCCGACGTAGAACCACGGCTCGGCCGCGAGCTCGTCCTCGGCGGTGCGCGCCTGGGGCAGCGCGCGGAACCGGCAGTCGGTCAGCAGGCACAGCTCGTCGTAGTCGTAGAAGATCACGCGCCCGTGGCGGGTGACGCCGAAGTTCTTGAGCAGCAGGTCGCCGGCGAAGATGTTCGCCGCCGCCAGGTCCTTGACCGCGTCGCCGTAGTCGAGGATCGCGTCCTCGGCCGCGGCCGGCGTCGCGCGGGCGAGATGGAGGTTGAGGGGGGTGACCTGCCGCTCGGTGTAGCAGTGGCGCACGACCACCCGGTCCCCAGCGACGGCGACGGTCGAAGGCGCCGCGGCCAGCAGCTCCTCGAGGACCGGCGCGGCGAACCGGGCGCGGGGGAACTCGAGGTACTCGAACTCCTGCGCGTCGGCGAGGCGCCCGACCCGGTCGTGCGCGAACACGAGGCCGTAGCCGTCGAGCACGGCGCGGCGGGTCACGGTCTTCGCGGGCCCGAAGCTGTCGCGGATCACCTTGAACACCAGGCCGAACGACGGGAGCGCGAACACGCTCATCACCAGGCCCTTGTCCCCCTCGGCCGGCTCGAACGCCGCCTCGGGACGCTCGAAGTGGCGCTGCAGCGCCCGGAACAGCTCCGTCTTCCCGTGCTTCTTGTGTCCGACCGCCGTGTACAGCTCGTCGGTGTGCTTGAGCGGCATGATCGAGCCGAGGAACGCGACCACCGCGGCGGGCCGCTCCATCGCGACGTGGAAGTAGGCGCGGGTGAACCCGAACACGATGCTCGCCTCGTCGCTGGTG
>Ga0335085_10010666_pt1 | contig 13710 bp, 12 predicted proteins | sample Lox_Sample_45_FD_206712 | JGI IMG/M metagenome (GOLD analysis project Ga0335085, IMG submission 206712) | Soil microbial communities from Loxahatchee National Wildlife Refuge, Florida, United States - Lox_Sample_4.5 | ecosystem: Environmental > Terrestrial > Soil > Wetlands | place: USA...
GGGTCGCAGGCCGACGAACTGGCGCCGGGGCTGCCGTGGCCCGCGGTCAGGGCGTTCGGGAATGTGTTGCGCCACGCCTACGACCAGGTCGACCCGGCGCGGATTTGGGAAATCGCGACCGCCGATCTGCCGCGGATGGCGTCGGCGGCCGAGGCGGCGCTTCGGCGTCTCGACAAAGCGCAGGACGCTTAGCGGCCGCTTGCCTACGGCACCCCGCTCAGTTGCACCCTTGCTGCGCTGCAAGGCCAGCTCGTAACCGTGGTCGGCCCGTTCGAGATCGCCGAGCAGGATGCCGGCCGCCTCCGAGCGCCGGCGAAGCGGACAAGCAGCAGCGCCCGGTCGCCCCGGGCCGCGCGGATTGTCCGGGATCGGCGCCAGCAGCTCGCGCAGCACGGTGAGGGGCCTCCTTCCGCGTGTCGAGCGGCGAGCGGCCCGACGCCGGCGGGGCCGCGCTCAATACCGTGAAGGCCCCGGATCTCGGCGAGGCCTTGGACCACAGAGGCTTGGTCGGAGAGCGTGCGCTTGCCATTCCAGCCTAACATACTGCGTTGAAACGGCTCTCCGCGCGTGCTGGCGCGCCAGTCTCGCCAAGACACCCATTTCCGGCCCTTTCAGGCACGGTAACGCCCGATTACCGTGCCTGCCGACCGGCAAACGCCCGGTTGCCATAATCACGGCAGCCCTGCCAGATTCCATGGCGCTCGGAGGGGGCGCGAGGAACGGTGATGCGGGCGGTCGGGAAGCGCAGGGCGCGCATACCCGGCCGAAACCAATGGCCTGGCGGCAGCGCGATGGGTCGCCGTGCGCCTCAGCTCTCCGGCGGGTCGCGCAGGTCCGCGAGCAGTGGCGGCAGGTCACGCGACGTGTGCAGGATTCGCAGGACCCTGCGGCGGGTCGGTGGCTTCGGTGTAGACCAGCAGGTAGCGATAGCGCGGGAGCGACCAAAAGCGGTAGCGCGGCGCGGCAAGGCCTGGCCGACGGGCGCCGAGCGCGGGATTTCCACCGATCAGCCGGGCTGCCTCCCGCACGGCATCGTTCAGACCATCGGCGGCATCGGGATTGTCCGCGGCGATACCCGCAGCGCGCGGGCAAGTTCGCGCCGGGCCTGGCTGGCCAGAATCGCCGGGATCGTCACACCTTGGCGCGCCGCGCCTCGTCAATCAGCGCCGCCATCTCGGCATGCACCTTGTCAATCGTGTGCCAGCCTTCGCGGTCGCTTTCCGCTTCGGCCGCCTCGAGCGAGGCCACGAATTCGGCGCGAGCCGCCTCCTGGCGCCGCAGCAGGCTGACGCCGGCGGCGACGACCTCGGCCACATCGCGATAGCGGCCCTGCGCGACGATATCGTCGGCGAAGCGCTCCAGGTCCGGCGGCAGAGTCACGGCGTTCATGGGGCTCAATATAGCGGGGAGGGGCTCCCCAGCAAAGGAAACCGCGGTGCTGGTGGCCCGATCGACGTTTGGATCAAACCCATACCCCGTCCGCAACCCTGGCGGCTGATGTCCCGGCCAAGCCAAGTCGCTCTGCCTGGACGAGCAGGTGCTTGACCGAGGAGGCGTGCCACCTCGTTCCCCCCCGCGGCGTGCGTTCGCGCATGGCCTCGAGTTGGATGGCGATCTGCTGCAATGTGTGATCGGGCGCTGCCGCCTTGATGCCAGCGACCAGCCGGATCAACCGTTCGTCGCCCGGTCGCGGCTGGGCTCTACCCAGCAGGTTGGCCTCGATAATGCCCTCCGTGGCAAGCCGTCGCACGGTGCGTCGCAGTCGCTCCACGGTCCAGGTTGTATCCCCGGCGCGGTTGAGGACCCGAACGACATCGCCCCAGGGCTGGCCCGGGCGCATTCTTCGCACGATCGGTAGCCAGGAATCCGCCTCTGCCAGAACCCCGTTGAGATATGCGGCATCACGGCTGGCTCTGACCTTGCGGATGGCATTCGGGTCGCGGGCGCGCAGTCCCGGATTGCCGCCGACGCGACCACGGCTCCGCGCAGCACGTAGCCCGGCTTTGGTGCGCTCGGCGATCAGCGCCCGCTCAAGCTGGGCGACGGCGCCGAGCACTTGGAGCGAAAACATGCCTTGAGGCGTAGTGGTGTCAATCGGATCGCGCAGGCTGCGGAAATGCGCCCCGACGGCCTCCAGCTGCTCGATGACGGCTAGCAGGTGGCTGACCGAGCGCGCCAGACGATCAAGTCGGACCACGACAAGGGTTTCGCCGGCGCGGATCTCCTGGAGTAGCCGGGCCAGCACGGGTCGGCCCCGATCGGCGCCTGAGGCATGCTCCTCGTGGATCGTGGCGCAACCGGCCGCCCTCAGTTCGTCAAACTGGGGATCGGTGCGCTGGTCGTCAGTGGAGACCCGTGCATAGCCGAGCATGCGGCCGACAACGGGGTTTTTTCGGGCTTTCAGCGGGGTCATGGCCTGGCGGCCTCCTCCTGGAGGGCCACTTTACAATTCAACAAGGCGTTTAGAAACGACCGTTTGATGGAGTGGCCAGATATTTGAGAGCCGGCCTGGGGCAGGGAAGGGGAGGGCTCCCCCTCCGAAGAGGCGCCTAGCGCCACTTAGAGCAGCCCAGGAAGCGTCGGCGGCACTTAGGTGTGGCCTAGGGCCCGGGCATGACGCAAGCCCGGCGATCCACAACTCCGCTTATGGGACATAGATTCTCCGCCTGCTGCTTACCGCGCCTTAGCCGCGCTTGCCCGAATCGCATGGCATGGGCAGAATCCGCCGGCTTGACCCCGCCCGCGCATGCGGCGGGGCATCGTCCCGCCAGATGGGGCAGGGCGGAGCGATTGAAGCACGGGCGACCGGAGTGGCAGTGGCGCAGGCGGCAGTCGAGACGGCCACGGATGAGGGCACGGCCCAGCGACCGGCAGACCCGCCCGCCGGCGACGCGTCGCCCGCCGCGTCGCCGGCCCGCCGGCCGGGCCGCCGCCCGCTCGCCCCGGAAACGCTGCGGCTCTACCAAACCGACTGGCACGCCTTCGCGGCCTGGTGCGCCGCCGCCGGGCTTTTGTCTCTGCCGGCCAGCCCGACGACGGTTGTCGGCTTTCTGACCGAGGCGGCCGCTACGCACGGGGCCGGGGCGCTGGCGCGCCGCGCCGCCGCCATTGCCACCCAGCATCGCCAAAACCGGATCGCATCGCCCACCGACGAGCCCGCCGTGCGCGCGCTGCTCAGCGCCGCACGCCGCGGCGCCACCCCGCGTCGAAGTCCACCGCCAAAACCGCCACTCTTGCTGCGCATGGCCGCGGCCTGTCCGGGCGACCGTGCCGGCCTGCGCGACCGCGCCCTGCTGCTGCTCGCCGCGGCCGGGCTCGGCCGTGCCGCCCTGATCAGCCTCGACACCGAAGATGTTGTCGTCACGCCAACTGGGGTCGATCTCCTCGTGCGCCAGTCGGACGCCGTGCGGCGCGTCAGCATTCCGCGCGGCACAAATCCCAGCCAGTGCCCGGTGCAGGCGCTGCAGGACTGGCTGGGTACCTCCGACACGCTGTTCGGGCCGGTGTTCCGCAAGATCGATCGCTGGGGCAACATCGAACAGACCCGGCTCGGCACCGACGCCATCCGCCGCATCCTGGCGCGGCGCCATCTCCGCAAAGCGCGCCGCGCCGGGCCGGAGTTGGCGTGAGCGACGCCGCGGCCAAAACCGAGGCGGCGGCGGACGCCCTGCTCGGCCCGCGCTCACAGCCCAAGCGGGTGCCGGCACCCGCATCGTTGCCGTCCAGTCGGCCCGAAACACAGGCCACGCCGGAGGGGGGCTTGTTCGATGGTGATAGGCCCGACGAGGAACCGCGTTCGCCCGTCGCAGCGGACCGCTTGGCGTGGTCGGCCCGGGCCCGGGTGCGGCCCGGGCACAGCAACGACGCAGCCGGCCAGCCCGACCTGCCGCTCGCCCCGGGCCGCGCAAGCGCTGCGGCCACGGCGCGACCAGCCGGCACCGATGCCGCGTTGCGCTTGAGAAACACCGACTGGCTGCATCACCAGATGACGATCAGCGGGCCGGCGGGGGACGTGGCGCATTTTCGGCGGTCGGCGGCCGGCGCCGGCATCATCCCCTGGCATCTCGACCTCGACCGCATGGCGGAGGACTTTTTCCATCTGCTGGTCGCGCCGCCGGCACCGCAGCAGCGGACATTGAGCCTGGCTGGGGCGCGCATCGTTGCCGACCAGCTGCGGGCGGCCTTGGCGCGGCGCCACGGCATCGCCGTCGCGCGGGTCGGACGCAGCCGGGCCTGCCCCTTCGATCTGCACGCGCTTCTGCCGGTGCCGGCGGCGCTGCTGGCGCTGGGGCCGGACGATCCGCGGTCCCTCGACTGGCTCTGGACCCATTGGGGGACGTCGCAGCCCCTGCGCCAGGTCACGGTCGATCACGACGCGACCTCCCGGCGCCCGCCGGCGGCGGGGCAGGGGGCGTTGCACCTGGTGTTCTGGTCGGCCGACTGGACGCCCTGGGCCGCCCTGGCGGCGATCGCCGCACGCTGGCCGGCGCTCGGTTTCGCGGTGCGCCCGAGCTACGACCCGGCATGACCGACCGTCTGGCCCCGCCGGCGTCCGATCCGGTCTCGTCCGATTCGATGCCGACCGAGTGGGGCGATCCACCACGCGCGCCGCGCGGTGGCGTGGCGCCGGTGCTGTCGGTGGACGGGTTCGAGGGCCCGCTCGACTGGCTGCTGGAGATGGCGCGCGCGAAAAAGATCGACCTGGCGCGGCTGTCGATTGCCGCGCTGGTGGCGGCGTTCGCGACGGCGATGGATGCCGCCCTGGCCGGCCGACCAGACGCCGATATCGGCCGCTGGGCGGCCTGGACCGTCATGGCGGCGACGCTGACGGAACTCTGGTCCCGGCTGCTGCTGCCGGCCGATACGCCGGCGGCCCGCGAGGCCGCCACGGAAGCCGAGGCGCTGCGCAGGCAGTTGCTCGACCGGGCGCAAATGCGCGCGGCGGCGGACTGGCTCGAGCGGCAGCCGCAGCTGGGGCGGGAGGTGCTTCCCCGGGGGGCGCCGGAGATCGCCGCCGCCGGTCGCGGCGCCGACATCACCGCTTTGCTGCGCGCCTGTCTCGTCGCCTTGAAGGTGCCGGAGACGCAGGCAGTGGCACTGCGGCCCAAGCCCACGCCGCTCTGGGGCGTGGCCGACGCGATCGGGCGCGTGAAGGGACTGCTGCCGCTGCTGCCGGACGGCAGCCCGTTGCGGGACTTCCTGCCGCGCATCGGCCTCGACGTGCCCCGGCGCGAAGTGCGGTGCCGGGCGGCCGTCGCCAGCACGCTGGTCGCCGGCCTCGAACTGGCTCGGACCGGCAACCTGACGCTTGACCAGGACGACGACTGGACATCCATCCTTGTGTTTCGCGGGGAGGCGGCGCGCGCCGACGGTGCCGCCTCGGCCGAACGGACCGCTTAGGGTCTGTGGATAAATAGGTGAATCGCAGTGCGATTTTGCTCCGGAAGGGATTCCGGCGCATCGGCGGAGTGTACTAAGACTCTGCGAGTGGTTGACGAAGCTGCCATCGAACTGCGCTACCGAGCGCTCGATCCAGTGCTGGACGAGCGGGGCCGGCGTCGTTTTGCCGCGGCCGAGGCGAGTGCGGCCGGGCGCGGTGGCGTGGCTTTGGTGGCGCGCATCACCGGCATCGCCCGCAGCACCATTGGTCGTGGCCTGGTCGAACTGCGCGGCGACGCGTCCGGCGATGTGGCGGTACGGCGCGTGCGCCGGCCGGGCGGCGGGCGCAAGAAGCTGACCGCGACGGACCCGACGCTGCTGCCCGATCTACGCGGCCTGGTCGAACCGGCCACGCGCGGCGACCCGCAGGCGCCGCTGCTTTGGACCAGCCGCAGTCTGCGCAATCTCGCCGAGGCGCTGCGGACGATGGGACATCGCATCGGGCACAACGTGGTCGCCGATCTGTTGCGCGAACTCGGCTACAGCCTGCAGGCCAACAGCAAGACCCGCGAAGGCAGCCACACGCCGGATCGAGACGCGCAATTTCGCTATATCAACGAGCAGGTGCAAGCCGCCCTGGCGGCGGGCGAGCCCGCGATCTCGGTCGATACCAAGAAGAAGGAGCTTGTCGGGGACTTCAAGAATGCCGGTCGTGAATTGCGTCCGAAGGGCGATCCGGAGCCAGTGTGCGTGCACGACTTCATAATCCCCGAACTCGGCCGCGCCGTGCCATACGGCGTTTACGACATCGCCGGCAATGCCGGCTGGGTCAGCGTTGGCATCGACCACGACACCGCCAGCTTCGCCGTCAACGCCATCCGCCGCTGGTGGCGGAGCATGGGACAGGCGCGCTACCCCGACGCACGCAGCCTGCTGATCACCGCCGATTGCGGCGGCAGCAACGGCGCGCGCGTGCGGTTATGGAAGCGCGAACTGCAAGCGCTCGCCGACGAACTCGGGCTCACCATCACCGTCTCTCATCTGCCACCCGGCACCAGCAAGTGGAACAAAATCGAACATCGGTTGTTCTCGTTCATCACCCAGAACTGGCGCGGCAAGCCGCTGGTGAGCTATCAAGTCATCGTCCAGTTGATCGCCGCGACGACCACCCGCACCGGATTGAACGTCAAGAGCGAGATCGACGCCGCCACCTACCCTGCCGGCGTCAAAGTCACCGACAGTGAGATGGCCGCCATCAACATCGAACCCCACGAGTTCCACGGCGAATGGAACTATACCATTCGACCCAACCCGGAATGACACGTCAGTTATTTGTCCACAGGCCCTTAGTATCGCGTGCCGTGCCAGCCCCACGTCCCAGCGTGGCTATGGCTGCCTCGGGGCGCTCTTGCGGGTGAGCGGTGGTTGAATTGCCGGTACCTCTCGGAACCGCCCGGGCAGAGCGACTTAGCGAATCTGGACATTCCGGACATTCCGCACTATGTTGCCTGGATTCCAAGGAGGGTCTCATGACCGCGCTTTCAAAGGCGAGCAAGTCGTCCGGCAAACACATCCATACCCCGGCCGAGGCCGAAATTCGGGCCATCTTTGCGCACCGGAACCCTCGGATGCCTGCGCGCGCGCTGACACCGCTGGCCAAGCTCGTCGCCAATTTCGCGGATGTCGTCGCCGGGTTGGCTGCCGATCAACGGGAGAAGATCCCGACCTCGAAGACGGTGCTGCGTACCATGCTGCTCAAAGCCGCCAGATTAGGGACCGGGCCCAGTGTGGATGAGCCGCAAGACGTCGCCGTCGCGCCGGCGATCGAACGCCACACAGGAACCGGCTTGGGAGACCTTCTGAGTCTCGAACTGGGTCGTGAACGGCTGGCGCAGTACGTCCACACCCGTCCTCTCGAGAGCTGGGCGGGGCCGGTTGCCGGGCCGGTTGAGATCGAGAAGCAGTTCCATGTTGCCCGCTCGACCCTGAACGAATGGCACCGCCGCGGCGCCGTGATCGGATTGCTGCGGGGCGAACGCAAGCACGTCTATCCGCTGGAGCAGTTCGTCGACGCGCGTCCCCTGCAAGGCATCGGCGACGTGGCGAAAATTGCGCCCGACGAACGGGCGGCCTGGCTCTGGCTGCGGCAGCCTCACGGCCGGTTTGATATGCGCCCCCCTCTGGACCTGTTGAAGGCCGGGCAACGGGACGAGGTCATCGAGGCAGCGGAACGCGACTTCGTCTAGTGTGATGGACCTGGATCCCGATGTCGTCGCGAGCCTGGTCGCCGCCTATCAGCCCACGGCCTATCTGCGGGTCACGCCGATCGCCCATCGCGCGACCCCGCTCGGCATGGGCTTCGGAAAGACCCGTTTCGCAAGCCAGACTGATGCATTCAAGCTACTTTACATCGCCGAAGATCTGGGAACCAGCGTCGCCGAGGCAGTCATCCGGGACCGCTTCGAGGGGCCGAGCGCGCGCGAACTTACGGCGGGTGAGCTGGCCGGCTGGGGTGTGGCGGAAGTCAGCGCGCCGGTACCGCTCCGCCTGCTGGACATCAGGACGGCGGGTTGCTTTCTGCTCGGGGTGTCCACCGACATCACGGGGGCGAAAGCCCAGGATGAGGCCCGCCAATTCAGCCAGGCCGTGTTCGACCAGACCGATTTGGACGGAATCCTCTATCTGTCCCGGCTCACACGAAGAACGTGCGTCGCGGTGTACGATAGGGCGGTGGCAGCGAAGCTTGAAGCCGGGCCGGTCCACGAACTAGAGACGGTGGCAGCGTTGGTTCCAGCGCTGGCGGCGCTGCGGGTCGTGCTCATTTAGTTCGGGAAAATACAACGTGGAACCTTGTCCTGCCCTACGCTCGCCGACGCGCATCACGTTGTGCTCGCGGCGTGAGCCAAGTCGCGCGCTCGCCATTCCCTTGGCGACGGCGGGCGCGCCCATCGACCGATGCTTTCGCTTCCTGATAAGCGGCTCCTCGTCTTTCGATGCACGAATCTCGGTATAGAACGTGGGGGGCTGATGCCGTACCGATTCGTCCATGCTGCCGATATCCATCTCGATTCTCCGCTCCGCTCACTGGCATTGCGGGATACGGAACTGGCAGACCTGATCGGCAATGCCACGCGCCGCGCCTTCGCGAATTTGGTCGAGCTCTGCCTCAATGAACAAGTGGACGCATTGCTGCTGGCAGGCGACCTATACGACGGCGAGCAGACTTCGATGAAGACGGCGCGATTCCTGGCCGCGCAGATCAAGCGGCTGCATGAGGCCGGGATCCATGTGTTCATCATTCGCGGCAACCACGATGCGCTGTCGCGCATCACCAAGGAACTGACCTTTCCGGACTCCGTCAAAGTATTCGGAGGTCGCGCGGACATCGTGCCGATGGAACTTCCAGGGCTCGCGGTTGCGGTCCATGGGCTAAGTTTCGCGCAGCCTAAGGCCCCCGACAGCCTGCTGCCGCGTTACCGTCCACCGCTGCCGGGCATGGTGAATATCGCCCTCATGCACACAAGCCTGGACGGCGCACCGGGTCACGATGACTATGCCCCTTGCAAGGCGTCTGAGCTATATGTTGCCGGCTTCGACTATTGGGCGCTCGGCCATATCCACAAGCGTTCAGTTTTGGAAGGGCGTTGCAAGGTGGTGATGCCCGGCATGCCGCAAGGCCGCGACATCGGAGAAAGCGGCCCAAAATCGGTCACGCTGGTCACCATCGCCGATGACCGTTCGATCACGATCGAGGAACGGCGGACCAACGTTGCGCAGTTCGAAACCGTGCCCGTCAACCTCAGCGGCATCGAGGACTGGCGGGACATGCTGGACCAAATCACCACTGACCTACAGCGCATGCGCGAGACTGTAGCTTCGGAACACCTGGTCGCACGGCTGCAACTAATGGGGCGGACGCCGCTCGCGTGGCGTATCCGGGGTGATCGCGACCTGCTCTGGAACGAGGCGGTCAATCAGGCAAGCGGCGTCGGCAAGACCTGGATCGAGAAGATCGACATCGCATGCCAGGCGCCCGAGGTCAGTTCGGCCGCGGAACTCGACCCTGTCGCGGAACTGCAGCGGCTCATCGCGCAGGACGTGATGCCGTCCGCAGCCTATCAAGCCGAAATTGCCGCTATTGCCAAGGATTTGCGCGCGCAATTGCCGCCGGAATGCCGTCACCTGCTCGGCAGTGACGAAGCCGGATTTACCGAAGCGCTGAACCGGCTGGTGTCGGAAGGCGCCGAGGATGTGCTCGCCCGCCTGTATGGCGGCAGCGAGGCGAACTGATGCGCCTCAACCGCCTCGACCTCACGCGGTACGGCAGGTTCACCGACCGCAGCATCGATTTCGGTACGCCGACGCCCGGCAAGCCGGACCTGCACATCGTCTACGGCCCCAACGAGGCCGGCAAGTCCACTGCCCTTGCGGCATTCCTCGATCTTCTGTTTGGTATCGAAACGCGCAGCCGCTACAATTTCCTGCATCCGCATAACACGATGCGCGTCGGCGGGTCGCTGGAAATCGGGGGCGCCACGCACGAGCTTGCGCGGGTCAAACGGAATCGCGATACGTTGCTTGACGGCTCCGGTGCGCCAATTGCCGAGGCATTGCTCGCCGGTCAGCTCGGCGGCATCGACCGCGATTCCTACCGTGCGATGTTCTCACTGGACGACGACACGCTGGAACAAGGCGGTGAAAGCATCCTGGCCAGCAAAGGCGATCTGGGACAATTACTGTTCTCGGCGAGCGCCGGCCTTGCTGATCTCAGCCGCTCCCTGACCAGCCTGCGCGCCGAAGCCGATGCAATCTATCGCTTCCATGGTCACGGCACCGAGCTGACAGCATACAAGCGTCGATTGGCAGAGCTGAAGGACGAGCGGGACAAGATTGATACCGCGGCATCGCGCTATGCGGCCCTGACCGAGGCGCGTGATCGCGCACACGAGCAATACGAAGCCGCGATCAAGACACGAACCGAAATCCTGTCGCGCATGGATGCCATCCGGTGTTATATAAACGCGTTGCCTCGGCTCGCCACGCTGCTCTCCCTGCACGGGCAGATGCAGCCGCTGGCCGACCTACCGGCAGCGCCGGCAGAATGGCACAGGCTGCTTCCCACTTTGCGGGACGAGTCGATCACGCTCGCGGAGCGCGGCAAGGCGCTGCACCAAGAGCAGGCGGAGCTCGAGACGACGCTGCAAAACATTGTCGTGGATGAAGCGGCGTGTGCGGTCGCGGGGCAGCTCGACCGGTTAAATGACCTGCATGCCCGATACGTGACGGCGGACAAGGATGTTCCGGTCCGCAAGTTGGAGGTGCACGCTGCGGAGACGCGAATTGCTGGTATTCTTGGCCGGATCGGCCGCGTTGAGGAACGCGATCCGCGCTGCTTGCTGTTGGACGCCGCTACCACGGGCCGATTGCAAGACTTAATCGCGCAGCGGTCCGGCATCGAGACAGCGCACGCGGCGGCAGAGCGGGAACTGCGCGAAACCGGTGAGCGTCTGCAAGAAGCCGAGGCCGCGCTGTCGACCTCTGCGCCAGATGCAGCTGATCCCATGCCCGAGCCGCCGCGTCTGGCAACGCTTGCCGGGGTCGTGACCGCGGTCCAGAATAGCGATTTCGCCGTCCGCCGCCGCAACGCTGAACGGTCGATGCGGACGCAGCACGACCAATTGGCTGAACGTTTGCTGTCGTTGCAGCCCTGGCAGGGCGACGCAGAGCAACTCGCGTCGCTCGCAGTGCCGGAGGATGCCGAACTGGACCTTTGGCAGGCAGAGCTGAACGCGGCGCAAAATCAGCATGTCCGCCGGGAACAGGAACTGGAGAAGGCGAAGCAGAACGCGGCACGGCTGGTGACGGAACGCGATGCCATCGTGCGGTCCGCCGGAATCGCGACCAACGAGCAGGCGGGACTCATTCGGGCTCGACGCGAAGCCGCCTGGGCCGAGCACCGTCGGACGCTGGATCTCGCTTCGGCCGATGCGTTCGAGGCGGCGATGCGGCGGGACGATATCGTGATGAACGAGCTGCTTCGCCATGAGGCGGAGGTGACCCGGCTGCAGCAGGTGGAAGAGGCGCTGGCGCGTGACGACGCGGAAGCGCTGCACGCGCAGGAGGAATACGACAAGGCGAAGCTGCGCCGGGATAAGATCGAACAGCGGATCAGCGAAGGAAGCAGACCATTTCTGCCCGGAGCGACACCTGACATGCTGCGAGCCTGGCTTGGCCGGCGCACGAAGGCCCTGGAGGCGCGCACGGCGTTGCGGCAGTCGGAACGCGATCTGAATGATGCGGTCGCGGATGGCGCGGAGCTGCGGCGCCAACTGGCCGAAGCCCTTGTAGTCGCGGGCTTATCAATTGTTCCGGAGGCGACCCTGGAGAACCTGCAAGGTGTGGCGAGGACCGTGCTGGATCGGCAGGCCGCGCTGCAGGTGCAACGCGATGCCGTCCAAGAGCGGCGTCGCGAACAGGCATCGCGAGAACGCCAGTTGCAGCTTGCAGCAAAACGTCTTGGCGACTGGCAGACTGCGTGGGCGGCCGCCTGTCAAAGCTGTTGGCTGCGTGAAGGGGGCACGGTGCTGTCGGTTGGTGCCGTACGCGAAATGCTGGCGGCTCTCGCCGAGCTTCGACCGGCTCTGGAACAGCGCGCGTCCCTGGTTGACCGCATCGAGAAAATGGAGATCGACCAACGGGACTTTTCCACTGAAGCAATTACTGTCGCGTCCGCACTTGGCTGGGCGGATACCGGCGAGTCCCCACTTGTGTTGTTCCGCAAGATCACGCAGCGAATTGACGAAACACGCACTGCTCTGACGCTGCGAAGCAACAAGCATCGGGACCTGGAAGCGGTTCACACGCGACAGCGGAAACACGCGGAGGCTCAGGCCACGCATGCTGGCCGCAGCCGGGAAATGCTGGATTTCTTTGGCGTCGTTAGCCTGACCGAGGTCGGCACAAAGCTATCCGACCTCGCGCGGCGCGCGGACCTGCAAGAGCAAGCCGACGCGGCGACTCGGGATATTCTCGACGCGCTGCATTCACCCTCGATCGAGGCGGCGGAACAGCAATTGGCAAGTGCGGATCGTGCCGCGTTGGAGGCGGAACTGGCAACGCTGGAAGCCAGGTTCACCGACCAGGATCAACGGACACACGCGCTGTACGCGGAATACACAAAGGCATGCGACGAACTTGACCGCGTGGGTGGGGACGAGGCCGTTGCACACATCGATGAGCAACGCCGCACGGTGCTGCTGGAGATGGAGGATCGGGCGGCGCAATACCTGCGGCTGCGCGCAGGCATCATTGCCGCGGAACACGCTTTGCGTGCCTATCGCCAGCAGCATCGTAGCGCGATGATGGCGCAGGCTTCGGAGGCGTTTCGCACGATCAGCCGCGGGGCCTATAGCGGGCTGTCGTCGCAACCGAAGAAGGACATGGAGGACGTTCTGATCGCCATCGGCGCGGACGGCAGTTCCAAGGAGGCGGTGGAGTTGTCAAAAGGCACGCGGTTCCAGCTCTATCTGGCACTGCGGTATGCTGGGTACTACGAATTCGCGCGACTCCGCCCGCCAGTGCCGTTCATCGCGGACGATATCCTGGAGACGTTCGATGACGAGCGCGCGGAACAAGCATTACGCCTCTTGGCGAAGATCGGTGAGGTTGGCCAAGCCATCTATCTGACGCACCATCGCCACCTCTGCGAAATCGGGCGCCAGGTCTGTCCCGAGGTCCATCTGCACCGATTGTAGTTTCGATCCTCGCATGCGGCTGAGCCGAAATCTCTTTCGGTCTTTGTTGCCGTGGATTGGAGAGTCTCTTGTCGCACGTTGCTGCAAGGTCAGTCGCCGATGTCATGCTGTCGCTTGGATTGAGAAAGCCGCGGTAGTAAATTCGGGAGCGGAAAAATCCTGGTCGATTAGCTAGGCTGCTAACGGCAGCTCCGGCAATCCGAAGCGTCTGTCCAGTACGGCGGCACGGACGGTGGCGATGCGATGAGCTCCCTGTGGCGACCAGCACATGCGCTGCTTCTTTGCCATCCGCGCGTTGGCGATCTCGTCGACACAACCTTCTGCCCGCGCATTGCCTCACCTGAAATGCTGCCAGAGGTCAGCCTGTTGCCTCATCTGATTTGTTGCCTTCCGAAGCACGAGGGCGGGATCGATGGTGAGGCGGGTGAGCATGGCGACACGAGACGAGTTGGTAGCAGCGATTTCTGAGCGGTATGCGCGCAGCGACCGCGCGGAGCGCGGCCGGATCCTGGACGAGTTCGTCGCGGTGACGGGGTTCCACCGCAAACACGCCGCCCGCTTGCTTGGCGGCGGCCTG
>Ga0335085_10010667_pt1 | contig 13709 bp, 12 predicted proteins | sample Lox_Sample_45_FD_206712 | JGI IMG/M metagenome (GOLD analysis project Ga0335085, IMG submission 206712) | Soil microbial communities from Loxahatchee National Wildlife Refuge, Florida, United States - Lox_Sample_4.5 | ecosystem: Environmental > Terrestrial > Soil > Wetlands | place: USA...
GATCCACTTTGCCGTCCTCGCCGCGCGGCGTCGGCCCGGCCGGCGGCTTCGGCGGCTTGCGAGGTGTCACAGGAGGAACTCCATTCCGCCCCTGCGCGTAGGCCGCCGGCATTGCTGTCAGAACTGCAGCGAAGATCGCAATTGCCCTGTATCTATTTCGCATTGGTCTGTTTGATGTAGGCGTCCAGATGCGCCGGATCCTGATTGTTCTCGTTGCAGACGTATTCGGTCATCTCCATTCCGGTTTCGAGCGTCGTCGTGCGGTTCATGATCCACGGCTCCGTCAGCGCGCCCGGATCTTCGATGGTGACTTTCATTTCCATGTTGCCGTAATCGACGCGGTGGAACATCTCGGTCAGATGCATCTGCGGTGTGTGCGGGGTTCCCGCGAAATCAAACCACGAAATCGTGTTGAATCCGATCGTATCCACCACCAGCGTGTCGCCGTCCCAGTGCGCGCGCGAATCACCGTAGAAGGTCGGCTTCAGGTTCTTCGGATGCTCGCTTCCATCCACGAAGAACTGCCGGTACATATGCGTGTTGCCTTCAAACAGCATCAGCACCAGCTTGGGCGTCGCAAACAACGACGTGTGATAGGGCGCCGCGCGCGGAGGTCCGCCGGGCAGACAGCGCGCCTCGAAATCTTCCGCGCCGCCTTTCGCGCGGCGCTCGTCAACGATTTTCTGCGCCCATGGCTGCAGGTGACCTGTGTTGCCGCTGCCGCCGAATCCGTTCCAGATGCCGCTCAGATCGGGATGGCCGTCCGACAGCCGCGGCACCGGACCCGCCGGACCTCTCGGACGTGCTCCGCGCCCCAATCCGCGGCCGGCGCGCGCGGGCGGCTGGTCCTGCGCGAAGCCGCACGAAGCGATTGCCACCAGGATCAGCACTGCAGTTTTCATCGGATGCAAGTATATCGCCCCTATTTCGGGAACGGCTTCAATACGGGCGAATCGCCGGGCCGCAGGGGCGACCGCGCCACGCTCATCACCATCGACAGGTACGTGTAATAGCCTTCCAGACTCGTGGCCTCTACCACGCCCGGCTCGCCGAACTTCGCCACGGCCCGTCCGTAGGTCGCATCGCTGACGCTCTGGTTGTGCAGCAGTTCCGTGCAGAAATCGAAGAGAGTCTCCTCTTCCTCGGTCATTTTTTCCGGACGCCGCCCATCGGCGATCGCCGCAATGACCGGCGCCTCCAGCCCGGCTGCCACCGCGAGCGGATTGTGCGCATTCCATTCATAATTGTTCGTCCAGTTGCGCGCCGCAATCAGAATGGCCATCTCCGTCAGCTTCCGGCTCAGCGCGCTGTTGTTCAGATTGTGCATTCGCAGTTCAAGCGACGGCATGACGTAATCCGGATCGCGCAGCAGCACGGTCCACGGCGGTCCGGTGAGATCGGTCTTCCGCAGTTCTTTGTAATCCGCCACAGCTTTTTTCTGCGCCGCGCTCATCTTATCCGCCGCGATGGGCGGCATGCGGTCCTGCGCTGTTGCCGCGGTGCACGCGAGTAATAATGCTGCTGCGAACCAATACCTGTTCATCGATTCACCCCCGCACAAGAATACAGGAACACCCCGGATGCCCTTGACAAGCAACAGGGCAGGGAATAGCTTTATTCGTTATGAAATCCGTCTTTGCTCTGATGCTTCTTGCCTCTTTCGCTCCGGCTCAGCAGGGAGAGCCCCGCACGACCAAAGCCCCGACCGGACCCGCGCCGCGCAAAGCCGACGGCAAAGTCGATTTCAGCGGCGTCTGGCAGAGCCCGCGCATGGCCGACGTCACGCAGGACGAAACCTGCTGCAAAGGCGTCAAAGATCTTCCCTACACTGCCTGGGGTAAAGAGCGCTGGGAGAGCTATGACGCAGCGAAGGGTGATTACGCCGGAAGCTGCCTGCCCTTTGGGCTGTTGCGCTCCGTCGGCGGTCCGCATCCTATCCAGATTGTGCAGAACGACAAATACATCGCCATGCTTTACGAGCAGAACAGCTGGTTCCACGTAACGCCCATCGACGGCCGCCCCCATCCGAAGAATCCCGACTCCACCTGGTTCGGCAACTCTGTCGGTCGGTGGGAAGGTAACGACACCCTCGTGATCGACACCATCGCCTTTAACGGCAAGACGCGCATAGACACCATCGGTCATCCGCACAGCGACCAGTTGCACACCATCGAGCGCTTCCGCCGCCCCGACCTCGGCCACATCGCCTACACAATCACCATCGACGATCCCAGGACCTACACGCGCCCGTGGGACAGCGTCCGCACCTGGTTCCTGCGCCCCGACTGGGAAATCATGGAGTACTCCTGTGAGGAGAACAACAAAGACCTCACCGAAGGCCACATCAAAGCCGGTATCCAGCCGTAAGGAAAATTGGTGGATTTTGCGGGCGAGGGCTTCGCCGGTGCAGAGCGTTACGAACCCGCTACTGCGGCCAGTTAAACGTAAACGACTCGCCCAGGTAAACCCGCTTCACTTCCGTATCCTGCGCGAGATCGTCCGGGCTGCCCGTGCGGAAAATTTTTCCGTTGTTGATGATGTATGCCCGATCCGTTACCGTCAGCGTCTCGCGAACGTTATGGTCGGTGACCAGAATCCCCAGTCCATCGCGCTTCAGATCCAGAATGATTCTTTGAATCTCCAGCACCTGAATCGGATCGATGCCTGAAAATGGTTCGTCGAGCAGCAGGAAACTCGGGTCGATTGCCAGCGACCTCGCAATCTCCACGCGCCGCCTCTCGCCACCCGACAGCTGAAATCCCTGGCTCTTCCGCACTGTCTCGAGTCCCATCTGCTCGATCAGACTGTTCTGCTTTTCGCGCCGCTGCGCGTTCGTCATCCGGCGCGTCTGCAGAATCGCCATCAGGTTGTCTTCCACGCTCAGCTTGCGAAAAACCGACGCTTCCTGCGGCAGATAGCTGATGCCGTGCTGCGCCCGCTGGAACATTGGCATTCCGGTCAGGTCGTTCCCGTCCAGCAGCACCTTGCCCGAGTCGGGACTGATCAGCCCGACCACCATATAAAACGAGGTTGTCTTACCCGCGCCGTTCGGCCCCAGCAGGCCTACGATCTCGCCCCGGCTTACCTGCACCGACACGTCGTTGACGACTCGCCGGCCGCGATAGGATTTAGAAATCTCAACCGTTTCGAGCTTCTGCACTAGTTCTTCTTTCGCAGGTGGCTCTGCGTCTTCTGTTTCGGGGCGCCTTCCACGATCAGCCGGTCGTCGCCGGTAAACCAAGTCAGCTTGTCGCCCCTGGTATCATTACCCGTCTTGGTGTCATTAAGTTTCGGTTGACCGCCGGAAAGAATAACTTTCCCGTCTTCCGTATAGTACTCCGCGTGCTCGCTGTTCCCGATTCGCCGGCTGTCGGCCGCGTAGTTCACTACCTCGCATTTGCCGTCGCCGAATGCCCGGTTGACTCTCGAATCCGCATCCGAATCCTGATCGTTGAGGTAGGCCTTCAGTGTGCCGGCTTTCACAGTCATGGTGGGGCGCCAAAAGTCGACTCCGCCCGAATAAACCGCGAGCCGCTCTGCGTCCGTATAAACCATGTGAGGGGCTTTGACGATCGTAAAGATTGGCTGCTTGCCCGGCGACGGTGGCGCCGCGGCGGCCGGCCCGGACCCGGCCGCGCCGGCGTCGTTTTCCGCTTTCGCCTTATCCACGAACTGCGTCACCACATGTCCGTCGCCTACAAGCGACTTCTTGTCCCTGTCGATGTCGATCCGTTCCGCCTCGATGCGGTTCGATGTCTGCCATACGGCGGCATGCCCGGCGTAGTGCACCAGATGATTGCGATTCGCCGACGTTACGCGATCGGCCGAACCGAGCGTCGGCTCGCCTTTATCGAGCAGACCCGATTCCGCTTTTTCGCTTTCCGGAAGCCTCGTGGTGAACACGTGCCCCCGCGCGTCGAAATCGCCGGTTGCCTGATCGATGCGGATGCTGTCGCCGGTCGTGGTGCCCTGCGTGTCCGAGAGCCGCGCGTTCTTCTCCAGGTTCATGACATTGACGTCGTTCTGGAAGGTCGCCGCGTCCGCCTGCGCTTTGCGGTCGCCCTCAGCATAGTGAAAATCGTCGGTTTGCTTCATGAACGTCAGCTGGCCTTTCGGGTCAAAGCTGGCATCGATGATTTTGCTGCTGGTTACGGAAGTCCCGGTGGCTTTCTTCCGGCGCTTCTCTTCTTCCGATGGCCATGTCTCGGTCGAAGCGCCGGTCGCATGGAACGACTGAATTTCGTTCTTGACTCCATATGCGATATCCATGCGATCGGCCTTGAGCATCCGGTGATGGTGCGTGTTCTGGTTCGGCAGAAACTCGAGCGTGCCCGGCGACTGGGTTTTCACACGCTCCAGCTCTTTGCCGCCTGGCCGCATCTTCAGGTCCACCACATCCGCTTTGATAATTTTCGTATCGGTGGTCTCACCTTTTGGGTCCGGAACCGGCTTGGATTCCACATGGCCGTTTCCACTGGCGACGGCGCTTACGAGCTCATTCTGGCCCTCACGCTGCGTGAAACCCAGATCGACGCGGTTTCCGGAAATCGTCGTGTCCGAAGTGGCGCTGTGCGCAACCAGCTTCGCATTACCCGTCCCTGTGATCTTGTCGATCGCACGGTCGTCGTTGTAGGTCACGTGAATCGTATCAGCGGAATACTCGATGTTGCGGCCGGGACGTTTGTCGGTGCCCTTGCCCTTCACAGCGTCGATGGTTTTGATATCGTGGCCCTCCAGCAGCACGGTGCTCTGGGCTGCATTCACTACAGTCTGATCGCGCGTCAGCTTTGACCACGGCCCCATCACTACTACCCCCGTCGATTCATTCCACGAGAGCTGACCGCTTTCGACCTTCATCGGCATCCCGTTGCCGTCTTTCGCGCGCAGATTCACAATCACATTGCTGTTCAGGTTCAGGTTGTGCGAGGAAGGATCATAAGTCGCGCCATCCGCGGTCCCGTCGCCTTCTTCGAATGTGAAGGCGATATGCCGGTCCGTGACCGCCTGTCCCGACTGGCTGTCGAAATTGATGGCCGACGTGGTGATCGAAGTGAGCTGGTGCGGCGGGTCTCCCTTCACCGGAACCTGCAGCGTGATCTGAACATCGCCCGGCGCGTAAAGCTTATGGGTGGCCGTCGTCATCGACGCGGTCGCCGTCTTCACCCGATCATAGTGCTTGCCGTCACTTGCATAGAGGCGAAGCTCGACGTCGAGCAGGTCGGCGTGCTCAGCGTCCGCAGACTCCTTCATGTTCTTCGCCATCAGGTCGACCCTGGGGAGGCCATTCGAACTCTGGCCCCATTCGTAATCGTGCGCCATGGTCTTGGCATCGAGTGGAATCGGGGGCGGCACCGCGCGTCGATGACTTCGCTGAAAAAGCTGCTGTGACTGGTATATGGCGAAAACGGCGCCCGCGATCACGATCATTACGACCAGGAGAAGCCAACGGAGACCGCGCATGGAGGACTGACCTTCCTAGTATAAAGCGGCTCAGGCGATCAGCTCTGCCGCCAGGTTCTGCTCGCCTGCTACATGGCTAAGGAATGGCAGCTCAAGTGCTGCCTCACGGATTTCTTCCGCGCGCCTGAAAAATGTGCTCGTCCTGCGGCCCGCCCCGAAGGCGGCGCGAAGGATTTTCGCGAAGAGGTGGCAATAGTGAACGAAGAATCCACGACCGGCTACGACGAGCCGCGCGTAAAGGGCGAACCGTCCGGCGTGCGCCCCGACGAATCCGTTATAGGCCCGTACAGACTGGGCGCCGTGATTCGGCGTTCGCCGATGGCCGCGGTTTACGAAACAGAATTCTCCGCATCCAATGGCGAGGCGCGTCCCGCGGTGATCAAGGTCCGCGAACTCGATGTGGATTCGGCAGACGCAGCAGTCCGCCGGTGGCGGGGCGCGATGAAACTGGACCATCCGCATCTGCTCCATCTGTATGACGCCGGTTCTTCGCCGGCCGGAGGCGCCACCGCGGCATGGGTCGTGATGGAACGGGCCGATGAGTCGCTCTCAGGAGTACTGGCGCACCGCGCGCTTTCAGAAGACGAAGTCGGAGAAATGCTTGAGCCGGTTCTCGACGCGCTGGTTTATCTGCACAGGAACGGTTACGCTCACGGAGCGCTCAGTCCTTCCAACATTCTGGCCGCGGGTGACCAGCTCAAGCTGAGTTGCGACAGCGCCGTTCGTGTCTCCGATGGAGGTGTACCTGCGGAAGATATCCGGGCGATCGGCGCGCTGATCCCCGAGACCCTGACTGAGCGCGGACCTCACGGCGTGGTTCGTCATCCCTCCGGACGATTTTCGGAAATCGTACGCCGGTGCGCGGAACCGAACCCGGCGAAGCGGTGGACTGCGGAACAGATTGCGGCTTATCTGAATCACAAGGACTCCTTATTTTCGGAGCAATCCGCCACGGCGGCTGCCGGCCCGCAGCTGGCCGGGAAAATCAGCAAGCCGCCCTCGCGCTCGTTCCCGAAATGGATCTTCACCGGACTGGCCGCGATCGTTCTGATTGTTCTATTGACGGCTTTGCTGCGGACAAGCCGCACCAGGCCCGCTTCGGTTCGACCACTACCGCCGCCGACGTCAGCGGCGCCCGGAGCCGCGTCCCCAGCGCCGGTAGTTCAGTTCGAGCCGGCCCCCGCCAAACCAGAGCCTTTTTCGAAGAACCCGCAGCTGAGTGCCCGGAAAGCGGACGGTTGGTCGGTGATCGTCGCCGCCTATGGCTCTCGCGATGCCGCGGAGAAAAGGATGAATTCACTCGCCAAACGCTGGCCCGCTTTTCATCTGCAGGTTTCCGAGCACACTTCAGAACGAGCGCCATGGCTGGTCACGATCGGGGATAATCTCTCCGAGGAAAAAGCCCTGGCCCTGCGCACTCGCGCCGCCCGCACCGGACTCGCGCGCGATGCCTACATCAAACGGATCAGATAGCGGGTGAGGCCAGGTGGAACATTGCCGCTGATACACAACGTCCGCCCGCGGCCATAAACTCCGCCACCACGCGCGCGCCTTCAGCCGGATCCAGATGCGCGGTTGCATCCGTGACCAGCGCAACCTTCCGCCCGGTCTTCAGCAGCCCCATAATGGCGCACTTCACGCAGTATTCGGTGAACACGCCGTACACATAACAGTCGTCGATACTCAGCCGGTTCAGCAGGGGAATCACTTCCGGGTTGCTGAACATATCGAGGTCGTCTTTTTCGATGATGATTTGCTTCGCCGGATCGTGCAGCATCGTGGGTTCCGGCTTCAGCTGGCCGTGGGTGCCTTTGATGCAGTGCGGTTTCCATATCCGGAATTCGGCCGAGTCCTCAGAATGCGCGCACATCGTCGAAATCAGCGCGATACCGTGATCGCCGGCATACCGGTTCAGCGCCGCGACCACTGGAATCACGCGCTCAGCGCCTTCACCGTAGAGCGCGCCGCCCGGTACAACGAAATCGATCTGCGTATCGATATCGAAAAAGGCTTTCATGCCGGAACGTCGATCGCCCGCATTTCTTCTTCCAGTTTCCTCAGCCCGAGAGAACGACCGGTATGCCGTTTTCCCGACGGCCACGGATTCAGCGCTGTCCGCGCGCGCTCGCGAATCTGCGCAGCCGATGGGAGCGGTTCAATCAGCCGCCCGCCGATAACTACGGGCCTCAGCATCGCCTCCGACCCACCTGCGCACTCATGATGCAGTCCGAGCAGATCGTAATCCGGAAAACGGAAAAGCTGTTTGGCGCCGGGCAGTGTTTCTTTGTCCGTGCTGTGTTTCGCCGTATGCCGCGTCCTGCCCGCATGCTCAATTTCGACCAGCTTGTAAATCGATCCCATCGCCGGCGCGTCGCGCGACGTTGCCAGCTCAGTGCCGACACCGAAGGCGTCCACCGGCGCGCCGGCGTCCAGAATCGCTGCGATCTTCTTTTCATCCAGATCGCCGCTGGCCATAATTTTTGCGTCCGGCAATCCGGCGCTGTCAAGAATGCGGCGAACTTCGCGAGCCAGCTCAGGGATGTTGCCGCTGTCGAGTCGCACTCCCCACAGCGGTTTGCCCAGTTCAGCCGCCACGCGCGCGCCATCCAGCGTGTCGTAGGTATCGAGCAACTGCACGGTGTTGTTGCCCAGGAGTTGCTGCAGGTGGCGAAACGCTTCTGTTTCGCTCTCGAACGACATGACCCATGAATGAGCCGCCGTGCCCATCACGGGAATACCAAATTGAAAACCAGCCTGCGTATTGCTGGTCCCTGCACAGCCCCCGATGTAAGCCGCTCTCGCGCCGAGCGCGCCTGCTTCGGGCGTATGCGCGCGCCGCGTGCCGAACTCGATGACATCACGCCCCTGCGCGGCCCGTGTCATCAGCGCGCCTTTTGTAGCGATCAACGTTTCGAACGTGATTGCCGATAGCAGATACGTTTCCGGTATCTGCGCCTCGATCAGCGGCGCCCTGACGTTCATTACCGGCTGGCCGGCGTACATTACCGTGCCCTCCGGGACCGCGAAAACGTCGCCTGTAAATCGAAATCCTCTCAGGTAATCCCAGAAGCCTGAAGGCGCATTACTGAAATTCTCCAGCGTCCGGAGATATTGGATCTCTTCCTCAGTAAAGTTAAGGTTGAGCAGGTATTCGACCGCGCGATGGAGGCCTGCCGCGAGCACGAAATCGCGGTGTCGCGGCAATTCCCGAATCGTGAACTCAAACGTCCCGACATCGTTCTGTCTTCCAGCCGCGAAGTAGCCTGCGGCCATCGTCAGTTCATAGAGGTCGGTTAAAAGGCCGTTCAAGCGGTCACTTTTTCTTTGCCGCGGCTGCCTGCTGCGGCTTGATTCCGGCGACCGCCTTCTGCAGGTCTTCGACGTCCTTGGCGTCCATCACGTACACCGCCGGTTCGCCTTCGCGCTGCGCATCGTATGCGCTGCCGTCCTTGTTGATCGCGATCTTTTCCAGACGATGATTGTCGCCGGATGTGACTGCCGCGGTCATCACCTGCATTCCGGTCATCTTTTCCGCAAACTTCGCGGCCGTGAAATCGCGCAGCTTGTCGATGACGGTCTGGACACTGCCGGCTTCATATGCGGTCGAGCCGGACATCCACTTGTCTCCGGACTTCTGGTAGGCAGTTCCGTTGATCTCCAGCTTCGTCACCTCGTTGAAGCCGAAATCGAAGAGCTTTTTGTTGCGATAATCATCCGCAGTCTTGCCGAGCGCATCGCCGATTTCGCCCGCCACCTTATAAACGCCCGGTACTGCGCTGCTCCGGGCGTAATAGCCGCCATCTTTGTCTTTGCTCTTGTGGATCTCGACGGTCTGCGTGCCGAGGTTATCTGTGGTCGAAGCCGTACCGACTTTCTCGCCTGCAGCGTACTGCGCCGCCGCCTCTTTCGGATCGCTCTTCGCTGAAGTCAGATCCATCTTTGCATCTTTCAGCTTGCGGATAAGATCGTCCACCTGCAGGCTATCGGCGCGCATCGGCTTCGGTTTCGTGATCTGCCATTCGCCCTGCGCGTTCTTGCCGAACTCATAGGTCTGGCCTTTGGAAGTGATCGCGACCGACGTCAGTTTGTCCTGATTGAATGTCAGCAGGCGCTTGTCGCGCAGATCGCTGACCGTCTTGTCGAAGCTCGATTTGATGTAAGACGGAAGCGTGTAAACCTTCGGATCGCTTTCCAGCTTCGCGTAGACGCCCGTGCTCGCGGGTGTATCGCTTCCCAGCAGCAGCTTAGTTGTCTTGCCTCCCTTAAGCGTGAAGTCGATCTCTTCGGTCGGCATCGTGAGACCGAAATCCGCCAGGTTTTGAGGATGTTCATCGATGAGCCGGTCGGCGGTGAGAGTCGCAAGACTGCCGGTCAGCATATTCACCGCGTCCTGATCCGCGCCCATCGCACTCGGCTTCGTGATGGTCCAGTTGTCAGCCAGCTTTGCGATCTCCACTGGCTCGGCGCCGTTCTTTGCCAGCCGGATATCATCGATCTGCTTCGAATCCACCGAAATCAATTTCGGCGATTCAGCGGTCTTTTTCGTCGCGTCGGTTGAAGGATGTTTGTTGAACCAGAACAGCAGCCCGCCCAGCACGATCAGAAGACCGACGGCTGTGAAAAGTCCACCGGGTTTCATCGGGATGCTATCTCCGCTTCCACCAGACCGAAAACCCTGAAACGATCACGATCAGGGGCAGGAACACCACGCTCGTCAGGAACAGCACACGCACCGCGCTGCCTGTTACATGCAGGCGACGATCTTCGGGTTCTTTCGGACGAATCGAAATCAGGTCGGTGTCCGAGGTGAGCCAGTTGAACGTATTGAGCGCAAGATCGCGGTTGGCAATCGGCGCCGACATGATGTTGTTCGCCATCCAGTTCGAACTTCCGACCACGACGACGCGCCCCGCATTCGAACCCGATCCGATTGTCGCCGCCGCGCCAAGAGTGAACGGGCCTTTTTTTGCTTTAGCCAGTTCCGCTTCCTGGATCGGCAGTTTCGGATTCGTCAGCCCGAAGCTGTCCGCCGTACTCGAAAACAGTTTTTCGGCCGGCGGCTTCACATCCAGCGTCGTCGCCAGCGGATACACCGTCGCGTTGTCCTGCATCACGTTCACGATCGGATGATGTTCGTACGATCCCACTACCGGTGACGACTGTCCGAACAGCCGGCTCGCCGAGCTCAGGTCCAGCACAACGTCTCCGGTCGGCGTTACGCCCCATTCGGAAACCAACTTGAAAAGCTCCGGCGTGTCGCCGGTTTTCCCGTCCGGCAGATTCAGCACCGGATCGAAGTTGAACAGCACGGCTCCGCCGCCTTCCACATACTTTTTCAGCGCATCCAGCGCCGGCTGCAGATAATCATGCTTCGGACCCGCCACCACTACCACCGCGCATGATTTCGGTACTTCCGGCTTCTCGATCAGCGAAATCGTGTCGGTCTTATAGTTGTTCTTCTCCAGCGCATCCTTGATCGTCGAGTATCCGTCGCGATCGGTGCTGCCGATCGTGTGTTCGCCCGAGCCCTGCACGAAACAGATCGTCTTCTGGCCGCTTTTTGACGCCCGCACGAGCGCTCCGGTCAGCTCTTCCTCGGTAAGTCCTTTCGCCGTTTCCTTTTTCTCGCCGTTATCGACGATGATGTCTCCCATCGCCCGTGCGCCTTCTATGCGCGCTACGTCGGGCTTCCGGTCCGGATCGACATAATCAACTCTGATGTTGGAAGAAAGATTCCTGTAACGGTCAAACAGATCGCGCGCGTGATCGTAGTTGTCGCTCTTGTCGAAGTAATAAATGGTAACCGGGCGCTTCAGATTGTGCGCCACCTTCATGGTTTCATCCGACAGCGTGAACTGCTTGTTGGCGGTTACATCGACTGTCTTGTTGTGGTGGTCTGCCAGGTAATTCCCGATCCCGATCACCGCCAGCACCACAATCAGATATAAAGCGACAAACGCTCCGTACTTCGTCTGCCGCGCTTTCAGAAATTCGCTCGCCATTATGCTCTCCACCTCAGTGAATCGAGAGACCGCGAGGTCAGAAACAGTCCGAGGAAAATCGCCGAGATATAAAACACCAGATCTTTTGTATCGATGATGCCTTTCGAGAACGGCTCGAAGTGCGTCAGGATCGAGCAGTAAGCCACTGCCTGCGCCCAGGGCGCTTCGTTATAGCTCGAAACCCAGCTCAGTACCCACAGCAGCAGACAAACCGCGAAGGTCGTGCCGCCCGCGATGATCTGGTTGCGCGTCGTCGTCGAAATGAACGTCCCGATCGCGAGGACAGTGCCTCCCTGCAGGATCAGGCCGAGGTAACCGGTCAGGATTGGGCGCCAGTCGGGCCTGCCCCACGCGAACAGAAGCGCCACATTGATTGCCGATATCGCCAGGATGCACAAATACATCGCCATCGCCCCCAGCCACTTGCCAATGATGATTTCCCAGTCACGCACCGGCGATGTCATCAGCAGCTCGATAGTGCCGCTGCGTTTTTCTTCGGCGAACAGCCGCATCGAAATCAGGGGAATCAAAAATAATCCGACTACGCTCGCGTTGCCGAGCATCGGCGCGATCACCCACTCGTTCACGCTCATCGGCGTGTTGCCGCCGCCGAGCTGCATGCGCAGACCCTGATTGACAAAAACGATGGTGGCGCTGAAGAAGAAGTATCCGAAAATCAGCCCGAACAGGGCCATCAGGAGGTATGCGATCGGCGAAGTGAAATACGAGCGTATTTCCTTGCCGCAGATCGTGAAGACGTTTCTCATTGGGCTTCTCCTTGCAGCACGGCGGGCGCCTCTTCTTCTTTCTCTTTGTCAGCGGACGTTTCCGATTTGGTCAGTTCGAGGAAGATCTCTTCGAGCGACTCGCCCATCGGCCGCAGCATATTCAGGTTCCAGCCGCCCTGCACGATCGCCCGCGCCAGATCGGGCCGGATCGCGTGGTTTTCGAGGCTCCGCACCTCGAAAGCTGCCAGACCATCCTTCCCTTCGCCCGATTGCACGCTTGCCACGCCGGCCACTCTTTCGAGCGCCTGCTTGATCTGGTTTGCCGGACCCCCCGAAACTTCAACAAGCACCTGTTCCGACGCGCCCTTCCGGTGATGCAGATTCGCCACCGTGTCCGACGCCACAATCTGGCCGTTATTGATGATGATCACCTTGCTGCAGGATTGTTCGACTTCAGACAGAATGTGCGTCGAAAGAATGATCGTGTGGTCGCCCGAAAGACTGGCGATCAGCTGCCGCGCCTCTCTCTGCTGGTGGGGATCGAGACCGCTGGTGGGCTCGTCGAGAATGAGCACCGGCGGATTGTGAATCAGCGCCTGCGCCAGTCCAACGCGCTGCCGGTAGCCTTTCGACAGCTTGCCGATAATGGTGTTTTTCACGTCGCCGATGCCGGTGCGTTCACAGACTTCGTCGACGCGCTTTGCGATGTCTGCGCCGGGAATGCCCTTCAGTTTCGCGACAAATGTCAGATAGGAGGTGATTTCCATTTCCGGATAGACCGGCGGCGTCTCGGGCAGGTAGCCGATTCGCTTCTTCACCTCGAGCGACTGCTCGATCACATCGAACCCAGCCACGCTGGCCTTTCCCGACGTTGGCGGAAGAAAGCAGGTGAGGACGCGCATGGTCGTGGTTTTCCCGGCGCCGTTTTTGCCCAGGAAACCAACGATTTCGCCCTGACCCACTTCGAAGGAAATGTTATTGACGGCGACATGACGAGCGTATCGCTTAGTCAGGCCTTCGACTTTGATCATAGTTGTATGTGGCTATGTCTGTTTTGACGGCTTGCCCCGGACATCGTTACGTCCGGGGTAAACCCCATAGCGAGAACCATAATACAGGATTACGGCCCACTGTGGGGCAGGGCCGGATCGCGCCCGGCGTCCGACTCGAAAAGTGCTAAAATCCCGCAATGGCAGATGCTGCGAGTGCCCGGGGTTTGGTTGCCAACCCTGTGCCGGCCACGCTCGGCCGCCCGTCGGCTTCGCGCCACCGCGCTTTCGTCCGCATCACCCACTGGCTTACCGCGCTCTGTTTCTTCTCACTCCTGGTCACCGGAGTTGAAATTCTGATTTCGCATCCTCGCTTCTATTGGGGCGAGACCGGAAATGTCAACATGACTCCGCTGTTCAGTCTCCCGATTCCTTCATCGCGAGCCCTCGTGCCCACCGGCTATAGTTATGTGCTGCCCGATCAGAACGGCTGGAGCCGCGCGCTGCATTTTCAATCGGCCTGGCTCCTG
>Ga0335085_10010668_pt1 | contig 13709 bp, 7 predicted proteins | sample Lox_Sample_45_FD_206712 | JGI IMG/M metagenome (GOLD analysis project Ga0335085, IMG submission 206712) | Soil microbial communities from Loxahatchee National Wildlife Refuge, Florida, United States - Lox_Sample_4.5 | ecosystem: Environmental > Terrestrial > Soil > Wetlands | place: USA: Florida...
AGCAACGCGGAGTTCCTGTTCAGCGTCATGGATTATTCCAGGACCAATTTTGTCCGCAATCCCGGCTTTTGGCTCGGGCGGCCACCGCAACTGGCGGCCACGGTCGTCGGCGCCTGGGGCACCAATGGCGGGCCCGGTCCAACGCTAAGCGGCTACATCGGCGGCGCGGCCATCAGCCCGGTCCACGTCATCAATTGCCGGCACGCGCCTTTCGTGGCTGGCAATGTGCTTCTGTTCATTGACTCGAAGGGCAACCCGGTCCTCCGAACCGTGCTTGGCAACGTTGGACTCTATGCAGATATTAACATCAGCCTGTTGAACCGCCCGCTGCCACCCACAATCCACCCCTTCGCGCTGCTCCCGCCCGACATGACGAACTATCTGCCGGCGGATGGTTATTCCTACGCCTACAACTTTGTCGCCCAAAATCAGTTCCAGAAAATATTTCCAGTGAAGATCGGTTGGTCCGGCGATACCAACGCTGATGCCTGGGTTTTCAGCTGCTTTGCGGACACTTCCCACTTTCCGACCAACTGGGGCTGGACGCCCATTTCCGGCGATAGCGGGCATCCCATCATGACCTTGGTAGGAACAAACCTTCTTCTCGTCGGCCACTGGACCAGCCCGCAAAGTGGCCCACTTTACAACGCTTACTACTCGAACATCGATTCGGCGATGCATCGGCTCAGCACCAATTTTAACATCGGCTCGGACTACCGGCTTTCAACCGGTGACTTGAGCGGCTTCACTTATTACGGGCGTTGATTGCCACCCCGGCCATTCAGAGGGCATTTTTGTTGGTGGCCGTTATCTTTGTCGCGCCGCCCGGAGCCTGATGAGTGGATGGCCGCCGATCGTTTCAGAGACCATACGCCGTTTTCCGGTTGCGGTCGTGCTCGGGCGTCGGTAGATTTTCACAATGATATTGCCGGCTGCAACTGTTTCGGGTTTGGAACGCGCAAGGCGTTTCCGGTCCCTTGGTATCGGCAGAATATCGGCAAAAGTTGATGGGACAATCTGTCATGCCCATTTTGTAAGTTGTTAACAGCTTAACAATAATCACTACGGAGAGATGGCCGAGTGGCTGAAGGCGGCGGTTTGCTAAACCGTTATACGGTCAAAAGCCGTATCGGGGGTTCGAATCCCCCTCTCTCCGCCATATTTTACAAGGGAATTCTGACGGTGACTCACAAAGGGACTCACAAACTTCAGTCCCGTTAAGCCCTGAACTGTCCCAAGTAGTCACGGCTTGGGAAAAACTTCCTGCCTCACTCAAGGCTGCAGTCCTCGCCATCGTCAAGACGGCGGAGTGATTCTTTCAACGAACTTTCCACCATGAATTTTAACCTGACATGGAACACGAGCGCGGCGAAATCGAATTTAACGCGCTTGCAGGCCGGGGATTTGGGCTGGCCGCATTCGGAAGATCGCCGCTTTGGAAAAACGTGCTGGCGAGGCTGGCAACCGGCACGGCGGCGATTTGGGCATGAGACTGACAAACCCAAAACGGAGAATGAACCATGAACTCGAATCCCGCTGAATTGCTCAAACTGCTCAATCCCGTTTTTAACGCGCTGGACGGCCTGATTGAAAACGACGGCGTTTATCTTTACCTGGGCTTCGTCTGGCTGGCGTTGCTGGCCATCGGCTGGATATTGAGCGGCGGCCTGCGACGGAAACAACCGCATGGGAACTCCGCAACGGTCATTCCCTGCATCATCGTCATGCCGCAACCGCCGAGGCAATCCGCATCGCCAATCATTGACATTGAAGCGGAGCAGACATGGAACGATGAGGACGAATCAACGGACTAAAACCATGACAACTTTTCACCCGCAACAATCAGACTGTGGCCGACGTGTTCAAAAAATGGCAAACACCAGCACGCACGAAATTCACGTCACGAATTGCCCCACCAAATTGCACAGTCACGGTCACGAAGCGCGAAAAAACGTGTGCAGCAAATTTCAAGGCACTGTGCAAGAGCACGTCAACGAATGGTCATTTTATACGAGGGAAGCCTTACCCCTTAGCCGGGCTAAGGTTTTGCGACTCGCCAATGGCTCGCCGGAACTTGCGCGGAGTCCCGTGAGATGGTCGCGCGATGACCGCGAACCATCCGGCAAGAAATCTGGCGAGATGTCTCGCGCCACGGTCGCGCAGTGTCCGCGCAACAGGCAGGCAACCGCCGACGTATCGTCGCCGGATGACCGGCGAGACGACTTGCAAGATAACTTACGTTACGCCAATGTCGGACGCGCGGCGTCCGCACTGGAATCTTGCGAGACAACCCACAGTCGGTTCACGCAACGGCCGTGCAAACGGCCCACGCAAAATCCCGCAAGCAACTCGTAAGATTCCTACTGCCAGCTTTCAACCGTCACAGTTAAACATTATGAATACGCCAACCACACCACAACCGACTCTCGATCTTGAATCGTTGCGCAAGGCCATTCAGGAATTCCGGCCCAATCCGCATCGCGTGCCATTCAACATCCTCAAACCATTTCATGATTCCATCGTAGAACTGCGTGCTAAAAGAGCGTCCTACAGGTCAGTTGCAGAACTGCTGCAACAACACGGCGTCAAGACCAGTCGGGCGCGCGTGGCTGAATACGGCCGCATTGTCCTGGAAGGCGGCAAAAAGCGCAAACGGCAGAAACGGACGAAATCCACCCCAGCGGCAAATGCCCCGGCCACGCTGCCAAGTGCGCCAACCGTGGCCGCACAGCCCGCGCCGGCCACGCCGCCGGCCACGGCGATCACGAGCGAAGTCCCGCCGCCGCCAAAAGAAAGTTCACCATACCGTTCACGCGGACCGCACATTGCCAACGTGAGAATGATGAGTCCCGAAGAAAAGGCAGACTTCGACGCATTCCTGAAAGCAAAAAACGCCCCAAAATCGTGACCGCCGCTCACGCAGCTTGTGGCGCGTTTATCCAGTCCGGCGAATTGCCGGTTTGATTCATTGGTGTTTTCCACCCATGACCGTGACACTTCCCGCGTGAAGCCTTAATCGCCGTCCGGCCTTTGGCGAAGCGAGCATCGTCAAGGAGGAACGACAAAACGGCGAGTCGTGTTTGAGCCGTTTTTCGTAGTGTCCTTGACGACGCACAGCGAGCCATACAATGGGAGGGCGATTCACGCGGAGTAAGCAAATGATTAGCATTGACTCCGCAACGCGGTTAGCACCGGATGAAGCAACAAGGTGATAATCACGCGAGGCAACATCCGAAGCAGCAAAGTTTGCTACATTGAAGGCAACACGGTTGGCACCATGCGAAGCATTTCGCAAGATGTCTTGTTAGTCGTTGCAGGTTCCATCTTGCGGGACTGCGTGCAACCGGCGGCGAGATTTTAGCGAGCCACAAAAACCTTGTTTTAACAAGGGGTAAGGCGTGCCCCTGTCTAAAATGGCAAATTGCTCATTAAAAACCAACTGCGCGCCTAGCGACAAAAGGCGGCAAAAAGCGACAAGTTGAAGCGATAAATTGCGGCAAATTCGTTGCCGCTTTTTATCGCTTTTTGCCGCTCGGTTTCAAGTCGCATTTTTTCCCAACGAACTCGTTAGGAGATGGTGTCTCCAAAAAATTATTTCTACGGGCTTCCGTTTTTCATGCGATTTACCTTTCCTATGAACGTATAGTTTTCATCGGTGGCGGCGATGGCGCTGGTTATCGGATGTGATTGGCGTTCATTGTTGGCTTGGTTCGTTCGCTTTTGGTCATTCACGCCTGGCGCGGGCGTTTGCTTTCTATCGCCGTGTTTCCCAAACGTAGATGGGAACAGAAGCCACCTATGCGTGTTCGGTTGCCAGTGGGCAGCACGTCTGCACCTCCACATTCACATGAACCAGTTCTTCATGAATTTTCAACTTCTGCCGGTATTCGTCCGGTGTTTTTGGATGATGAGCAACAACGCTGATAATGGCGGCGAACTTGTTGACACCTACCTGCCAGATGTGCAGGTCGGCAATCACGGAATCGTCATCGTTTTCAATACCTTCACGAATCACCATAGGCAAATCCGAGCCGTCAGGAGTCCGATCCAAAAGAATTACCGTCGTCTGGCGAACAAGTGAATAAGCCCACTGGCCGATGACCACGCTGCCAACCAAGCCCATGATAGCGTCCATCCAATACCAGCCGAAAAATTTGCCAGAAAGCAGAGCGGCAATTGCCAGGAGTGAAGTCACGGCATCCGCAATCACATGGAGATAAGCCGACCGCAGATTCAAATCGTGGGACTGTTCATGCCCATCTTGGTGATGGTCATGGCCGTGATGATGGCCCTGATGTTGATCTTTCAAAATCAACGCGCTTACGACATTGACGGCCAATCCCAAACACGCGACAAAAATTGCTTGATTGAACTGAATTGGAAGCGGGTGAATAAGTCGTCCGATGGATTCACCGGCCATCACCAGACCGACACCGCCCAAAACAATGGCGCTGGTGAATGCACCCAGCACACCAAATTTACCTGTGCCAAAACTGAAACTGGCGTCCGTTGCGTGTCGTCGGGCGAAGAAATAGGCGAGAACGGTTATCAAGAAGGCCGCAACATGGGTTCCCATGTGCAGACCGTCGGCAAACAGAGCCATTGAATGAAACTTCAGGCCGAAGATAATTTCGGCGATCATCATTATCGCCGTCAACATCAAGACGCGCCGCGTGTTCTTTTCAGAGGCCGAAAAGTCAGCGGTGAAATCGTGGCCGTGTTTCCAGTGGGAGATATTTGTCGTGTGCATAACGATTTAATTTTCGGCAAGGTCGCTCTTGGTAATGATTTTGCAATACGAGTTTTGCAATTCCAGCCACCAGATCAAAACTTTACGTCCCACAGTCCGGCGGCGCGTTCGAGTTCCATGAGCGCGTTGGCGGCGTCGGCCAGCGCGCTGTTGTAGGCTTGGTGAACATCGTTATCGGCGCTTTGCGCCATCAACAGATCGTCCAGCGTGGAATTTCCGTGTTCGTAGCTAAACCGTTTTGCGGCCAGCACGTCATCCGCGCCCTTGAGGGTCTCACTTTGAAACTTTTGCACACGCTCTTGCATGAGTTGGTAGGTATTGAACGACTCCCGCACTTGCACCTCGGCTTTGAGTTCGGCGGACTCGACCTGTTTTTGAGTTTGTTCGGCCACCGACCGGGCGGTGGTGATTTCGGCCTTGTTACGGTTCCACAGTGGCAGCTGAAAGGAAAGACTCACGCCAAGATAATCCATTTGGGGCGTCGGGTTGACAAAGTTTTCTGTCGCGGTGCTGTAAGTGTAACCCACCCCCACGGTTGGGTCGGGAATGCGATTGGCTTTGGCAAGATGAACTCCGCTCTTCGCGCCATCCCGTGCGTGACGCAAGGCGACCAGGTCGGGCCGGGTTTGCAGCGCGTTTTCGATAAGCTGGCTCAAATCAAACGAGCGCGGCTCAAGTTCCAGTTTCCCCCGCAATATGAACGTGGTCTGGCCACGGTCCCGACCGAGAAAATTATTTAGGTTCAGTTGCGCCACCTGTGCGTCGTTTTCCGCGTTGAGCAAGTCGCTTTCCGATTGCAGTTCGTCCACGCGCGATTGTGTCAGGTCAGTCTCGCCAATGTCTCCGGCCTTGAAACGGTGATCTTGCACGGCGACTAGCTGGCGAAGGTAATCAGTGGTTTTATGCTGTTGTTCCAGTTCCCGTTGTGCGGCGAGCGCCCCGACAAAGGCTTCGGACGCGTTGAGTTTCAGGTTGCGCACGAAGTCATCCAACGTGGCGGCGGCAGAATGATAGTTCTGTGTGGCCATGCGAATGCCCCATTTACGTTTGCCGCCGATTGGAATCGTCTGCGCGATACCGACGTTCAATGCCTCCGGTTCGCTCTGGTCCACCCCGTTCACATAACGTCCTGCAAAACGCAGTTCGTGACTATCGCCAAGGTTGAGCGTCGGGTTTTGAAACTCCCTGGCAATGGCGACGGCGGCCTTGGCGATGTCCACGTTGTAACGCTGTGCGGCATAATCTAGGTTTGCCTCAGCAACCTCGTTGAGAAATTCATCGAGCGTGATTTCATTGGTCGCCGGAATGGAATTGGTCACAACCCAGCTTGCCAGCGGTGCGGCTGGGTTCGTTGAATTGGAATCGGCGAGAACAACATTTGCCGACAGCAACGAAATGACCAAGATGGTCAGGGTTTTGTGCTTCATATATTTGGGAGTTCTTTCTGCTCCGGCTCGCTGCCTTTCTTCGCGTCCACCCGTCGTTCCACGACGTAATAGACGGCAGGCAACACCAGCAGGGTCAGCGCCGTGGCGGTGATGAGTCCGCCAACAATCACGGTTGCCAGCGGCCTTTGCACGTCGCTGCCGACCGCATGAGAAAGCGCGGCGGGCAGCAATCCCAGAATGGCGACGGCGGCAGTCATCAGCACCGGACGCAGACGTTCGCTGGCACCGCGCAGCACCGCACTTTCAAGCGGCGCACCCGACGCGCGCCAGCGATTGAGATTGGAAACCATGATGACACCGTTTTGCACCGCCACGCCAAACAGCGCGATGAAGCCGACGGCACTAGAAACATTGAGTGTCATTCCCCGCAGATGCAGCGCGGCAAATCCACCCAGCAAGGCGAGCGGCACCGTGAGCATGATGACAGAGGCGAAGCGGCCTTTGCCAAATGCGGCGAACAAAATCAAAAAGATTAAACCTAGCACCGCCGGGACGATGATGGCCAGACGCGACTGCGCTCGTTGTTCGTTTTCAAACTGGCCGCCCCAAACGATTTCAAATTTCTCGTGGTCGTATTTGACCTTGCCGTCAATTTCACGCTGGGCTTCCGCGAGAAATGAAGAGAGATCGCGCCCACGCAAATCCAGTTTGACGGTTGTGTAGCGGCGTCCCATTTCGCGGGCAATCGTGCTTTCACCCGGCCCAACATTTATTTCGGCGATGTCCGATAGCGGAATGCGTCCGCCGTTGGGGGACAAAATGGTCAGGTCGGAAATGGCTTGGGCATTGTCGCGGGCGGACGCGATGAAGCGGACGTTTACGTCATAACTTTTGTCACCGACAAAGACGCTGCTCAAAGCCTTGCCACCGATGGCGGTTTCAATCAGATCGTCCACGTCCGCCACATTGATGCCGTAACGCGCGGCGGCCTGACGGTTCACCTTGATTTGAAGTTGTGGCAGCGGCGGTTCCTGATCCACGGCCACATCCACCGCGCCGCGCACATTTTGCAGCACGTTGACAATGTTCCCCGATATGCGGCGGCTTTCATCCAAATCGTCGCCAAAAACCTTGACGACCAGTTCGGAATGCGCCCCGGCAATCATGTCATAGATGCCGTCAATCATCGGCTGGGTGAATCCGAAACTCATGCCGGGCAGTTCAGCGTTGAGCTTGTCATTCATGCGCTTAATGAGCGCCTGCTTATCACCGCCCCACTGGTCGTAAGGTTTCAGGCCAACGGAACTTTCGATATGCGAAAAAGTGAATGGGTCAGTCCCGTCGTCATTGCGCCCGGTTTGAGTGACCACATAGGAAACCTCTGGGAAGGTGCGCATTACCTTGCGGAAATCGCGTGCCATCTCCGTGGCTTTTTGGATTGAAATGCCAGCGGGCAGTTCGATTTGCATCCAAATTGAGCCTTCGTCGAGGTAGGGCAAAAATTCGCGCCCAACCGTGAGTGCCAAGACGATGGCAATCACCGTCGCAGCAAGGCCGGGATAGATGGCAATTTTGGGACGCTTGATGATTCGCAAAAGCTGCGCGTCATATTTCTCATGCAGCCATTCAAAGACCGGATTTTGCCAGATTCTTCCGGGCTTGCGATAGGTAACAAACGTCAAAGCAGGGATGGCTGCCAAAGCGAACAGCAGCCCGCCAAGCAACGAGTAACCCACCGCAAAGGCCATCGGGGTGAACAGCTTTTTCTCCACCGACTCAAAAGCAAACAACGGCAGGTAAGCGGTGATGATGATCAGCGTGGCAAAGAACATCGGCTTGGCGACTTCCAGAACCGCTTTCAGCGTGCCAGCCTCGTTCAAAACTTTGTTCGGATTTTGTTCAAAGCGACTGATGATGACTTCCATCAGCACGATGGAACCATTGACGATGATGCCAAAATCAATTGCGCCCAAAGACAGCAGGTTCGCGGGGATATGCGTGTAATACATTGCCACAAATGCGAACAGCAATGAAAAGGGAATGGTCAGCGCGACCAAAAGCGATCCGCGCAGGCTGCCAAGAAAAAGCATCAACACGACAACTACTAACGTCATGCCCTCCAGCAGAGTCCGGCTGACGGTGTGCAACGTCGTATTCACCAGCGCGGTGCGGTCGAGATACGGCACGACCTTGACATCCGGCGGCAGAACTTTGGTGTTCAATTCTTCGACCTTCTGGTGGACGCCGGCGAGGACTTTTGAGGGATTCGCGCCAAGCAACAGCAGGGTGATACCCTCAACCGCGTCATCATTGTCGTCTTTGCCGAGAATACCCTGACGTTCAAGCACACCCATTTCCGCATGCCCGATGTCTTTCACGAAAACCGGCGCTCCATTTTTTTGCGTGATGACGATGTTGTTCAAATCGTCAACCTTGGTGATGGCACCCAAGCCACGCACGACGAAACCTTGTTCCCCGCGCACAATCAAACTGCCGCCGGAGTTGATGTTGTTCGCCGTAATCGCATTTTCAACCTGCGCCAGTGAAAGGTTATATTGCGCCAGTTTGTTCGGATCAACGAACACTTGGAATTGATAATTTTCACCGCCGAAAGGATTGACATCAATGACACCGGGCACTTGCTTGATGCGGGGCATGACCACCCAATTGTTCAAGTCACGCAGTTCTCGCGCATCACGCAGTTTTGATTCAACCGTGTAACGGTAAATTTCGCCGATGGGTGAAGTGGGTGAGTCCAGCCCCGCTTGCACTCCCGGCGGCAAGGTGACGTTGCCAATCTGGTCATACACACGCTGGCGCTCGAAGTAATAATCTGTGCCGTCGTTAAAAACCAAGGTGATCAACGACAACGCAAAGGTGCTTTTCGAGCGCATGACATGCAGGCCGGGAAGACCGTTCAGCTCGCGTTCCAAAGGAATGGTGATTTGCTGCTCCACTTCTTCGGCGGCGTGACCCGGATCTTGCGTGATGACCTGAATCGTCACCGCGCCGATGTCGGGATACGCCTCCACGTTCAGTTCCCGCAACGTGTAGAAACCAAAGATGGAGAGGCCGATGAACACGGCCAGCATCAGCGCGCGCCGACGCAGACAGAAGGCGACAAAACCGGCAATCATTGAAACAACACTCCTTCCTTTACAAGAATGTTTGCACCCGCATCAAGCCCGTCGGTGATGATGATTCGGTCGTCTTGTTGTGCGCCCACTTTCACTTCGCGCGGTTGGAGCATCCACGGTTTGACCTGTTCAAAGACAAAGGCCGAGTTGCCGCTTTGCACCACAGCAGTCGCGGGCACAGTGACTTGCGTTTGCGGGAAACCGAGAAAATTCACCGTCGCAAACATGCCGGGCTTGAGGCGGCGTTCCGGGTTGTCAAAGGCGACGCGAACTTTCGCGACACGAATGTCGGGATCAATGAGGTCGCCAATGAACAAAATTTTTCCGGTGAAAGCTTCGCCGGGATAGGCTGCAATGGCCGCGCTGATTTCCTGTCCCTTCGTCAAGAATCGCAGGTCTTTTTCCTGCACGCTTGCCGTCACCCAGACCGTGGACAAATCGGCCACTGTCATCAAAGAAACGGTGTTGTCATTGCGAAATTCGCCGTGCGCGGAAGCCATGTCAACTACCTGCCCGGACAACGGAGAAAAAACCTGCAATGGCTGGCCGAGCTTGTCGGTTTCAGGATTGAAACCGTAAGCAAGCAATTGCTGAACCGCCGTGTCGAGATCAATTTTTGCGGATTCATAATCGCTCGTGGCCTGCTCCACGTCCTTTTGCGCGGCGATTTTGTTTTCCAAAAGTTCCTGCTGCCGTTTCAGCGCACGACGGGTCAGTTCCTCGACGCTTTTGGCCTTCACATAATTGTCCTGTGCCGCAAAAAAATCCGGCGATTGCAGCGAGGCCAGCAATTGTCCGTTGGTGACCGTGTCGCCAAGTTGCACATGTAATTTGATCAAACGTCCGGTCAACGGCGGAAAAACATTCGCGTATTTCTGCGGGTCGGCCTCCACCACCGCTGGCGCGGAAAGCCGGCTTTGGATTTTCTCCGCGCGCGCCGTGTCAAATTTCAACCGGTCGCGCAAAATGGATTGCTCCGGTATGACGACCAGGTCGCCCTGCCGCTCAAATTGGCTGGCTGGGGCGGCAGGTTCAGAACGCTTGCAACCAGTCAGGACGACAGCCAGCAACAGAAGCGGCATCCAGGCCACAAAGAAAATATATTTGGTCTTCGTTTTCATTCTCCAATTTCGGTTTCGACTTTCACCGTTCATAACACGAATACGCCCGCCCTTGCCGGAACGCACAAATAATCCGTTGAAAAAATAAATGAAGCCGCGATGAAGTGTTACTTAAGGTAGCCTTAAGAATTTTTAAGAATTGGAGGCACGACCGGCGTTCAACCGTTCCGCCTGGATGGCAACAATTGCCAGTTCAGGCCGCCGACGCTTTTTAAGGCTCAAACGGCTGGCGATGCCGCAAAGCGGCGCACAACCCAGATGCAAAGAAAATTCCCATGCGCTCATTTTGATATTAAATGCGACGACGATCTTCTTCTGATAATCCAAAGAATGGAACTGGCATCGGGAGCCTGTTCAACGGCTTCACGAAAATGCGGCGTCTTCAGAAGCTTGGCGATTTCCGCCACGGTGTGCAGGTGCTTTTGAAACTGTCCCTGCGGAATGAGGAAAAGAATCACGAGCGTCACAGGTTGCCCATCTAAAGCATCAAAGGCGATGCCCTTTTTGGAACGGCCCAGCGCCGCAATCGGATCGTTAATCAAATCAGTTGAAGCATGTGGGATTCCGATGCCATATCCGATGCCGGTGCTCATGGATGACTCGCGCTTTCTGACGACGGCGGTGATGGCGTCCCGGTGCTCGGGTTTTATTTTACCCGTTTCCACCAGATTGTTAATCAGCTCGTCAATCGCTTCCCAACGGTTCGTTGCCCGCAAGTCAGCCAGGATTTGAGACTCGCTCAAACAGTCAGTTAAGCCAATGTTCATAAAATCATGCGACGGAAATGCGCCGCTTAATGAAGATAGAAGAAAATATGCCGCCCGTTACTTAAGACCATCTGAAGATTTGTTAAGGGAAGTGGCGCGTTCAATTCCTACAAAGACTGCCATTCAGCCTTTGCGAGGCGGCTCACATTTCGCAATCGCGTTCTTTGAGTGCCAATCGGTAACGGCGGACTTCATTTTTTCAACCTGCGAAACAGCCCCCTGAAGTTTTGCGAAATCAGCTTTCAGTCGCTTGATTTGACGCTGAAGAACCCGCGCCCGAATTCGTTCAGAAATCCAAAAGAAAAACCAACCAAACAAGGCGATAACAACCACGGTTGAAGCAATTTCCAGCATGATGATTTGACATTCATCTAGTTGCGCCTCGTTCCCCAAAAAACGGCCAAGACAATCAACGCTACGCCCATGACGACAAGCATCCAACCAAGCCCGCAGGCTTTATGAGATATGAATAGCTCGGCGGCGCAATTCAGCGAGAAAAGTCCGATACAAGCCAGCGGGAATGCAATGTTGGGGAGCCTCTTTCGCGGCGGTCTGTATTCCTTCTCCATAGGCCATTTTCAAATCCATTTTTTCCGCAACAGCCACACTTTGATCAATTGTGTCAAGCCGACGTAGCAAACGAGTGTGACTGCGAGGAGCGGCCAGAATTGCCACGGCAACGGAACGAATCCCAAATAGTGCGCCAGCGGTGAATACGGAAGGAACGCGCCGATGGCCATGATGCCAAATGTCGTCATCGTCAACTGCCAGCTCGCGCGCGACTGGATGAAGGGAATCTGGTTGGTGCGGATGACGTGGACGATGAGCGTCTGCGTCATCAGCGATTCGACAAACCAGCCGGTGCTGAACAATGCGGCGGCATAAGTGTGGTCGGCGACGTCCGTGCCGGGAAAGCGCGCAGCCAGTTCCGGCGGCGCGGCCAGAAGCAGATTGTTGCATTTGAAGAAAAACCACATCAAGAAATATGTCGTGTAATCGAAAATGGAACTGATCGGGCCGATGAACAGGATGAATTTTCCAATCTCACCCATATTCCACGGGCGAGGTTTGGAGATGACCGCCACACCGACGTTGTCGGTCGGAATCGGCACTTGTGAAAAATCGTAGAGCAGATTGTTCGACAAAACCTGAATCGGCTGCATAGGCAAAAACGGCAGCCAGGCACTCGCGCCCAGCACGCTGAACATATTGCCAAAGTTGGAACTCGCGCCCATGCGGATGTATTTCAAAATGTTCGCAAAGACTTTCCGACCTTCGAGCACACCTTCTTCCAACACCATCAAATTCTTTTCCAACAAAATCATATCGGCGGATTCCTTGGCGATGTCCACGGCGGTATCCACGGAAATGCCCACGTCGGCGGCGCGCAAGGCGGGCGCGTCGTTGATGCCGTCACCCATGAAACCGACGACGTGCTTGTTGCGTTGCAATGCCTGCACGACGCGCTTTTTGTGCGCGGGCGAGAGGCGGGCGAAAACGTCCGTGGCTTCAACTTCTTTGGCCAATTCGTCGTCCGTTAATTTTTCAACTTGAATGCCCAGCAAAATCTTTTCGGCGTGGATGCCCACTTCAGTGCAAACCTTGCGCGTGACGAGGTCGTTGTCGCCGGTGAGCACTTTGATGGTGACACCGTGCTGGCGTAATGCAGTGATGGCCTTGGATGCGGAGTCTTTCGGTGGATCAAGGAAGGCAAGATAGCCAGTCAAAATCAGTTCGCTTTCGTCCGCTTTGGTGAATGTGGTTTGCGCTCCTAATTTTTTTGTGGCAACAGCGAGAACGCGAAAACCATCTTCGCTTAATGAATTGACCTGTTCGATAATGTCGCCGACAAGGATTGGCTCCATCGGCAGGATTTCCCCGTCGTTCTCGAAGTGCGTGCATTTGGCGAAGACAGCTTCGGGTGCGCCTTTGGTCAACAACTGACGTTCACCATTTGGACACTCGATGGCGACGGACATCATGCGGCGCGAAAAGTCGAATGGAATTTCGTCCACCATCTTGTAATTGGCGATGCCTAGTTCGCCATGCAGTTCCTTGTATTTCAACACCGCGCGGTCGAGGACGTTTTTCAAGCCGGTCTGGAAATGACTGATCAAATAAGCATCGCGCAGCACGGCCTCGCTCTCGTTTTTGAAAACGTCCACATGCAGTTCCAAGATTACATGGTCAATGGTGAGGGTGCCGGTCTTGTCGGTGCAAAGAACATCCATCGCGCCGAAGTTCTGGATTGAATTTAACTTTTTGACGATGACTTTTTTCTTCGCCATCGCCAGCGCGCCTTTTGACAGGCAGACGGAAACAATCATCGGCAGCATTTCCGGCGTAAGACCGACGGCCACGGCCATCGCAAAGAAAAAGGCGTCACCCCATTTGTGCTTCATCAGGCCATTGATGAGGAAAACCATCGGGACCATCACCAGCATGAACGTGAGCATCAACCAGACGTATTTTTTGACACCCTTGTCAAAGGCCGTCTCGACTTGCTGGCCCGCGAGGCTGCTGGCCATTTTGCCGAAATATGTCTT
>Ga0335085_10010669_pt1 | contig 13709 bp, 10 predicted proteins | sample Lox_Sample_45_FD_206712 | JGI IMG/M metagenome (GOLD analysis project Ga0335085, IMG submission 206712) | Soil microbial communities from Loxahatchee National Wildlife Refuge, Florida, United States - Lox_Sample_4.5 | ecosystem: Environmental > Terrestrial > Soil > Wetlands | place: USA...
GGCCTCGAGCCGTACGTCGAGGTCGTCGCCCACATCGACACCGAGGCCGAGAAGCGCCTCGTCCCGCTCTACCGCCTCGAGATCTGACTGCGCCTCAAGTCTGGGTCGCGGCCGTCGCTAAACTGGGCGAGACCCTTGCGGGATCGTCTAATGGTAGGACGCCTGACTCTGGATCAGGTAGTCTAGGTTCGAGTCCTAGTCCCGCAGCCTTATGAAAGCCCTGCAAACGCAGGGCTTTCGTTTACTAAGCCTCCGGATGCCCGCGCGCTGACGGTGATGAAATTCGGCCGGCAACTCATGGGCGTGTGGGTCACGTTCGCCCACTCGCTAGTGGAGGAGAGGCCGCTGACGGCGCGGTTGGCAACGCCAGCACTCGCGACGAATGAAGCGGGAGCCCGGGCCGGCGCAACCGACGGGAAGATCCACACTCGACCGTCCACGACTGGATCACTTGCTTCAAATCGGACAACCATGTAGGGTCGCCCAGCGGGTGGAGTCGCGCGGGATTCGCCTCTTTGGCAGGCACGGCTGAAGTCGGCCTCAGCGACGTCGAACCCTTCTCTCCTCGCGTTGCTTGCGGGGTCACCTCGCTCGAACGAGAAGGAGAACAACTGATGATCGGTCGGTCTGTTTCCAGATGTGTTCGGCTTGGGCTGCTGGTGGTCCTGGCGTTGTTGGCTTTCGGGGCGGTCGTAGGCTCCTCGGACGCGCGCACGACCGCGAGCCTGCCGGATCTCGCGATCACTAAGACGCTGCAGAACCCGCCGCCGCCGGTGCAGTCGGTCGGCGGCACGTACGTGTTCTTGACAAAGGTGAAGAACGTGGGGGCCGCGTTACCGGCCAACACCCTCGTCATCACGCACGAAACGATTCCAGCGGGGTTCACGGTGGTCAGCGTCACGCCGCAGGGCGCGTTCACTTCCAACAACTTCAACGGGTGTAGCCCCCTCAACCTCCCAGGCGTGGGATGCGTGTGGGTTGTCCCAGCCGGAGGCTTCGGTTCTGGGATCGTCAAACTCAAATGGACGCTGAAGATCAACTCGGTGCCGGCTGGTGGGAAGTTCACCAACTGCGCCGATACGTACGCAACGCCTCCGACCGGCCTCCCCGCGATCGCAGAGCAAACTCTCTCCAACAATACGGATTGCGTACCTGACATCCCTGTCAACCCGGCGACGGCACCGCCCGTCAATCATTTCAAGTGCTACGTTCCTGGCCCTAGCCCGACTGGGCCGACCACGCCGGTTCTCACCGGGGCTTACTTCCTCCAGGACGATTTCGATCCTTCCAGCAGCAGCGCCCCGGTTGTCACCATTGGTGATCTCGTCCGCTTCTGCAATCCAGTACAGAAGACATACGCAGGAGCAACGGCAACCATCAACCCTGTCACGGCAGACATTCACCTTGCGATCTATGGGCTCACCCAGCAAACAGCTGTCCCCTCCCACACGATCGGGGTGACGAACCAGCTCGAGACCGCAAAGACCTACCATATCGGGCCGCCGCAATGGATCGCGGTCCCGAGCTTGATGAACTCCAACAGCACCCAGCCAGACCCGACGCTACTCAGCCACTTCAAGTGCTACCCCGTGCTGGGTTTCTCGGTCGATCTGCTCGACCCGTCGTTCAACAACCATGAGGAACCCGGTGTCACGATCGGGGCTCCATTCATGTTCTGCAACTCCGCCACGAAGATCCACAGTCCCTCAAACGTGGGTCCAAACACGACATACCCGAACGTGAACCCTGGCGAGCATCTCCTCTGTTACACGTTCGCATTCAACCCGTTCCCGTTTACGCTGAAGTTCACGAACCAGTTCAACCTCGACCACGCACTGAAGGTGACAGGCGCTGACCTTCTCTGCGTCCCCACGACGTTGAATTTCGTCGCGACGCCGTGAACAGGTAGCACCGATTGCCTGGGGGTCGATGACAAGGCGCATCGACCCTCGGGCGTGTTTTTCCGCTCCAAGCGCTGGCCCTCACCAGCGCTGCTGCAGGAACCAACCGAACCGTCTAACTAATCGTGATCACGGCACCAACGCGGCGGCGTGAGCCGGTGATGCTGAGACAGCACAGCGGTCCGCCGTGCAGCACGTGTCGCGCCCGCAAGCTCCTCCCCGAACCGTGCCGTTGCCCGCTTCGTATTCATCCACAGCCAGGCACCCGGCCGATACGGCTCCGGCTCTCGAGCAGCGAGCACGTCGAACACCGCGCAGGTGACGGGATCGACCGGTCGCTGTAAAGCATGCGGCGGCCGAGCCGATGGAAGTCAGGGTGCCCGTCGTTCCACGCGATCAGCTCCCGGTCGAGCTGCACGCCAGTGGGGAACGTATCGGCGAGCTCGGGCATCCGATACGCGGCGGCTGCGCGCGCGGAGCCTTCCGCGGTGTGTGCAGACGAGCAGGCGGTATCCGTCTAGCTTCGGCTCATAGCGCCAGCAGCGACCAGAGGGGATTGGGCCGGAGCGGGCGAGGCTTTTTGTTGGCTCCGGTAGCGATCAAGCAGGCTACGAGTGCGAGCTCTTACGCGGCTAGCGGGCTCGTTCAGAGTCGACGACTGCCACGAGCGATGTCCCCCCGTGCCGGTCGGGGACCGCGCCGACGCAGCGGCACAGGCCCCTGATGAGCGACACGCCGTCCACCCGCTCTGGCTTCGGATCGCCGAGCGCCTCCCACGGCGGCACGTGCGGGTCCTGCACCTCGACGAGGACGTCGCCGTTGTCGCACACCATCGCGCAGACGGCGACTGCTTCCGCGGGCTCGGCGTGCGCCAGTGCCGTGCGGGCCGCCTCGTGCGCCACGAGCTTCACGTGGAAGGCGAGCCGCCCGGCGACGCCCTGCCCGGCGAGCCAGTCGCCGACCTCCTGACGGGCCTCCGCGAGCCCGCTCTCCTCGCCGACGAACGTGACGAACGACGACATCGCATCTCCCTACCGTGACCATTGTGTCCTTCCCCACGTCCGGGATGTTCGAACATCCACGGAGGCGGTTTTGGACCGTCGTAGCGTGGTAACAACTGCTAACGAGCACGTCACACCCTTCGCAGCGGTTAAGAGGCCGGGCCCGCTCCGTGAGGAGCGGGCCCGGCCGCTGCTAGAGGATCGCCGCCCGGCCTAGGGGCCGATGGCGACGTTGGAGATGGTTCCGTTGAACGACTGGTCCGCGACCACGAACGAGACTGCATTCGTGGCGAACTTCCAGCCCGGATGGTTCGTGTTGATCGTGGCCCACGTCTCCGAGAGGCCGTCCGAGGGGACGAACACCACGCAGAGCGGGTTGTGGACATCAACCGTGCCCGTGCCCAACGGGTCGCATCCAGGTGCGTCCGCGAACAGGTACTCGTCGAGCGTCCCGTCCCCGTTCGTGTCGACCGCGAGCGAGAACCTCGGCGACCCGCCCGCGACGTTCCCTGCGACCGGGCTGTAGTCGAAGTGCAGGTTCGCGGTGGCCGAGAGCAGCTCACCCGCGTTCGGCGGGAACGCGTAATACACGCCCGCATAGCAGTTGGTGTTCACGGTATTCGGGCAGACGTCCACCGTCGTGTCGAGCGTCGCCGACTGCCCGTCCGCACTGAGCGTGCACGTGCCGCCCGCCCCGGGGTTGCTCCCGTCCGCGCTGTCCTCGGAGCCCGAGAAGCAGAGCAGGTTCTGGCCGGAGGCGTTCGTGAACGTCACCTGAGCCGTCCCGCCGCTCGGGTTCAGCGTCACCGTCTGCCCGACGTCGTCAGACGAGACGACCGCGCCCTGCAGCACGGCGATGTTCGAGACGTGACCCGGGAACGGATCCTCCGTCACCGTGATCGTGATCGGCGATCCGTCGGCGTTGGCGATCGGGAAGTTCCCGAACGGCGCCGGCATGGCACAGGACGGATACGGCGGGCTCGCCGTGAACGACTGCACCGTCGGGACGCCGTTCACGGTGATCGTCGCCGTGTAGGTGTAGGTCAGCCCCTGGATCGCTGCCGACGAGTTCGGGTCGATCGCCTTGCAGATCTTCAGGCTGACCCTGTTGATCGTGTTCCAGATCGACACCTGCGTCTCACCGACCAGCGGGTCGCCCGCATACGGAACCGTCACCGTCAACGGGTTGCCGCAGCCGAGGCTCGCCGGCGGGTGCGTCGGCGTCGGCACCGGCCCCGTCGCCTTCGGCACGCACTGGCTCACGCCGTCATTCGTGCGCGCGTCGGACGCATAGAACTGGTACTCCGGCACCTTCTGCCCGTTCGCGAGCGTCACCGTCATGCCCGACAGGTCCTCGGTCACCGTGTAGGTGCCGACCGGGACATCCGCCGGGAACGTGCAGCCACCCGACACCGCCTTGACCGTGCCGCTGACCGCCTTGCCGCTCGTGTTCTGGCTCGCCGGGCTCGAGTAGTCGAACGTGAACGTGTCACCGTAGTCCGGATCACCCCGCACGAGGTACTTACACATCTCGAGCCGCCCGAACGCCGTGTTCGTGACGTCCAGCTCGTTGATCCCGTTCACGATCTTCGTCGTCGCGGTGCCCGGGTTACCGAGACCGCTGCCGGCGTCGATGAACGGATTCGAGTTCGCCTCCGTGGCAGATGCATGACTGCCCACCGGGAACGGCACGATCTGGCCCGTCTTCGGATCGGTGACGATCTTGCAGCCACTGTTCGCACCCTTCGGCACCGTGATGTTCACCGTCCAGGTCGTCCCGGCCGGATACGCATCGTCACTGACCGTGAACGTGAACTTCGTCCCCTGAAGGGCCTCGCTGCCCGCGGGCAGGAGCTTGCACACCTTCAGCTGCGTCACGTTCGTGCTGTTCACGAAGTGAACCTGCACGTCACCCGCGGACGAGATCGGCACCACCACCACCGCCGAGCCGTTGTCCGGGATCACCGTCCCCAGCTGACCGGCGCTGAACTGACCCAGGAACACGTCCGACAGCTTCTGGTTGGCCGGGATCGTCTCCGTGACCGTGACCGTCCCCGCCGGGATGCCCCCGTTGCGACCGTTGATCGCAGCCGTGCACTGCCCGACCGGAACCGTCGCCGTGAACGTCTGGTTCCCGTCCTGGATCGTGTAGTCGTACGAGCCCGTGATGAACTGGTCACCGGCGTCCTTACAGATCTCCAGCGACCCGGTCTGCGACGGTCCTACCGCCTCGTCGTCGAACGTGAGCTCGTTCGCACCGTTGCCGACCACGAAGCGCACCGAGCAGGACGTGTAGACACCCGAAGACGCCGGGTTCACGCACGTCCCGATGCCCTGCTTCTTGATCGTGCCGTTGTCGGCGGTGACGGTCGTTACCTGGTCGCCAGGCGGCACGCTCTCCGTGACCAGGATCACCGACAGCGCCTGTACCTTCACCGCCGTGCTGCAGCCGCCGTTCGCGGTCGCCGAGACGTTCGTGCCGCCGATCGTGAAGCTGTACGACGGCCCCGGCGGCGGCGTGGTGAAGTCCGTGCTCGTCTTGCAGACCTTCACCACCGTTCCCGCGAGCTGGTTCGCGATCGTGACGTGCGTGTCACCGCCCGCGGGCACATTCACCTTGGTCTTCGCGGCTGCGGCGTTCTCGTTGAGCAGGGCCCCCACGGGTATCGTCGACGCCCCGGTCTGCTGGTACTCGAGCCCGCCGCTCGAAAGGTTCTCCGTGATGGTGTACTTGCCTGCGGGCACCACGTCGTGCGAGCATTGCGGCGGCGTCACCGTGATGGTCAGCGGCGTACCGTTCTGCCCCTTCTGGGCCGAGAACGAGAAGGTCGAGCCGCCGACGTCCGTGCCGTTCGACCCGACCTTGCAGATCTCGAGCGTGCCGTTGGCCGCAGAAGCCACCCCCGACCACCACGCGAATACGAGCACCGACGCGGCGACCGCGAGCAGGAAGCTCGCGGCCTTCCCCGGCCCTCGTCGTTTGGTTTCCACCTCTTGTTGTCTCCCTTCTGTTCTCTCGGCGTCGCGCGACTCGTGGCCTTGACGGGCCGGAGCGGTGGCCAGATACGTCACGCACATCCCCGTCCAGTGTCTTCTTTGCGACCCGAAGCACCCCCCGCCTCGAGAACACCAACCTCTTGTGTCACCGCCCGGCGCGCCGATTCTTGCACCCCCGGACGACCGTGTCCACTGTTGATTTCCCGCCGCGTTCAGCGCTTGTACGTCTGCCCGCGAAGCTCGCCGTTCGGGTTCTTCAGCGTGTAGAGGTCGACGTAGAGCTTGCGGGCCGCCAGCTCCGCGATCTCCGCCCCCGTCAGCTTCGTCTTTCCGGTCGCGGGAGAGCTGCACGGACTACAGAGCGGGAGGGCGACCGGGCCGGTCTGGCCCGTCGTGCCGAGGTGGATGTCGGCGGCGGTCGCCTTGCTGCTCAGCGTGTGGAACTTGAGCGTCCAGTCGAGGGTGCGGCCGAGCAGCCGGCCCGTGAACCTGCCCCCGGCGAGATGCGGCACGTGCGCCGGGGCCGGCGTCTCGCTCGCCGCCGTCAGGTCGGCGCGGAAGCGGCGCGGCGCCGTGCCGCTCGCCGCGAGCGCGCCGGCGGCGAACACCAGCACTGCCGCCGCTGCCGTCAGCCCGCGCCCCCTCACGGCGACGGAGCGTAACGGTTACTCGGGGCGTCCAATCGGGTAGGCTACGGCGAGCCGGCGCCCGGAGCGGACGCAACAACGCTCAGTGCCATCGGGTCGCGTAATCCCATCCCTGCCTGCCACAACTTTCGCTGGAGAGTGACATGACGAACTCGACACCGACGTGTCCGCAGTGCTCCTCGCCGCTCAAGCTGCGTGAGATGGCGATCCCACGACCGGCGCGCAACGGTGCGCCGCGAGCGGTTCCGAAGAGGCAGTGGGTTTGCAGCAACGAGGACTGCATGTACACGGCGAACCAGCACGTGTACGCCGTCTCGCGCTAGAGCTGCAGAATCAGCGGACGCGGTAGACCGAGCCGTAGGGCGCATCGACCACGAGCGGTCGCGCCCCGGCCGGTACCGCGACCGCGCCCACGAGCGGCCGGGTCAGCCGCCCCACCAGCGCCGGTGAGCCCGTCGCCGGATCGATCGCGATGACCGCACCGGACGGGCGGTCGCGTGTCGTCGTACCGCCCGTGAGGTACAGCTTCCCGCGAGCCGGGAAGAGGACGCCGCCGACGACCGGCTGCGGAAGCTGCCCCAGCGACGCCACGCCGCCGGTGTCGAGATCGACGGCGTAGACGGCTGTCGACGGCCCCGACGCGGTCGCGCCGCCGGCGACGTAGAGCGTCCGGCCGGAGAGCGTCACCGCGGGCGACCGCACTCCCTCCGGCAGCCGCGCCACCAGCCGCACCGTGCTCGGCGGCGTGAACTGGAGCACCGCCGAGGCGTACTGCGTGCCGGTCCAGCCGCCGGCGAGATAGGCGGAGCCCTGCGAGGAGACGACTCCCGACTCCGCGAGCGGCTCCTCGAACGTCCCCGCAGGCTTCGCCCGGCCGGCGGCAAGGTCGATGCGGAGGACCGCGTCGGTGGGCTTGCCGCCGCTCTCGCCGCCGAGCGCCCATAGCTTCCCGCCGGCGGCGAACACCGCCATCGCCTCACGCGGCACGGGCAGCGCGCCGACCACGGTCAGCTGCCCGTCGGGCGGCCCGGCGAGGATGCGTGCGCTCCCGTTGCCACCCACGACCACGAGGCTCTGACCGACGAGCGCCGCGCCGGCCTGGCCGCCGCCGTTCGGGAGGCGGCCGACGGACGTCGCGCGCAGCGGACCCCAGCGAAGCGTCACCGGCCGCACGACCGGCGCCGGCGGCGTCGGCTTCGGCGGCGGGACGGTCGTGGTTGCGACGGTCGTGACGGGCGGCGACGTCGGCGTCGAGGCCGGCTCGACCGCGCGGCCGGCGACGATCCCGGCTGCCGTGACGGCCGCGAGCAGCCCGAGCAGCAGGATGATGCGGAAGGCGGTCGAGCCCCGGCCGCCGCCGCGCTGCGGCTCGAGGTCGAAGGGCTCGTGCGCCGGCGGCGGCAGCGGCCACGGACGCTCGGGAGAGTCATTCGACATCCCGACCGGGTCCGGCATCGCTGCTGCCACGCGGCCACGGTAGCGCCAGCTGCGGACGCACGCGCTCCTCCACCATCCCAGCCGAGGAATCCGGCACGCTATGCCGGTGATACGCGTCCTCGCAGCCGCCGTGGTCGGCCTCGCCGTCGTCGCCACCGGCAACGGAGCGACGGCGCGCTCGAGCGGCGCCGTGCCCGTCGCGAAGGCGCGCTGCTCGGCGATCCAGAATCCCGACGGCACGCTGCTCGTCGTCGCCGACCTGCCGCTCCACGGGGCCGCCGAGGCGCAGGCGCTCCAGATGTCGCAGGCGATCGCCTCGGAGCTCGAGGCCGCCGGATGGCACGCTGGCAAGTACACGCTCGCCTACCAGAGCTGTGACGACTCGACCGCCGCTACGGGTCACTGGGACGGCGCCACGTGCCAGGCGAACGCGGCCGCCTACGCGGCCGACGGCGCCGTCGTCGGCGTGATCGGGCCTCCGAACTCGGGCTGCGCCGAGCTCGAGCTGCCCACCCTCAACCGCGCGCCCAACGGGCCGCTCGCGATCGTCAATCCAGCCAACACCTACACCGGCCTGACGCATGCCGGGCCAGGTACCGCGGCGGGCGAGCCGGCGCGCTACTACCCCTCCGGGAAACGCAACTACGTCCGGCTCCTGGCGCCCGACGACCTGCAGGGAGCCGCCGACGCCATGCTCGCGAAGCAACTCGGCACGTCGAGGCTCTTCGTGCTCGACGACCGCGAACAGTACGGCGTCGGCATCGCCACCGCCGTGGCTACCGCCGCGAAGAAGCTCGGCCTCGGTGTCGTAGGGTTCGCGCCCTACGACCCGTCGGCGACGTCGTACACCTCTCTTGCCGCGCGGGTCAAGGCGTCGGGAGCGAACGCCGTCTTCCTCGGCGGCCTGCTCGGCTCCGGCGGCGGCCGGCTGATCGCCGACCTCCGCGCGGGTGCTCCCGGCGCGACCCTGATCGCGCCGTCCGGCTTCACCCCCGTCCCGGCGGTCGTGTCGAGCGCCGGCAGCGCCGCCGAAGGGCTCTACGTGTCGGTGGCAGGGCTTCCCGTGGAGAAGCTGCCGCCCGCGGGGCAGAAGTTCGCGAAGGCCTTTGCAGCGCAGGCCGGCGCCGAGGCCGACCCCTCGGCCGCCTACGCGGCGCAGGCCGCAGACGTCCTCCTCCGAGCGGTTGCGGCCTCGAACGGCACCCGCTCCGGCGTCGCCGCCCAGCTCGCGGCGGTCAAGCTGCCGAGGGGGATCATCGGCAAGGTCGCCTTCGACACGAACGGCGACCTGGAGGGCGCCCCTGTGTCCGTCTACCGCGTCAGCCACGGCACGGCGGCGCTCGCGACGGTGCTCGTCCCCTCCCCCTCGCTGGTCGCGACCGGGTGACGCGGCGCGACTCGCCCTGGCTCGCGGAGATCCGGACGCTCGACCCGGAGCGCGACTGCCGGCGAATCGTCTTCCTCGACACGTTCTGCGAGTTCCCGTTCGACACGACACGCGCACTCGAGCTCGCGAGATCCACGCGCGGTTCATACCCCGACGGGTACTCGATCGAGACGCTCGGGCCGCCGGCCGCAGCCTAGATTCCGGCCGTGAGCGAGCAGCCGATCCGCGGCTTCTCCGGCCGCACCGCCTGGGCGCGCAACCTCGAGACCCCGCTGCGGACCTTCCTCCGCACGGAGACGGGAAGCGCGGCCGTCCTCCTCGCCGCGACCGTCGCCGCGCTCCTCTGGGCGAACGTCGACTACGCCTCCTACGAGCGCGTCTGGTCGACCGCGTTCTCGCTCCGCCTCGGCAGCCACGGGCTCGACAAGACGCTCCAGTACTGGCTGAACGCCGGCCTGATGAGCTTCTTCTTCTTCGTCGTCGGCCTCGAGGCGCGGCGGGAGTTCGACATGGGCGAGCTGCGCGAGCGGCGCCGCGTGACCCTGCCTCTGGCCGCCGGCATCGCCGGCATGGCCGTGCCGGTGCTGATCTACGTCGCCTTCACCGCCGGCCGCGCCTCCGTGCATGGCTTCGGCACCGCGATGTCGACCGACACCGCGTTCGCGCTCGGCGTGCTCGCGCTCGTCGGCCCGCGCTTCCCGGACCGGCTGCGCGCCTTCATGCTCACCGTCGTCGTCGTGGACGACATCGTCGCCCTCGTCGTGATCGCGACGGTCTACTCGAGCTCGGTCTCGGTCGCGGCGCTGGCCGTCGCGGTGGGGGTGCTCGCGGTGGTGTTCGTCGCGGCGCGCTCGGGCTTCCGCAACGGCCTCGTCTACCTCGCGCTCGGGATCGCCGCCTGGCTCGCGATGACCAGGTCGGGCGTGGATCCCGTCGTCGTCGGCCTCGCGATGGGACTGATGACGTATGCCTCGCCCGCCTCGCGTGTCGACCTGGAGCGCGCCACCGACCTCTTCCGCCTCTTCCGGGAGCAGCCGACGCCGGAGCTCGCGCGCACGGCAACGATGGGCGTCCAATCGGCGATCTCGCCGAACGACCGGCTGCAGAACCTGTTCCATCCGTGGACGAGCTACGTGATCGTGCCGCTGTTCGCGCTCGCGAACATCGGCATCCCGATCAGCGGCGCGTTCCTCACCTCGGCGTACGGGTCGCCGGTGACGCTCGGGATCATGGTCGGCTACGTCGTCGGCAAGCCGGTCGGCGTTGCGGGCGGCGCACTCCTCGTCACCAAGCTCACGCGGGGCCGCCTCCGGCCACCCGTCGGCTGGGCCGCCGTGTTCGGCGGCGGCCTGATCGCCGGCATCGGCTTCACGGTCTCGATCCTGATCGCCGACCTCGCCTTCCACGGCGAGGAGCTGCGGCAGGCGAAGCTCGGCGTCCTCAGCGCCGCCGTCGTCGCCTCGGCCTCGACGTGGCTCCTCTTCCGCGCGACCTACCGCCTACCGGCGCCGCTGCGGATCAGGGCGCTGCTGGGAAGCGCGCAGCTCCTGATCGACCTCGCCGTCCCCGTCGACGAGCACGACCACATCCGCGGCCCTGCCGAGGCGCCGGTGACGCTCGTCGAGTACGGCGACCTCGAGTGCCCGTACTGCGGGCAGGCGGAGCCGGTCGTCCGGGAGCTCCTCGCCGAAACCGGCGACCTCCGGTACGTCTGGCGGCACCTGCCGCTGAACGACGTGCACCCGCGGGCGCAGCTCGCCGCGGAGGCGACCGAGGCGGCGGCCGCGCAGGGCCGGTTCTGGGAGCTGCACGACCTCCTGCTCGCCCACCAGGACGCGCTCCGGCCGGCCGACCTCGCCCGCTATGCGCGCGACCTCGGGCTCGACGTCGACCGCTTCACGGACGAGCTCCGCCGCCACGTCTACGCGAGCCGGATCGCCGAGGACGTCGACGGCGCCGACCTCAGCAACGTCTCCGGCACGCCGACCTTCTTCGTCAACGGCCTCCGCCACCAGGGCGCCTACGACATCGAGACGCTGAAGGCGGCCGTGCACCTGGCGAAGGCGCGCGCAGCCGTCGCTGCTTGACGAGGCGGGTCGCCGGTAGTTCACGGCAGAGCGGCTCGGCGCGTGCCCCGATGCGCTCGAAGCGTGCGAAGCACACGCTACCCGCATGCCGGCTCGAACCGGCAGCGAGCTTGCGATCGTGCAATGAGTGCGGTCACCGCGCTTGGACGCTGGAGCTCCCGCCATCCCTGGTGCGCGATCGCGGCCTGGATCGGATTCGTCGCGATCGCACTCGCGGCAGGGGCCCTCACCGGCTCGAGGTCGCTCGCGAATGGCTCGGTCGGCGAGTCGGCCACCGGCTACGACCTGATGACCGCACACGGAGTCTGGCCCCCGCAGGTCGAGTTCGGCTACGTGCACAGCGGGTCGCTGCGCGCGAACGAGCCGACATTCCGCTCTGCCGTGGCCGACGTCGAGGCGCGGATGCAAGCCGCGTTCACAGGCGAGACCCGGGTCCGCATCTCCGCCGATCGCCACTCCGCGATCGTCGTCGACACGCCGGTGTCCCTACCGCCCTCGCTCGGTGCGGCACGCGCCCATGTGCTCGAGGCCGCGCAGGCACATCCGCGGGTGACGATCGGCGAGGCGGGAGCCTTTACGGCAAGCGACGCGCGGGATCGGGCCGGGAACCGGGATCTCCACCGGGCGGAGCTGCTCTCGGTGCCGGTCACGCTCCTCGTGCTGCTGTTCGCGTTCGGATCGTTCGTCGCGGCACTCGTCCCGGTGCTGCTCGCGCTCACCGCGGTCGCCGCCACCTTCGGGCTGCTCGGGCCGATCAGCCAGGTCTTCCCGCTCGACTCCAGCGTCAAGATCGTCGTGCTCCTGATCGGGATGGCGGTCGGGGTCGACTATGCGCTGTTCTACGTCGTGCGGTCGCGCGAGGAGCGATGCCGCGGCCTCGGCTCCCACGCAGCGCTGGAGCGCACCGCCCGCACCTCCGGCCGCACCGTGCTCGTCTCCGGAACGACCGTGATCGTCGCGATCGCCGCCCTGTTCGTGATCGACTCGAACGTCTTCGACGCGATCGCCTCCGGGACGATCGCCGTAGTCGCCTGCGCGGTCGCGGGCTCGGTGACCGTCCTGCCCGCGATCCTCGAGCTGCTCGGCACGCGCCTGGACCGCGGCCGCATCCCGTTCCTGCCTCACCTGCGAACCGACGGCTCCGGCTCCCCGTTCTGGTCGGCCCTCGTCGAGCGCGTCCTCCGCCGGCCTGTGCTCTCGGTCGTCCTCGCAACCGGGCTGCTGCTCGGGCTTGCGGTCCCCGCGCTCTCACTGCGCGTCAGCAAGCCGGGCGGCCTGACGCTCTCGTCCCAGTCGAGCCCGGTGTTCGCGACCCTCGACACGATCCAGCGCGAGTTCCGGAGCACGGCGGCGCCGGCGATCCTCGTCGCCGCCGGCCCGGCGAGCGAGCAGCCGGCAACTCTCCGCGCGATCGGCCGCCTCGAGCAGCTGGCGGTCGTACGGGGGATCGCGCACCCGCCGTTCACCCTGACACCCAGCTCCGACGGCACGGCGGCATCGGTCGAGCTCCCGCTCACCGGCGCCGGCAACAACACCGCGAGCCGGCAGGCGATCCTGTTCCTGCGCCGTGAGCTCGTGCCGCAGACGCTTGGCCGGCTGCCGGGCGTCGAGACGGCGGTCACGGGAGTCTCGGCCGAGGACGTCGACTTCACGCAGCAGATGGAGCACGGCCTGCCCTACGTGATCGCGTTCGTGCTCTCGTTCGCGTTCGTGGTGCTGCTGCTCGCGTTCCGTTCGCTCGTCGTGCCGGTCAAGGCGATCGTCCTCAACCTGCTCTCGGTCGGGGCCGCCTACGGCGTCCTCGTGCTCGTCTTCCAGCACCACTGGGCGGAGGGCCTGCTCGGATTCCAGTCGAACGGGACAATCATCTCCTGGCTGCCGCTCTTCCTGTTCGTGATCCTGTTCGGCCTCTCGATGGACTACCACGTCTTCATCCTCAGTCGCGTCCGCGAGGGCGTCGAGCACGGCAAGCGGAACGACGCCGCCGTCAGGCACGGGATCTCGGTGACAGCAGGCGTGGTGACGAGCGCGGCGCTCGTCATGGTCGGCGTCTTCTCCCTCTTCGCCACCATCTCCTCACTCGAGCTCAAGCAGACGGGAGTCGGCCTTGCAGCCGCCGTGCTGATCGACGCCTCGATCGTCCGCGCCGTGCTCCTTCCTGCCTCGATGAAGCTCCTCGGCAACTGGAACTGGTACCTGCCCCGCGGGCTCGGCCACCCGCCACACGGGCCGCCGCGCGAAGCGACCTGATC
>Ga0335085_10010670_pt1 | contig 13709 bp, 9 predicted proteins | sample Lox_Sample_45_FD_206712 | JGI IMG/M metagenome (GOLD analysis project Ga0335085, IMG submission 206712) | Soil microbial communities from Loxahatchee National Wildlife Refuge, Florida, United States - Lox_Sample_4.5 | ecosystem: Environmental > Terrestrial > Soil > Wetlands | place: USA: Florida...
TGGGCGTGCAGTTGGAGGTTAGCGGAACGATCGGATTCGTGATGCCGTCGTTCACTCCGTAGAAAATGCTGCCAACGGCGCCCGAATAATCGACGATGCTGTAGGGTTGGCCGCTCTGCAACACCGTCAACCCCGACACCGCCCAGCCGTTGGTCAGCCGGCTGTAAAGCGCCGAGTCGGTGTGCATGCCCGGCAGCTCGTAGGTGTAGGTAAAGTTGATCACGTGGGTCCGGTCGAAGTCGGCGTTTCCATACGCGGACCGCAGATCGAGCGGGTTATTGCCGTTGTAAAAGAGACCCATGGCGCTCTGTTCGTCCAGGGCGTGCGAGTAGGTGTATGAGAAGCCTACCTGCAGGCCGTGACTCAAGCGCTTCTCCACATGCGTCTGTAGCGCGTTGTAAGCCGAAACTCCGGCTGCCGTGTACGACTCCGATTCGGACGAGAAGCCGATGAACGGAACGCGCAGATCCACGTTGCCGCCTTCGAATGTTTCCTGGTACGGCGTGCCGTCCGGCAGGTTGATCGTGTCAAACGAACCGGGCGCGTCCACGATCGAATAGCCGTATGTATACGACTGCGGAGCGAACGCCGTGTCCGGACTCGCGCACACGGGCTGCACTCCCTTCACGGTGCCACCGCCGCAAAGTATATGGCCCGGAGCGGCGATATTCGCCTGGTTGAACGGCAATGGAACGATCTCATGGCGGCCGAAATTGCCCACGTAGCCGATGTCGATGGCCAGATCGGGCTTCGGCTGCCACTGAATGTCCAGTGTCTGGTTCAGGGTGTACGGTAGCTTATTCTTCCGGTTGTAAACCGCGAAGGAGAACAGCGGTTCGCCCTCTTCGATGCCGGCGGCGATGCCCTGACCCGGTGTGCCGTTATTCGGAATATACGATTCGATGTCAGCCGGATTTCCAGTGGCCACGGCCGTGATCGAAGTGCCCCACGGGTTCTGCAGGCCTCCCGGGCAAGACGTGTACCCGAAAATGCTGCACTGTTGCGAGGCCACCCATGGCGGCGACTGGTTCACGCCGAACGGCCCGCCGGAGATGACGCCCGACGCAAAGCCGGGCGAGAGATACGTGAAGAGTTCGCCGCGGTCGTAGTACATGCCCCATCCGGCGCGCACCACAATCTTGTTGTGGAACATTCCGGGACTCCACGCGAGTCCGACTCGAGGCCCGAGACCCCACTGGCGTCCCGTGAGCGTGGAGTCGCTGACGCCCTTGGACGGGAACGTCGGGTTGTTTCCCGCGATGATCAAACCGGTCGATATCAGCGAGTCCGCGACCGGATCGTAGTCGTAATCGGACGGGTCAAAGTTGTAGAGCCGACCGTTTTTCTCCGTCAGGCCGCCGTGATAGTCGAAGCGCAATCCGGCGCTGATGCTCAGATTCGGACGAAGCTGAAACTTATCCTGGACGAAAAAGCCGTTCTCGTTCGACCGGTAGTATCGGTTCGCATCGCCGGCCAGGTACGTCGTGGCGATAAATCCGTCGGCCGTATAGCTGATCGGCAATCCTTGCAGAAACGACGAGAAGTCGGTGAAGCCGACCATGCCTTTCCCGGTTCGATCGTCGCGCGTGTTCAGCTGCGTGTACGAATAGCTGCCGCCAAACGTCAGTGTGTGTCTGCCGCGAACCCAGGTGGCCGTCGCCGATGGCATCCACCGGTTTTGGAACACCCCCGTAAACGCCCCCTGTGAAGCGGCCGTGCTGCCGATGGTCGTGCCGGCGTTGAACACGAAGTTGCTGTTATACCCCGCATCGTTTCCGAAATCGTCGACGATGGTCATTCCCGGAAAATTGTTCGAACCGAACGTATTGACCGTCAGGTCCGCCGGCGAGAAACCGGAAAGCGCCGGTAGCGTTTCGGCGAACGCCGCCAGGCTCGTCGGCGTGAACGGCTCGCCGATGCTGCTGTAGATCTTCTCGCGGATGAAGCCGAACGTCTCGACTACGTTGAAATTCGGCGTCAGTGTCTGCGTGTTGGAGATGCTTGCCACCTGGCTGCCGGCGTCGAGTTTCTGCGTGAATCCTTCGAACGCCGAGAACGCGAACGGCGCCGTCGTTGGGTCATGTTGGTAGTAGTACTTCAGCGATAAAGTGTCCTTGGACGTCGCCAGAAAATCGAGGTTGCCATTGGCTTGGTCGGCAATGAAATAGGCCGGCTGCGTGATAAACACGTTCTCCGGAAAATTCAGCGTCGGCGTGAAGTTGGGATTGGCCGAAGGAATCATGTACTGTCCGTTCGGCAACTTGAAGTTCAACATGGCGTATGAGATCGGGTTGATGTCGCCTTCCGCGAATCCGATCGTCGGGTTCACCGGTCCGCCGCCGAAAAAATCGCCTGCCGCTTCGGAAAGCCCTTCGGCGCTGCGGTCGTCGGTCAGCAAGCCGGGCACGGCGGTCCTCGACGTGCCGATTTCCAAATCCGAAACATGCACGTGCTGATAGGAAACGAACCCGAACAACTTGTTCTTGATGATCGGGCCGCCGAACGTGCCGCCCGCCGTATAACGGTGCAGCTCAGGAACTTTGTCGTCTTCCGGAATGTTCCCGTCCTGTTTGTAGAAGAAGGGCGCCGCGTTCAGCCAGTTGGTGCCCCGGTGCCCGTACAGGCTGCCGTGATACTCGTTCGTGCCCGAGGTCGTGCTGATGTCGATATGCGCGCCGCTGGTCGATCCCTGTTGCGCGTCGTACATGGATGTATTCACGCGGAATTCCGTCACGGTTTCCGGCGCAGGCGATGGAATCGCCTGTCCGATTGCCAGGTAAGGAGACGCCGAGCTTTGAATCACTTCCGCCGTCGTGCTTCCCGCGCCCGAAACGCCCGTGTTGTTCACGATTCGAGCCGAGGCCACCTGGCTCGTCGTTTTACCGTTGAAAATGTTGCTGGCATCCACGCCGTTCAGCAGGAACGTGTTGCTGGTGTCGCGCTGTCCGTTCGCCCAGATCGGCTGGTTGCCCAATCCCGCGTTCGCGCCCGTGCCGTTCGGCAGCTCGGCGTTCACGCCCGGAGAGAGAATCGCCAATCCCGTGAAGCTGCCGGTGGGCAGCGGCACGTCGGCTATTTCCACTTTATCCAGCACGTAACCGTTCGTCGTGTCCACCGCGTTGATCAGCGGCGTCTCTTCCACGGTCACTGTCGTGCTCACCGCTCCCAGGCTCAGGGCGGCGTTCACCGTCGCGGTCCGGTCGGCCTGCACGGTGATCGATGGAATCTTCTGGGTGGTAAACGATGCGTGCGAGAAAGTCAGCGTGTAAGTGCCGATCGGCAGGTTCGCGAGCAGGTAGCCGCCCGCGTCGGATGTCGTCTGCGTGCGCGTCAGCTGTGTCTGGTCGTTCACAGCCGTGACCGTTGTTCCGGGCACGACCGCGCCGCTCGTATCCGTCACCGTTCCGGTGATGCCGCCGAGGGTTTGTTGCGCGTGGCTCGCGGTCGCGAAACTGAGCAGCAGGCAGCACAGCGAGGCAAACAACCAATACGAAAAGCTGAAGCGTTTCGTCATGGAATGAAGTCTCCTGTTAACAGAGCCCAAAAAATAAAAAACACCCCCGCGAGTGCCGCGTCCCAGAATGAAACCTGAAACCGGCGGCCCCTTTCAGCGGTGCCGATTGTGTTGTCCGAGTACTGCCTGCAAAAAGTATGGACGCGAGGCTAGACTAAATTTCTTGTGGAAAACAATAGAAATTTTCTCTCGCGCCAATCAGCTATTTCAATTTGGTTTTACGAATTTCTTATGTGGCAGAGGCGAAATCAGAAGAGCCGGCGTTCGGGCAGCACGCCTTTCGGGATCGAGGCCGTAACCGTGAAGATCGGTTCGTTTACCACCTGCGCAAAATGAAGATTCATCACCGCGCTGCACAGCACATAAGCGTCCACGTCGGCGAAATCCCAGCGGGAAACCAGCAGGTCGATCATGCGCGAAGTCGCCCCGCGCGCCGCGGTGGCTGCATCGCTCGACGACTCCACCACGATCCACGCGCCCGTTTCTCCAAATCGCTCGCGCCCGGCCGGCGATTCCGCCAGCGGGGCCGCCAGCGCCTTCCGCTTGTGCAGGTGGAATTGCAGCGTCACGTCCGACGGGCACTCGATTCCATTGATGCAAATCTCGCCGTCGCCCTGCGCGGCGTGAGCGTCGCCCGCCGAAAACAGCGCCCCGCGGTTCAGCACCGGCAGATAGAGACGCGCCCCGCTGCACAGATCGCGCACGTCCATGTTCCCGCCGAAAATCCCCGGCGGCCGCGTCCGGAATTCGCCCGGCTCGCCCGGAGCCACGCCCATCACGCCGCAAAAAGGCCGCAGCGCCACCACCGCCGGCGCCATCGACCGGCTCTCATTTCCGTCCAGCTGCCACAAGAAAAGATACGGCTTCGAAAACCGCTCCTTCAGAAAGCCCAGGCCGGGAATGATGCTGGACCATCCCCAGCCCCGGTGTGCCACTTCCAGAATGTCGACTTCCAGCACGTCGCCCGGCTCGGCCCCGTCGATGAAAATCGGTCCCGTCAGCGCGTGAATCCGGTCGCGATTAATCGTCTGGTATTCGGCGACGGACATGCCCGGCCGCACCTGCAAGCCGCTCGCATCCTGGCACTCCATGTGCACGGTATCGCCGGGCGCAATCGTCAGTCGCGGCGGCAAGTCCCGATTCCATCGCGAATGAATCGGCTCCGCTGAAAGTTTGTGTTCGGCCACGGCCCGTTAGCCCTCGATCTCGACCGTCATCTGCAATTCGACCAGCGCGTTGTGCGGCAGCGCCGTGACGCCGATCGCCGCGCGCACGTGCCGTCCTGCATCGCCGAAAATTTCGACGAACAGATCCGACGCGCCGTTGATCACCTTCGGCGAATCCTCGAATCCCTGCACCGCGTTCACGTAGCCGTTGACGCTCACGATCTGTTTCACCGCATCCAGCGATCCCAGATGCTCCTTCAGCACCGCCAGCTGCGTCAGCCCGCAGGCCCGCGCCGCGGCGTAGCCTTCCTCGATCGTCCGCCCCAGGCCCACCGTGCCGGTAATTACGCCATGGCCTTCGGTTGAAATCACGCCCGCCAGATACACCATCCGACCGACGGTCTTGGCCGGCACGTAATTTCCTCCGGCTTTCGGCGGCGCCGGCAATACGTACCCAAGCTTCGTCAAACGTGTGTGATGTTCAGCACCCATTTCCATCCCTCACGCGAAAAACATTCCCGCGAGCACGACACTGTAGCACAGCCCAATTTCTGGGACCGCCAATCTCCTGATTGGCATGGTGATGCCGTTGCCTTTCTGGCCAGCTCCTTCGCGCGGGCGCCTTTCTGTTACCATGTGCGCCGTGCGAACCATGCGAATTGCTGCGCTGCTGATCGCTCTCGCGCCTTCGTTTGTCGCCGCGCACGCGCATGCGGGCGAATCCTCCGCGCTCGCATCCAAATTTCATGCCACGCGAACCAATCCCAGCGACCTCGAAATCAGCGGCCAGGTTCCCGGCATTCCCGTAAACCAATCGCGCTTCCTCACCCGCGATGACCTTCTCGCCCTATCGCAGCCCATCTCGATCTCGACCGACGACGGCAATTTCAAATCCGCCACCCGGGTACGCGCGATTCCGCTCGAAAAGCTCGCCGCCGCGCTCGGGATCGGCGCAAACGAAATGATCGTGGCCGACTGCAAAGACAAATATCAGGCCCACTACCCCCGCGCCTACCTCGCCGCCCACCATCCCGTTCTGGTCGTCGAACTCGACGGCGCGCCTCTCCGCCAGGAAAAAGAGGACGACTACGGCCCCTACATGATCGCCCACGAATACTTCACACCTGCGTTCAAGATTCTTGCCCACAGCGACGAGCCGCAGATCCCGTGGGGCGTCACCGGGCTTCAATTTCGGAACGAAAAATTGTTTCTGGCTCCGGTCGCGCCGCAGGGACCGAACGCCGCCGACAAATCCGCGCGCGCCGGATACCAGATTGCCGAACAGAATTGCCTGCGCTGCCATTACAACGGCACCACCGGCGGCGCAAAATCAGGCGTCGGCTGGTTCGTGCTCGCTACGATCGCCACGCAGTCACCGGATTTCTTCACCGCGTACGTCCGCGATCCGAAATCGAAAAATCCCAAGACGAACATGGCCGCCAGCCCGGAGTACGATGACGCCACGATGGCCGCGCTGATCGCGTATTTCCGCACATTCGTCCCCTCGGAGGCCCGCTGATGCTGCGCGCCGCTAAGATCGCACTCGTCTTCGGTGTGGCGATATTTTATGCCTTCGTGGTTTTCAACAATCTGACGGACTACGATTCGAACTACCAATTCGTGCGGCACGTGCTGACGATGGATTCGACGTTCGCCGGTAACCACGGCATGTGGCGCGCGATCAACGCGCCCTGGGTGCACCACGCGTTCTACGACTCGATCATCGCCTGGGAATTCGTGACCATGCTGCTGTGTTGGTGGGGCGGCGCGCGATTGCTGCGCGCGTTCAACGCAGATGGCGGCGAATTCGACCGCGCCAAGGGCGTGGCCCTCGGCGCGCTCACGATGAGCCTGTTGATGTGGCTGATCGCCTTCCTCGCGGTCGGCGGCGAGTGGTTCCTGATGTGGCAGTCGGCCACCTGGAATGGCCAGTCCGCCGCATTCCGGATGTTCACAGTCGTCGGCATCGTGTTGGTGCTGGTCGCGCAGCGGGAGCCGTGAGTGCCAGCCATGGTGAAAAATACGGAAGTCACATAGGAGGAGAGTCCATGCAATTGTTCGCCAGGAAGCGGATCGCAATGATGTTCACGGTGCTGGCATTCGCCGCCGCGGGGCTCGCCGGCTGCAAATCCACGGCGAATGAGACGGAGTCAAAGGCCCGGCCGACGCCGACCATCGTGTTCATGACCGATTTCGGCACGGCCAATGACGCCGTGGCGATCTGCAAAGCAGTGATGCTGCAGGTCGCGCCGGACGCGCGCATCATGGACATCACGCATCAGGTCACGCCATTTTCGATCGAGGAAGGCGCGCGATTTCTCTACGGCGTCACGCCCTACTACCCGGCCGGCACGGTGTTCGTGGTCGTGGTCGATCCCACGGTCGGCACTTCGCGCAAGGCCGTAATCGTGAAAACCAAGAAGGGGCAGTATTTCGTGCTTCCCGACAACGGCATTATTTCCCCCGTGGCCGATCGCGACGGCGTGGAGGGCGCGCGCGAAATCACCAACACCAACTGGATGATCGGCGACAAAATCTCCTCGACCTTTCATGGCCGGGATATTTTTTCGCCGACGGGAGCGCATCTGGCGCTGGGCGAGGATTGGACGCAAGCCGGGCCGGTGGTCGACAACCTGGTGAAGCTGCAGCCAAAGACCGCGACGATCGAGGACAAGGGCATCACCGGCGAAGTGATCGGCCTCGACGATCCGTTCGGCAGCCTGATCACGGACGTGCAGGGTACGGACTTCAAGAAACTGGGCTACGTCTACGGGGACAAAGTCACGCTGAAGATCGACAACAAGAGTTTCACGTTCCCGTTTCAAAAGACATTCGGGGATGTGCCGCTGCACCAGCCGCTGGTCTACATCGACTCGCGCGGCCGCGTGGGAGTGGCCGTGAACCAGGGCGATTTCTCGAAGGTCTACAAAGTGTCGCCGCCGGTCGCGGTTTTCATTCCCAAGAAAAGCTGACGCACCGGAGGGCCTGAAAAAGTGTGTCACCCTGCGTGGGTCCCGATCGTTTGTTTTCAGCGAGTTACGTGAGAATCTGGTTTGCATGGTGTGACACCCTGGTGAGGCCATGAAGCAGGGAGGCAGAGAGGCACGGAGGCAGGGAAAAACCACGCCGCGCGGGCCGCTCGGGGCACGAGAAAATTTGATCGTGTCGGCCGAGGAGCGCTGAGCCAGGGCGGGGCGATAGCGATCGCTTTCCGGGAAGGCTTGCGGCGTCCCCATCGTGACGGCTCCTTTTTTTGATGTTTCGTTTTGCTTGCTGCTGTTTTCGGTACTTCCCAGGCCTACCTGCGGCTTTGTTGCGTGGTGCTGCGAGGGACTTCTTGTTGCAGATTCCAGCCTAGCGCGGACGCGAGTTGAAATCACCTGTACGAAGGGACAGACATGGTTCAGTCATCATTCGTCGCCGAATCGAGGCGTGGTCGATCGCATTGGCGCATCGCTGAGGTGATCACGAGTTCAGGCGCTAAGGACTGCCGGGCTAAAGACCCCGGCCCTACGCTTAAACCTAAAGCGATCCGATGACATGGCGGATCTTTCGTTGACGGGGCCAATAGCGCGCCCTATAGTGGCTCACTTTTATTCGGAGAGCTTGTTTGCTGGAAAGTATTTTTCATCTTCGTGAGAACCACACCACGGTGCGGACGGAGCTGCTGGCCGGCCTGACGACGTTCATGACCATGGCGTACGTGGTGGTCGTGAATCCGCGCATCCTTTCCGAAGCGGGCATGCCGGTCGAAGGCGTGCTGTTCGCGACGTGCATTTCGGCGGCGCTGGCCACGCTGGTGATGGGCCTTTGGGCGAATTACCCGATCGCGCTCGCGCCCGGCATGTCGCTGAACGCGTATTTCACCTATTCGATCGTGATCGGGCGTCACGTGCCGTGGCAGACCGCGCTGGGCGTGGTTTTTCTTTCCGGCACGCTGTTCCTGATTCTTACGCTGACCAACATCCGCGAGCAGATCGTCAACGGAATTCCGGATTGCCTGAAGCACGGCACGGCCGCGGGCATCGGGCTGTTCATCGCTTTTGTGGGATTCCGCAACGCCAATATCATCGTGGCGAATCCGTCCACGTTCGTGGCTTTCGGGAAGGCGTCGGATCCGCAGGTTTTTCTGGCGGCGCTGGGAATTCTGCTGATCGCGATTCTGATGGTGAAACGGGTGGGCAGCGCGATTCTGATCGGCATTGTGGCGATCACGCTGCTCGGGATTCCTTTCCATGTGAGCCAGTGGCCGACCCACATATTGTCGTGGCCGCATCCTTCGGGGACATTTTTGAAGCTGGATTTGCGGGCGGCGACGAAGATCGGCCTGGGCGAGCTGGTGTTCGTGTTTTTCTTCGTCGATCTGTTCGACAACGTGGGCACGCTGGTTGGTGTTTGCGAGCAGGGCGGATTTCTGCGCGACGGCAAATTGCCGCGCGCCAGCCGCGCGCTGCTGGCGGACGCGTTCGGGACGATCACCGGCGCGCTGACCGGCACTTCCACGGTGACGAGTTACATCGAAAGCGCGGCCGGGGTGGCGGCGGGAGCGCGCACGGGCCTGGGAAACATCGTGGTGGCGGGGCTTTTCGCCGCGGCGATGTTCTGCGCGCCGCTGGTTTCGGCGATACCGTCGTACGCCACCGCTCCGGCGCTGATTCTGGTCGGCGCGCTGATGTGCGGGTCGGTGGCCGCGGTGAAGTGGGACGATTACACCGAGTCCGTGCCGGCGTTTCTGACGCTGATTGCGACGCCGCTGACGTTCAGCATCGCCACAGGCTTGAGCTTGGGGCTACTGTCGTTCACTTTCCTGAAATTATTGACCGGGCGGCGCAGGGAAATCAGCGTGCTGATCTGGGTCCTGAGCATTCTGTTCCTGCTGCGGTATGCGTTTTTGAGCGGTGCGCAGTAAAGCGCCGGGACGCGACGAAAGGCAGCCGGGCGGAAGGCCCCGGCCCTGCGTTTAAACCCAAGACACACTCAATAGGGCACTTTGTCGGTGGATTTTTGCCAGGCGCGGAAGCCTTCGATGGCTTCGTTCGGCATCATCTGCTCCATCGGGATTTTGCGCTGGGATGGTTGGCGTGGAATTTCTTCGTAGATGAAAGAATCGTCGAAGCCGGCTTTGGCGGCGTCCGCGGCGGTGTTGCCGTAGTAGACGCGGTCGGGGCGTGCCCAGTAAATCGCGCCGAGACACATCGGGCAGGGCTCGCAGGAAGTGTAGATTTCGCAGCCCGTCAGCTCGAAGGCGCCGAGTTTCTTGCAGGCTTCGCGAATGGCCAGAACTTCGGCGTGCGCGGTGGGATCGTTCGTGGCGGTGACGTTGTTTGCGGACTCGGCCAGGATTTTGCCGTCCTTTACGACCACGGCGCCGAATGGGCCGCCGCGACCCGTGCGGACGTTGTCGATCGAGAGTTCGATGGCCCTGGCCATGAAAGGGTTTTTCGTCATTGTCGCCTAGGTGCCTGAAGAGCGAGGGTCGTAAGCCGCATCGTGAACATTCTGGGCCGGCGCAAACACGGCCCTCAGGGCCAAAGCCCGCTGATCCTTCGTGTCTGAATGCCGGAGCTAACGCTCCGCCCTCCTAAAGAACATCGCCAGTATAAACACAAGCCTGTGGCGGGGCGCCGGTAACTCGAATTCGATTTTCTGCTGGGAACTATTTGCCGAATTGGCGCAGATGGTGGTCGGTGTGGAGATAGCCCCAGCGCATCCAGTCTCTTTCGCTCATAGGCCCGAAAAACGGATGCCGCGGCTCGATCTTGCCTGGTTCGGAGACGAAACGCTCGAGGAGAGTTTGGAGGCCCGCGACGTCGGCGCAGAATTCGGTTGGGCGGGTGCCTCCGATGAATTGGTCGATATTGGGCCCGGTGGGTGTGCCGTGGGGCCACTGCACCGGCATGTTCAGGGCGAGGAATTTCATCACCGCGCGCGGAATGGGCGTTTTCACCATCGGCAGCGGGCGCTCGCCGAGCACTCCGCGAAACGAGTCGGCGAGATGACAGATCATCTGATGGGAGTTCATGCGTCCCCAGAGGCGCGGGGTATCGGGCGTGACGCGGGAGAGGCGTTCGCGGATTTCCTGCTGGATGGCTGGATCGCTGAGCGATTTCATGGGCGGATTGTAACAAGAATCGAAGGGGTCGGACGGCGCCCGGAGGCTGATAAGATGTGCCGCGTGCGGAGCCGGGGAGAGGTTCTTCGACTTCGTGACCGGACCCGCCTGCGGCGGGAAAAGCAAAATCGTCCGGTCACTTCGCTCAGAATGACGGCTGAAAGCAAAAGCAAAAGCAAAAGCGCCCTCCTGAAGGCGGCCGCTACGAAACCTTGCGTTGATTGGAAAGGGCTTTTTCCAGTGGGCGGCTTTCAGATAGGAGCTATCGATTGAAGGCTTACATTTCGCGACGTGTGGTCACGCCCGAGGGCGAACGGCCGGCAGCGATCGTTGTGGACGGCGAGAAAATCGTCGACGTGACCGCGACCGATGGCGTGCCGGCCGGCGCGGAAGTGCGCGATTTCGGCGGAGCAGCGATTCTTCCGGGGCTGGTGGATTCGCACGTGCATATCAATGAGCCGGGGCGCACGGAGTGGGAAGGATTTGAAACCGCCACGCGCGCGGCGGCCGCAGGCGGATACACGATGATGGTCGACATGCCGCTGAACTGCATTCCTTCGACGAGCGACGTGGCGGCGCTGGCGCTGAAGCGCGCGGCGGCGGTGGGGAAGTGCCGCGTGGATTGGGGCGCGTGGGGAAGCGTGGTGGCGGACAATCAGGATCACATCGAACCGCTGGCTGCGGCGGGCGTGCTGGGATTCAAATGTTTTCTGATTCATCCGGGGACGGCGGAATTCACGATGGTCACGGAGCAGCAACTGCGCGCCGCGCTGCCGCGCGTGGTTCGCACCGGGTTGCCGCTGCTGGTGCATGCGGAGCTGGCGGGTCCGGTCGATCGCGCGACGGCGGAGTTGGCCGATGCCGATTGGCGGGCGTACGCCACGTATTTGAGGTCGCGGCCGGATGAGGCGGAATTGAGCGCGATTCGGATGCTGCTGGCGCTGTGCCGGGAATTCGGGTTTCGGTTGCACATCGTGCATCTGGCGACCGAGGAGGCGCTGGATATGTTGCGCGAGGCGCGGGCGAGCGGATTGCCGGTGACCGTCGAGACGTGTCCGCACTATTTGCATTTTGCCGCGGAGGAAATTCCGGACGGCTCGACGCTGCATAAATGCGCGCCGCCGATTCGGAGCCGCGCGAACCGCGAGGGGTTGTGGCAGGCGCTGCGCGAGGGCGTGATCGATCTGGTCGTGACCGATCATTCGCCGTGTCCGCCGGCGATGAAGGAGCTTGGGAGCGGCGATTTCAGAAAAGCGTGGGGCGGGATCGCGAGCTTGTCGGTGGCGCTGCCGGTGATGTGGACCGGTGCGAGCGCGAGAAGGTTCACGCTCGGGGATCTCGCGCGGTGGATGTCGGCGGCGCCGGCGAAATTGGCGGGTTGCGACGGGCGGAAGGGAAGAATCGCCGCTGGAATGGATGCTGATTTCGCCGTTTTCGATACGAACGCGGAATTTACGGTCTCACCCGAACGTCTCCATTACAAACATCCGGTTTCCGCATACATGGGCGAGAAACTTCGGGGCATGGTGAAAGCCACGTACCTGCGCGGACAGGAAGTCTTCGTCGACGGCACATTCGAGAGAGCGTCGAGCGGGGTGGAGGTGCGGCGTTGACACGGCGGATTCACCGCAGAGACGCAGAGAGCGCAGAGAACGGCAAGAGAAGCGTTCAAAAATGGCCGATTTTCGGTCACAATAACTGAATTCGCCATGAAGGGGCCCGCGACAATTGGGGTGTCGGCGCCGCGAAAAGAGGGGCGCGACAAAGTCACGGGACGAGCACGGTACATCGACGACATCACGCTGCCGGGGATGCTGTACGGCGCGACGGTCCGCAGCAAAATTCCACGCGGGAAAATCAAGAAAATCACTTTTGGCGGCGACGTGCACTGGGACGAGTTCGTGGTGGTGACGGCGAAAGACATTCCGGGGAAAAACTGGATTGCTCTGATCGAGAACGATCAGCCGTGTCTTGCCGACGGCGTCGTGAATCATCCGGAAGAGCCGGTTGTGCTGCTGGCGCACGCGGACAAGTACGCGCTGCCGCGGGCGGTCGCGGCGGTGGAAATCGAATACGAGGCGCTGCCGGCGATTTTCACGATCGAGGAGAGCGAGCAGCGGAAGGAAATTATCTGGGGCGCGGATAACGTCTTCAAGAAATATCAGATTCAAAAAGGCGACGTGGAAAGCGTGTGGGCCGGCGCCGACTACATCGTGGAAGGCGAGTATTCGACCGGGGCGCAGGAGCAGCTTTACATCGAGACGAACGGGACCATCGCGACCTACGACGCCGAAAACGGCTTGACGATCTCGGGGTCGCTGCAATGCCCTTACTACGTGCACAAGGCGATGATGGCGCTTTTCGCGCTGCCGGAAAATAAAGTACGCGTGGTGCAGACGGAAACCGGCGGAGCGTTCGGCGGCAAGGAAGAGTATCCGTCGATGATCGCGGGCCATGCGGGATTGCTGGCGATGAAATCGGGCCGGCCGGTGAAGATTGTCTACGACCGGCTGGAAGATATGGTGGCAACGACGAAGCGTCATCCTTCGCGGACGCGGCACCGCACGGCGGTGCGCAAGGACGGCAAGATTCTGGGCGGCGAGATCGATCTGGTGATCGACGGCGGAGCGTATCTGACGCTTTCGCCGGTGGTCTTGTCGCGTGCGACGATCCATGCGGGCGGGCTCTACGAATGGCCGGCGGTGCGGGTGAACGCCAGGGCGGTGGCGACGAATGCGCCGCCGCACGGCGCGTTTCGCGGGTTCGGAGCGCCGCAGAGTTTGTTCGCGATGGAGCGGCATATGGATCGCATCGCCGGGACGCTGGGATTGTCGCCGGTGGAAGTGCGGCGCGTGAATTTTCTGAAGAAGGGCGCGCAGACGATCACCGAGCAGACGATTCATGAGGATGTGGATTT
>Ga0335085_10010671_pt1 | contig 13708 bp, 15 predicted proteins | sample Lox_Sample_45_FD_206712 | JGI IMG/M metagenome (GOLD analysis project Ga0335085, IMG submission 206712) | Soil microbial communities from Loxahatchee National Wildlife Refuge, Florida, United States - Lox_Sample_4.5 | ecosystem: Environmental > Terrestrial > Soil > Wetlands | place: USA...
GCTGAACACGGTGGCCGCCTGCCTGGTTCTGGACATCATTGTATCGGTCGGCGCGTATGCCTTCTGAGGCGGTGATCGAGCTGGATCGTGTCTCGGCGAGCGAGGGCCTCCTGGCGCATGTCGCGGAAGTCAGCCTGACCGTCCAGCGGGGCGAAGCGGTCGCCCTGGTGGGCTCGAACCGGTCCGGGAAGGGGCTGGTGCTCAAGCTCTGCGCGGGCCTGGGCGAGCCCTCGTCGGGGTCCGTGCGGGTGCTGGGCGTCGATCCGTCTGTGGCGTCGGACGAGGAGATGCTCCACCTCCGCCGGCGCGTGGGGTTCGTCTTTTCCAAGCCGGCGCTCCTCAGCAACATGAGCGTGTACAACAATGTCGCGCTCCCGCTGCGCTATCACGACGCGCTGTCGGAGGACGCGGTCCGGGACAGGGTGATGGCGTGCCTTGCGGAATGCGGCGTGGAGCTGTTTCACGACCACATGCCCGGCGGCTTGGCGATGGGGGATGCCCGTCTTGCGGCGCTGGCGCGGGCCTTGGTGACGGAGCCGGAAATCCTGTTCGTGGACGACGTGCTCGTCGGGCTGGACGCCGGCGATCTGGTCCGTTCCCGCGGACTCCTGAGGAAGCGCCGGCTCGAAACGGGACTGACGGTCGTCGTCAGCGTCAGCGCGCCGACCAGCCTCTTCGCGCTGATGGACCGGCTGGTGCTGATGCAGGACGGCCGCATCGTGGCCGTGCGCCCGCCCGCCGAAGCCGCCCAGATGGACGATCCGATGGTTCGGGACTTTTTCGGAAACAACTGACCGGGGGGGGGAACGCTATGCACTATTCACACCGCCTGTCGCAGGCTCGCATTCACCAGATCGTGGGATGGTTCGTCTTTGTCCCCATCCTGATTCTCGGCGTGGTGCTGGTGCTTGTGGCCAAGAAAGAAAATCTGTTTGAGGAGCGGTACCACATCACCACGCTCTTCAGCGAAGGCTACGGGCTGCAACCGGGCAAGCACGTGGTGCTGCTGGGCATCCAGATCGGCAAGGTGAGCCATGTGGAGTTCACCGCGCAGAACGACGCCATGGTCACGCTGGAGATCCAGAAAAAATACCAGGACAAAGTCCGGCAGAATTCCATTGCCAAGGTCGGCAAGTCCGGCGGGTTCGTGGGCGACCAGCAGATCGAGATCACGGTCGGCAACAAGGACAAGCCGGTTGTCGAGGACGGCGGCCACATCGAGGCGGAGGAGCCCTTCAACGTCGCGGAACTCGTGGCCGAGATCAAGCCGCTCGTGGAGACCGCCAAGCGGATGCTCGTCAAGGTCGAGGAGATCACCGATGGCGTCCACACGGCGGTCGAGACAAGCAACAAGACGCTCGACCACGTGCGGGAGGCGTCCACCAAGCTCCCGGCCGCGCTGGAGAACGTGAAGGAAACCACGGCGACGATCCGCGAAGCCGCCCTGACCGCAACCGAGCAACTCCCGGCGATCACCGCGAGCGTGCGCGGGAGCGTGGACCGGGCCGGCGAGGCGGTGAAGGACGTGAAGACCACCACCGGCAAGCTGCCGGCGGTCGTCGATTCGGCGCAAGGGGCCGTGGACAATGTGAAGGCGATCACGGGCGATCTTCGGACCATGGTCCACCAGGACGTGCCGCCGCTGGTGCGGTCGGTGCAGGGAACGGCGGATGACGTGAACGAGGTCGTGGCCGGCGCGAAGAAGACCTACCCGATCTCCGCGTTCGCGGCCAAGGGGCGCGCCGCGCGGGAGGACGAGCGGGCCACCGTCGCGCCCCGGAGTTTGCGCGCCGACGAGGTGGTCAAGGAATGAGACGAGCCGCGCCCGTCGTGCTGGTGCTCGCACTGCTCGCGGGCGGCTGCGTCGGCGGCGCCGCGAGCCCCGAGGGCCCCGAGCTGCCCCCCCTGGCCTCGAAGGTGCGCGATCTCAGGGACAAGGGGCAGCAGGCGCTGACGCGCGGCGATGCGGCGCGCGCTGCCTTGATCTTCGACGACGCGCGCCGCCTGGCGGAAAGCCTGGACGACCGGTCCGGTCTCGCCGGCGCGCTCAACGATCTGGGCGCGGCGGCGACGCTCCAGGGCGACTACCCCAAGGCGGCTGAATTCCATCGCCGGGCGTACGTGATTGCGGTGGAGATCGGCGACCGGGCACTTGCCGTCGAGTGCCTCAGCTATCACGGGCAGGCGGTCCATCTGATGGGCGATCATGCGGCGGCGCTCGGTTATTATTCCCAGGCCCTCGCCCTGGCCCGCGAGACCAAGGATCGCCGGAGCGAGGCAGTCGTCCTCAACAATCTGGGCCTGCTCCAGCAGGCGCGCGGCGAACTGGACCAGGCGGAGCCGAACTTCCAGCAGGCGCTGGCGATCAACAAGGAGCTTGCCGAGCGGCGCGCCACAGCCAGCAACCTCAGCAATCTGGGGGCGCTCTCGGAGAAGCGGGGCCGGCGAGTCGAAGCCCGCGGCCGCTACGAACAGGCGCTCGCGCTCGACAAGGAAACGGAGAACCGCCCGGCGATCGAAGCCGATCTCATGAACCTGGGCCGCCTCTCGGAAGAGGACAATCGTCCGGACGAGGCGCTGGGGTATTATGAGCGGGCCTACCGGGGCTATCTCGCGCTGAATCATGTTCCGAAAGCGATGGAGGCGGGCAAGCGTCTGGTCCGCGCCGCCAAGGCCGCCGGCCGGGACGCCGAAGCGGCGTCCTACCAGACCGAGTTGAACGCTCTGGCCGCCCAGCCGTAGCCGCCGCCAACCCTCCCCCCACGTCCTTTTCCGTTCACTTTCGAACGAAGTCCCGTTCCCGCGCGTGGGAAAGATCGGTCAGCCCATCCTTTTTTGGTCGAAATGCGGACAAGTACTGGTGTGGCACCCTCCTCGCAGGGAAACGAAGGGCATGATGTTCCGTCAAACGTTGATGCATGGGGAGTTCGCCGGGGTGGCACTATGGAAACGGTTAGCGTTGTGCTGGTGACCTTCTTTTTCATCGGCCTCATTCGCCGATTGATCGGCGACCGCGATCGCATGCGCCGGCTGGGGCCGGGCACACCGGCCAGCTTTCTGTACTTCACGGGCCGGCGGCTCGTGGTCTCCAAGCGGACCCACGCGTATTCATCGGAGGAATAGGGAGGAACGGGGCATGGACAAAATGCAATCCACGGACAGGACCGCCGGGACGGTGATCGGCGAGCGGCGGAAGGCGCGGCGGGTCCATCTCCTGACGCGCGTGGACATCCTGGTGGCGGGCGACGGGCAGGTCTACTGGGGGAGCATGAGCAACCTGAGCTGGACCGGCGTTGCGCTCTGCGCCCGGCAGATACTGAAAGCAGGGCAGCGGGTCACGCTCCGTTTCCGGTTCCAGGGTGAGGGGGGATGCGAGGTGACGGAGTCGCTGGCCGCGAAAGTGATCTGGCGGAACGGCGACAACACGGGGCTGGAGTTCGAGCCCCCGCTGGCCACCGGGTCCCCCGCGCTGAAGCAGGCCGCGTATCTTATCGCGCATCTCATGATGAAAGACGCGTGACGGTGCTCAGGGCTGCCGGAGCGCTCTTTTGGCGGCGGTAAACACCGAGGCGAACATCGGCGCCGTCAATCTGCCCGTAAACGTGTTTTGCTGTGACGGATGGTAAGACCCGATCAGCGTGACACCCCACGGCAGGCGATGCACCAGCCCGTGCCCGAACGCCGGTCGCGGGCGCGGCAGCGCGTGGCCGAGTTCCCGGCATGCGTGCAGATAGCCCTCGAACGCGATCTTGCCTAGGGCGACCACCACACGCACCTGCCCGAGCAGCCGTAATTCTTCCACGAGGAAGGGCCGGCACCGGTCAAATTCTTCAGGAAGCGGTTTGTTCCCCGGCGGGGCGCAGCGCACGGTCGCCGTGATGTAGCAATCTTTCAGGCGCAACCCATCGTCACGCGAGACCGCGCCGGGTTGATTGGCGAAGCCGGCGGTGTGGAGCGCACGGTACAGCCAATCGCCGCTGCGGTCTCCCGTGAACATCCGGCCCGTGCGGTTCCCTCCATGTGCGGCCGGCGCCAGGCCGACGATCAGCAAACGGGCCTTCGGATCGCCGAACGGCGGGACCGGTTTTCCCCAATACGTCCATTCGCGGAAGCGGCGCGTCTTGACCCGGGCGACCTCCTCACGGTGCGCGACCAGGCGGGGACATTGCCGACAGGACACGATAGTCTCCTGAAGCACGGTCAGGCGCGACATGTGGGCAGTGTATCAGAATTGCCTTGCTCCATCGGCGCAACCCTTGTAGAATTTTACTCAGATGCGGGGGAGCGGACGGAATGGCGTGATGCCACACGGGCGAGTGAGGCAAGGAGTTCGGTTCCTGCTGGCGGCCGGATTGATTCTGGCCGTACCCCTGGCCACCGACACCAAAAGCGACCCCCCTCCGCCACCGGCGCCTGCGAATGAAGCGCCCGAGCACCCGTCAAGCTCATCCCCCCGCAGCCTGCACACGCCGACCAGACCCTTTCTCAGCACCTACCGACTACCGGACACGATGACGTTTGCCGGGACTGCAGTCCCGATCAACCTGTGGCAGGTGCGTGAGCGGATCGAGTTCGAGTTCTACCGGTTTCTGGAAGACGAAGGCGACAGCATCATTCTGGCCAAACGCACCGGCCGCTGTTTTCCGCCGGCCGAGCGGCAACTGGCCGAAGCCGGCCTGCCGGACGACCTGAAATACATCCTGCTGGTGGAGAGCAAATGCATTTCCGCCGCCTATTCACGAGCGAAGGCGTCGGGCCCCTGGCAGTTCATTCCCTCGACCGGCCATCTGTTCGCGCTGCAAAGCAATAACTGGAAGGACGATCGCCGCAACCTGGAGCTCTCGACCGAGGCCGCCGCCAAATATCTCAAAAAGCTGCACGACATTTTCGGCGACTGGTACCTGGCCATGGCGGCTTATAATGCCGGCGAGGTCAACATCCTGAAGTCCATGCGCGAACAGAAAGTGAACGACTACTGGAAGCTGTATTACGCCACGGAAACCATGCGGTACGTGCCGCGCATCATCGCGACCAAGGAAATCTTCTCGCAGCCGGATCGGTACCTGGGCATCGCCAAGGCCGATCTCTATCCCCCCTTGAACACCGAAGTGGTGACGGTCACCATCAAAGAGAGCCAGCGCCATCTTGCGTCCGTCGCGGAGCAATACGGGACCTACTTCCTCGAGCTGAAGCTCCTCAATCCGGAAATCCGCAAGGACTACCTGCCGCGCGGGACCCACCGGATCAAGATCCCGCGCCGGAACGAGGAGTGCCCCACGGTCTGCATCAAGGCGGACGTGCCCCGCTGAACCTGCCGCCTTCAGCCGTCCGGGCTGATTTACGCCGCATTCTCCAGGCGGCGCTGGACGCCGCCGATCCGCACGCGGCCGTCCGTTGCGCGCTCTCTCGCACGCGTCACACGCTCCGGGCGGCCGGCCGCATCTATGATCTGCGCCGGATCCGGCGCGTGGCGGTCGTGGGCGCCGGCAAAGCCGCCCTGCCGATGGCGCGGGCTGTTTCGGAGGTTCTCCGGGGTCGGGTCGAATCCGCGTTCGTCGTGACGTCCGCCGGCGCGAAGGCCGGCCCCAAGTCCGGCATCGAGGCGGTCGAGGCCGGGCATCCGGTCCCCGACCGGCGCGGCCTGCGGGCGGCCGAGCGGATGCTGGAGGTGGCATCGTCGCTCGGATCGGAGGATCTTCTGATCGTGCTGCTCTCCGGGGGCGCCTCCAGCCTGCTGCCTCTGCCGGATGAGGGGCTGACGCTGGCGGACAAGCAGCGTGTGACGCGGATGCTGCTTCGATCGGGCGCGACGATCGCCGAACTGAATGCCGTCCGCAAGCACCTCTCCGCGATCAAGGGCGGGCGGCTCGCGGCCGCGACGCGCGCGCAGGTCCTGACGCTCATCCTCTCCGACGTCGGCGGGGACGATCCCGGCGTGATCGGGTCCGGTCCGACGGCGCCGGACCGCACCACTTTTCTTGACGCGGTCCGGATCATCCGCCGGTACGGGCTGTGGGAGCGCCTGCCGCCGCCGGTCCGGATTCACCTGGTCGAGGGGCTGGCCGGCTGGCGGTCCGAAACGCCGAAGCCGCGGAGCCGGATCTTCCGGCGCGTGGCGCATGTGGTCGTCGGCAACAACCGCCTCGCGCGGGAGGCGGCTGCGGTGGTCGCCGGACGGTCAGGCTACGAGAGTGTCCTGATCGAGGAGTTCGTGACGGGCGAGGCGTCCCTGGTCGGGCGCTGGATGGGGGAGCTGGGGAAAAATCTGGCGAACCGGACGGGGCTTCCCGGCCCGGTGTGCGTGCTCGCGGGCGGGGAACTCACCGTCACGGTGCGGAAGGCCGGCAAGGGAGGCCGCGCGCAGGAGTTCGCGCTCGCCGCCGCGCTGGCGATGCAGGGCTCGTCCGGCGTCTGGGTGGTGGGGTTCGGCACCGACGGTCGTGATGGGCCGACGGACGCGGCCGGCGCGATGGTGGATGGCGGCACGGTGGCGCGCGGCAAGAAAAAGCGGCTCGCCGCCGCGGCCCACCTCAAGAACAATGACAGCTACGGCTTCTTCAAAAAAGTCGGCGGCCACGTCATCACCGGCCCCACCGGCACCAACGTCAACGATCTCTACCTCGTCCTCGTTCGCCCTCCCAAGTAGGACGACACCCGTCGATGACAGGGAATGGGAAGCCAGTGTTCGGAATGGTGCGGCCACCCTCCGGCAGGCCACGCAGCGAACGATCCCCATCAGCAGCCACGGTATGACAAGCGTGTGAATCCTCACTGCGCCGGCGCTGGCACAGGGGTTGCTGCTCTCTTGTTGTGTAGGCTGTCGGCCTTGTCAGATCGTGAAAAGTTCGACAGGGCGCCAGGATGGTTCGTCTAACTTAGGAGAGGTTGAAAGTGCCCACACTTTTACATTCCGTGCCGGAGGAGTCGACGTTTATGTTGCCCCGCGTGCTGCTCTGCAATCTTGACCTGGTCAACCCGTATCACAGCATCATCCATCCCCGTATGGCGGAAATTCCGCCGATGGCGCATGCCGCGGGGCTGACCATCCGCAACCGGCGCTTTCGCGATCGGCTGGAGTGCTGGATCGAAAATCCCGATCTGAGCACGGACCCGGTGGACCGGCTGCTGTACCTGCTCCAAGGGCTGGTGTCGAACGGCATCCATGGCCTGACGCTCGAACTGGAAAGCGATGCCGACGCCGACGCGTTGCATGTGTTCAGGGACTATTTCACTTTCGAGATCCTGCATCCCTGCAGTAAATGAATCGGGGGCGGGGCCCCGCGGCGGACGGGGTTAGAGCTTGCCTTCGCCCTTGAGGTACTTGCGGAAGCGGTCCATCAATTCCGCCCCGAGGGTGCCGCCTTCGGGTTTCTTGGTATCGGGGTCCTTGAAGTGCCGGCGGATATCCTCCAGGCGCTTTTCCGCCTGGGGATTGCCCTGGAGGCGCTTGGTCTTTTCGAGGGCCGTGTCGAAGGCGTCGAAGGTGAGCTCGTTATAGCCGAACGAGCGGATGCGCTTGACCGCCTTCATCATCGCTTCGTTGCGGAACGTCGTCAGGTGCTCGGAGTCGATCTCCTTGAGGCCGAGCTTGCGGGCGCGGCGCTCGGCGGCTTTGCGGATGCCGCTGCGGACGAAGTCGGGTGAGGTGAGCAGGCGCTTCCAGGCGTCGTCGCTCCAGGTGACGGGCGACAGCGGCGCGTCCCAGATGGCGGTCAGCGCGGCCTCGTCGATCATCGTGAAACCCAATTCGCGGGCCCGCTCTTCCGTGTCCCGCTTGACCATGTCCGCCACGAAGTCCATGGCGATCGGGGGCGACTGCGCGATCTTCCGGTCGAGCCGCGCCTGCGCGCCCTGCGACCAGGGCAGCGGAGCCGCCGCCTGCAGCTTTTCATCGCCGAGCGCTTCCACCTTCTGGAAGAGTTCGACGTTGACCTCCATGTGGCCGCGCTCGCGGGCCACGTCTTCGGCGATCTGCTGGATCATGTGCCGCATGAACTCGGGCACGGTGTCCAGCCGCGCCTTGGCTTCGGCCGTCCACGGAATGCGCCCGGCGGCCATGGCGCCCGCGGCCTCCTGCATGCCGGCCTCGCCGCCCATCCGGCCCATCATCTGGCTTTTGAACTGGGTGAGGATGTCCTCGGTGATCTCGCGATAGCCCAGCTCGCGCGCCTTCTTCTCGGCCAGCCGCTTCACCATGCCCCGAAGGAAGACGGGAGCCCGCTCCATGCGCTGGAGCGCGCCCTCGGTCCACAGAACCTCCGAGGCGTCCTCGATCTTGATGTCAGGTTCCGCCACCGGCCGCCTACTTGTTGACGATTTCCTTGAGTTCTTTGCCGGCCTTGAAGAAGGGGACGCGTTTGGCCGGGACCGAAACGGTCGTGCCCGTCTTGGGATTGCGCCCTTCCTTCATGCGGCGATTGCGCAGGCGAAAGCTCCCAAAGCCCCGGATTTCGATCTTGTCGCCCTTGGCGAGCGCCGTCCGGATGCCGTTGAAGATGGTGTTGACGACGACCTCGGCCTGCCGCTTGGTCAGGGTCGGGACCTTCTCGGACAGATTCTCGATGAGCTGCGCTTTCGTCATGGGGGATTCCTCCTAAAACGCCAACATGTACTTCAGGTTGATACCGGAGGGAATGAACGGGGAGACCTTCCCGTCAAAGACATTGCCGAGAAGATCGCGCAGCGAGAACCGCTTGTGGGTTTCGACCACGCGCGGTTCGCCTGCGATCCCTCCCATCTTGCCGGCCAGCTTGATCGCGTCCTGCAGGTCGCCCAACTCGTCCACGAGTTTGACCGTTCGGGCCTGGCGCCCGGTGAAGACGCGGCCGTCCGCCAGGTCGCGGACCTGTTCCACCTTCAGGGCGCGTCCCGCGGCCACGGCCTGGATGAACTGGTCGTGCACGTCGTCCAGCACGGCCTGGAGAAGGGCGCGATCCTCCGCGGACATGGTCCGGAACGGCGAGGCCAGGTCTTTGTGCTTTCCGCTCTTGATGACCAGGCTCTGCACGCCCACCTTCTCCAGCAGGCCCTGCACGTTGGCCAATTCCATGATCACGCCGATGCTGCCGGTCAGCGTCCCGGGGTTGGCGACGATCCTGTCGGTCGCCGCGGCGATGTAGTACCCGCCTGAAGCAGCCAGGTTGCCCATCGAGGCCACCACCTTGACCCGGCCCTCGGCGCGCGCCTTGAGCACCTCCGCATAAATCTCCTGGGAGGGCACCACCCCGCCGCCGGGACTGTCGATGCGGAGCACGATGGCCTTGACGCCGGGGTTCTCCCGGTACTTCCGCAACTCCTCGATCGCCTCGCGGGAGTCCACGATGACTCCCTCGATGCGCACGATCGCGACCCGCTCGCCGCCGAGCCAGGCGCCGTCCAGTAAAAGCGGGACCAGCGCGGACAGCACGACGACGGCCAGGACCAGCAGTCCGATCACGCCCAGCACGGTCCGGAATATCCGCTTCTTTTCCAACGCCGCCCGTTACTCCTCTTCCTCGCCCTCGTGCTTCTTGTTCTTGCGGGCCGCGCGGCCCAAGGATTGGTCGACTTTGCCCTGGGTGGCGTGAAAATCCTGCATCTGCTGGCGCTCGCTGTCGCGGTGGTGTTCCCGCAGGCTGAGCGCGATCTTCCGCTCGTCGCGGTCGACCTTGATGATCTTCGTATCGACGTCCTCGCCCACCTTGAACCGGTCTTCCATCCGGACGGAGGGGTCCAGGCCTGTCTCGCTGACGTGAATGAGGCCTTCCACGCCGCCGTCGAGCTCCACGAAGACCCCGAAGTCGGTCAGCTTCGTGATCTTGCCGCGCGTGGGGTTGCCGACCTGGTGCTTCTCGGGAATCTCATGCTCCCACGGATCGGAGGTGAGCTGCTTGTAGCCGAGCGACAGCCGCTCCTTCTCCTTGTCGATCTTGAGGACCACCGACTCCACCTGCTGGCCCTTCTTGAAGATTTCGGACGGATGTTTCACGTGCTTGGTCCAGGACATGTCCGAAATGTGGATCAGGCCGTCGACGCCCTCGTCCAGGCCGATGAAGGCGCCGAAGTCCGTGAGGCTCTTGACCTTGCCTGCGATCTTGGTCCCCACGGGGTATTTCGTTTCCACGAGATCCCACGGGTTCGGCGCCACCTGCTTCATGCCGAGGGAGATCTTACGGGCGCCTTCGTCCACGTTGAGCACCTGGGCCTCCACCTGCGCGCCGACCGACACGATCTTGGACGGGTGCCGGACTTCGTGCGACCAGGTCATCTCGGAGACATGAACCAGCCCTTCGACGCCCGGCTCCAGTTCGACGAAGGCCCCGTAGTCGGTCAGGCTCACGACGCGCCCATGGATCCGGGTGCCGACGGGGTACTTGGCGGCGACGCCCATCCAGGGGTCCGCGCTCTTCTGCTTCAGCCCCAGCGACACGCGGCCCGTTTCGCGGTCGTATTTGAGGATCATCACCTCGACCCGGTCGCCCACCATGAAGATCTCCGACGGATGGCCGATGCGTCCCCAGGACATGTCGGTGATGTGCAGGAGCCCGTCGATGCCGCCGAGGTCCACGAAGGCTCCGTAGTCGGTGATGTTCTTGACGGTGCCGTGCACGAGCTGGCCTTCCGTGAGATTCGCCAGGGTCCGCTGCCGGCGCTGGTCGCGCGATTCCTCGAGCAGGAGGCGGCGGGAGACGACCACGTTGCCGCGGCGCTGGTTGATCTTGATGATCTTCATGGGAAAGGACTTGCCGATCAACTGTTCGGGATCGCGGATCGGATGGAGGTCGATCTGGGAGCCGGGCAGGAAGGCCTTGACGCCGATGTCCACCATCATGCCGCCTTTGATGCGGCTGATGATCTTGCCCTCGACGATGGCTTCCTCGTTGAAGATCTTTTCGAGGTCTTCCCAGACCTTCATCTTGTCCGCTTTTTCCTTGGACAGGATGAGGTTCCCTTCGCTGTCTTCGCGCTCCTCGATGTACACGGGCAGGCGGACGCCGGGGGCGAGCGCGGCCAGCTCCTGCGGGGAGAACTCCTCGGTGGAGATGATGCCCTCCGATTTATAACCGATGTCCACCACGATCTTGTCCTTCTTGACCGAAATGACCGTGCCTTCGATGACCGAGCCTTCCTCGAAGTTCTGGAAGGTCTGCTCGTACATCGAGGCCATGGCGGCCTTTTCCGACGAACCTTGCTTCAACTGTTCCAATGTTTCCATTCGCGTTGTGACTCCTCCCGATTGCTAACCTGACACACAGGGTTAAAGGTGAACTGCTTGCGGGCCGTCACGCGGTTGAAGGGGATGCGACCCCCCCCAGCGCCGCGATGCGGTCCATGATCTCCTGACTGATCCGCTGATACACATACTTCTTCTTGCTCTCGCCGTCCAACTCCTTCAGGAGCGCCGAGAAATCCATCGGCTCGCCGTACGTCACCCGGATCGGCCGCAGCCGGATCCACTTGGCGCCCGGCGGCAGCACGTCAAACGTGCCGCCCAGGTACGCGGGGATCACGGGACATCCCGTCGCCGCGACGATCATCCCGACGCCCGGCTTGCCGGGTTGGAGCCGCCCGTCTTCCGTGCGGCCGCCTTCCGGATAAATGATCACCGCCCCTCCGGCCTTGATGCGGTTGATGGCTTCCTCGAACCCGCCGCGGTCCACGCGTTCCCGGCGGATCGGGATCCACCCCAAGTACCGCATCAGCCAGCCGGCCGGTCCGGGAAAAAGATCCATCCGGCCCATGTAGGACGCCCGCCGCGGTATTCCGCACCCCAGGATCGGGATGTCGAGATAACTGGCGTGGTTCGCCGCAATCAGCACGCCCCCGGTCTTCGGGATGTGATGCTGCCCGGATACCCGGAGCCGGCACAGCAGCGTCGCCGCCAACCTGACAATGACCTGCGCCACCCGATAAAGCAACATCTCAGCGCCGGGCGGCTGCTTTGCGCTCGATCACGCTCGCCATGCGCTCGACGACTTCCTCGACCGGGAGCCGGCTGGTATCAAGGAGCACGGCATCCGGGGCCGCCGCCAGCGGGGCGGCCTCCCTGGTCCGGTCGCGCCCGTCCCGGGCTTCCATTTCGCGGCGCGTCTCCGTCAAATCCGCCGCCCGGCCGGAGGCCTCGAGCTCTTCGTGCCGCCGCCGCGCCCGCTCCCCCGGCTCGGCCTCCAGGAAAAACTTCACCGGCGCCTCGGGGAACACCCTGGTGCCCATGTCCCGGCCCTCGGCGACGATGCCGCGAATCCCGGCCAGCCGTCCGAAGTTCTGCTGCACCGGCAGCAGCCAGGCCCGCACCTCCGGAAGGGCCGCCACCTGCGAGGCCGCGCGGCTCACATCCGGCGTTCTCAGTTCCGCCGTGAGGGCGCGCCCGTCCACTTCCACGATCATCCCGCCGCCGGTCCCGGACGACACCTTGAGCCCGGTCTCCCCGCAGAGGCGCCGCATGGCGGCCGCCGCCGTCGGATCGGTCCCCGTAGTCAGGGCCTTCCACGCGACGGCTCGATAGAGGGCGCCGGAATCGAGGTACGTGTAGCCGAGTCGGGAGGCAATCAGCTTGGCGACGGTGCTCTTGCCCACCCCGGACGGGCCGTCAATCGTGACGACCATCGGCGGGGTTCTGTCGTCCCCCTGAGGGGGCTTCGCGTCCCACAAAGCCGGTATTGTATTCACCCTTGCCCCGAGGGTGTCAATAACCCTCTCAATTTCTTGTCGAATCCCGGAAATGACGTCGCCACGCAGGCCGTATCCTCGACCTTCGTCTCGCCGTCGGCCACCAGCCCTGCGATCGTCATGGACATGGCCACCCGATGGTCGCCATGGCTCTGACAAAGAGCTCCCTTCAGGGGACGGCCGCCGACGATGCGCAGGCCATCGGACCGTTCCTCGACCTCGGCGCCCATGCGGCGCAGTTCCGCGGCCATGGTCGCGATCCGGTCGCTCTCCTTGACGCGGAGTTCGTTCGCTCCGGAGATCACGGTTTCGCCCTGTGCGCAGGCGGCCGCGACGCAGAGAATCGGGAATTCGTCGATCGTCTGCGGGATACGATCGGACCCGATCGCGATCCCGCGCAGCGGCGCCGAGCGGACACGCAGGTCCGCCACCGGCTCGCCGGCCTGGATGCGGGGATTGACGAGATCAATCTTGGCGCCCATGTCCCGCAGAATCTCCAGGATGCCCGTCCGCGTCGGGTTGACCCCCACCCCCGCGATCGTCACGTCCGAATCGGGCACCAGCGAGGCGCCGACGAGGAAAAAGGAGGCCGCCGAAAGATCGCCGGCGACGGGGATATCCTTGGCCGCGAACGAGTGTTGGCCCGTGAGGCTGACGGTAAGGCCGTGCCTGGTCAGCGGGATGCCGAGGTAGTCGAACAGCCGCTCCGTGTGGTCGCGCGAGAGGGCCCGCTCGGTCACGGTCGTTGTCCCCCTGGCAAAGAGGCCGGCCAGGAGCACGGACGATTTCACCTGTGCGCTGACGAGAGGAGACCGGTACTTGATACCCTGCAGGCGCGTGCCGGTGATCGCCAGCGGCGCGAGCTCGCCCCCGCGGCGGCCGGCAATCTGCGCGCCCATCTCGCGGAGCGGTCCGACCACCCGGCCCATGGGACGCCGCCGGGTGGATTCGTCGCCGGTCAGCACGGAGAAAAAGTCCTGCCCGGCCAGGATGCCGGCGAGCAGACGGATCCCTGTGCCGGAGTTTCCGCAATCCATGATCGAGTCGGGTTCCGCCAGAC
>Ga0335085_10010672_pt1 | contig 13706 bp, 10 predicted proteins | sample Lox_Sample_45_FD_206712 | JGI IMG/M metagenome (GOLD analysis project Ga0335085, IMG submission 206712) | Soil microbial communities from Loxahatchee National Wildlife Refuge, Florida, United States - Lox_Sample_4.5 | ecosystem: Environmental > Terrestrial > Soil > Wetlands | place: USA...
CGCGCAAGAGGCCCTTCTCGAGAGCCTCGACGGCGTGCCTCAGGGTGGCGGCCGCCGCCGCACCTTCGGCGGAAGCCTTCTGCGCCGCCTCGCGCAGGCCCTCGAGCACGTCGGCCTCGTCGCGGCCCGGCGGCAGCGGCTCGAGGCCGCCCCAGCTCTCGCGGCCGGCCTCGCCGAGGAGGGCGGCCCTCGCCTCGGCGAGGCGGCGGCCGGCCTCGTCGCGCCGCGCCTCGAGGGACTCGATCCGCGCGCGGGCCGCGTCGAGCCGGGCGCTCGCCGCGGACACGGCCGCGTCGAGCGCAGCTCGCTTCCGTTCGGTCTCCTGCCGCTTCGTCTCGAGGTCGGCCCGCGCTCGCCGCGCGGCCTCGAGCGCTACGATCTCCCTCTGGATCCGGTCCGCGAGAGCCGGCGCGTCGGCCGTCTCGCCGTCACCGAAGCCCGAGGAGCGCATCTCGGCGAGCACCGCCTCGACCGACGAGCACGCCTCCCGCTCCTGCTCGTGGAGCTGCCGGGCCTCGCGCTCGAGCGCATCGGCCGAGCCCCGGAGCTGCTCGACCCGAAGGCGGGCCTTGTGGGAGCGATCGGCGGCCGCCCGCGCCGCCTCCTCGGCCTCGCGGGCCCGGGCGTCCTTCTCGTCCAGCCCCGGCGCCTCGCCGGCGGGGATCGCCTTCACCGGCTGGGCGCAGACCGGGCAGGGCTCGCCCGGCTTCAGGCCTCGCCGTAGCGCGACCGCCGCGTGCGCGCGATGCGCGGCCTCGCGATCGGCGCGGGCCGTGGCCTCCGCCTCCCGCGCCTCGACCTCGGCCTTCTCCGCGGCCGGCAGGTCGGCTTCCGCCGTGGCCAGCGCCGCCCTCGCCTCCTCCGCAGCGCGTCCCTTGCCGGCCACGGCCGTCGCGACCTTCTCCAATCGAGCGCGCAGGCTGGCCAGCTGCTCGGCCCGCGGCTTCGCACCCAGGAGGACCGCTAGACGCCCCTCGTCGAAGGCGACCGACTCGAGCTTGTGCCCGACCACGGCGAGGTCCCTCTCGATCGCCGCCCGCTCGGCGTCCGCCCTCACCAGCGTGGCCTGGGCGGTGTCGAGGGCCTTCCTCTCGTCGGCCCGCTCCGTCGTCGCGGTCTCCGCCTCGCGTCGGGCGGCGCGGGCCGCCTGCGCGAGCTCCGCGCCGCGGGCGACCGCCACCAGGGCCGCTTCGGCCCTCTTCGCCTGCGCCTCGCCTTCGAGGAGCTCGGCCCGTCTCGCGACGAGCGCTTCGGCGGACACGCCGGCGTAGTCGGTCTCGAGTTGCTTTCGGATGAAGTCGGCCTCGGTTCGTGCCGTGGTCACCTTCTGGTTCGCGATCTGGAGCATCCGCTCGTAGACGCCGAGGCCGAGGAGAGCGACGAGGATCTTGCGCCGCTCCTTGGGCTCCCCCTTCAGGAAAGCGTCGAACTGGCCCTGGGGCAGGACCACCGAGCGCGTGAAGCCGTCGTAGTCGAGGCCGAGGAGGCGGTCCACCTCGCCCCGGATCTCCCGCGCCCGGTCGGCGACCGGCTCCCAGCCCGTGCTCGAGCGCCGCTCCAGCCGCTGCTGCGATGCCCCGCTCCGGCGGGCGGTGCGCACGACCTGGAATCGCTCGCTCCCGACGCCGAACTCGAAGCGCACCGACAGGCGCTCCGCCCCGTGGCTGATGAGCTGCTTGTAGTCGTCGCCCACCCGCGGGACCTGGCCGTAGAGCGCGAACACGATCGCGTCGATGAGCGAGGACTTGCCGGCCCCGGTGGGGCCGGTGATGGCGAAGAGGTCGAGGCCGGAGAAATCGATCTCGGTCCGGTCGCGGAAGGACGTGAAGCCCTCGACCGTGAGCGCGAGCGGCTTCACCGCTGCGCCTCGTCGTAGATCGTGGCGAAGAGCGACTGCAGCTCCGGGGGCGGGGGGGTCCCGTGGCGGTGCTCGTAGTAGTCGGCGAAGAGCTTCGCCGGCTCGAGACCGACGCGCGAGCCGCCGCTCGACCCGGAGACCAACTCGTTCCGCGGGTGGTCCACCGTGACGTCCAGCGCGTTCGGCAGCAGCTCCTTGACCTGCGCGGCGAGGCCCGGGACGGGGTGGTCGGCCTTCACCGTCACCCGCAGGAAGTCCTCCCCGGCCGAGGCCGCGACCGCCCGCAGGTCCTCGAGGGTCCCCGCCACGTCCCGCAGGCGGCGCCGGGCCAGGACCGGCACCGACTCGATCGAAGCCGGCCGGCCGGCCTTCGCCTCGATGACCACGACCCGCTTGTCCTGCTCCTTCTCGCCGAAGTCCAGCTCGACGAGCGACCCCGCGTAGAGGGTCTTCGCGGGAGCGAGGACTTCCTGCGGCCGGTGCAGGTGGCCGAGGCCGATGTACTGCACCGACGAGGGGAGCTGCTGCGGGTTCACGCCGTAGATCCGGCCGAGGTGCAGCTCCCGCTCTCCCGTCCCCACCCGCGCCCCGTCGACCAGCAGATGGGCGAGGACGACCTGCACGTCGCGCGGGGGCAGGCCCCTCGCGAGGGCGGCCAGGATCTGCTCGATGCGGCCCGAGTAGGCCTCGTACCACGCGTGCTCCGCGTCCATCACCGTGCAGGCGTCGACGACCTTGCGCTCGGGCACGAAGGGCAGGACCGCGATTGCCGCCTCCTCGCTCCCGTCCCGCGAGGGGACAAACACCACGCCTCCGTCGCCCGGAGGCCGCACCTCGGGCCGAACGTGGATCCGCAGCGGCTCGAGGAGCGAGGCGAGGGCGCCGAGCTTCCGCGGGTGGTCGTGGTTCCCGGCGATCACCACGCAGGCGATCTGCTCCTTCAGGAGCCGGGCCAGGAAGTCGTAGACGAGCTTCTCGGCCTCCGGGGGCGGGGCCGGCGAGTCGTAGACGTCGCCCGCCACCAGGACGGCGTCCACCTCCCGGTCGGCGGCGATCGCTGCCACCTGGTCGAGGGCCATCGCGTGCTCGTCGAGCCGCGACCGGCCGCGCAGCGGCTTCCCGACGTGCCAGTCGGCGGTGTGGAGGAAGCGCACCTAGTCGTCCCGGAAGCCGGCGAAGGGGTCGGCGGCGGCCGCCGCGGCCACCTCCCCTTTGCGCGTGGCCCACGCCGGGAACGGGAAGCGCACGAGGAGCGGGGTCGGGATCTCGGGCTGGAGGACGATCATCGTGCCGGGCTTGAGGATGCCGGCGCGGCCGCGCCCGGCCGCGGTGAGGAAGCCGTACTCCGGCCGCTCGGCCTCGGCGACGTCGAGCCGGCCCACCACCCGCAGCGAGGCGTTGGCCACGATGCGGCCCTCGACCTGCGAGGCCGTCTGCTGCGCGCCCACGAGGACGATGCCGAGGCTCCGGCCGCGCTCCGAGATGTCGAGGAGGACTTCCTTGAGAGGCCCCGTCCCGTCCCGCGGGGCGTACTTGTTGAGCTCGTCGAGGACCACGAAGACGAGGGGCCGCGAGGTGCCGAGCGACTCCTTCTCCTCGAACATGCGCTTCAGGACCGCCCCCACCACGAACCGCTTGGCCCGGTCGTGGAGGGAGTGGACATCCACCACGCTCATTTGCTCCCGTCTCCAATCGAGCAAATGAGCGTGGCGCTCGCCTATGTCTCTTCCTCTGATGAGGTGCCCCACGTGTCTCGCCGCGGCGTGCAGTCTCCTCTCAAACGCCGCGACCGTCCCCGCCGCAGCGGGGCGAGCCCAGCGTTCGGCGAGGCTCTCGTCCCCGTCAGGGTGGTCGGTGAGCGACTCCACCAGCGCGTCGAACGTCTCGACGCGCGTCCCCTCGATCTCGATCCAGGGCTCCTTCGCACCACCCTTGACGGTGGCGGCCGAGGCCAGCTTCGCCTCGATCCTGTCGACCACGAAGCCGAGCTGGCTGGCCGCGTCCTCGGCCTCGGCGAAGAGGAAGCGCAGGAGCCGCTCGGTCGCCAGCTCCCGAATGGTCCAGAAGAAGGCCTGGACGCCCTCGGCGCGGCTGCCGATGGCCGGGAGCCGCTCCGCCGAGCCCTTCCGCACCGGGGCCAGGAGCTGGGTGCTCGAGAACGGATCGGCGGGCAGGCCCAGCTTCGCGTAGGCCGCCCGGTCCTCGTCCCGCAGCCGGGCGTTGGGCTGATCGAGGAAGAGCAGATCCTCTCCCTTCACGTTGAAGACGAGGGCGTGGGCGTTCGCCGCCTCGTTTCCGAGGGCCCCGCTCGTGAAGAGGCTGTGGAGGAGGAAGGTGGCGTAGCTCGTCTTGGTCGCGACGCCGGAGATGCCGGAGATGTTGACGTGGGCCCCCCGCGAGCCATCGAGGAAGTCGAGGTTGGCGAAGACCGGCTCCCCGTCGCGCGAGAGGCCGATCGGCACCTTCCTCTCCATCCCGTCGAAGAAGAGGGCCTGGTCACGGCGGAGCCCGGTGGCCCGCCGCACCTCCTGGCCCGGCCGCGGGGGCACGAAGATCTCCGGCTCGACCCGCGTCACCTTCACGTGCGCCGCCTGGGCCACCGTGGCCGGGAGAACCCCCTTCTCGACCAGGAAGACGTCGGAGTCGAACCTCGCCCCCTCGTGGCGAGCCCGGACGAGGTCGACCACGCCGAAGAGGCGGATCTCCGTCCCGTCCGGGAGCGGGGTCCCGACCTCGACCACGTCGTCGAGCTGGAGGTACTCGCCCTCCCCGACCGCCACCCAGAACTCGAGGGGCATGGCGTCGAGCGTGCCCAGGACGCGACCGATGCCGGCGCTCACGCCACCACCTCGCGGTGAAGCTGCGCCTCGATGGCCCGGCTGACGACCGAGGCGTCGCCGAGGAGATGCTTGAGGCGGGCCTCGAGCCCGCCGATGGGAAACAGGTTCTGCGGGGCCCGAGGGTCGTGCGTCGCGTCGGAGGCGAAGCGACGCATCTCGCGGGTCGAGAGGTCGGCGAGAGCCCTCGCCTCGGCGAGGCCTCGCCCCGCGGGCGCTTCGAGCCGGGCCACGCCGGTGAGCGCGGACTCGATGGCACGCCCGTGGGCGATGCGCGCGTACCACGAGTAACGCGGCTGCCGACCGGCGATCAGGAAGAGGGGCGTACGCTCGCCGACATCGAGTCGGGGGAGAAGCGCATGGGCCGAGGGATCGAGGTAGTTCCGGAGGAGCCGCTTCACGAAGCCGACGATGCGACCCCGCGCGGCGGCGGTGAGGAAAGTGAGGGGCCCGTCGAGGAACGCGACGTCCACCTCGGCGGAGAGCCTTTCGGCGAGGGAGGCCTCTCCTTGACGCATCGCCTTCTGGAGACCCTCCAGGGGAGAGACCGGCGTGTTGTCGGCCTCGGTACGGGGATCGAAGAGGAGAACCCCGCGCCCGTTCAGGGGGGCCACGAAGGGGTCGAGGCTCAGCCCGCCGCCGGCGACCGCGACCCGGCCGATCGTTTCGTACCCCACGCGAGCGGTGGTGTCGACGAGCACCGCTCCCACGCCGAACGAGCCGAGGAGGCCGAAGACGGTTCTCTCACCGTCCCCGATGAGCAGGCGATGCTCGATGCGGCGGACGCCGTCCACGAAGGCGATCCGGACTGGACGCGGTGTCGCGGCAGGGCGGATCGCCGCCCAGGCCGCCTGCTCGACGCGAATGTCGACGGGGACGGCCGCTTCCTCCTCGGAGACCTGGACCATCCCCTCGAACTCGGCCGCCCAGGGATCGAGCCGCAGCGTGTAGCGCCCGTTCGACATTGGTAGATCTCAGGCGCGGTGCCCTTGCGGGCCCGGGCTCCTGAATTCCCCTTTCAATCCGTGCGTGCCGGTTTCCGGCACACGGCTTACCGATGGTCTTCTCATGACGCGTTCACGAAGCCGGGATGACGGATCGTCCCGACGAGTCGATGGAGCCCGAGTACTCCGGCGAAACGGGCCGGGGACCAGTCCCGCAGTTCGAACGGGCGTCGTCGCCAGCCGCGAGCGTGTGGCAGCAGCCGGACCAGCCCCTGGTTCACGTAGCGGTCCACCTGTTGAAACTTGCAGGAGGCGTTCCCCGTACCGGTGGCCGCGCCCGCCCACAGGGCGGATCACTCCCAGCGCATCGGTGGCGCTCTTCTTCGGCCGAAACCCGTACGAGCCCTCCTTGAAGTCGGTCGCGAAGATCGGTTCGACGACAAGCTTCGTCGCCGCCTGCACCACCCGGTCGCGCACCGTCGTTATCCCCAGCGGCCGCTTCTGTCCGTCCAGCTTCGGGATGTACTGCCGCCTCACCGGTTGCGGCCAGTACTCGCCCGTGCGGAGGCGCTGCTGTACATCCTGCAGAAACTCCTCCACGCCCCCCTGCTCGATCATCGACAAGGTCTCCCCGTCGATGCCGGCAGCCCCTCGATTCGCCTTGATCCGTCTCCATGCCTCCGCCAGGACGTCGCCCCGCCAGATCCGGTCATTTAGAGCATGGAAACGTCGCGTACGGCTCCGCTTGGCAGCCACGTATAGCGCGCGCTGGAGTCGTCGTACTTCGTCCGCCGGGTCGTTGGGACTCGCGTCCATGCCCTCGCACTTACCCCCAGACACGCGCATGACCTTAGCAGGACCCCCTCGCTCCAGCGGCTTTCGCCACCTTCATCGCTACTATGGGCCCCTCGGACTCCCTCTCGGCACGGCAGGACTTCACATTCCGCTTATACCCGCCGCCTTCGCCCGACGTGGGCCGCCGAGGAGGGTCTCCCCAGTTCCGCACCAGGCTTTCCCTACGTGCCCTCTCCCTTACCCCGGGAGTGTCCTGCGCCCTTCCGGAATCCTCCATGCGCAGTCTGTTGCCTTCACCCCGACATGACGGGTTCGGCCACTCCCCCTTTCGGGTTCTTATCTCACGAGGCTGCAAAGTTCACGCTTCCGCATTGGGCCCGCAGGTTCGCCCCCCTCGCGCAGAGCCTCTCGGCTCCAGCAGGGCTTTCGACGCTCCGCTCAGATGCCGCCCTCTCGGGCGACACCCGGAGCCTGCTACGCGGCGCTCCGGCGCTTACCGCGGCGGGACTCCCACCCGCAAGTCTGATGTAGCACCTCGACCGGACTGTCCAGGCCCGGTCTCGTTCAGGACGCACCATGCCGGGCGCAGTCTATCGCGGGGGGCGTCCACGCCGGGTCCCGTCTTCGCGAAGGACTCCGGGCCGGCCGGGCCCTGTCATCCCGAGGGACTCCGGCTCGCCGAGTCCCGAGGGATCCGCCGGCGCCGCGGAACGGAAGCTTCGATCCCCGGCTCGCGTCTTGAGCGCTCAAGCAGCGGCGGCTCCCTCGGTTCCGGTCGCTGCCCTCATTCCACGGGCGACTCTCGCCGCGCAACTCGGCCGTTTCCAGCGAGATGCAACCGTGTCGACCGGCGACCGGCGGGGGACGAGGAACGTCGATCTGTCGTATGGTGCGTGAAGGAGCGGGCTGGGCGCCCGGTTGCGGAGATTGTCCTCACGGCCCGCGAGCGGGCGCCGAGGCCGTCGGCTCCCAAGAGCCGGCTTTGGGTCTCGCTCGAGGGCATTCAGGTCCGCGCCGGCTCGTAAAGTCGCCGGTGGGCCTCGAGGGCGGCACGGCAGAACGCCTTCGCCAGCGAATCGACCAGCGGCCCCATCGCGGTCGCGGCGGTCGCCGTTCGCTCCAACTGAGCGGAGGTGAGACGCCACCTCTCTCCCAGGCCGGGGGCGCTGGCCCATTCGCTCACCATCTGGGCAGTGGCCTCCACATGGAACTGCAGGCCGAGGCCGCTCCCGACGCGGGACGCCTGGTGGGGGGATGAGTCCGTCGACGCCAAGAGGCGGGCTCCGAAGGGGAGGTCGAACGTGTCACCGTGCCAATGGAAGGGCTCGAAGGTGGCAGGCCACGTCTCGCGCCAGGAGTCGCGATCGACGAGGCGCACGGGAAGCCACCCGACTTCCGTCTCCGGGCCGGGGTAGACGCGCGCCCCCGCCGCGGCCGCGAGCAACTGGCTCCCGAGGCAGACGCCCAGCACCGGGCAGGAGGCGCGGAGCGCATCGGAGATCAGGAGCATCTCGCTCTCGAGGAACGGATGAGCGTCCGCTTCGTAGACGCCCATGCTGCCCCCCATCACCACGAGACCGCCCAGTCCTTCGTCTCCGGCCGCCGGGGGCAGCGGTCCCGGCATCGTTCGGATCGTCAGATCGGCGCCCGCCCGCCGCAGACTCGGTTCGAGCGCCCCGAGATGCTCTTCGGGCGCGTGAAGGACGACCAGTGCGCGGGGGATGGCAGACTCTACCATCACCTCTCGCCACGCATCTGCCCTCGTTCCGGCAGCAGCTGCGGTCGGGTGTCGCGTGGAACCGCTTCTTGTCCGCGATCGAGCAGAAGTAGTAGGTGCGCCCGCGATAGGCTTCACTCCGCGCATTCCGCTTGTCGACCTCCATTTCGCGCACGGGACAGAGCGGACGCGCGTCGGTCGAGACGGGTCTGGCCGCGAACGCGGCGTTCGAGTCCGGGTCCTTCCACTCGGCGCCCTGGTACTCGAGCGCGGTCGCAGTCCTCTCGGCTGCCGCACGCCCGTAATAGCGCTCGACCACATGAAGCGCCAGGTCGATTCCCGACGTCAGGCCTCCCGCGGTCGAAACGGTGCCCGCATCGACGAAGCGAGCGCCCCTCTTCACCTTGATGTCCGGAAAGTCCGCGGACGGCAGGGTGTAGGCTGCGTGATGCGCGGTCGCGGTCTTGCCGGAGAGCAGTCCCGCCTTGGCCAGGACGAAGGCTCCGTTGCCGACCGACATGGTGAGCTCGGCGCCCTGCGAGCTGCGCTTGAGCCAGGACAGCAGGCCGGCCGAAGGTTCGCCCTGGGCGGGCACGACGATGATCTTGGGCTGCGGCGCGCTGGCGAAGGTGTGGTTCGGAACTACGGTGAGCCCCCCGGACACCTTCAGCGGTCTCCTCGTCTCCGCCACCGTGAAGAGCTGGAAGGGCGTGCCCTCCTGCCCGGGAAGGTCGACGTACTCGAACACGCCCCACGGGCCGGCGAAGTCGACGACCTCGGCATCCTCGGCCGGGACGAAGGCGACGGGTATCCGACCGCTCGGCGCGGGTGAGAGGAACCCAGCCGGTTCAGCCGCGCCGTCGTCGCCGCCGCTGGCCGCCCGGGTGGCGAATGCCGAAAGACCGGCCGCCCCCCACAGCCTCAGAAGTCCTCTGCGTCGCATGCTCACCTCTCCTCCCGTTTCCGTGTCTCGCTCGCGCCGGCTGTTGCTGCGGCGCGGCGGACTTCCCGGACCGCCTCCTCTGCCGTCCAGAGGTTGTCGCCGTAGACCTGCACCACCTTGCCGTTTGGGCCGATGATCGCGGTCCGAAGCGAGTGCGTGATCTGCTCCTGATCGTTCCAGTACAACAGGCCGAAGAAGCCCGTGATTGCCTTGATCTGCTCCTCGCTGCCGGTGGCGAACTCCCAGCGCGCGAAGCTCCCCTCGCCGCGGTCGACGACGTAGGCGCGGCCGAAGGAGCGCAGGACCGCTGGCGTGTCGTGGGTCGCGTCGAAGCTGATCGTCAGGAGGTGCGCGCGGGGAGCCAGCGCTGGATCCCTGGCGAGCGCCTCGTCGAGCTCGTGAAAGAGCTTCATAGCCAGCGGACAGAACTCCGGCACGGGACAGCGGGTGTAGACGAAGGTCAGTACGAGCGTCCGCCCACCGTACTGCGCCAGGTGGATCCGCTTGCCGTCCTGGTTCACGAGATCGAAATCGGGCACGGCGTCGCCGGGTGAGGCGACGCTCACGCCGGCTTCGACGTCGGGAGGTCTCGCGCCGTGACGCGCACGTCCTCGATCCAGCTCTCCTTGTCGCTCATGACGAGCGTCGCCTCGATGCGATCGCCGGCTCGGACGTCCCCTCTGGCCGGGCGCACGTGGAACGGCATGACCATCGCGGGCATCAGCCCTTGGATGTCCTCGTGCGCGACGACAACCTCCCCGTCGACCCTTACTTCCTGGACGACGCCCCGGAGTGGGTAGGTTCTTCCCTCCGACCGTTTGCAGCCGAGCTGGGCGGACGCGGCCATGCCCAGCGCGAGCGCGGTGATCCATGCCGTCCGCACGTGCAGTCTCGAGTCTGTGCTCGGCCGGCTCATTTCGACCCCCCGCTCACGGTTGATCGGCGGGCGCGCAGAGGATCACGCGTGGCCGGAGCGCACGGACCTGTGTGCCGCCGAGGTCCTCACGTCGGGCGGCAGCCACCTCGCCTTCCAGGATCGGCCGATGAAGAAGAGGCAGCAGGCTGTCATTGCCCCACGCCGTGAGCACGTGGTCGAGGATGGCGGCGAGCTCGGCGTCGCTGCGGAACGCGAAGGAGGACATGACCCCGTCGTACCGGTTTCCCTCTACGTCGATGACTCCCGCGACTCCGCCGAGCGGCACTCGAACGAGGTATGCCCGGCCCCCGGGCGCAGCCGCGAGTGCCGCGGCATGACCCGCCAGGGGAGGGAAGGCGCCGGCGCGGCCCTTGCCGTCGAGACCGTGACAGCTCGAGCAGTCCCGGAGGTAGAGAGACGCACCGAGGCTGCCGTCCCTCCGCTTCGAGGTCCCTCCAGGCGTGCAGGCGACCACGGCGAGGATCAGCCCGAGAGCCACGGCCGAGTTCCGGCCCTCTGGCGCCTGCGGCTCGCCGCTCAGCGAGCTGCCGGGCGTTGGGAAGCTGCGCGAAGGGGCTCTTTCCACGTTCACCGCGCGATCCTCTCCGCTCCGCCTTCCCGGGTTCCGGACGCCCACGATGCGTGGGCTGAAGCGGAGGGCTCGTGGCAGGCGGGGGTCACTCGGCCTCGACGACGATGGCGCAGCCGGCGACGGTGACGCATCGTAGACGAGGCCGCCGTCCTTGAGCTGCGGCGAATTGACGGAGGGCCGAGTGCCGTGCCGGCTGCGGCGTGCGGGTGCGACAACTTGCCGCACTCCGAGTCCGCGGGCCCGGGCTTAGCCTCTGCGTGGGAACGGGCGGGCGTCTCCGCACGCCGCGCCCCCCCAGAAGGGACACCCATGGACTCCCGCTTCCGCCCCCTCTCGCGCCTCGCCCTCTCCTCCGCGGTCGCGCTGGCTCTCTTCTTCTCCGCCGCGGCACGCGGCGAGGACTCGCCCGGAGGTCTCGGGGGCGTCGTGAAGGACCGCACGGGTGCCTTGGTGCCTGCCGCCCGCGTGGAGCTGCGCCGGCTCGACTCGCCGCTCCTGCGCACAACTCTCGCCGACGCGCAGGGACACTATTCGTTCGACGCGCTGCCGGCCGGCCGCTATGCCGTCGCCGCGTCCGCGCCCGGTTTCGCGCGCGCGGCCGGCCCCGAGGTCGCGGTGTCGTCGGGCGTCGACTCCGGCGCGGACATCATCCTCGACGTCGCCCTCCGGGAGACCTTCGTGGAGGTGACGGCGCATTCGACGGAGCGGCCCCTCACCATCGAGAGCGACCCGCGCACGCCACGACAGCCGATCCCGGCCCACGACGGGGCCGACTACCTGAAGACGATCCCGGGCTTCTCGGTGATCCGCAAGGGCGGGACGGACGGGGATCCCGTCCTGCGCGGGATGGCCGGCTCGCGCGTCGGCATCCTGCTCGATGGCGAAAACGTGCTCGGCGGGTGCGGCAACCGCATGGACCCACCCACGGCCTACGCGTTCCCGGAGGCCTACGATCGGATCACGGTCCTCAAGGGCCCCCAGACCGTCCTCTACGGGCCCGGCAGCTCGGCCGGGGTCGTGCTGTTCGAGCGCGAGCGCGAGCGTTACGACGCGCCTGCCGTACACGCCTACGTCTCGCCGACCCTCGGCCGCTTCGGTCGCAACGACCAGGTGGCCGACTTGCGCGCCGGCGTGCGCCAGGGCTACGTGCAGCTCGCTGCCTCGCGCTCGGCCATGGACGACTATGAGGACGGCTCCGGCGCCGCCGTCCATTCGCACTACGAACGCTGGAGCGCGAACGGCGCGGTCGGCTGGACACCGGACGCCGCGACCCGCCTCGAGCTGTCGGGCGCTCGCAGTGACGGCGAGGCGGCCTACGCCGACCGGATGATGGACGGCGTCAGGTTCTCGCGCGAGAACCTCGGACTCCGCTTCGAGCGGCGGGCACTCGCGCCGTGGATGGAAAGCCTCGAAGTGCAGGGCTACTACAACTACGTGGACCACGTCATGGACAACTACAGCCTGCGCCCGTTCACCCCGTCGATGATGATGCCGAACCCGTCCGTCGCGAATCCCGACCGGCGCACCGTCGGGGGCCGGATGCTCGCATCGCTCCACCTCGGGGCGGGCACGACCACCCGCATCGGTGCGGACTGGCAGGACAACCGCCATTCGGTCCGCAGCTCGTCGAACCAGCCCGCCGACCCCTTCGAAGACCACGAGCGGATGCGGGACGCGACGTTCGAGGACTTCGGCGTCTTCGCGGAGGCGACGCACGGCGACAGCGGGGGCCGTCTGGTCGCCGGCGCCCGCGTCGACTGGTGGACCGGCCACGACGAGCGGCAGACCGTCTCCGTGGGCATGGGTATGGGCTCCGCGATGCCGAACCCGACGGCCGACCTGCGGCGCCACGAGACCCTACCCAGCGGCTTCCTGCGCTACGAGCGGGGCCTCCGATCTGGCACCACGCTCTTCGCGGGCGTTGGCCACGCCGAACGCGCCCCCGATTACTGGGAGCTGGTCAGCAAGGAGAGCGGCGACTCGCTGAGCGCCTTCGAGACGCGCCCCGAGAAGACGACCCAGCTCGACGCGGGCCTGCTCTTCCGCCAGGGTCCGGTGTCAGGCTCGGTCTCGCTCTTTGCCAACACGATCGCAGACTTCATCCTGATCCAGAGCCGGTACACGAAGACGTCGGCCGGCAGCGGGGGGATGGAAACCGGTATGTCCGGCGGCTCGTCGATGGGCGGAATGTCCACCATGAGCAGCCGCCAGGCGACCATCACGCGGAACGTCGACGCGACGAGCTGGGGAGGCGAGGCGACCGTTGCCTGGACGGCCACTAGGCGCCTGAAGCTGGACGGCAGCCTTGCCTACGTGCGGGGGCAGAACACGACCGACGATCTGCCCCTCGCCCAGCTCCCGCCGCTCGAGGGCCGGATCGCCACGCAGTACGGCACGGAGCACTGGTCCGTCGGGGCGCTCGTCCGCCTCGTGGCTGCCCAGAGCCGTTACGCTCTCAACCAGGGGAACATCGTCGGACAGGACCTGGGGCCGACGTCGGCCTTCTCGATCGTGTCGCTCAACGCCGCCTGGCGCATCGCCACCCGCCTGCGTCTCGCGGGAGGCGTGGACAACCTCCTCGACACGACCTACGCCGAGTTCATCAGCCGGAGCGGTTCAGACGTGCCAGGCTTCACGACGACCACGCGCGTCAACGAGCCGGGGCGCACGCTGTGGGTGAAGCTCGACCTGCGGTACTGACGCGCCGGGCGAGACACGCTACGCGGGCGCTCGCCGACGCTCGGCCACGACACGCCTCGCCTCGCGCTTGACGGACCACACGTAGACGCCGGTCCATGACAGCACGGTGGTCAGGAGCCCGAGCACGCACACCAGCACTTGGTAGGGTCGGCCGAAGACCCTGGCCATGTGCAACGCGTACAGCCAGCTCTCGACCGTGTTTCCGGCGTGCTCGCCGGTCGGCTGGTCCAGCATCCGGAAGGCGCCACTCCTTCCGTCGAACATGACCGCAGTGCCTCCGCCCTTCGGGGCGCGCTCGAAGAGATCGCGGCTGCCCCTCACCTCGTACACGTACGTGCCTGCCCACGGCAGGTACATGAGCGCGAGCGGCTCTCCCACGCGGAAGCCGTGGAGCCGGCTCTGCT
>Ga0335085_10010673_pt1 | contig 13706 bp, 7 predicted proteins | sample Lox_Sample_45_FD_206712 | JGI IMG/M metagenome (GOLD analysis project Ga0335085, IMG submission 206712) | Soil microbial communities from Loxahatchee National Wildlife Refuge, Florida, United States - Lox_Sample_4.5 | ecosystem: Environmental > Terrestrial > Soil > Wetlands | place: USA: Florida...
GAGCGCCGGCCGTGCCGGTAGCGCTGAAGGTGACCGGTGAGCCGGTGAGGCCGATGGAGGTCGCGGTCAGCGTGTTGGTTCCCGCTGTGGTGCCTAAGGTCCAACTGCCGACTGTCGCGATGCCGCTGGCGTTTGTCGTTGGGGTGGCTCCGGTGACAGTGCCGCCGCCTGTAGCCGCGGCGAACGTCACGCCCACCCCGCTCACGGGGTTGCCGTTGGCGTCCTTGACGATCACACTCGGCGGCGTGCTGACCGCGGCGCCGGCGGTGGCTGATTGACTATTCCCGGCGTTGATCGCGATTTGTGTGGCCGCGCCGGCCGTGCCGGTTGCGCTGAACGTCACGGGGGAGCCGGTGAGGCCGATGGAGGTCGCGGTCAGCGAGTTCGCTCCCGCGGTGGTGCCTAACGTCCAGCTGCCGACCGTTGCAATGCCGCTCGCGTTCGTGGTTGGCGTGGCTCCGGTGATACTGCCGCCGCCTGTGGCCACCGCGAACGTCACGCTCACCCCGCTGACCGGATTGCCGTTGGCGTCCTTGACGACCGCGCTGGGAGCCGTAGTGACGGCCGTGCCGGCGGTCGCTGATTGACTATTGCCCGCATTAACCGCGATCTGCGTCGCCGCGCCCGCCAACCCGGTTGCGTTGAACACCACATTGGCGCCACCGACGATCGACGCCGTCACACTGTTCGCGCCCGCGGTACTGCCCAGGGTGAGCGTGACCGACGCGGTGCCGTCAAAAGCGGTCGAGTTCGAGGTCTGGCTGAGGCTCCCGCTGCCGGTGGTCACGCCCCACGAGACGGTCGCGCCTTGAATCGCGTTGCCGAACCCATCGGCGACCTTGACGACGAACGCGTTGCCCAGCGCCGTCGCGACGGTCCCGGTCTGGGCGTCGCCCGAGACTTTCGTGATCGTCGACGCCCCTGATGCGGTGCCGGTGGCGGCGAACGTCACTGGGGAACCGGTCAGGCCGGCGGACGCCGCGGTCAGCGTGTTCGCTCCCGCCGCGGTGCCCAACGTCCAGCTGCCGATTGTGGCGACGCCGCTGGCGTTTGTTGTTGGCGTGGCTCCGGTGATACTGCCACCGCCTGTAGCCACGGCGAACGTCACGCTCACCCCGCTGACGGGATTGCCGTTGACGTCCTTGACGATCACGCTCGGCTGCGTCGGGACCGCAGTGCCCACCGTGACCGTCTGATTATTGCCCGCGTTGACCGCGATCTGCTCGGCCGCGCCCACTGTGCCGGTCGCTGTGAACGTCACGGGCGAACCGGTAAGCCCGGCTGAGGTCGCGGTCAGCGTGTTCGATCCCGCAGTCGTGCCTAACGTCCAACTGCCGATCGTCGCGACGCCGCTGGCGTTCGTCGTTGGGGCGGCTCCGGTGATACTGCCACCGCCTGTAGCCACGGCGAACGTCACGCTCACCCCGCTGACGGGGTTGCCGTTGGCGTCCTTGACGATCACGCTCGGCGCCGTGGTGACCGCTGTGCCTGCAGTGGCTGATTGACTGTTGCCAGCATTGATCGCGATCTGCGTCGCCACGCCGACGGTTCCGGTTGCGCTGAACGTCACCGGGGAACCGGTGAGCCCAGTGGAGGTCGCCGTCAGCGTGTTCGCCCCCGGCGTCGCGCCCAGCGTCCAACTGCCGAGGGTCGCGATGCCGCTGACGTTCGTCGTGGTCGTCGACCCTGTGATACTGCCGCCGCCCGTGGCCACCGCGAAGGTCACACTGACCCCGCTTACCGCGTTGCCATTTACGTCTCGCACGATCACACTCGGCGCTACCAGGACCGCCGTACCGGCGGTGGCCGTCTGATTATTACCTGCGTTGATCGCGATTTGGGTCGCGACGCCGGCCGTACCGGTGGCCGTGAACGTCACCGGTGAGCCGGTGAGCCCGGTGGCGGTGGCCGTCAGCGTGTTCGTCCCAGCCGTGGTGCTCAACGTCCAGCTACCGACCGCCGCGATGCCGCTAGCGCTTGTCGAGGGCGTGGCCCCGTTGATACTGCCACTCCCGCCGGCGACGGCGAACCTCACGCTCACACCGCTCACGGGATTGCCATTGACGTCTTCTACGACGACACTCGGCGGTGTCGGCACCGTCGTGCCGGCGGTCGCGGTTTGACCGTTCCCGGCACTGACCGCGATTTGTGCCGCGGCGCCTGCCGTACCCGTGGCGCTGAACGTCACTGGTGATCCGGCGAGCCCGAGGGAAGTCGCGGTCAGCGTGTTCGCACCGGCCGTGGTGCCCAGGGTCCAGCTGCCGACGGTCGCGATGCCGCTCGCGTTCGTCGTCGGCGTGGCCCCGGTGATACTTCCCCCGCCGCCGGCCACGGCGAACGTTACGGTCACGCCGCTCACCGGGTTGCCGCCCGCATCCTTCACGATCACGCTCGGCAGCGTTCCGACCGCGGCGCCGGCCGTGGCCGTTTGACTACCGCCGGCGTTGATCGCCATCTGCGTCGCACCGCCGATCGTACCGGTGGCGCTGAAGGTCACCGGGGAGCCGGCCAGGCCGACGGCAGTCGCGGTCAACGTATTCACTCCAACGGTCGTGCCCAGCGTCCAGCTCCCCACCGTCGCGATGCCGCTCGCGTTCGTGGTCGCCGCTGTCCCGGTGATACTGCCCCCGCCGCCGGCCACAGCAAAGGTCACGCTGACGCCGCTCACCGGATTGCCGCCGGCATCCTTCACGATCACGCTGGGCAGCGTTGCGACCGGGCTGCCCACGGCAGCCGTCTGATTGTTCCCCGCGTTGATCGCGATCTGCGTGGGCACGCCCACGGTTCCGGTCGCGGTGAACGTCACGGGTGAGCCGGTGAGCCCGGCGGAGGTCGCGGTCAGCGTGTTGGCTCCCGCAAGTGCACCCAGCGTCCAGCTGCCCACCGTCGCGATACCGCTCGCGTTCGTGGTCGTCGCGGCCCCGGTGATGCTGCCCCCGCCGCCAGCCACGGCAAAGGTCACGCTGACGCCGCTCACCGGGTTGCCCGCGGCATCCTTCACGATCACGCTCGGCAACGTCGCGACCGCGGTGCCCACGGACGCCGCTTGATTATTGCCCGCGTTGAGCGCGATCTGCGTGGCCGAGCCCACGGTTCCGGTCGCGGTGAACGTCACGGGTGAGCCAGTGAGGCCGGCAGCGGTCGCGGTCAGGGTGTTCGTTCCGGCGGTTGCCCCCAACGTCCAGCTGCCCACTGTGGCGATGCCGCTCGCATTTGTCGTCGGCGCGGCGCCGGTGATACTGCCACCCCCGCTGGCCACGGCAAAGGTCACGCTCACGCCGCTCACCGGATTTCCGTTCGCGTCCTTTACGATCACGCTCGGCGGGGTCCCGACCGCCGTGCCTGCGTTGACCGTCTGACTGTTGCCCGCGTTGAGCGCGATCTGTGCTGCCGCGCCGGCCGTGCCGGTCGCCGTGAACACCGCGTTGGCTCCACCCGTGATCGAGGCCTTCACCGTGTTCGCGCCCGCCGCGGTGCCGAGGGTCAGGTTCACCGATGCCGAACCGTCGGCCGCCGTCGTGTTCGAGCCGGCACTGACGGTGCCGCCGCCGGCCGTCACGGTCCAGGTCACCGTCGCTCCGGCCACGGCGTTCCCAAAGCTGTCGGTCACCTTGGCCACGAGCGGATTGGCCACCGCGGTGCCGACGACGGCGCTCTGCACGTCGCCCGATAGCTTGACCACGTTCGCCGCCGCGCCGGGCGTTCCCGCTTCCACGGCGGACACGCCGGTCAATCCCGTGGCGGACGCGCTGAACGTCGCGGCCCCGAGCGCCGTGCCCAACGTCATGGTCGTCTGCGCGTGCCCGGTGGCGTCGCTCACGGCCGAGGTCGGGTTGACGGACCCGCCACCGCTCGTGGCCGCGAACGTGACGGTCACGCCACTCCGGAGCGTTCCGTCGGCGGCTTGTGCCTGCAGATCAACGGTTGCGCAAGCGCAGCGCCCGCGGTCCCCGTTTGATTTCCGCCGCTCACCAACACGAGCTTGGTGGGCGGGGGCACAATCGCGATCGGCGTCGAGTCGCGGAGTCCGTTCAGCGTGACGCCGATGACGAAGGTTGCCCCCGTCTGGACGGCGGGGGTGAACACGCCGGCAGAGGTGATCGTGCCCACGGACGCGTCGGCGACGCCCCATTCCACGGGGATCCCGGTGACGTTGGCATTGTTGGCGTCCGTGGCGGTGAATCGGAAGGTGGCTGACCCTGTCGGCGGAATCGTCGTGTCGCGCGGCGCGATCGTGAATTGCGTGGCGGTGGCGCCGGGGCCGACGTAGCCGAGCACGATTGGCGGAGGCGCCGGGTTGGTCACGCCGACGGAGGCGGTCAGGCTTTGGGTGCCGGAGAACAGAACCGAATCGCCTTGACGCAATTCGACGGTGGCGTCGAGCTGCTCCGTCGGGGCGTTCAGCTGGATCTGGAGCGCGAGGACGATCGAGTCGGCGCCGGCGGGAAAGGCGACGATGGTATCGAACGGCGCGGCCGGCGGGTGAACGATGTGAATGTGAACATTGTCAACGCCCATGCCGACATCCGCCAACGCCTGATACGCGACGAGGGCGGCGCTCGAGAATTCGGGCATGAGGTTGACGCCGGCGCGCCCACCGTGCGCGGCATGGGGCGCGGTCGGCCCGTCGGTGCACGTCAGGCCGCTCAACGCAATCGCGACATAGACGAGAAGTCGGGTCCAGCCGCGTCTGCGATCCATGGTCATGCGTCCGCACCTCGTCTCGGAGCGCGCAGCCCGCCAAACGAGTGGGGTTCGGCGCGGGCAAACAGGGCGGGCGAGACCGCCCATGGCGCCCGACGATTCTACGCGGCGTACAGCGGTTCAGCTAGTCGCAGCGGCCGAACGAAGTGCTGAGGCCGCTCCGCCGTGCGGGCGCGCCAAGACGGGCCTGGTACGCTTACGTACACAAGTACGCGCACATCGTGATGCGGATGTTCTCGATGCCGGCGCGCGGCGCGCCCCGTGTGGGGCCCCAGCTACCGGGTGGTTGCGTGGCGGGTGAGCGACAAGACGTTCCCGTCCGGGTCTCTGAACCACGCGACCTGGTCGCCGTTGGGCGGGGTCCAGACGCCCCATTCGTCCTGCCGCATGAACGGGAGGTTGTACTGCTCGAACCGCACGCCCCTGGCGGACAGCTCCCGAATCGCCGCGTGGATGTCGTCGACCTCCCACCCCAACGCCGTGCCGCGGGCCGGCATGGACGACTCGGCCTTAGTGACCCGGAGCATGGTGCCGTTCGCGTCGAAGGCGAGCGCGAAGCTGTCGTCGCTGATCAGCCGAAACCCGAGCACGTCGCCGTAGAAGGCTCTGGCCTTCACCGGGTCGCTGGTGACGACGAATCCGATCATCTTGCTGAGCGTGGGCATGGTGGTGTCGAGGAGCCGGTGGCCGCCAAGTATGGCGCCCAACGCGCCGGGGTGCTACCGGGGCGAGTGGGAGGCTCCGGGCATGTTCGCCGCTACCGCTAACGGCGCCAACGCCAGGGGCTTAGCTTACGAGGGAACCATCCACTCCCGCGCATGACCGTTCTGGATCGTGTCCAGTCGCCCGCGGACCTTCGACGCCTGACCCGCGACGAACTCCGCACCCTCGCCGCCGACGTCCGAGAGCGGTTGATCGACGTGTGCTCGCGCACCGGCGGCCACATCGGTGCCGGCCTGGGCGTAGTCGAGCTGACGATCGCGCTGCACTATGCCTTCAACACGCCGGACGACCAGCTGGTGTGGGACGTCGGGCACCAGGGCTATCCCCATAAGGTGCTGACCGGCCGCAACGACCGGATGGAGACGCTGCGCCAGCAAGATGGCATTTCGGGCTTTCTCAAGCGCAGTGAGAGCCCGTTCGACGCGTTCGGCGCCGGCCACGCCGCCACCTCCATTTCGGCCGCGTTGGGAATCGCCGCCGGCCGGGACCTCCTCGGGGACTCCTATAAGGTTGTGGCGGTCGTGGGCGATGGAGCGTTGACCAGCGGCCTCGCCTACGAGGGCCTCAACAACGCCGGCCATTCGGGACGCGACCTCATCGTCGTGCTCAACGACAACGACATGTCGATCGCGCCAAATGTCGGCGCGATGTCCAAGTACCTCAACTCGGTACAGCGCAACTCGCTGTATAACCGTGTCCGGACCGCGATCGGCGATTTCGCCGACCACGCGCCGGGCCCCTTGTCAGCCATCGGTCTCGGCGGCTGGGTGCGCCGCTGGGAAGAGAGCATCAAGGCGTTCCTCACGCCGGGCGTGCTGTTCGAGGAGCTCGGCCTCCGCTATTTCGGGCCGGTCGACGGGCACGATATCGGAATGCTCATCGACACCTTCGAGGCGGTGCGCCTGCTGCCGGGGCCGCGGCTCGTCCACGTGCTCACGCACAAGGGCAAGGGATTTCCCGCGGGCGAGAACGTCGAGAAGTGGCACGCGCTCCCGCCGGGCCACGACCCGTCGACGGGCAAGCTCCGCAAGGCCTCCACCAGCCGGCCCGGGTACACGGCGGTGTTTGGCCGCGGCCTCGCCGAGCTGGGGGCGGAGGAGTCGCGCGTCGTCGCCATCACGGCGGCGATGCCCAGCGGGACGGAAACCCGGATCTTCGCCAAGCAGCATCCCGACCGCTTCTTCGACGTCGGCATCGCGGAGGGGCACGCGGTGACGTTCGCGGCCGGGCTCGCGACGCGCGGCTTGCGACCGGTGGTCGCGATCTACTCGACGTTCCTGCAGCGCGCGTACGACAGCATCATCCACGACGTGGCCATCCAGGGGCTGCCCGTCGTCTTCGCGATGGATCGCGCCGGGGTCGTCGGCGAGGATGGGGAAACGCATATGGGCTTGTACGATATCGCGTACATGCTCGCCGTCCCTGGTATGACGGTGACCGCCCCCAAGGACGGCGCCGAGATGCTGGCCCTGCTCCGCGCGGGCGTCCGTCACGACGCCGGACCGTTCTCCATCCGCTACCCGCGCGACGCGGCGCCCGACGAGGTGCCCGACATCCGGGGGATCGCCCCGGTGCCATACGCTTCGTGGGAGGTGCTCCGCCGCGGGTCCGAACTCGCGATCCTGGCGGTCGGGACGATGGTCCATCCCGCGCTCCGCGCCGCGGGTACGCTGTCGAAGGAAGGGCTGGATGTCACCGTCGTCAATTGTCGGTTTCTCAAGCCGCACGACGACGCGACGTTGAGCGCGATCATCGCCGCCCACCGCCACGTCCTCGTGGTCGAGGAGGGAACCGTGGTGAACGGATTTGGCGCCGCCATGTCAGCCGTGATCGGCCAATTGGACTCGGGCGTTCGCGTGTCGGTCCATGGGGTCCCCGATACCATCGTCCATGCGGCCCCGCGCGCCGCGCAACTGGCCGCCTTTGGACTCGACGACCAGGGGATCGCGGCCCGGGTGCGGGCCTTGCTCGAAACCGGGGCATTGGCCGGGTGATCCGACTCGGCGTCGTCGGACATCAGGGCTACGCCGGACTGCGGGACACGCTTGGTACGCTCACCGAGCTGTCCGAGCTGCTGGGCTTCGAGCTGTTTTTCGAGCCCGGTTTGCATGAATTCGCCGCCGCGGGCGCGCGGCTGGATGACGCCGGCCATGTCGACGCGCTGATGACGCTTGGGGGCGACGGAACGCTCCTGCGTGGGGCCCGCCTCATCGCCCCGAAGCAGATCCCGATCCTCGGGATCAACATGGGTCGGCTTGGATTCCTCACCTGCTGTCCGGCCGAAGAGCTGCCGACGGCGCTCACCCGGCTCGCGAACGGGGACTACCTGGCCGAACCGCGCATGGGGTTGTTCGCGCGGGTCCTCGATGTGAACGGGGTTGAGCGAGCGTCGTGGATCGCGTTGAACGACATCGTCTTACACAAGGGTGGTTTTGCCCGTGTCGTGGCACTCCGCGTGGCCGCCAACGGTGAAACCATTGCCCGCTACCCCTCGGACGGCGTAGTCCTGTCGACGCCGACCGGCTCCACGGCGTACAGTCTTTCGGCCGGCGGCCCGGTGGTTTTTCCCACGCTGGAAACGATCCTGGTGACGGCAGTTTCCGCGCACACGTTGGCCATTCGACCGGTGATTCTGCCGTCGAGCGCCGAAGTGACCGTGCAAGCGGATGATGGTCCGGCTGAACTTTTGGTAACGGTCGACGGTCAGGTCGGTAGTAACTTCGCCGCGGGCGAGACGCTGAGCGTGCGTCGCGCCGAGAGTGGTATCCTGATCATTCGGTTCCCCGGGTCGAGCTTTTTTTCCACACTGCGTCAAAAGCTCGGGTGGGGGGGCCTGCCGGAACGCGACGAGCGACCCAATGCTGACTGAGCTCCGCATCAAGAATTTTGCGATCATCGAATCACTGACGTTGCCGCTCGCCCCCGGGCTCAACGTGCTGTCCGGTGAGACGGGCGCCGGCAAGTCGATCATCGTTGGCGCGCTCGGGCTTTTGCTTGGCGAACGGGCCAACGCGGATCTGATTCGGACGGGCGCCGACCGGGCGACGGTCGAGGGCTCGTTCGACTGCCGGGATCGTCCGGAAGTACCGGCGCTGCTCGACGAGCGAGGGATCGAAGTCGAAGAGTCCGTGGTCATGCTCAAACGCGAAATCGCGAGCGGCGGCCGCGCCCGCGCCTGGGTCAACGGAACGGCGGTCAACGCCACGATGCTCGGCGAGATCGCGCGCCACCTGGTCAACCTGCATGGTCAGCACGAGGCCCAGGCGCTGCTCGACGCGGACTCCCAGCGCCGGATCCTCGACGCGTTCGCCGGCGCGGACGAGTCCGCGAACGCGGTGCGAGCCGCGTACGACGACGTGCACGCGGTGCGCCGCGAGATCGCGGACCTCGCGCGGCGACGCGCGGAGGCGGGGAAGCGGGCCGACTATCTCCGACACGTGGCGCGGGAGATCGAAGATTCCAAGCTCAGTCCCGGTGAAGACGAGCGACTCGAGGACGAGGCGCGGCGACTGGAACACGCCGAGGAATTGCGGTCGCTGGCGAACGGCATCGTCGCGGCGCTCGACGGCGAGGAAGCCTCCGTGCTTCCGCAGTTGGCCGGGATCCTGCGATCACTTACCGCGCTCCAGCGCATCGATCCCGCGCTCCAGCGGCTGCGCGAGTCGTACGACGCCGGGTACTATGCGTTGGACGCGCTCGCACGCGAGCTCGAGCGGTACGAACGGACGGTGGAACTCGATCCCGCGCGGCTCGAGGTGGTGCGCCAGCGGCGCGATCTGCTCTACGGTTTGACGAAGAAATACGGCGCCACGATCGCGGACGTGATCGAAGCGGGCCGGGAGGCGCGCTCGGAGCTCGACATCCTCGACTCCGCGGAACTGGATCTTCGCTCGCTCCACGCGCGAGAGGCGGCCGCGATGGGCCGGCTCACGGCCAGCGCGGCGGCGCTCTCAGACCTGCGGCGGTCCGCGTCGATTCGGCTGGCCGCGGCCGTGGACGAGATGCTCCCGGAATTGGGCATGCCGGGCGGCCGCTTCGAGGTCGCGCGGACGACGCTGCCCGAGATCGGGCCGCATGGGGCCGAGGACATCGGGTTTCGCGTCTCCCTCAATGTTGGCCACGATCCGCGGCCGCTGGAGCGGGTTGCCTCGGGCGGGGAACTGTCGCGCGTCATGCTCGCGCTCAAGACGATTCTGGCCCGCCTGGACCGCGTTCCGACGCTCGTGTTCGATGAAGTCGACGCCGGAATCGGCGGCCGTGTCGGCCTCCAGGTCGGCGAGACCATGCGGCGGGTCGCGGCCTTCCATCAGGTGTTCGCGATCTCGCACTTGCCGCAGATCGCGGCGCGCGCGCATCACCACATCGTCGTGAGCAAAGGCGCACGTGGCGGCGTGACCACGGCCGACATCGCGGTCGTGACGGACGACGAGCGCGTCGTGGAGATCGCGCGGATGCTGGGCGGCGACCCGGAGAGCACCGTCAGCCTGGCCCACGCCCGGGAACTGCTCCATCACGCGATGCCCGCCGCGCCGGCCGCGGGGTCGCCGCCCGCGCCCTCGCCCATGACTCCGGCGCGCACCCGTCAGCGGCGCGCGGGCAAATAGACGCGCCGCTCGAGCGGATTCAGCGGCGCGCGGGGAGGTAGATCCGCAACTCGATTTGATCGCGGAAGTACTTGGGGACCGGGCCGCCGGAGCCGCCCACCCCTTCGAGATGGGACAGTGAAATCTCCATCGGGAGGGCGGCCCACGCGCCGCCGCGAAGGCCGATCGTCGAATACGTGAAGCCAAATCCCAGCAATTGTTCCGTCGCGGCGGATCGGCCGCCGAAGGGCTCCACGGTGCCGGCGGTGTCGTCGACCGTGATCTGATCCGCGGCCTGGCGCAGCAGCGTGTATTGGCCGGTGATCATCCAGAACGGCGTGAGTCGAAAGCGCGGCAGCAGGTCCACCTCGGCGGTCATGCCCGCCTTGAGCGTGCCGGGTTCCGGTGCGAGCAATGGCAGCAGCGCACCGCCGGCATATGGCGTGCGCCCCACGTCGAGGGTGCCGAGCGGCAGCGTTGCCTGCGCCGCGATCGTGGTGAGCCACCGCGCGCCTTGCTTGAGATCGACCACCGCCGCTCCTTCGGCCGCCAGCTGGCCGCTGCCCGACCCGATGTCGTAGACGCGGTTGAGCTCCGCGGGCTGTCCCGTGGGTAGGCGGGCGCCCGCGCGCAGGGCGATCCGCTCCTGCCACCCCGGGGGCGTGGTGTCGGTGAACGAGTTGGCGAGCTGGTAGGTCGCGGCCACCTCGATGTCGCCGAGGCTGAAGTGGGCGGCGGTGCCGAGCGTGTCGCGCGCGATGCCGAATGATGGATCGCTCACGAGGCGTTGCAGTTGCAGGTACGCCGCCGGTCCGCCCGCGGCGGTCAGTGCGCCCGTGCCGGCGTTGACGCCGTAGGCGGCGAACGCCGCCTGGATGCTGTCCAGGCGCGCGTCGATGGCTTTCTCGAGCGCGCCGTTCGCGATCGGGATGAACGGCTGTCCCGGCTGCGACGTGCTGACGCCGTAGAGCGCCCCGGCGGTCGTCGCGAAGCCGGCCGACAGGGCGACCAGCGCGCCCACCTGTCCTTGTTGGCTGAGAATCGTGCCGCATCCGGCGCCGCCGGGGTTGGCCTGACACGCCGCCAATTGCGCGCCCAGTTGCTGCGCGGCCGCCTGGAGCGACGACGTGACCTGGGCGTTGGCCGCGTACGCGGTCGCGTTGTTGAAGAACGCGGTCGGGTTGGGGCCGACCGTGGCGCTGGTCGATCCCTTGGGATTAAGCTGCGTGACGACGTTGGCGCGCGTTTGCGCGAGCGGGATCGCGACGCCGAGCGTGAGCCGCCGGGTGAGGCCGTACTCGAGCAGGATCGGCGCGGTCATGACACGCGCGTTGGCGGCGGTGGTGAGTTGGCCAAGGGAGATCGTCGTCCCGGCCGTCCCGGTCAACGCGCGGACGTCGGTCTGCGCGCCCGTGAGGAGCGGCACCTGGTTCGTTCCCAACGCGCTGGAGGAGAACAGAGACCCCATGGGGCGGAGGCCAGTGCTATCGGGGATTCCGAAAAGCGCGTCGTACCGGGTCCATTGGATGAACGCCCGGATGCGCAGGTTTCCGGCTGGAGCCACCGTTGCGTCGGTTGTGACGTCGGTGCCGAGTCCGACTTGCGCCGGTGCAGGGTGGGGGCGAAGGAGGAGGATGGCCGCGCCGAGCAACGCCGCGACGAACGGGACTGACCGGCGGCCGGGGCAAGAGGCGCGGTGGGCGGTCAGGCGGCCGATCGACACGTGTTGCGGCGTCTCATGCAAGCGTTGACGTAGTGCGTATGGTTGACCATCCTACTCGGCTCTACCGGTTCTACACGGATCGCGTCGATCCGGCCACAATATACCGCACTCGTGACACCGCTTCCGCCTCCGTCGATTCCCTGGCAGCTGACCGGCAACCACTGGCTGGCGCTCCCGTGCATCCACCCCGCGGACGCGTCGGTGCATGCGCTGGGGTTGCTGCATCGCGGATCGCGCGCTGCGGTGGAGGTGGCCGGCTCGGCGGATTTTCTCGGCGGGGCAGCGCCACCGCTGCTCCAGCCGATGCTCGAGATGGGCGGTCGCCGGCACGAGCTGTCGAGCGTGCCGATCGCGTGGGAGCGGGCGTTCGGCTGGATTCCGACCTTCACTTGCGTGGTCGGCGAGGTGGTGGTTCGAGGGACCGTGTTCGCGCCTTACGGGCGGGACGTGGACATGCCGGGGGCGGTGTACGCGGTCACGCTCGAGAACCGTGGGGCATCGCCGCTCGACGTCGCGGTGACGATGCGCGGCACGTGGGGCCATCGTCAGGTCCGGGTGCGATCGCCGCGAACGGTCACGGAACCGTCGCGACTCTCGCTGGTGGCCGGCGCGGCGGTCCTCATGGACGGCTCGGCCACGGGCGATTTGCCGGCCGTCGCGATCGCGATGGAGGACGACGCCGCGACCGATGACCGCATTACCGTCGAGGGCGACCGTTTCGAGTGGCGGCGTCCGCTGGTGGTGCCGGTTGGGGGCCGCGTGCAGGCCGTGTGGTACCTGGCGTGCGGGCCCGAGCGGGACGGCGCCATGGCCATCGCGGCGACGCTGCGCCGCCGGGGGTGGCGCGACCTGCTGTCGGCGACCCGCGACGCGCTGCGCGCGCTGGAGCAGAGTTCGGGGTCGGACGCGATCGATCGCCTGATCAATCGGAATCTCTTGTTTGCGTATTTTTACGCCGTAGGCCGGGCGATGGACGACGCCCACTACTATCTGGTGCGGTCGCGTGCGCCCTGGCACGGCGCGGGCGTGACGGTGCGCGATTGGGAAGCGCTCATGTGGACGGTTCCCGCGGTGCAGCTGGCTGATCCGCACCTGGCGCGCGAGCTCATCCTCCGCGTCTGCGAGCTGCACGGATACGCGCCCGGTCGTGGCGTGAACTATTTCGACGGAACGCTGTTCGAGCCCGGCTTCAGCGTGGACGGGCTCGGAGCCTATGCGTTGGCGACCGAGCGATACATTCGCGACACGGGTGACGATCGAATTGTGGACGAGCCCGCGCTCGCCGACACGCTGTATCTCTCGGCCGAGGATCTGGCGGGGCGCCGGGACAAGAACGTTCCGCTGTATTCGACCGAGGTGACGACCGCGGGCGCGCCGTCGGCCCACCCATTCACGGTGCACGGGAACGCGGTGGTGGCGCTGGCGCTGGACGTGCTCCGCCGGACGCTCGACGAGGAGACGGCGACGCACGTCGAAGATCCGGAGGCCGTGCGGGCGGCGCTGCGTCGGCATTTCCTGGTTGATCGTGGGGGCAAGCAGGCGTTTGCGAGCTCGATCGATCTGTCGGGCGGGGTGGCGACGGATGATGATCCCGGCGGGTCGGCTCTTTGGTTGCCGTTCTATGAGGCGGTCCCGCGGGAGGACTCGACGTACCGCAGGACGGTGAAGGGGTTGGGAAGGGAGCCGCACTTGCTGGTGTTGCAGTGCGCTCGGCTGTTGGGCCCGGAGTCGTCGTCGGTGTTGCAGTGGCTGCGGAGGGCGCCGCTGGATGGAGGGATGGCGGCCGAGATGGTGGATGGGGACGGTCGCGCGGAGGGCAATGGCGGCGACGCGTCGTTGTCGGGTTTGTTGGCGTGGACGGCGTGGTATGCGGTGCATGCGCTCGGGGAGAAGGGCTAGGGGCCGCTCCTCGTGGGTCTGACCTTTTGGCGGTTCGGGGGCGGAACTATATTCGAGCAGGGCATGCGGGAATA
>Ga0335085_10010674_pt1 | contig 13706 bp, 9 predicted proteins | sample Lox_Sample_45_FD_206712 | JGI IMG/M metagenome (GOLD analysis project Ga0335085, IMG submission 206712) | Soil microbial communities from Loxahatchee National Wildlife Refuge, Florida, United States - Lox_Sample_4.5 | ecosystem: Environmental > Terrestrial > Soil > Wetlands | place: USA: Florida...
GACAGCGCCGGCGATCGCCCCGATCCAGACGACGACGAGGATCGCGTAGGCGAGCGGGCCGTGCAGGACGAGCAGGGCGAAGGGCGTGTAGGTGCCGGCGATGAGGAAGAAGATCATCGAGTGATCGAGCCGGCGCATCCAGCGGCGCACGTTGGGCCGCGTCCAGTTGACCCGGTGGTAGAGGGCGCTGGTGCCGAGCAGGGCCGAGAGGCTGGCGGCGTAGATCGCGACGGCGAGCGTCGCCCTCGGGGTCTTGGCGGCGACGATCAGGCCGGCGCCTAGGAAGAGCGAGACGACGAAGGCCCACTGGTGGGAGACCCCGCGCAGCTTCGGCTTGACCGCGGCGATCGCCTCGGCCGCAACTTCCCTTGCAGATTCCGCCGTCTCGGCGGCTCTTGCCCGCACCATCACCCTGGCACCATAGAGGGAGAAAGGAGCGAAATTCGCCTCGTTTGCGGAAACGGCGCGCACAAAGTCCGTCCGACGCGTTGAAGATCCTCGGCAGCTCACCCTGAAAGCCGTCCCGAGAGGAGAAGTTCGATGTCCAAGACCGCCACCAGCACCCCCCAGACCGGTCTGCAGGGCCTCTCGATAGAGCGGCGGTTCTCGACTGCCGGGACGCATCCCTTCGACGAGGTCGAGTGGGAGATCCGCGACGCGGTGATCGGCGATCCCGAGCACCCGGCCTTCGAGCAGCGCGGGGTCGAGTTCCCCAAGAGCTGGTCGCAGAACGCGACCAACATAGTCGCCCAGAAGTACTTCCGCGGCCAGCTCGGCACCGAGAGGAGGGAGTCCTCGGTGAAACAGATGATCGGCCGCGTCGCCGGCACGATCTCGGGCTGGGGGCGCGAGGGCGGCTACTTCGCCTCCGACGAGGACGCCGAGGCTTTCGAAGCCGAGCTGACCTCGATCCTGCTGGGCCAGAAGGCGGCCTTCAACTCGCCGGTCTGGTTCAACGTCGGCTTCGAGGAGCGGCCGCAGTGCAGCGCCTGCTTCATCCTCAGCGTCGAGGACAACATGGACTCGATCCTCGAGTGGAACACCAAGGAGGGCAAGATCTTCCGCGGCGGCTCGGGCTCGGGGATCAACCTCTCCAACATCCGCGGCTCGATGGAGCCGCTGGCCAAGGGCGGCACGGCGAGCGGCCCGGTCAGCTTCATGCGCGGCGCCGACTCCTGGGCGGGGACGATCAAGTCCGGCGGCAAGACGCGGCGCGCGGCGAAGATGGTCGTGCTCGACGTCGACCATCCCGACATCGTCGACTTCGTCTGGTGCAAGGCGAAGGAGGAGGAGAAGGCCGCGGCCCTGCGCGACGCCGGCTTCGACATGTCGATCGACGGCGAGGGCTTCCACTCGATCCAGTACCAGAACGCCAACAACTCGGTGCGGGTCACCGACGAGTTCATGGAGGCGGTCGAGGCCGGCGAGGAGTGGAAGCTCCTCGCGCGGACGACGGGCGAGCCGGTCGAGCGCATCGACGCGCGCGACCTGATGAGCCAGATCGCCGAAGCGGCCTGGCGCTGCGCCGACCCCGGTGTCCAGTACGACACGACGATCAACCGCTGGCACACCTGCCCGGAGTCGGGCCGGATCAACGCCTCCAACCCGTGCTTTCCGGGCGATGCTCGAGTCCATACAACGAAGGGCCTGGTGCCGATCGCGAACCTGTACGAGCGATTCCAGGCGGGAGAGGACATCGAGGTCTACACGCACCGGCAGACCGCCGGAGAGAACGGGTCCGGGCCCCGGCCAAAGGGCCCCGGGGTGCTCGCAAGCTCTCCTCTGCAGGTGATGGAGACCGGCGTTAAGCCAATTGTCCGTCTCCGGTTTGCCAATGGAGCGAGCCTTCGGTGTACCGCCAATCACAGGATTTGGACGCTGAATCGCGGCTACGTGGCCGCCGACTCTCTGACCCGAGACGATCAAGTCATGCTCAACGACAGCGCAACACCAGCTACAGACGCGTCGTGGGAGTTGCCGGTCAAGGTGGAGGCGCTTGCCAGATCATTCAGCCGCGGCGGCACGGTCACTTACAAAGCGCTTCCAGACCGCTGGAGCGAGGGCCTGGGGGAGTTGACCGGCCACCTAGTCGGGGATGGTTGGATGACTGAAACGCAGACCGGTTGGTGCTACGGGGGGGACGACATCGCCGACGGGCTCGCCGATTCCCACGAGGGTGTTCTCGAGGAGCTGATTGGCGGGGTCTCTCGCCAGCGGATGGAGAACGGCACGGTGCAGCTGCGCGCGGGTAGCGAGACGGTGCGCGAACTCTTCCGCCAGCTCGGCATTTGGACATCGAGGGCTCATGAGAAGCGCGTGCCAGACACGATCTTCACCGCACCCAGCGAGGTGCAGGCTGCGTTTCTGCGCGGCCTATTCGGAGCTGACGGCTGTGTCTCCCGCGTCGAGTCCGGCGGCAAGGCGAGCCGCTACGCGGGCCTCGGTAGCCGAAGCAGAAAGATGCTCGAGGATGTGCAACGGATGCTGAACACGTTCGGCGTCCGCGCCCGCATCTACAGGATCTCGGAGTCGGGCGGCTCGTCGTTCAGCTACACGCGCAAGGACGGTACGACGGTCGAATACGAGTCTCGCGAGGGATTCGATCTGCGGATCACCGGATCGGATCTCGTCCGCTTCGCTGACGCGATCGGGTTCTCGACCCCCCGCAAGGGCGCCGCACTCGAGGCGATGCTCGCCGAGACTGGCCGCTACGCGACGAAGCCCGGTACCAAACTGCTCGCCCGTGAGAACGATGGGCAGGAGGTGGTCTACAACCTCACCGAGCCGCTTCATCACTCCTACATCGTCGACAGCTTCGTCGTCGCAAACTGCTCCGAGTACATGCACGTCGACGACTCGGCCTGCAACCTGGCCTCGCTCAACCTGATGAAGTTCCGCCGCAAGGACGGCAGCTTCGACGTCGCCGACTTCGAGCACGCGGTCGACGTCGTCTTCCTCGCCCAGGAGATCGTCGTCGGCTTCTCCTCCTACCCGACCGAGGAGATCACCGAGAACGCCAACCGCTTCCGCCAGCTCGGCCTCGGCTACGCCAACCTCGGCGCCCTGCTGATGTCCGACGGCCTGCCCTACGACTCCGACGAGGGCCGCAACGTCGCCGCCGCGATCACGGCGCTGATGACCGGCCGCGCCTACCGCCAGTCGGCGCTGATCTCCGCCGGGGCGACCGGGCCCTACGAGGCCTACGAGCGCAACCGCGAGCCGCACAACGGCGTCATGCGGATGCACCGCGACGCCGCCTACGACATCGACGGCACCGGGATCAAGGGCGACCTGCTCGGGGCCGCCCAGCGCGCCTGGGACGAGGCGGTCGAGCTCGGCGAGGAGCACGGCTACCGCAACGCGCAGGCGACGGTGCTGGCCCCGACCGGGACGATCAGCTTCCTGATGGACTGCGACACGACCGGGATCGAGCCCGACTTCTCGCTGGTCAAGTACAAGGAGCTGGTCGGCGGCGGCCAGATGACGATCGTCAACCGCTCGGTGCCGCTGGCGCTGCGCACGCTCGGCTACGCCGAGCCGCAGGTCGAGCAGATCGACGCCCACATCGCCGAGAACGGCGCGATCGTCGGCGCGCCGGGGCTCGAGGACGAGCACCTGTCGGTCTTCGACGTCGCGGTCGGCGAGCGGGCGATCTCGCACACCGGCCACATCGACATGATGGCCGCGACCCAACCCTTCATCTCGGGCGCGATCTCCAAGACGGTCAACCTGCCGCAGAGCGCCACGGTCGCCGACATCGCCGACGCCTACACGCGCGGCTGGAAGGGCGGCCTGAAGGCGCTGGCGATCTACCGCGACGGCTCGAAGACGGCGCAGGCGCTGCGCACCGACGCCCAGGAGGAGAAGCAGGCCGAGGCCGAGGCGGTCGCCGTGCCGCCGGAGCGCAAGCGGATGCCGCAGGAGCGCGAATCGATCACCCACAAGTTCTCGATCGCGGGCCACGAGGGCTACATCACGGCCGGCAAGTACGAGGACGGTACGGTCGGCGAGATCTTCCTCACCGACATCGGCAAGGAGGGCTCGACGATGCGCGGGCTGCTCAACGCCTTCGCGACGGCGATCTCGCTGGGCCTGCAGTACGGCGTGCCGCTCGAGGACTTCGTGCGCAAGTTCAGCTACATGCGCTTCGAGCCCGAGGGCATCACGCAGAACCCGGAGATCCCCTTCGCCAAGTCGATGCCCGACTACATCATGCGCTGGCTGGCAAGCCGCTTCATCGAGGACACCGACGTGCTCGAGGACCTCGGCATCCTGACCAAGGAGGTGCGGGCCAAGAAGGAGGCCGAGACGAGCCAGCTCGGGCTCGGCATCCCAACCGACACGGCGGGCCCGGCAAACGGCGGCAACGGCCACGCCAACGGCGCCGAGAAGGCCAAGGCGAGCAGCGGCAAGTCGGCTCCCGCGTCGAGCGCCTTCACCGAAACGCCCCCGGTGGTCCCGGCCAAGATGTCCGGCCTCGAGCTTGGCCCGGCCTGCGAACAGTGCGGCGGCATGATGCAGCGCACGGGCAGCTGCTACACGTGCCCCTCCTGCGGCAACAACACCGGTTGCGGCTGAGGGCTCAGCGGCTCGCGATCAGAGTTCTCCACGAGCCGCCTTGAGGCTCTCGATGTCGACCAGGTCCTGCGATCGGTTGGCCGCTCGCTTCATCCGCAGCAACGCCTCGTAACCGCAGAACCTGACGCGGTGCCCGAAGAAAGGGCGCTCGATCGCATGCGGGAGCAGATCCTTGTACGTGCCTTCGCCGTCGGCCGCATCGGCAAAGCTGAAGCTCTGAAGCACGTCGAGGCGACCGTGCGGAGTGATCAAGGTCCAGTTCCCCTCCATCTTCAGCCCCTCGAGATCGGGACGAAGATCGAACTCACCGGCAAACTCGTCGAGGCCGATCGACTTCGCTTCGAGCTCCTCGAGAGCGGCGGCCAGGCGCGCCAGGTTCTCTTCGGTGGGATTCGGGCAGATGTCGATGTCCTTGGTGGCGCGCGAGAAGCCGTGGGCGGAGACGGCGAAACCGCCCACGACCAGGAAGTCCACCTCGTGGCTTGTCAGGACCGCCAGCAGCGGCTCGGGTTTGAGCGGACGGACACGGCTCGCCTCGTCTTCCGCGTTGGGAGGGCCGCCGGTCATCCGAGGTCCGCTTCAGACGCGAGCTGAGTTGCCATTTCACTGAGCTGAGCTGTCTGGGCAAGGCGCTCCTCGGCGCCCAGTCGGTAATCGTCGCGCAGCTCTGAGATCGATTGATTGCTGCCACCCGGTGGGGAATCGGACAACGAGAGAGTCGAAAGGCGGAGCGTCTCCCCCATGGCGTTGAAGATTCGCTCGAGGGTCTCGAGCTTCGGCGAGACCAGGTCGCGCTCGATGCGACTGATCGCGGCTTGACTCGTGCCCAGCCGCTGAGCGAGATCGGCCTGATCGATCCCCCGGCGCAAGCGGGCCTCCCGCACGAAAGCGCCGCAGCGCACCACTCGGTCAGCCTCGGTCATCGAGGGTGAATATATCAAACTTGATATTCAGCTAGCCCAACACGACTTCGGCGTTGTGCCGCGGGGTCTCGGTGATCGCGCGGCGGAAGATCCGCTCGGGCTTGGCGTTGGTCGGGCGGATCTCGTGGCGGCGGACCAGCTCCCTGAGGACGACGGCCATCTCGAACTGGGCGAAGGAGGCGCCGAGGCAGCGGCGCACGCCGCCGCCGAAGGGGATCCAGGTGTAGGTGCCGGGCGGGTTGTCGAGGAAGCGCTCGGGCAGGAAGCGCTGCGGCTCGGGGTAGATCTCGGGGTTGCGGTGGACGAGGTAGACGCAGGGCGCGACCGAGACGCCGGTGGGCAGCTCGTAGCCGCCGATCTCGACCGGCTCGGTGAGCTTGCGCAGGACCAGGGCGATGACCGGCCGCAGGCGCAGCGTCTCCTGGATCGTCGCGGTCAGGTAGGCGTCGTGGCCGTCGCCGACCTCGGCCCGCAGGCGCTCCAGCTTCGCGGGATGGCGGGCGAGGCGCTCGACCGCCCAGGCCAGCGAGGTCGCGGTCGTCTCGTGGCCGGCGACGAGCAGGGTGAGCAGCTCGTCGCGCATCTCCTCGTCGCTCATCGGCGAGCCGTCCTCGTGGTGGGCGCCGACCAGCATCGAGAGGATGTCGTCGCGCTCGGAGAGATCCTCGACGCGGCGGCGCTCGGCGATCTCGCGGTAGATCAGCGCGTCGACCCGGTCGATGCGGCGACGGAAGGCGCCGAGACGGCGCACCCGGTCGGGGCCGAGGGCGACCAGGGGCAGCAGGAAGCGCGGGTTGGTCGTCACGTCGAGGAAGGCGCGCAGCGCGTCGCGCAGGTCGGCGAGCTTCTCGGCCTCCTCGGCGCCGACGCCGAAGACGGTGCGCAGGATGATCTCCAGCGTCACAGCCTGCATGCGCGGGCGCAGCGCGTGGGGCTCGCCGGTCGGCCAGCTCTCGATCTCGGCCACGGCGATCTCGCTCATCGTCTCCTCGTAGCCCTGCATGCGGGCGCCGTGGAAGGGCGGCAGGAGCAGCTTGCGCTGGCTCATGTGGCGCTCCTCGTCGAGGACGAGCAGCGAGTTGCGGCCCAGCACGGTGGCGAGGATCTCGTTGCCCTCGCCGGCGTGGAAGACCTTCGGGTCGCCGGTGAAGACCTGCTTGATCGCCGCCGGGTCGGCGAGGATCACCCAGCTGCCTTCGTAGGCGATGCGGATCGTGAACATGTCGCCGTAGCGGTCCTGGCAGGCGTAGAGCACGCGGCGCGCCTGGCGCGACCAGAAGGCGGTCTGGACCGGGCGGGGGAGCGGCGGGCCCGGCGGGAGGGATCGCTGCGCCGGGCGGGCCGCCGGCCGCGAAGCGGTTGTGGTCGCTGCCTCCATGCGCCTCCTGCCCAGGCTAGCCCCCAGAGGCGACCGGCGTGTGAGATGCGTCACCGCCGAATCGCGTAGCCTGCTCGCGTCGTGGCCCCTCCCGAGCTGCCTCCCCGGATCCAGCACCGCATCGCCCGCCGGGCCTGCGGGCTGAGCCCGCGCGCGATTCGCAGGCTGCTTGGGCCGCCGCCACGGCTCGACGGACAGGAGCTCGCGCCCGATATCCAGATGATGCTGCGCCTCTTCTCCCTGAGCGGCTCCACCTCGCTGGTGGAGGGGCGCGAGGTCGATGAGGCGCGAGCCCTGAACCGTGCCGGGGTGCCGATCGTCAACGGGCCGCCGCGGCCGATGGCGCGGGTCGAGGAGATGCGCATCCCGGTGCCGGGCGGCGAGGTCGCGGCACGCCTCTACGAAGCGAACGGGGCGCCGCCGGTCGGCCCTCTGCTTCTCTATTACCACGGCGGCGGCTGGGTGATCGGCGACCTCGAGACCCATGACGGGCTCTGCCGCTTCCTGGCCGCACTCGGCGGCTGCCGGGTGCTTGCGGTCGACTACCGGCTGGCGCCCGAGCATCCCTTCCCGGCGCCGCTCGAAGACGCGATCGCCGCCTTCTCCTGGGCCGTCGAGCACGCCGGCGAGCTCGGCGCCGACTCGAGCCGGATCGCCGTCGGCGGCGACAGCGCCGGGGCGAACCTCTCTGCCGCGGTCTGCCTCGCCACGCGCGACCCGGGGCCGCGACCGGCGATGCAGCTGCTGCTCTACCCGCCGACCGACACGATCGGCGATCAGCCCTCGCGTGAGAAGTTCGCCGAGGGGTTCCTGCTCACCCGCAACGACATGAGGTGGTTCGAGGAGCGCTACCTGCCCGACGGCTGCGCGCCCGACGACCCGCGCGTCTCGATGATGCGAGCGCCCGACCTCTCCAACCTCCCCCCGGCCTTCGTCGCCACCGCCGGCTTCGACCCGCTGCGCGACGAGGGCGAGGTCTACGCCGCGCGGATGCACGAGGCGGGCGTCGAGGTGGCGCATCGCCGCTTCCCGAGGCTGATCCACGGCTTCGCCAACCTGACTGCGATCAGCCCCAGCTCCCGCACGGCGATGCTCGAGGTCGCCGGCGCCCTGCGCATGGGCCTCGCCTAATACCCCCTAGGGGTATGACACAATTTCGCCATGGAGCGCGGCTATTCCGAGGACAAGGACGCGGTGCTGAAGCGGCTGCGGCGGATCGAGGGCCAGGTGCGCGGGGTCGAGCGGATGGTCGAGGAGGACCGCTACTGCATCGACGTGGTCACCCAGGTGACGGCGATCCAGGCGGCGCTCGACAAGGTCGCCCTGGAGCTGCTGTCCGACCACGCCGCGCACTGCGTCGTGGGAGCGGAGGGGGGCGACCAGGCGGCTCTCACCGAGGAGCTGATGGGCGCCGTCAAGCGCCTCCTTCGGCGTGGCTGAGGCTTCGCCGAGCGTAGTTGCCGCAACCGCTGCGACCGCGATCCGCGATTTGAACCCCCCATAGGGGGTCCAACCCTCCGAGCGGCAACGCACATGATCACCCACGAACCGCATACCCTCGACGCCTTCGACGAGGCGCTCCTCCTGTGCGACGGGCGCCTCGCGCCCTACTCGTACTGAAGGCTCTCGAGCACGTCCAGGCGCGACGCCCGCCGCGCCGGCGGGATCGCGGCGATCACGCCGATCAGCGCGGCGAAGACGAGCAGGCCGATCAGCGAGCCGACCGGGTAGGAGAGGGTGAAGCCTTCGTCCTTCAGCGGCTGGGCGATCAGGGCGGCGAAGACGAGGCCCAGGGCCATGCCGAGGATCGCCCCGATCAGGGCGGTGATCACGGCCTCGTAGCGGATCATCGTCCGCACCTGGCGCCGCGTCATCCCGATCGCCCGCAGCATCCCCAGCTCACGCGTGCGTTCGTGGATCGAGAGCGCCAGGGTATTGGCGATGCCGAAGAGCGAGACGACGATCGCCAGCAGCAGCAGCGCGTAGACGAGGTTGACCAGCTGGTCGACCTGTTCTTCGCGGCTTTCCTTCAATTCCTGCTGGTTGAGCACTTCGGCGACCGGAAAGGCCGCTTCGACGCCTCTGGCGAGCCGCGCCTGGACCTCGGCCGGGTTCGTCCCGGGCGCCGTTTCGACGAAGTCGATCGTGTCCTGGCGCTGGCCGAGCTCGCGCGCCATCGCCGCCTGTGTGATCAGGACGCTGCCGAAGACTTCCAGCTTCGAGGCGAACTCGCCGGCGACCTCGAAGCTGGGTCGGCGCCGGGTCTGGCTGAGCAGGCGGAAGCGGTCGCCGACCGTGAGGCCGTGGTCGGAGGCGAAGCCCTCGGAGACGATTGCCTGCCCGTTGCGCAGGCGCCGCAGCGTCGCCGGCCCGCCCTGCTTCCATTCGATGTCGACCAGCCGCTGGACGTCCGGGCTCGGCGCCGACACTTTCGTGCTGCTGCCGCCGGGGAGGAGCTTGGCCTGCTCGCGGCGGATCGTCGCCACCATGCTCACGCCGGGGATCCGCCGCGCCGTGCGCGCCGCTCCGGCCGGGATCGGCGAGAACCCGTCGCTGTTCTGGATCACCAGGCCGCCGGCGAAGTTCTCGTCGACGACCTGGGCAACCGAGCTCTTCAGGCCGGCGGCGAAGACGGTGACGAAGGCGACCACGGTGAGGCCGATCATCAGGGCCGCCGCGGTGACCGCGGTGCGGCTCGGGTTGCGCTGGGAGTTCTCGCGGGCGAGACGGCCGAGCAGGCGCCGCACCCGCTCCAGCGGCCAGCCGGCGATCGCCGCCAGCGGGCGCACCAGGTACGGGCTGAAGAAGGAGACGGCGAAGATCATCACGACGGCGCCGCCGCCGATCAGGCCGGCGGCGGTTCCCGCCGAGGCGCTGCCGAAGAGGCCGATCAGGATCATCGCCAGGCCGGCGGCGCCGAGCAGCAACGAGGCGCCGATGCCGAGCAGGCGCCGCCGCCGGCTCGGCGCGGACGCGGTCGCCCGCAGGGCGGCGAGCGGCGGCACGCGGGTGGAGCGGACGGCCGGCACCAGCGAGGCGAGCAGGGTGACGACGATCCCGACCAGCAGGGAGACGATCACCGTGCGCGACTCCATCACCAGGCCGGTGGTCGGCAGGTCGATTTCGAACGCTTCGAGCAGGGCGTTGAGAAGCATTGCGACGAGGAAGCCGCCGCCGATCCCGACGATCGCGCCGAGCAGCCCGATCGCAAGCGCTTCGACCACGACGTCGGCGAGGATCTGGCGCCTTGAGGCGCCGAGCGTGCGCAGCATCCCGAACTCCGAGACCCGCTGGGAGACCGTGATCGAGAAGGTGTTGAAGATCAGGAAGGAGCCGACCAGGATCGCGATGAAGGCGAAGACGAGCAGGAAGATCTGCAGGAAGCTGAGGTTTTCGCGGATTTCTTCGGAGCCGCGGTCGGCGTTTTCCTTCGCGGTCTCGACCTTGACCCCGGCTGGCATCTCACGCGCGATCCGCCGCTTCAGCGCTTCCGGAGAGACGCCCTTGGCGGCGGCGACCGAGATCTGGTCGAAGCGACCGACCTTGTGGGTGAGCCGCTGCGCCACCGGTAGCGTCACCTGGGCGATGCTGGCCCCGCCGAAGGAGGCGCCGCCGAGCCGGGTGAAGCCGACCAGCTCGAAGGAGCGGGCGCTGCCCTGGCCGATCAGCTCGATCCGCCCGCCCAGCTTCAGGCCCGACGCTTCCGCCGCCGCCTTGTCGAGCGAGGCTTCGGTCGGGCCGCGCGGCCGGTGCCCCTCGACGTAGGTGAGCGACTCGAGCGGGCCGGGCAGCGTCGAGGAGATGAACTTTGGCGCGAATTTGTTGCCGATCTTGTTGCCTTCTGCGTCGAAGAAGCCGCCGGGCGTGAAGATCGCGCCCGAGGCCAGCCGCACCCCCGGCGTCCGCTGCACGCGGGGAAGCAGCGAGGCCGGGACGGTCGGGATTTCGCCGTTTTCCTGCTTGACCGGGTTCTCGGCCGTGACCACGACGCTGGTCCCCTTCAGCGACTCGCCGAAGATTTCGTCGAAGGCGGCGAAGATCGTGTCGGTGAGGACGTAGGAGCCGGCGACGAAGGCGACGCCGATGACGACCGCGAAGACGGTCGCCAGGGCGCGCGCCTTGCGCGCCCAGAGGCTCTTGAGGGCGAGCCTAGTCAACCGTCTTCATCAGCTCGATCACCTGATCGGTCGAGCCGGGCGCGCCGTCGTGGACGATGCGCCCGTCGCGCAGGGTGATCAGCCGGTCGGCGTGGGAGGCGGCGCCGGGGTCGTGGGTGACCATGATCACCGTCTGGCCGAACTCGTCGACGGCGGCGCGCAGCAGGGCGAGCACGTCCTCCCCCGCTTTCGAGTCGAGGTTGCCGGTCGGCTCGTCGGCGAAGACGACGGCCGGTTTGGAGACCAGCGCGCGGGCGACGGCGACCCGCTGCTGCTGGCCGCCCGAGAGCTCGGCGGGCCGGTGGGTGCGGCGGTCCTCGAGGCCGACGGTGGCGATCAGCCGCTCGACCCAGGCCGGGTCGGGCTTGCGCCCCGCGATCGAGAGCGGCAGCACCAGGTTCTCCTCGGCGGTGAGGACCGGCAGCAGGTTGAAGAACTGGAAGACGAAGCCGAGCTTCTCGCGTCGCAGCTTGGTCAGCTCGCCGTCGTCGAGCCCGGTGATCTGGAGCCCGTCGAGCGTGACCGTGCCGGCGGTCGGCGCGTCGAGGCCGGCGAGGATGTGCATCAGGGTCGACTTGCCCGAGCCCGACGGGCCCATGATCGCGGTGAAGCGGCCGCGCTCGAACCCCGTCGTGACGTCGACGAGGGCATCGACCGCCGCCGCGCCCTCGCCGTAGCGACGGGAGACGCCGTTGGCCTCGACGACCTGTCCGTTGGAGATATTCATGGAGGCACCGTATCGAGCCGTATGACTAGGCACTCTCCACCGGTCCGGAGCGAATAGCCTCCAGCTCAGGGATGGCGCTGGCGGACGACTTCGACGGCTTCTTGATCGACCTCGACGGGGTGGTCTGGGTCGGGATCGAGCTCGTGCCCGGGGCGCGGGAGGCGCTGCGCGAGCTGATCCGGAGAGGCAAGGAGGTCGTCTTCGTCACCAACAACCCGGGACGCTCGTCGGCGACCTACCAGTCCCGCCTGCGCGACCGCGACATCCCGGTCGCCGACGGCCACGTCGTCACGGCCGGGGTGGTGACGGCGCGACTTGCCGCCGAGGAGGCGGGGGCGGGGGGGACGGCGTTCGTCGCCGGCGCCCGCGGGCTCAAGGCGGCCGCGTCCGCGGCTGGCCTGGAGCTGCTCGAGGAAGAGGCGGGACGCGAGGCGGACGTCGTGCTCGTCTCCGGCCACGAGGAGTTCGACTACGAGGAGCTGCGAACGGCGAGCCTGGCGCTGCAGCGAGGCGCCGCCCTGTTCGCGACCAGCCGCGACCCGAACCTGCCGATGCCCGACGGGCTCTGGCCGGGGACGGGCGCGGTGCTGGCAGCGGTGGAGGCTGCCTCGGGCGCCCGCGCCGAGATCGGCGGCAAGCCGGAGCGGCATCTCTTCGACGCGGCGTGCGAGTTGATGCCCGGCGCCAAGCGGGTGGCGATGATCGGCGACCGGCTCGCCTCCGACATCGCCGGCGGCCACGGCGCCGGCCTGAAGACGATCTTCGCGCTCAGCGGTGCCGACTCGCTCGAGGACGCAGCCGGGTTCGACCCGCCCCCCGACTTCGTCGTCGAGGACCTGTCGGGGCTCCTCGACTGAGGACGTGAAGGAGGAGGCCCTGCCCTCGGTGCCCCGCCCCGGCGTCGCCTTCGCCGGGGTGTTCGCCGTCACCTTCCTCGGTCTGGTCGCGGTCGGAGCGGTGCTGCCGGTGCTGCCACGCTTCATCCGCGGCCCGCTCGACGCCGGCGACGTCGCGGTCGGGGTCGTGATCGGCTCCTACGCGGTCACCGGGCTGCTGCTCAGGCCCTTCGCCGGCCGGCTCGCCGACCACCGCGGCCGCAAGCCGACCGTGTTGCTCGGCTCCTTCCTGGTGGCGCTCGGCGGCTTCATGTACCTGCTGCCGCTCGGGGTGCCGGGGCTGATCGCGGCACGCCTCGCGCTCGGCGCCGGGGAGGGCACCGTCTTCACCGCCAGCTCGGCCTGGGTCGTCGACCTGGCGCCGCCGGGCCGCCGCGGTCGCGTGATCGGCCTCTACGGCCTCTCGGTCTGGGCCGGGCTCAGCGTCGGGCCGCTGCTCGGCGAGGCGATCCTGCATGGCGCCGGCTACACCGCGGTCTGGTTCTTCGCAGGCGCGTCGCCGCTGCTCGGCGCCCTGATCGCGACGCGCCTGCCGGACCCCTTCCACGCGCTGCCCGAGGCGGACGAACACCACGCCCTGATCGAGCGCGAGGCGATCCGGCCGGGCGCGGCGCTGGCGCTCAGCTCGATCGGCTACGCGACGGTGGCAGCCTTCGTCGTCCTTCACCTCGAAGCCCGCGGGGTGGGGCACGGCGCGGCGGTGTTCGGCGCCTTCGCGACGATGGTGGTGCTGACGCGGCTGGTCGGCGGCGACCTGCCCGACCGGGTCGGCCCGGTCCGGGTCGCGATCGCCGCCGCCGTGGTCGAGGCGATCGGTCTGACGGCGATCGGGTTCGCCCACAGCCTGCCGACGGCGCTGGCCGGCGCCCTGGCGATGGGCGCCGCCTTCTCGCTGCTCTATCCCTCGCTCTCGCTGATCGTGGTCAGCCGCGTCTCCGACACGCGGCGCGGCGCGGCGCTCGGCACCTTCACCGCCTTCTTCGACGGCGGCGTCGGCCTCGGCGCGCCGCTGGCCGGCCTCGTCGCCGCGCTGAGCAGCTACGAGGG
>Ga0335085_10010675_pt1 | contig 13705 bp, 13 predicted proteins | sample Lox_Sample_45_FD_206712 | JGI IMG/M metagenome (GOLD analysis project Ga0335085, IMG submission 206712) | Soil microbial communities from Loxahatchee National Wildlife Refuge, Florida, United States - Lox_Sample_4.5 | ecosystem: Environmental > Terrestrial > Soil > Wetlands | place: USA...
GCTCGGGTGGTCTCCCCAACGCTGGACCATGGCGAGCTCGAGACGGCCTCCGATCGCCTCCACGAGCTTGCGTTCGTACGCGCCGATCGACATCGCGGAGTAATGCGGCGCCAGCACGATTCCCACGACGCGCCGGTGGCCCGCCCCGACGATGCGATCCACGGTCTCCTTGATGTAGGGATGCCAGTGGCGCATCCCCACGTACACCGAGAAGTGCGGACCGAGGGCCCGGGCCAGCCCGGCTGCCTGCGCCTGGGTCAGTTCGAGAATCGGAGAACGGCCGCCGATCTTGGCGTAGCGCTCGCGGATCTCCTCTACGAGCTCCGGCCTGGTGGGGCGCCCGCCCCGCACATCCATGAGATACGGCTCGACCTCCGCGAGGGAGTTCGGGCCGCCGTAGGCCATCAGGATCACCCCGGTCGCGTTACTGCCCATGCACGAGCTCCACAACGGCCTGGAGCGCTTCCACCGGCGTCTCCGGAAGGACCCCGTGGCCGAGGTTGAAGATGTGCCCCGCTCGCCCGCCCGCCTGCTGCAGCACCTCGCGCACGCGCACCTCGACGGTGGCGAGCGGCCCGAGGAGCGTGGCCGGATCGAGGTTGCCCTGGATGGCCTGCTGCGAGCCGATCCGCCGCCATGCGACGTCCAGCGGAATCCGCCAATCCACCCCGATGACGTCTCCTCCGGCCGCGGCGAAGTCCTCGAGGAAGCCGGCAGTGTCGGTGGCGAAATGGATGACCGGCACCCCGGCTGCCCGGGCGAGCTCGATGACCCTACTGCTGTGCGGCTGAACGTACTCGCGATAGTCCTGCGGAGCCAGGCAACCGACCCAGGAGTCGAAGAGCTGGAGCGCCCGGGCGCCCGCTTCCGCTTGTGCCGCGAGGTAGCGACCTACGAGCTCCGCGAGTCGGTCGAGGAGCGAGTGCCACGCCCGGGGCTCGGAGTGCATGAACCGCTTCGTCGCGGTGAAGCCGCGGCTTGCACCCCCTTCGATGGCGTAGCTCGCGAGGGTGAACGGAGCGCCGGCGAAGCCGATGAGCGGGACGTCCCGCGGGAGCATGGCGACGACCTGGCGCACCGCCTCGAGGACGTACCCGAGGTCGCAGACCGGGTCCACGGCGGGCAGGGCGGCGACATCGGCGGCGCTCCTGATCGGACGGGCGATCTGCGGGCCCTCACCCTCGGCGAACGAGAGGCCGAGCCCGAGGGGCTCGAACGGCAGCAGGATGTCGGCGAAGAGAATCGCGGCGTCCACGCCCAGCCGCTCGATCGGCTGGAGGGTGACCTCCGCCGCGAGCTCCGGGTGGTGGCAGAGGTCGAGGATGGAGTGCCGGCGGCGCAGGGCGCGGTATTCCGGCATGTATCGTCCCGCCTGCCGCATGAACCAGACGGGGGTGCCGCCGGCGGGCTCCCGGCGGCACGCCTTCAGGAAGCGGCTCTCAGCCGGCAACCGTCGGCTCGCGCGCCTCGGCGGGAGCGATGAGGACGGTGTCTCCCTCGATCTTCACCCGGTAGGTGGCGACGGGAAGGACGGGCGGGCCGTCGAGCACCTGTCCGGTCTCGAGGGAGAAGACGCCTTCGTGCCATGGACACGTCACGGCGCAGCGCGCGGCATCGAGCGTGCCCTCGCTGAGCGAAGCCCGGGCGTGCGTGCAGCGGTTCGAGATCGCATGGATCGTCCCGTTCACGTTGAAGAGCGCCACCGCCTCGCTACCGGCGTATACGCGCATGCTCGACCCGACGGGTAAGTCGGTGACCGCGGCGACGGGTGTGTATCCGTCCGCCCGCGCGGGACGGCGCGACACCGCCTGGGCGGAGCCCGCGCCACCCAGCGTGTCCAGCATGTCCCAGAGGGACATCTGGACGCAGGTGAACGTGGGGGTGTCGCGCAGGGTGTACGATGACGCGACGCTCTCACGCAGCTCCATCACGAGATCGAGGAACTCGCCCGGCTTGTCTCCCTCGAAGGCCACGATGAACTCCTGGTCGTCGAGCCCGTAGGAGTAGGTCGTGTTGAGCCTGATCGTCGGGTATTTGCGGCCGATCCGCACGTGCTCGTCCATCATCGTCTGCCGCTCGGTCTTGGGCAGCATGTACCACGCGCGCGTCTTGATGAACGGGTAGACGAAGAGGTAGCGCGCGTCGCTGGGACGGATCACGAGCCGGGACGGGTGGTTCGGGTCCTCCGGGAACTCGTAGATCGAGCGCCGCGTCATGGCGAGGTAGCTGTAGGGGAGGGTCAGGTACGCGCCCAGATCGGTGCGGTTCAACGCGGTCTGCAGCGCGACGAGCGCGTCCAAGTTCTCAGCGACCTGCCAGAGCAGGAAGTCGCAGTCGCCGCGGATACCCACGAGCCCGTAAGGGCGGAGCAGCAGGTGGCCGTTGAAGCTTTCGATCGTTTCGCCGAACTCGATCTTCGAGCTGGCCTGGCGCTCTGCGGACAGACGGCGCCACGCGCCGTCGAGCTTGTAGAATGCGAAGCGAACGGCCTGGCGACGTTCAGCGGGGGCGTGCGTCATGGGACCATCTCCTGCGAAGCGGCGTCAGCACCCGCCGGTCGGCGGGGTGGATGTCATCGGCCGAGAAAGCGGTTCAGGTGACGAAGGTAATAGATCAGCGCGCCACCCGCGGCCAGGAACGTCACCGCCAGGACCAACATCCCCGGGCTCTGCGAATCGCGGTAGTGCCAAACGCTCCAGCCGGCGAACCCGATGCAGAACGCGATGCCCGTCGAGATGAGGAGGCGGTGGAACGGAATCATCTGCCCTTCAGGCTACCGCCTTGTCGATGACCATGAGGATCAGAAGGGCCGGCAGGTACACAACCGACGCGAGGAACACCCTCCATGCGCGGGGTGCGGTTGTGGCGCTCATCAGGGCGGCCGTGACGCCGGCGTACGCCACTCCCAGCGCCAGCGCCCCGACGAAATAGCGCACGCCCGTCACGCCGAGCAGCGTCGGGACGAGGCTCACCGGCACGAGCGCGATGGCGTACAGCAGGGCCATCCACGCGGTGCGCCGGCCGTCCGCATCCTCCACGGCCAGCATGGCGAAGCCGCCGCGCTTGTAGTCCTCCCGGTAGATCCAGGCGAGGGCGAGGAAGTGCGGCAACTGCCACAGAAACAGAATCCAGAACAGCGCGAGCACGGCGGGACCGAGCGCGCCGCCCGCGGCGGTCCAGCCTCCCACGATGGGCAGCGCGCCCGGCACGGCGCCGATCAGCGTGTTCAACGACGTCGTGCGCTTGAGCGGTGTGTACAGCAGCACGTAGCTCGCGAGGGTGAGGGCGGCGAGGCCGGCGGTGAGCCAGTTGACGGCGAGCCCGAGGTACAGCACGCCCACACACGAGATGCTTGCGGCGAATGCCGCGGCGGCACGCGGGCTCACCCGCCCCGACGGCAGCGGCCGGCGGCGGGTGCGCTGCATGAGCGCGTCACGGTCCCGTTCGCGCAGCTGGTTGAACGCGTTCGTCCCGGCCGCGACGAGCGCGGTCCCGATGAGCGTGTGCACCAGCAGCGGCAGGTGCACGCCCCCCGCCGCCCCCAGGTAGAACCCGGCGGCGGCGGTGAGGAGCACCAGCTGCGTGATGCGGGGCTTCGTCAGCTCGAGGAATGCTACCAGATGTGCTCCGACATGCCGGCGGCGATGAGAATCAGCGCCAGGGGGATGGGAACGATCGCCAGGATTCGGAGGTTCCAGCGCTCGAACTTGAGGTGCATGAAGTACAGCGCCACGAGCAGCGCCTTCCAGATCGCGAGAATCATGAGCAAGAGCAGCTTCATGTTCCTCGAGATCGGGAGCTCGAAGGCGAGCCCCAGCTCCGCGGCGGTCAGGACCGCGAGGTAGACCCAGATGAGGACGTAGGGCGGGTGCTTGTGCGTCGTCGTCGCCATGAGCTCCTCAGACGAGGTAAACGATGGTAAAGAGGATGATCCACACCAGGTCGACGAAGTGCCAGTACAGGCCGACGACCTCGATCCCTGCGTAGTCCGTCGTGGTGAACTTGCCCGGCAGGGCCTTCGTGAGATAGAGGTACAGCATCGACAGCACGCCGCAGGTCACGTGGAAGCCGTGGAACCCCGTCATCGTGAAGAAGGTCGAGCCATACAGGCCCATCGTCGCGCCGGGAAGCGTGCCGGCCGTCACCAGCTCCGCCAGCTCGCTGCCCTCGCGGACGCCGCTGGGCAGGAACCCGCGCTCCACCAAGTGGATGTACTCGAACACCTGAATGCCGACGAAGCAGGCTCCTCCGAGGATCGTCATCAGCAGCCAGAACTTCATCTTCTTCGGGTCGCCGTCCGCAATCGACGCGTACGCCTTCACCATCGACACCGAGGAGCAGATCAGGAGGAACGTGTTGAACGCCGTGATCTTGATGTTGAGCACGACGCCCGGCCTGGCCCACTCGCCGGGGGCGCCGAACCGCAGGATGACGTAGGAGCCAATGAGCGCTCCGAAGAACATCACCTCGGACGCGAGGAAGATCCACATCCCGAGCTTCTTGTTGTAGACGTCGAGCCCCCGTTCCGCCGGGAACGGCGGGCTCATCGCGTCGGCCATCGCCTGACTCATTGGGTCGGTCCCTTTCGGCGTCTAGTGGCCGCCGGCCGGCGTCAGCGCCGGCTCGCGGTCGGTGGGGAGCTTCTTGGTCTGGGGGAGGTAGTCCTCGCTCACGCCCGGCGCGCTGAACTCATAGGGGCCGCGGTACACGGTGGGCGGCGTCTCCCAGTTGCCGTGCGGCGCGGGCGACGGCAGAGTCCACTCGAGCCCGTTGTCCTCCCACGGGTTGAGCGGCGCCTTCTCACCCTTGAACATGCTCCACCAGAAGTTCACGAAGAATATGGCCTGCGAAGCGAACAAGGCGAACGCGCTCCACGAGATGAACTCGTTCATCGGCTGAACCGGCTTCAGGAAGTCGTAGATGGTGGGGTCGTACAGCCGCCGCATGTGCCCAGCCATGCCGATGATGTGCATGGGGAAGAACGTGCAGTTGTAGAACACCATCGTGAGCCAGAAGTGCACCTTCCCCCACCGCTCGCTCATCATCCGCCCGAACATCTTCGGAAACCAATAGGCGATGGCACCGAAGATCGCGAACAGGCTGCCGCCGAACAGGACGTAGTGGATGTGCGCCACGATGAAGTAGGTGTCGTGGATGAACATGTCCACCGGCGTGGCGGCCATGAAGATGCCCGACAGGCCGCCGATCGTGAACATCGCCACGAAGCCAATCGCATTCAGCATCGGCACGTGGAAGCGCAGATTGCCGCGCCACATCGTGCCCATCCAGTTGAACACCTTGATCGCGGACGGCACCGCGATGAGGAGGGTGGACACCATGAACGAGGAGCCGAGGGTGGGGTTCATGCCGCTGACGAACATGTGGTGGCCCCACACGATCCACCCGAGGAACGCGATCCCGCAGATCGCGAACACCATCGAATGGTAACCGAAGATCGGCTTGCGGCTGCCGTTGGCGATCATGTCCGAGACCATGCCCATCGCGGGCAGGATGAGGATGTAGACCTCGGGGTGGCCGAAGAACCAGAACAGGTGCTGCCACAGCAGCGCCTGCCCGCCGCTCGCCGGATCAAAGAAGTGCGTGCCGAGGACCTGCTCGAAGAGGAGCATGATGGCCGCGCCGGCGAGGACCGGGACCGCCAGCAAGCCCAGGATCGCCGTGATGAAGAGGGCCCAGATCGACAGCGGCATCCGGAACCACGTCATGCCCGGCGCGCGGTTGTTGATGACGGTCGTGATGTAGTTCAGCGAGCCGAGCACCGACGACAACCCGAACAGGATGATCGAGACCGACCAGAGCTGTTGGCCGAGCGCGGCGCCCGAGAGGTCTTCCCGGGCGGACAGGGGCACGTACATCGTCCAGCCGGCGCGCGCAGCGCCGTCCGGCACGTACATGCTCGCCAGCATGACGATCCCCGAGGCGACCGCCGACCAGAACGACGCCATGTTGATGCGTGGGAACGCCATGTCGTGCGCGCCGATCTTCAGCGGGATCAGGAAGTTGGCGTACACCCCGACGAGCAGGAGCATGATGGCGAAGAACACCATGAACGTGCCGTGCATGGTCACGAGCTGGATGTAGTACTCGGGGAGGATCACGCCCCCCGGCGCCATCGTTTCCGGCAACAGGGTGCCGCCCGGCATGGGCTTGCCGGGGAAGCCGAGCTGCCAGCGGATCTGCATCGCGAGGATGCCGCCCACCAGTAGGAAGAACAGGCTCAGAAAGAGGAACTGGATCCCGATGATCTTGTGATCAGTCGAGAAGATGTACTTCCGGATGAAGCTCCGGTCGTCGTGGTGCGCGTGCGCGGTGTGCGCCGCTGCGGCTACCGTGCTCATGATGTTCCTTCCCCCTTGGCCTGCGAGGCCCGCTGTGCTACCCACGCATCAAAATCCGCCTGCGTGTGGACAAAGACCTGCGCGCGCATCTTGTAGTGCCCCATGCCGCACAGCATCGAGCAACCGAGCTCGTACTGGCCCGGGACCGTGGCTTCGAACCACGCCTTGATTTCCAGGCCGGGCACTACGTCCTGACGCACCCGGAACTGTGGCACGTAGAACGAGTGGATCACGTCCTCGGACGAGAGGTACACGACGACGGGACGTCCGGCCGGCACGTGGAGCTGGTTCCGAACGACGATGTCGTCCTTCGACGCCGGGTCGTCGGGATCCAGGCCCGTGGGGTTGGTCGTCTTCTGGATGAGGCTCGTGGACGTGCGGCCGAGCTTTCCATCCGGCCCCGGGTAGGTGATCCACCACTCGAACTGCTTGGCGTGGACGCCGATCGTGTAGGCGTTGGCAGGCACGCTATTGCGGCCCTTGATCTTCACCCACAGCCCGTTCGACACGATGCCGAGGATCACCATCGTCACCGCCGGGATCGCCGTCCAGATCACCTCAGCCGGCGTGCTGCCGTGGGTGTAGTGGGCCTTCTGGCCGGGACGCTGCCGGTAGCGGATGACGAATACGATCAGGCCGACCTCGACGAGCACGAACGTGATCCCGGTGATGATCAGGATCACCAGGAACCCGAGATCGATGCTCGGGGCGAACGTCGAGGCTTGCGGTGGAAGCCACCAGTTCATGAACGTCTCCCTTATTTCGCCGTGAAGGTAAAGTCAGCCGGCTTCGTCTCACCCGCCTTCACCGTCACCGTCGCCGTCTGCACGCCGTACTTCTCGTGCCACGCCTCGATCGTGTACGTCCCCGCAGGCAGGCCCTTGATCGTGAAGGTGCCATCGTCGCCCGTCGTCGCGAAGAACGGATCGGGGAGCACGCCGGCAAAGGCATGCATCCAGCCGTGCACGTTGCACTCGAACGGCAGCATGACCTCGGACACGGTGAACCCCGCCCGCTGCGTAACCATGTTGGTCGGCTGGCTGATGTTGAACGGGCGGTTCTTCTTGCCGAGCGCCTTGATGTTGTGTAGGACGCCGTCCGAGTTCTTGATCGCGAGGCCCTGGCCCACCATGACGCCGAAAACGCGCGGGTGGTAGAGGCAGCCGTTCTGATCGATCTCGACGGCAGTGGTGGGCGTGGGATACTTCGCGTCGGCGGGAAGGCCGGTCTTCACGTAGACGAAGACGTTGGCAAGGCCGCCGGTCTTGCCGACCACGACCACGGGGTCGGTCGGGGTCGTCGTGTACTTCGCCTTGCACTTCGGCTCCTCGCCCATGTCAATCGCGGGATTCGCAGGCGCCTTGCCGGTGAGCTTCACGTGTCCCGTCACGGTCGCGCCATCGGCGGCCGCACCGGCCGGGCGACGCACCGTCGCCAGCGCCAACACCACCAGTCCCGCGCCCACTACCGCTACCGCACCAAGCCGACGCATCGTCCCTCCTCTAGAGGATCCCACCAGGTCGTCACTACACTCGCCGCGCTGCGCCCGCTCCACCGCGGCGTTGCGCGCGCACGATCACCAGCATGCCCAGCCCCAGCGTCACTACCATGGCAATCACGGGAGAAATGAATGTCCCCGGCGGCGTGGGACGGTCGAGGGCCAGGAAGTACCACGTACTGACAGCCATGCGGGGTCCTCGTTCTCCGTTGGACCCGTCCCAGGCGAAGAACGCGACCGGAATAGCCCGCCCCACGGCGAACTGAAGTTCGTTCGTGGAGTCCGCCGTCGCAAGGGCGCGTGTGAAGACCACCCGCCACTGCCCTCGATCGTAGACAGCCTTCGTGTGAAGGCCGGCGGATGAGGCCGCGCTGTCGAAGCGCTCGGTGCCGCGGGCCAGGCCCGCCACCGCATGGTTCGGCGCGCTGGTCCAGCGCCACTGATAGACCGCATCGCTGGTCGAGCCCATCAGGAAGTACGGCCGCTCCATGCCTTCGGAGAGCTTGCGCGGGAACTGCACCGCCAGCTGGTCGGGCCACAGCTCCGGCGTCACCGGCCCCGAATCGTCACCCGCCATGACGTCGAGTACCCGCTTCGTGAACTTGAGCCATGCCGTGTCCGGACTCTGCGAGCGGTCGTCCCAGGTGATCAGCATCGCCAGGGCGGTGTCGTTGTGCACGGCCTGCACGGTCACCCCGGTCACTGCGGGGTCGAACCAGCGCGGCTTCTTGATCACCTGCCCGACGAGCGGGAAGTAGTAGCTGTCCACCTTGGACCAAGCGCTGTCGTCGGGCGACTCGGGGAGGGCCCCCATGACCTGCGGCGCATGGACCACGTCCCGGACCTCCGGGGGCTTCTCGGGCGACAGGCTCGCCACGTACTCCGCCACGTGCCAGAGCTCCTCTTCCGTCAGGAACTTCTGGTCGAGCAGGTCGGAGAACGAGGGCATCGGCGTGCCATCGAGGCCGGTGCGGAGCCGGTGATAGATCTCCTCGGTGCTCGCGCCGCCGTGAAACAGCCAGTTCTTGTGGAGGTCCGCGGCGAAGATCGGATGGCCGCCGTCGTCCTTGAGCGTGGGCGCCGAGGGGCCGTCGCCGCGCCCGTCCTTGCCGTGGCACTTGAAGCAATGGATCGAGTCATAGAACTGCCGCCCGATCTGAATGGACTTCGCGTCGCGCCCGCCACCGGGCTCGGCGCCGAACTTGAGGACCTGCGGATGCTGGCTCGTGTCGCTGAAGAAGGAAGAGAACGTCTTGATGTACGTCATGACGTCCTTGCGCTCCGCCTCCGACAGCCGCTCCTTCCACGCCGGCATGGCGGTGTTGGGCAGCCCGCGATCGATGATGTACATCAAGTCGGCGTCGGTCGGCAGGTTCCCGGTCGCGGTCGTGCGAATCTTGTACACGGCGCCGGTGAAGTCGCGCGGCTCGGGAAGCATGTAATGCTCCGCGGGACCTTCGGCATCACCCTTCACGCCGTGGCAGCCGGCGCACCACTTCACATACACGACCTTGCCCTTGGTGGTATCCCCTTGAGCCGCCAGGCGGACCGTGGCACCGGCGAACAGCAGGGCCGCCATCACGAAGAGGCGTGTGCCGCTCACTTCGCCCCCCCTTCTGATTTTTCCCACGTACGCGGCTTCCACCCCGTCTGCTGGTACAGGAATAGGATGACTTGCCAGATCTGGCGCTCGGTGAGGAAGTCCTCCCAGCGCGGCATCGCCGAGTTCCAGGGAGTCCCTTCGCGCGGCAACCCGGGGCCGCCCTTGGCAACGCGCCAGAACACGAAGCTCTCGGTGAGCTGCGCGATCGTGCCGTTGTCCTGGAAGTTGGCCGGGAGCGGATTGAAGCCGTGTGCGTAGTGGCCCAACCCGTCCAGGTGATCCCCGTGACAGGGGAGGCAATTCTGGTAGTAGACGGTCTTTCCTTCCTCCACGTAGGCTGCGAGCGACTCGGGCTGCTGGCGCAACGGGTTCTCGAGCCCGGTCAGCTTGACCGGCTTGCCGCGGAAGGTGATTTCGTCGGGCGGCGCAGGGTGAATGGAGCGCAGGTTGGGCGGAGCGGCGACCGTGGTGCGCACCTGCCCGTACGTCACGAGCCCAACCAGCGCGGTGACGACCGCCAGCACCGTCGTCCGCACCAGGCGGAGCCCCGGCTGCACCAGCATCGCTTGCAGCGGCTCCTTGAACTGAGTCCAGCGATCCTCGTTGTTGCTGACGTAGATCAGCACGCCGGCGAGCACCGTCACCATGTACTGGAAGAGCACGCTCTTCGGGACGATGGCGCTCCCCGGCACGACCGGCACGACGAAGGCGAAGAGGATGTAGGCGAGGACCATGATCCCCACCGCCTGCCAGAACGGGTGGGCGAGGTAGCCACGAGACTTGGGCGCCGGCGTCATTTGTGCCCCGCGAGGAATTGGGCGAGCGCGTCGAGCTGAGCCGCGTTCATGTCGGTACCGAATGTCTTGGGCATCACGCCCGCAAAGCTCTCGAATCCCTTCGTCACGTCCGAGCCGGGGTCGACGATCTTCTTGCGTATCGCCGCCGCGTCACGACGGCTGCCAACGTGCGTCAGGTCGGGAGCGATCGTCTGCCCCTCTCCATCGAGCATGTGGCAGTTGCGGCAGCCGGCTTCCTTGATGAGCGCCTTCGGATCCGTGCTCCCGCCGGCGAACCCAGCCGCCGCCCCGCTCGCCGCCGGCGCCGCGGCCGCCGCCTGCAAGTCGGCGCCCGTGACGTCGATCGTGCCGCCCTGCGACTCGAGGTAGGCCACCAGCGCCCACGCCTGGTCGGCCGGCACGAGCTTCGTGATCCGCGGCATGATCGGCTGGTAGCCCGAGACCACGTACGCGGTGGGTTGATCGAGCGACTCGAACAGGTACTGCTTGCAGGTCTTCCCGGGCTCGCGCTTCGCGCAGCGCACGCCGATCTGGCCTGTGCCCTTCTCGTCGGTGAGCAGGTTTGGCGCGCGTGTGCCCAGGCCGTGGCACGCGGTGCAGCCGCCGACGCCATTGAACACCTTTTCACCGGCGGCGGCGATCTGGTCGGGAGTCGCGTTCGCGCCGAGGGTGATCTTCTGCGGCACCTCGGACTGCATCTGCGGGATCTTGTTGCAGATCAGGGTATACACGAACAGCGTGCCGAGCACGACCCCGATCACCTTCAGGTTAGTGGCCCACATTCTGGCCCTCCTTGCCTGAAGCCACGAAGGTGGATTTCTCGGCGAGCCCGCCCAGCCAGAACACGAAGGCCACGAGGCTGAGGAAGATGAGCACGCACAGGCTGATCATCCGCGACGCGTAGCCCAGGGCCGGCGTGGCGGCGTACTTGCTCGTGTCTTCCATCACCTGCCACACGTGCCAGTACTGCCGGATCCCCGAGCGGGCAAACCCCATCAGCCCCATCAGCCAGGTGAAGGTCACCGCGAGGATGAACAGGGCATACTGGGAGCGGGCCGGCATCTTGCCCCACTGAATCTCGCCCACCGACCGCGCGCCACGAGCCATCATCGTGTCGATCACGGTGACGCACAGGATGCACGCCAGCACGGCGCCCACCTGGTAGACGCTGAACCCGATGCGGACGATCGCTTCCACGAAGTAGCCCCGGATCCCGTAGAACAGCACGATGGCCGCCGCAACGACGAACATCGCCCCCTGGATCTTGGTGCCGGTGGCGGCCCATGGAACGGTGAATTCCTTGTTGCCACGGCGATACATCAAGAAGGAGAGGAACGTCGCCAGGATCATCAGGTTGACGGCGGTATTCTTGGCGCTCATGACGCCCAGCGCGCCGAGCAGCGGATGGTGCGAGCCGCCCATCGCCGCGAGCTCCTTCGAGTCCGCGATCATGGTGTGGGGCGTGCCCCATACCATGGCGCCGAGCACCAGCACGATCAGCAGGTACTTGATGTAAGGCCGGAACCGCTCCGCTCCTGGAATCCGTCCCATGCCGATCCACAGGTAGTAGTTGCCGGCGAGGAACAGGACGGCAATGAGGAACGCCTGGATGACCCACAGCCAGGACATGAAGCCGCCCATCATCGTGATGCCCATCGACTGGTCGTACTGGTAGATCTCGCGACCCAGCCAGTAGCCGGCGAAGGGGAGGACGATCAGGGCCGACATGGCGATGAAGTTGCCGACGTATCCCATCCAGTCGTAATAGGCGCGCTCCTCGTCGGTCTTCGCCGCCAGGAACCGGTAGCTGGCGTAGGCCGCCGCGATCGCCCCGCCGAACACGACGTTCGCGATGAGCCGGTGGATGTTGATCGGCATCCAGGTCGCGTTCGAGATCGCGTGCCACAGCTTGATGGTGGCCGGGTCGGTCGTGGACGAGATGTCGCGGGGCGGCGTCATCATGTAGGTCAGCCACGAATTGGCGATGAGCATCACGATCGTGCCCCATACGTTCAGCAGAATGCCGAGCGTCCAGTGGACGATCTTGGCCCGACCATACTTCCAACGACCCCAGCCGTAGTAGTACAGGTAGAGCGTGAAGGATTCGAAGAAGAACAAGCCGGCATACAACCACATCGACGGTCCGAAGACCGTCGTCAGATACGCCCAGAACCTGGTATACAGCGTCGAAAGCAGGAAGACGAGGATCGCTCCCCAAATTGCCGTCGCGCTGTAGGCCACGAGCAGCAGGCGGGTGAACTCCTTGGCGAGGCCGTCGTACTTGGCGTCCTTGGCGAAGATCCCGATCGCTTCCGCCACCACCGCGAACATGGGGACGCCGAGCACGAAGGCCGCGAACATGAGGTGGACCTGCGCGGCGATCCAGACCGCGCCGCGCGCGCCGACGACGGGAAACTCGCCGTAGCTGCGAATGCTGTCCGCCACCACCGACAGAAGCAGATGATGCGGCGCCATCAGCCCTCCGCCTCGGCGAAGAACGGCCGGCGCTTCGAGAAGTCAATCGGCATCGCGTTCCGGACCTCCCCTAGGAGTTCGATCGTGACCTCGCTCGCGCCCTGGCGTCGCGCGTACTGCTCCACCCGCTCCGTGACCACCCCGCGCACGAACGAGGGAATCCGCGCGAGGCGCGCACGCGCCTCGGGACTCCAGCGCAGGGCCGGCGGGAACTCTCCTCCATAGCTCACCCGGCGTCCCGCCTCGATCAGCGCAGCCCCCGGGCTGGGCTCGTAGGTACAGGAGGGATCCGCGCCGAGCACGTCGCCGGTCGCGGCGAACGCGCGCGCACGGCACCCGCCACACATCGCCCGGTACTCGCACGTGCCGCACTTGCCGCCGAGCCCGCCTTCGCGCAGCTGGCGGAACAGCGCGGACTCGCGCCACAGCTCGCCGAACGAGCGGGTGCGCAGGTCGCCCGCCACCTCGGGCAGGTACGGGCACGGCGTGAGGTGGCCGTCCGGCGTGATGCGACAGTACTGGGTGCCGCACGGGCAGCGCGTCTCGTAGTTGAGAATCGGCGACGCGGGGTCGGTCGCATGCACGTGCCGCATGAAATGCGGCGCGCACTTCGCCCGCACGAGCATGACGCCGCGGTACTCTCCCTGCCAGCGGGCGAGGTCGGCCAGCACCGTCTCGTACTCCGCCGGTGAGAGGTCGCTCATCCCGGCGCCCCTCCCGGTGGGCACGAGGAAGTAGCAGTTGAACGCCACCGCGCGCTGCTCGGCCGCCCACGCCACCAGGCGCGCGAGCTCGGAGCGGTTGCCCTTGGTCGCAGTGGTCTGGATGATGAAATCGAGCTGCGCAGCCCGGAGCCGCTCGAGCGCCGCCTGAGTGTCGGCGAGCGAGCCCTTCAGGTGGCGGAAGTTGTCGTGGTAGCTGGGCCGGAGCGAGTCGACGCTCACCGCCACGCCGCGCACGCCTGCTGCCTTGA